>ORMF010415839.1_pt1 | contig 80600 bp, 60 predicted proteins | sample 1779871 | NCBI WGS metagenome assembly ORMF01 (sample SAMEA104232316, study PRJEB22302) | groundwater metagenome | biome: forest; feature: aquifer; material: groundwater | place: USA | collected 2011-08-07 | depth 5.4 m | reverse complement strand
GTCACGGCCGATGGAAGGCCATCGTGCGGTCCACACGATTCTCGAACAGGCGGGCTCGGCGTCTTCGGCGTCCTTGGCGGACAGAAAGATCCAGACCGCGATCCTAGTCGCGCGAAGGGATTTCCCCGACACGCTCCTAGGTCGTTGCTCCCGCTGAACGAACGTGTACGGGCGACCCGATGGGTCGCCCGTCCTCGATCCGGGGAATACGCATGTCTCGCTGGAACGACCCTCTCCGCATTGGGCCTCGCGAGGCGAAGAACCGCATCGTGCGGGCCGGGACCGCCGAGCGCCTCGCCACGCCCGGGGGCGACTGCCCGGAGGAGATGGCCTCCTTCCTCGAGCGGCTCGCGAAGGGGGAGGTCGGCGTCATCGTCACGGGCCACCTCTACGTCCACCCCGCCGGGCGCCGCTCCGACACGCAGGCCGGGATCGACTCCGACGCCCGCCTCCTCGGCCTCTCCCGCCTGACCCAGGTCTGCCACCGGTGGGACGCCCTGGTCTTCGCGCAGCTCTCCCACGCCGGCCGCCTGGCGCGCACCCGCGTGACGCTGAGCCCCGCCGTCAGCGCCTCCCCCCTCTCCCTGGACCCGCGCCTCCGCCCCCCCGAGGAGCTGGACGCCGGAGGGATCGGCGAGGTCGTCGACGCCTTCGGCCGCGCCGCCGAGCGGGCCCGCGACACCGGCTTCGACGGCGTGGAGGTCCACGCGGGGCACGGGTTCCTGATCCACCAGTTCCTCTCCCCCCGCACGAACCGACGGACGGACGCCTGGGGAGGAGAGGTCGCCGCGCGTGCGAAGCTCCTTCTCGACATCCTCTCCGAGATCCGCCGGCGCGTCGGAGACGTCTACCCGGTCTCCGTGCGGATGAACGTGGAGGACTTCGTCGAGGGCGGCCTCACGATCCTGGAGACCCGGGACGTGGCGCGCCTCCTTGCGAAGGCGGGCGTGACGTGGATTGACCTGACCGGCGGCGTCATGGAGGAGCCCGAGTCGATTTGTCGTCGGGACATCCGCTCGCCCGAAGAGGAGGCCTACTTCCTGCCCCAGGCCCAGGCGATCCGCCCGCTCCTCCCCTGTCTCGTGAGCCTGAACGGCGGGATCAAGAGCCTCGCGACGATCGACCGCCTCCTCACGGACGAGCGGTTCGACCTGGTCTCCCTCGGGCGCCCGCTGGTGCGCGAGCCCGACCTGCCGCGGCGGTTCCGGCGGGTCGCGGCGGCGAGGTGCATCTCCTGCAACCTGTGCCTGGGACACCCGGAGACGTTCACCCGTTGCTGGGCGCCCCCGGACGCCGTTACAATGCCGAAGCCGATGTTCACGTAACGAGACGCCATGAAAACGCTTTCCCTGCTCCTCGTCCTCGCGCTCCCGCTCGCGGCCTCCCCGGAGGCGCCGCCCAAGGTGCGGGTCCTGGTCGTCTCGAACAAGGCCTCTTTCCACGTCGAGGTGGACGGAGCGTACATCGTGACGAAGGCCGGCGAGTCGAAGCCGATCGGCCGCGGCGCGTCGCTGAAGGCGGACGTCGTGGCGGAGGAGGACCTCACGCGGATCGGGGCGGCGAAGTACGCGGACGAGGAGATCGACATCATCCCCGCGAAGCCCGAGACGCTCACGGTGGAGAAGAAGAAGTACGCGGGGGCGCTGCGCATCGTGCGGAGGGACTCCGCCCTCCTCGGCGTGAACGTCGTCGACCTGGAGGACTACGTCGTCGGCGTCATCGGCGCGGAGATGGGATCGGAGTCCCACCGCGAGGCGCTCGCGGTGCAGGCGATCATCTCGCGCGGGTTCGGCGTGCGGCAGGTGGACGAGGAGCACAAGAGCAAGGCGAAGCGCTGGTTCGACGTGTACGACGACACACGCGACCAGGTCTACGCGGGGCTGGGGAAGGCCACGAGCGCGGTCCGGAAGGCCGTGGAGGAGACCCGCGGGAAGGTGCTGCTGTACGAGGGGAAGCCCTTCACGACGTACTTCCATTCGACCTGCGGAGGCCACACGGAGCCGGTCGAGGACATCTTCGGAGGGTCCCCCTTCAAGCCGCTCTCGGGGGTGGCGTGCGCATGGTGCGAGAAGTCGCGGCTCTACGAGTGGACGGCGAAGTACACGGAGACCGAGGTGCGCGACCTCCTGGTCAAGGCGGGGCAGAAGCTCGGCGATGTGAAGAAGATCGAGGTCGTGGACCGGATGGAGCACGGGCGCGTCAAGATGGTCAAGGTCTGGTCGACGGGCGCGCCCAAGCCGATCGAGGTGACCGGGAAGGCGCTGCGGGAGGCGCTGGACGTCGACAAGCTCCTCTCGACGAAGTTCGAGGTGGTGCGCGACGGGGACGGTTTCGTCTTCACCGGCCACGGCTGGGGACACGGCGTGGGGCTCTGCCAGATCGGCGCGATGAAGATGGCGGAGAAGGGGAAGAAGGCGGAGGAGATCCTCGAGACCTACTACCCCGGCGCGCAGGTCGAGGCGGCGTACCGCGGAAAGTAGCTACTTCGGGCGCCGCCTGAGCGGAAGCAGCTTCTTGAGCGTCACGCTCCCCCCGCGCATCTCGCCGACGGTGTAGTCCTCGCCCTTGTACAGGACGAGCGACTCCTCGCGAATGCCCTCCGGCGTCCGCTTCACCTTGAGGACGAGGGTGTTCTCCTTCGGCGACGACTCGCCCTCGACGTCGGCCGCCTTCCAGTCGTCCTCGATCGGCTTTCCGAGCGACTTCCGGTAGATCCGGTCCCGCGTGAAGGGGTCGTAGGAGCGGAGCTCCTTGTCGAGCTTCTTGCGGATGTCCTCCTCGGAGGTCCCCTTCGCCCGGATACTCTCGATCTCCGCGACGACCTTGGTCACGACCTCCAGGGTCAGGCGCGCGAGGAAGGTGTCGAGCCCTTCGGCGGGCTGCTTGGGATCGGGGGTGGCCATCCCGCTTCTCCTACTTCTTGATGGCGCGCGGCACGAGCTTCTTCAGCGTGTACGCCAGGCCGCTCACACCGGACACGTAGTAGTCCTCCGCCTTGTACTGCACGAGCATCTCTTCCTTGATGCCCTGCGGCGCGGACTTCAGCTTGATCAAGATCGTGTTCTTCTTCGGGCTCTCCTCGGACTCGACCTCGTCGGCCGTGAAGTCGTCGGGGATCGATTTGTCGAGGGACTTTTCGTACATGCGCTGACGGGAGCGCGGGTCGAAGTGTCGAAGCTCGCGTGCGATTTTCTCGAGGATCGCTTCTTCCGTGAGGCCCCTCTTCCGAAGCGCCTGGATGGCGGTGACGACCTTGCGGACGGCCTCGTAGGTGAACTGGGCGGAGAGGGTGTCGAGTCCCTCCTCGGGAGGCCGGATATCCGAGCACATGGTGCGGACCCTTCCGAAGTGACGAGGCGCGATGGTACCCGCGCCCGCCGCGCCTGTCAACTTGCCCGGCGGCGCCGGCCGGGGTAGCATTCGGCGGCCGGTCGAGGGTCGGAAGCATGAGGGTCCTGGGAGTTCTCCTCGCCATGTGCGTCGTCGTATCCGCCGAGTGGCAGGCTGGGGCCTGGGTCGATGACGGGCAGAAGGGGTGGGAGCGCGAGGTGAAGGCGCGGGACGGGTTCAAGGAGGCCGTGATTTCGTGGTCCGCCGAGGTACCGGAGGGAGGCTCGGTCGAGTGCGAGCTGCAGGTGGCGGTCGGAGATCGCTGGCTCCCCTGGCGGACGATGGCGCGGTGGACGGGCGAGGGCGGCGGCACGAGCGTGAAGCAGGAGACCGTGGAGGGGGGCGCGGTCGACGTGGACACGCTGGTCGTCGGCGACGGGCAGGTCGCGGACCGATTCCGCTACCGCGTAAAGGAGGCGGGGGGCGCGCGCGTCCGCCATGTGGCGGTCGCGGCGTGGAGGAGGGACGACCGGGCGCCGTTCGCCGCGGTGAAGTCGGCCGCGTGGGGGAAGACGATCGACGTCCCGAAGCGCTCGCAGATGGTGGAGGATGCCTCGATCCGCGGGGACATCTGCTCCGCGACGTCGCTCTCGATGGTCCTGGAACACCACGGCGTGAAGCGGACCACGCGCGAGGTGGCGGACGGCGTGTACGACCACGAGGCGAAGATCTACGGCAACTGGCCGCTGAACACGGCGTACGCGGCGACGGCGGGGATGCGGCTGGCCTACGTCGCGCGCTTCCGCGGGCTGGAGGAGCTGGAGGCGGAGATTGCGGCGGGGCGGCCGGTGATCATCAGCCACAAGTGGAAGGAGGGTGAGCTCACGGGGGCGCCTGTGGCGAAGAGCAACGGGCACCTGATTGTCGTGGTGGGATTCACGGAGGATGGTGACGTCGTCGTGAACGACCCCGCGGCGCACCCCGACCAGGGCGAGGACGTCCGCCGCGTCTACCCGCGCAAGGAGCTCCACCACACCTGGCTCGAGAACGCGGCGGGGATCGCGTACGTCATCCGCAACGACTGAGCCTACCGCCCCAGGCGATCGAGCGCGATCTTCGCTTCGAGAGTGAGGCGGGACTGGGGGGCGCCCGAGGCGAGTCGGGTGAGGGCCTCGTGCGCCGCGGGGGTGCCGATGTGCTCGAGCACCGCGATCGCCCGAACGCCGCGGAGCGCCTCGGGCGAGGTGAGACGCATGCCTCCCATCGAGGCGAGCAGCCGTTCGACTCGAACGCGCACCTCGGCGCTGGGGGAGGCCGCGAGCGCGGCCTCGAGGGCGGGCCCAGCGTCGGTCCCCAGGTCCGCCAGGGCCGCCGAGGCCGCCTCCCGTTCCTCGAACTCGTCCGCGTCGAGTTGCGCGAGCAGGCGCCCAATGCCTCCCTCGTCCACCCTTCCGGGCGCGAGACTCCCCGCGATCAGAGCCACGGCCTCGTCGCCTGCATCGACGAGCCCCCACACCGCCGCGTAGGGGTCCAGCGGGGTGGAGAGCCCCTCCCAGCACCCCTGGATGTCCACCGACGCCGGGGAGCCGTGGGAGGCGTCGGCGACGTCCCAGACGTAGATTGTCTTGTCGGAGCCGCCCGAGGCGATCCGCCGGCCATCGGCCGAGAACGCCAGGGCCGTCACGCGCCCCGAGTGTCCCTTCAGCGTGGACATCACGGTGCGGGTCGGGAGGTCCCACAGCTCGACCTCTCCCTCCTCGCGCCCCACGGCCAGCGTCCGCGCGTCCGATCCGAAGCACAGCGCGGTCACCGGGCCGGTCGTCGACCACTCTTGAACGCAGGGCATCCCTGAGGCGACCTCGTAGACGACCACGATCCCCGTCGGGCCGGCGCTGGCCGCCAGGTAGCGACCATCCGCGCTGACGGCGACGCGCTGAACATCCCCGTTCAGCGGGATGACCTCGGGCGGGGTCCGCGCCCCTTCCACGTAGACCCGCGCCTCGCTGCCGCCCGCGAGGACTGCGAGCCCGCCGCGCGACGGGGTGGCCGAGGCGGTCACCTCGTTCGTGAGCGCGGGCAGCCCCCAGAGCAGCTTCCCGGTGGCCGCGTCCCAGGTCCCCCCTGCCGTACCATAGGGCAGGGCGAAGACCCTCGCGCCGTCCGCGGTGAGCATCGCCATGCGAAGCCGCTCGTGGTCCTCGATCCGACGCCACGCATGCCGCCCCGGTCCATCGCCGTACCGGTGCACCGCGGCGCCGTCGGTCACCCAGACGGCCGCCCCCCCGGCGTCGTAGGCGACGGAGAGGACCCCATACCGCCCGCCGGCCTTCCGCCACCTCGGCGAGGCCTTTTCGAGGTCCCAGATGATCACCCCTCCCCCAACCCCTCCCGAGACGAGCCCCTTCCCGTCCGGGGAGAAGGCCAGGGCGACCACGGGGTCGAGGTGCCCGTCGCCGGGCGTGCGGTCGCGCCCTGTCACGGGGTCGATGTACCGCACGGCGCCGATCTCGCTCGCCACGACGAGCGTGCCGCCGTCCGGCGTGAACGCCAGGACGTAGATCGGGTCCGGGATGAACCGGACGCTCCAGGCCTTCCGGCCGTCCGCGGAGTTCCAGGCCTGGATGAAGCCGTCCTCCGACGCCGCGACGACCCGAGTCCCGTCGGGCGAGAAGGCGATCGAGAGGAGCCACGCCTCGTCGCCGGTGATCGAGGCGCAAACGGCCCCCGTGGCAGCGTCGAAGACCTGGACGCCGCCATCCTCGTTTCCGGCCACGAGCCGGGTCCCGTCGGCGTTGAAGGCGAGGGCGGTCCGGGTCAGGTCGCCTACCGCGTCGCGCCAGAGCTCCCGTCCGCCCGGGCCGAGCACGAGGAGGGCCCCGTCCCCGTCCGCCACGGCGACGCGCGAGCCGTCGGGGGAGACCGCGACGCACTCGAACTCGCGGTCCAGCCAGGTCCGGCACCACAGCATCCGTTGTGTCGCGAGATCGAAGAGGAGGACACTGCCGGTGTCTGCTGCCAGGGCCACGTGTCCCGCGGCCGCCGCAGCGAAGCCGTCGATCTCCGGGGCCTCGGTCAGCGCGTCTCCCGTGAGCGGGGCGCCCGTCTTCGCGTCCCACGAGGCTACCCGCACGTCGCCCAGGCAGACGCCGTACAACCGCTCGCCCGTGGCATCGAACGCGACGACGTTCGCGCGCGCCGCCGGGGCGTCGCTCTTCCACACCAGCCCGCCCGTTCCCGCGTCCCACACGCACACGCCCCCCTCCAGGGAGGAGAACGCCACGAGGCGGCCGTCGGGGGAGACAGCGCCGGCGCCCACGCCGTCGGGGTTATGGAAGCGGGGGGCCCCGAGCCGTGCGACGGCGTGCGGCGGCAGGCCCTCATCGGCGTGGACGAGGGGCGCAAGGAGCAGAAGGACGGCGAGGCCCGTTCTCATCGAGCACGCAGCGTACCGTGATGGCCGCGTCGCGGCAACAGACGCCTGTGCAGCAGCCCGCTTGGTCTAACGTAGAGCTCCGCGCCCGCGCCCGCGCCCGCGCCCGCGACCCGAGAGCCCGCGCCCGCGACCCGAGAGTCCGTGTCGACGACCCGGGAGTTCGCGTCCCGCGGCCCGTTCCCGTCGTTCGCGCCCCGGGTCCGCCCGTAGCCCGCCTTCTCGGGCCACGGGAACGGGCCACGGACACGGGCAGCGGGCGACGGGAACGGGTCGCGAAGCCGCGGGCGCGGGCGCGGAGGGCCCAAGACGGGAACGTGGTTGCCTTTCGAATTCAACCCGCGCGCCCTGACGGGCGCGCCCCCAACTCAGATGTGTGGCGCGGCTACGCCGCGCCGCGATTGGGGGTTCCCTCCTGTGCAGCCGCGTCACTTGACGCCCCAGCACCCACCCTGCTATCTTCCCGCCCTCTTTCCCTCGGGAGGCCTCACGTGTCGATCTTCGTCAACAAGGACACCCGCGTCGTCTGCCAGGGGATCACCGGCAGCGCGGGCAGCTTCCACTCCAAGCAGATGCTCGAGTACGGCACCAAACTCGTCGCAGGCGTCACGCCCGGCAAGGGCGGCACGCGCTTCGACGACAACGTACCGATCTACGACACGGTCGCCGAGGCTGTGAAGGAGGCCGGCGCGAACGCGTCCGTCATCTTCGTCCCGCCGTCCATGGCCGCCGACGCCATCATGGAGGCCGCCGGCGCGGGAATCGGCGTGATCGTCGCCATCACCGAGGGGATCCCGACGCTCGACATGGTCCGCGTGAAGGAGTACCTCAAGGGCACCAGCGCACGCCTCGTGGGCCCGAACTGCCCCGGCGTCATCACCCCCGGCGAATGCAAGATCGGCATCATGCCCGGCCATATCCACAAGCCCGGACCGATCGGCGTCATCTCCCGCAGCGGGACGCTCACCTACGAAGCCGCCTGGCAGCTCTCCGGCCTCGGCCTCGGCCAGTCGACCTGCGTCGGGATCGGCGGAGACCCCATCATCGGCTCGAACTTCATCGACGTCCTCGGCCTCTTCGCCAACGACGGCGCGACCGAGGGGATCGTCATGATCGGCGAGATTGGCGGGAGCATGGAAGAGGAAGCCGCCGAGTTCATCAAGAAGAACGTCAAGAAGCCCGTCGCGGGGTTCATCGCGGGCCAGACCGCCCCCAAGGGGAAGCGCATGGGCCACGCAGGGGCGATTATCGAGGGCGGGAAGGGCGGCGCGGCCGAGAAGATCGCCCGCCTGGAGGCGTGCGGCCTCGTCGTCGCCAAGACCCCCGCCGAGATCGGTCTCGCCATGAAGAAGGCCCTCGGACGATAGGCCCCCCGCGCGCGTGAGCCAGACGTTCCCGACAATCGAGGCCCTCCCCGTCCTCCGCCTCGCCCTCCAGGAGGACGTCGGGCCGGGCGACCTCACCTCCCGATTCCTCGTCCCCGCCGACGCCAGGGGCTCGGCCGTGTTCCTCGTGAAGGCCGACGGCGTCCTCGCCGGCCTCCCGGTCCTCCAGCCTCTCTTCGCGGAGCTCGACGGCTCCGTCGAGGTGGAACTCCTCGCCGAGGACGGCGCGAGGGTCTCGCGTGGGGCCCGCATCGCGCGGGTCCGCGGCCCGCTGCGGAGCCTGCTGACGGGCGAGCGGTCCGCTCTCAACTTCCTGCAGCGCCTCTCGGGGATCGCGACGCTCACGCGCGCCTTCGTTGACCGCGTCGCGGGGACCCGCACCCGCATCCTGGACACCCGCAAGACCACTCCTGGGCACCGCGCGATCGAGAAGTACGCCGTGCGCGTGGGGGGCGGAGAGAACCACCGCATGGGCCTCTACGACGGCGTCATGGTGAAGGACAACCACCGGAGGTGGCTCCTCTCCCTCCCGTCCGCGGAGGCGAAGGAGATCCTCGAACGCGCCCGGAACGCCGCGCCCGACCCAGTCCCCGTCGTCCTCGAGGTGGACGCCCTCGATCAGCTCCCCGCGGTCCTCGCGCTCCAGCCCGACGTCGTCATGTTCGACAACCTCGGCCTCGCGGAGATGGCGCGCGGCTCGGCAGACGTCCGCGCCTGGAACGTCCTTCACTCCACGCGCGTCGAGACGGAGGCCTCCGGCGGCGTGACGCTCGACTCCGTGGCCGAGGTAGCGCGGACCGGCGTCGATCGGATCTCCGTGGGCGCGATCACGCACTCCGCGCGCGCGCTCGACATCTCGATGGAGGTCGAATGACCTCGCTCCTCACGCCGGAGGCGCTGACGGACGGCCTGGGGACGCGCGTGATCGGGAGGCGGGTGATCTGCCTCGAGCGGGCCTCCTCCACGAACGACCGCGCCTGGACGGAGGTTGCCCACCGCGCGCGAGAGGGGACCGTCGTCTTCGCGGAGGAGCAGACCAGGGGGCGAGGGCGGCTGGGGCGGGCCTGGCATTCGCCGCGCGGGGCGGGGGTCTGGATGAGCGTCCTGTTGCGGCCCGATATCCCCGTCGAGCGGTTTCCGCTCCTGACGAGCGTCGGCGCGGTCGCCGTCGCCGCCGCGGTCGCAGCGACGATCCCCGAGCCCCCGCGGGTCCGCTGGCCGAACGACGTCTTCGTCGGTGGGAGAAAGATCGCCGGCGTACTCGCGGAGGCGAGGGACCTGACCGCGAAGCGCCCCCCGGCCGTGCTCGGGATCGGCGTCAACGTGAACCTGGCGCCGGAGGACTTCCCGCAGGAGCTGCGCGCCTTCGCGACGTCGCTCTCGATCGAGGCCGGCGCGCCCGTGGACCGCCTCCGCTTCGCGCGGAGGCTGCTCGTGGAGCTGGATCAGCGCTACGCGGAGGTCTGCGGCGGCGACCTGGAGGCCTTCTCCGAGCGCTGGCGGGCCTGCCTCGACCTCCTCGGCGAGCGGGTCCGCGTGAAGACGGGGGGACGCTGGCACGTCGGCCGGCTCGTGGACATCGACCCGTGCGAGGGGATCTTCCTCCGCTCGGACGCGGGCCCGCCCCATCGCTACCGCGTCGAGCACGTCGAGATGCTCCGGCCCGCGGAGCCCAGGGCGTAGTCCTCGGAAATCCTTGCGGCGCCCTCCGGTTCGGCGGTACCGTGTCGCTTTCAAGAGTGCATCTGTCCGATTCGCAGGAGGCTTCCATGTCCGCACGGCTGCGCTGGGGGATGGCCCTCGCGACGCTCGCGGTCCTCTCCTTCTCCCCTGCCCTGTGGGGCAAGGACGTCAAGGGGCCGCTCACCCAGGCCACGTTCAAAATCGAGGGGATGACCTGAACCGGCTCCTGACCTCCTCAGGTCAAGAAGGGCCTGGAAGGCCCTGGCGTGTCGGGTGTGACGATCGATTTCCAGGAGAAGACGGCGACGGCGACCTACGACCCGTCGAAGACGACCGTCGAGAGGCTCATCGCGTCGCTCACCAAGAAGAAGAAGTACGGCGCGACGCTCGAGCACCTGGAGACGCGGTACGACGTCGGGATCGGGACGTGGATCCTCGCGACGGAGGGGACGACGTGCAGCCCCGAGGGAAAGGGGAAGCTGCTCCTGACGTTCGAGCCGACGGGTGGCTCGATCAGCGACGTCAAGGTCGACTGGAAGACTGACCCGGGCGCAACGCTGACGCCCGTGAACAGCGAGGCCAAGGAGGAGCTGACGACGTCGCACACCTTCTCGGCCGAATTCGAGGTGGCCGGCGACGTGAAGAAGACGGAGCTGATCGTCCGCGTGAGCGTGTCCTACACGGGCAAGGACGACAAGAAGAAGGGCGGCCCGGCCAAGGTCGACTTGCCGGGAGTCATCGTCATCCAGCAATAGCCGCTACTGGGGGACCTCCACCACCAATCGCGCGTTGTGGAGGTCCTCGTCGTCCCAGCGCTCGAGGAAGCTGTCGAGGGCGAGGCGCGCGCTGCGCGCCACCTTGCCGCGGAAGGCCTCCTTGCCGTTCGCCTTCACCACGACCTCCTTGTCCAGGTCGACCAGCGAGTCGTTCAGGTGCAGCGCGAACACCTCGATCTGCGTCGACTTCACGGTGATCGTGTTTCCCGAAATCGACGCCTCGATCTCCCCCTTCTTGCTCCCCTTCACCGCCGAGATCCAGTAGAAGCGCCGCTTGGGCTCCACCCACCACCCCAGGGCGAAGAAGATGCTTTTCGGGTCCCGCACGCGCTTCCTCTCCCCCATCCACGCGATCAGCTCCTCCTCCACCTGGGCGGGCCACGAGTGTCCCCACCCCTTCAGCTCCTTGTAGACGAGCGAGTACCCGCCGTACCCCTTGATCTTCTTCACCGCATCGCGGGAGAGGTGGATCGGCACCGCCTCGTCCTTGTCCCCGTGCACCACGAACAGCGGGCACCACCTCGCGTTCCTCAGGCAGTTCGGCGAGGCGTTGTCAGGCGGATGCCCCGCCCCGGGCACGGCGCCCGCCAGGCGGTCCCCCTGGAAGGCCGCGAACGACCACGAGAACGCCCCGCCCATCGAGAAGCCGCCCGCGAACATCCTGTCCGTGTCGATGTGGACCGCGCGGCAGATGTCCGTCAGGACCGCCTCCAGCGACTGGTCCGCCGTGTCCCAGTTCGGGTAGCCCGGCCAGTCGGGGTCGTCCGCCGGCATCGTCGCCGAGGCGACGACGTATGCGTCTCCCAGCTTCTCCGGCGTCCAGGTCCAGAACGCCCCGTTCGCGTCCGTCCCCGGGCCGTTGATCCAGAACAGCAGCCCGTACGCCTTCGCCGGGTCGTACCCCTTCGGGAGTCGCGCGACGTAGGCGATCTCGCCCTTCGCGATCGTCAGCTTCTTCTCGATCGGGCTCGGGACCTCCCCCCAGGTCCGCGCCGCCCGCACGGCCCGACCGATCTCGCGCGCGGGAAGCGCATCGAACGGCGTAAGCCCCTTCGCCGCCTCCTCCTTCGCGCTGCGCGCTTCGGAGGACGAGTCGTCGCGCGCCGCGTCGTCGGCCGCGGCGAGGTAGGCCCTGGTCGCGGAGACGAGCTCGGGATCCGGCGGCGCTTCCGAGCGGACGACGGAGGCCAGGGCTAGGAGCAAGAGGCAAACGCGCATGGTGGCCCTCCCAGGATTTGGGCGATTCTACGCAATCAGCGGTGCCCGAGGCGAGATGCAACATGGACTGGGACCGGATCGCCCGGTACAATCCCACGTTCGCGGTCGTGGACACATGCCCATTCGAGCCCTCCTGATCCTGGTCCCGGTCCTCGCCTGCCTCGCCGGTGACGCGGAGGAGGAGCTGATCCTCCTCCTTTCCGAAAGGCAGCCGGCCGCGGTCCGCCGCTCCGCAGCCGAGGCGCTCGGCCACGCGCACTCCGTCCGCGCGATCAAGGCGCTGATCGACCGTCTGGGCGACGCCGAGCCCGAGGTCCGCGCCGAGTGCGCGAAGGCCCTGACGGCGATCACGCGCAAGGACCTCGGCGCGAAGAACGAGGACGCGGCGACCTGGCGCCAGTGGTGGGCCGACGAGGGGAGGCGGACGTTCGGCGACGCGCGCGCCCCGGCGGCCCAGCCCGCGCCGCCCGGAGGCGACAGCCAGCAGGCGCAGCAGTACATCGCCGCCTCGCGGGACCTCCTCGCGGTCACCGCTGGGGCGATCGCGCTCGCCAGCTTCCTCCTCCTCGCCGTCTTCGGGATGATCGCGGGGTACCGCCTGAAGCAGGTCAAGGAGGTCCTCCGCCGCGCCGAGAAGTACGTCTCCGACGCCGAGGCCGTCGCGAAGAACTCGGACCACGCCGTCGCGGCCCTGGAGGCGAAGCGGGCCGAGATCTTCAAGTTCTTCGACGAGCAGAAGGAGGACCACCAGGGGGAGATCGAGCGCTTCGCCGACCTCCTGGAGCAGAATGTCGAGCATCGCATGCGCGAGGTCACGATGGGCCTCCGCGAGAAGGCGGAGGAGGAGATCGAGGGGACGCTCACGCAGCTCAAGGGGGACGTGTCGCGCGAGGTGAAGCGCGCCACCGAGGAGCAGAAGCAGCGGATCCTCGACGAGTTCGCCGCGCGCGAGCGGCAATTCATGACGGAGGTCGAGGGGCACACGATTTTCCTGGAGGCCTCCTTCTACTACATCACGGGGAAGCACGAGGAGGCGCTCAAGCTCTACAAGCGGCTCCTCCTGCTGAAGCCCGATCACTGGGTCGGCTGGAACAACAAGGGGACGGTCCTCAGGGAAATGGGGCGGACGGACGAGGCGATCGAGGCGTACGCGAAGGCGATCGAACTGGCCCCCGAGAACGCGGGGATCCACTACAACGTCGCCGCGACGTACGCCCGCGTCCGGAAGAAGGACAAGATGCTCGAGACGCTCCGCCGCGCGGTGGCCTCGGATGCACAGATGAGCGACGAGGCGCTCAACGACCCCGCCTTCAAGGAGTACTGGACCGACGCGGCTTTCAAGGAGGTCGCGGAGGCCTAGCCTGCCCCTCCCATGCCGAACGTCAGTTGTTCCTGCGGCAAGACCCTGCGCGTTCCCGACCGATTGATCGGCCGGAAGGCGAAGTGCCCGAAGTGCGGGAAGATTCTCATCGTTTCCGCCGACGGTGCGGCGACGATCGTCGACAAGATCAGCCCCACCACCCGGATCATGACGTTCGACGTCGAGGACTCCGACGTCGGCCTCCGCGGCGACACGGGGCCGATCCGCTTCTCCTGCCTGTGCGGCAAGGAGCTCCTCTCCCGCCGGGGGACCGAGGGGCAGAAGCTCAAGTGCGTCAACTGCGGCCGCCTGGTGAAGATCCCCGAGGAGAGCGGCGGCGGCATCGGTGAGACCGCGGGGGGGGCAAGCTGCCCCAAGTGCGGCGCCGAGCTGACCGGCGGGGCCATCGTGTGCCCCGCATGCAAGGCCAACCTCCTGACCGGTAAGTCAGCGGGTGCGGTCTGTCCGCGCTGCAGCGCGGCCCTCGAGCCCGGCACGATCAAGTGCGAGAAGTGCCACCTCAACCTCGTCACGGGCCAGTTGGAGCTGCCCCCCGACCCCGAGGAGGAGCAGGTCGCGAGCATGATGCAGTCGCTCTCGGCCTCGTTCACGGCGCCGATCCGCGGCCTGGGCGGGGCGCTCATCGCGACGGGACTCCTCGCCGGGGTCTTCATCCCCTCGGGCTGGATCGGGAAATGCCTCGGCCTCGTCGTCTACACGTTCCTCGCCTTCCCCTGCCTCCGGGCGGCCTCGCTCGGAGAGGGGATGACGCCGAAGTCCAAGGTCTTCAAGTCGATCGCCGACGAGTGGGTCTTCCCGTGGATTGCCACCCTCCTCACGATCATCATCATCGGCATCCCGCTCATCGTCGCCGGCATCGTGTTCCGGCCGAACGACGCCATCGCGGGGGAGCTGTTCCCGTCCCTCACCGCGAACATCGTCACGGTGCTGCTGACGACGGGATTCGGCATCGCGCTGCCCCTCGCGATCATGCGCGCGGGCGGGTACGGGAGCGTGATGCACGGGATCGACCCGTTCGCCCTCCTCGAGACGGCCAAGACCTTCCCGCTCGAGACGCTCCTGGCGGTCCTCTACCTGATCGGCATCGTCGTAGTGGGCTTCCTCATCAGCCTGGTGACGGCGATGGCCGACGCGAGCGGCGCGATCCTCGCGACCGCGATGCTCCTCTGCGGCTCGATGTGGGGGGCCTTCCTCGGGTCGATCTACCACCGCCGGAAGGCGGTCATGCCCGGGCTGCCGACCACGGCCCCGAAGCCCGCCACGCCGCCGCCGCCCGAGGAGTAGCGCGCGGCCGCTACTTCTCCGCGGCGAACAGGGCGAAGTCGCGGACCTCCGTCGCAACCTCCGTGAGGAGGCCGAGGAGCGTCGAGACGGCCTGGTGCTCCTTGCGCAGGCGATCGATGTCCTGGAACTCGCCCGTGTAGGTCGGCGCCATTCCGACGGCCTGCGTCACTCGCCCGTCGCGGAACGTAATCGTCAGCGACCCCCGCTCGTTCGCATAGGCGATCACGACCGAACCCGACTTCGCCGCGCCCTCCCTCAGGTAGAGCCCCTGCGCCATGGCGGCATCGATCAGCCCCTGGTCCTTCGGCGTGCAGAAGGTCAGGTCCTTGAAGGTCAGCTTGTTCCCGGCGCGATCATCGAACCAGCCGTCCACGCCGACGATCTGCTTCTTCTCCCAGACGAACCTCACGTCGTAGGTTCGCGTGCGTCCGCTGGTCTCCTCGGTTGTGCTCCCCTGGGCGCTGATGGTGGTGGACTGCTTGGCCCGGTCCGGCAGCGGACCTCCGAAGTCCTGGGCGGGCCAGACGACCCCGTCGAGGCTCTCGGGCTGGGTCGGGACGGACGGCTCCGGCACCATCGGGGTCGGATCGACGGGGGGCGGATTCACCGGGGGCGGGTTGACCGGGAGGCCCGGCTGCTTCGGCGGCCCCGGGGGCGGATTGTCGGGGGTCGGGTTCGGATTTGCCGCGGGCTCCTGCATCACCTTGTACCCGACGGCAATCGACCCGACGAGGAGAAGGAGGACGACGACCGACAGGATGACGACCTTCTTCTTGTCGTCCTGGGGGGCGGCCGTCGGCTCGTCCTTTTTCTTCCGGGAGGTGATGCTCCTCTGGGAGAGGATCTCGATCTTGGTCGTGTCGAGGCGCACGGTATCGCCGCGGTGGACGGGCCCGATCTTCCGCTCCGTCCCTTTGTCGGGGACCACGACCTCCGAGGAGGCGGCCTTGGCGATTTTCGAGGTGTTCCCCTTCTTCGCCTTCTTCTTCTCGGTACCCTTGCTCGCGGCGACGGGCTCCGCGACGCCCTCGTCGGTCTCCTCGGGGACCTGAACCGCGCCGGCGCACTTCGGGCACTTGATCTTCTTGCCCGCGTGCTGGTCCCCCACGCGGAATCGGCCACCGCAGGTGCAATTGACGGTGATTGACATGATCAGCCGCGAATCCTAGCACGCAGCGAGGGCGAGATCAACGGGGCAGGCAGCGTTGGAGCGTCAGCACGCCGAATGCCGTGCCGTATGCCTGGTAGAAACCGTAGAGGGGATAGTCGAACCACGAGCCGTCCGAGTGCTGTGAGCGGAGCAGGATCGCCCCGAGGACGGGGTTCCAGGTGGCCCGGTCCGGGTCGTCCAGCTCCTGGAGCGCGAGCGCGGCGTAGAAGTGGCCGAACAGGTAGTAGTACCCCGCCGTGGAGTACCACGACTCGTGCGGATACGGCCTCCCCTGCCCCATCTCGATGAACTGGTGGTGCTTCATCAGGTTCTCGATCCCGCGACGGAGGTCATCCTTGGTGACCACACGGCCGTTCCGGAAGAGAGCGACGTTGCAGGGCTGGGAGCGCCCTAGGGAGCCCTTCACCTCGTTGAAGCCGACCACGGGGTACATGAGCGCGTAGTTGCCGTAGATGTACGAGCCGTCCCCCTTGCGGAGGCGCTCCACGCAGCGCAGGCCATCGCGGATCATGCGGGAGGGAAACTCGATGCCGCTCTTCTTCGCCTCGTCGAGCGCCACGAGGACCGCCGCCGTCAGGAAGCTCGTCGACTCCGCCCCCGCGGGGTGCCGAAGGGTCCAGCCGAAGTCGTAGTACCCCCAGCCGCCGTCGGCGCTCTGCTGCGTCTCGAGGATCCCGATCTCCCGGAGGGCCAGCTTGACGATCCCGGCTCGACGCGAGGCGAGCCGCTCGTCCCGGGCCGCCACGGCCATCGCGTGGACCATGTAGGCGTGCGTCCACTGGTCGTAGAGGGCGTCCCCGGTGGCGCGCGCGACGGGCTCCGACTTCAGCAGGTGGTCGAGGCCGCGCTCGGCCGCCGCGAACGCAGCGGGGTCGCCCTTGGAGTTCTCAACGAGCGCCATCACGCAGAGCGACGCGGTCGCGTCCTGGAAGGCGCGGAGCGAGGAGAGCGTCCCGAGCCAGATCTGGTAGGGGCGGGACTCGTCGATCGAGCCCCACGTACCGTCCTTATTCTGGTTCTTCACGAGCCACTCGATGCCCCGGCGGCGCGCGGCCTCGATGTCGGCCTGGGCGGCCGGCGGGGGGAGCTGCCCGGAGCGCGGCGAGGCGTCGTCGTCCCCGGGCGCCTGTGCGGCCCCCGCGGGGGCCCGAAGCGGCTCGGCCGGGGGCTGGGTCATCGTCTTCCCGCGGCACCCGATCAGGGCGGCGGCGAGGAGCAACACAAGGATCGGTCTCACTTCTCTTCCTCCAGGCAGACCTCGAGCGCCAGGAGCGCGAACGCGGTGCCGTACGGCTGGCCGAACTGGTACATCGGAAAGTCGAGCCACGAGCCGCCGGGGTCCTGCCCGTCGATCAGCGTCTTCGCGAGCATCGGGCACCAGCGCGCGCGGTCCTCGGGGTCGAGCTCCACGAGGACCTTGGCCGCGTAATAGTGCGCGAAGAGGTAGTAGTACCCCGCAGTGGAGTACCACGCCTCGTGCGGAATCGGCCTCCCGCGGCCGATCTCGATGAAGTGGTGGTACTTGAAGAGGTTCTCGATCCCGCGCCTCAGGTCGTCCTTGGTGACCACGCGGCCGTTCCGCCAGAGAGCGAGGTTGCAGACCTGCGAGCGGCCGATGGAGCCCTTCACGTCGTTGAACGAGGCGAGCGGGTCGTTGGGCGGGTTGCCGTAGTTGTACGCCCCGTTCCCGATGCGGAGGCGCTCCACGACGCGGAGGCCGTCGCGGACGAGCCGTTCGGGGAAGTCGATCCCGCTCTTCCTGCATTCGCCGAGCGCGACGACGATGGCGGCGGTCGTGAAGCTCGTCGATTCCATGCCCGACGGCCTGCGCTGGGCCCAGCCGAAGTCGTAGTACCCCCAGCCGCCGTCCGCGCCCTGCTGCTGCACGAGGCGGCCGATCTCGCGCTGCACGACTTCGACGATCTTCTCGCGCCGGTCCGCGAGCCGCTCGTCGCGGGCAAGGATCGACAGGGCGTAGGTGACGTACAGGTGGGCCCAGTTGTCGTAGAGCACATCGCCGGAGGTGCGATACGAGGTCTTGGCATGCAGTAGATAGTCAACGCCCCGCACGTAGGCTGTCCAGGCGGGATTCGGATCCACGAACGGGGTCCCGGCGTTGCCGGCGATCTCGATGTCGAAATCGACGTGAGTCGACTGGAGCGCCATCACGCACAGCGCCGTCGTCGCGGCGTAGTACGCCTGGAACGCCATGTAGTCCTCGAGCCACGTCTCGTACGGGCGTGCGGAGCCGAAGTCCCCCCACGACCCGTCTTTGTTCTGCGTGCGAACGAGGTACTCCACGCCGCGCTGGTGGGCAGCGCGGGCCTGCTCGCGCCAGTCGGCGGGCACCTGCACCGCCGGCGGGACCAGCGCGGCGGGCGGCGGCCCGTTCGCCGGCTTCGGCGACGGGGCCTGTCGGCCCCCCGCCGCCGCGACGACGACCAGGATGGTGAGGAGGGCTTTCACGCGTGGACGACCCATCGGGTCGCCCCTACTCCTCCTCCCACAGGACGACGTCGCCCTTCGCGAGGCCCTTCAGCACGACCACCTGGTCGGCGTTCCCGGGCCCGAGGACGATCGTCTTGTTCTCCTCCGTCTCCCCGACCTTCACCTTCACCGTGGACTTCCCGTCCTTCGTGGTGACGGCGGCGCGAGGAACCCACAGGGCGTCCTTCTGCTCCGGCCCCCAGATGGTGACCTTCGCCTGCATCCCGAACCGCACCTCGGGCGCGGCCCCGTCGACCGCGACCTTGAACGGGTACTTCGCCCCGCTGTCCCCCTTCCCCAGGAGCGACGCCTCGGTGACCATCCCCTTGAGCTGCGCCATCGGGGCTGAGGCGACGAAGACGTCCGCGCGGGCGCCCACGGACACGAGCACGACGTCCGCCTCGGCGGCCTCCAGCTCCAGCTCGTACTTGTCGGGGGTCAGGATCTCGATGACGACCTTGTTCGTCTCGACCGACCCCTTCTTCTCGATTGCGTGCGAGAGGATCCCGTCACACGGCGCGACGATCTCCAGGAGCGCGCCATCCTTCACGAGCTCGTCGTACTCCTTCCTCTGCTTCTTGAGCCCCCGCTCCGACTTCTCCATCCCGTGCCTCCGCTTCTCGGCCTCCTCCGCCAGGGAGACCTTCTCCATCTCGAACTCCTTCGCGCGGTGCTGCGCATCCAGCTTCACGCGGCGGTCGCGGTCGGGGAAGTCGTACGCCTTGACGAGCTCCTCCTCCTTCTTCTGCATCTCCAGGTATTCCTGCGTGATCTTGATGTTTCGCCGGGCGCGGTCGAGGACGATCTCCTTCGTCTCGGTCGCCAGCTCGCTCTTCTTGTACATGTCCTCGAGCTGTCCGAGCTCCTGCCCCTCGTCGTCGAGGCCGTACTGCGTGCGCAGCGTGGAGAGCTCCTCGCCGCGGAGCATGGCGTGCGCCCGGTGCTTGAGCCAGGCCTCGAGGTCGTGCTGCGACTCGTCGTTCCCGATCTGCGCCGACTCGTAGGCCAACGCCTCCCGCTTCTCGGCGAGTTCCGCCTCGATCTTCGTGAAGGCGAAGTCCTTCTCGGCGTCGTCGAGGGACTCCTTGGCATCCTTCACGGCCTCGTCGTACTTCTTCCGGTCGCAGCGGACGAGGATCTCGCCCTTCTTCACGCGGGTCCCGGAGGAGATGACGTCGAGTGCGATGAGCCCGCCCTCGTACTGCTCCGGCTCGAGCCGGATCTCGGTCTTCTGGGCCGCGGCGAGCGGGCCGGTGGCCTCGGCGGAGACCGGGATCGTGCCCGGGGCCACAGTGTGGGTCTTCTTCGTCTTCTCGTCGTCGGCGGCGACGACGAACGACGCGAGCACAAGGAGAGCGATGGCGCGTTTCACGACGGGACCTCCCTCAAACGCAGGTGTCCTCGGTCAGGGGATGTCGAGCAGCCGCCTGACCGGCCCGGGGATCTCCGGGTCCAAATCGATTCCGAAATCCGAAAACTCGCAGACGATGTCGGCCGGCGAGGCCCCCTCGTAGCGCTGCCGAGCGCGGTGCGGCAGTCCGTCGGCGCCGATCCACACCGTGACGGCGACACGCGAGGCGCCGCGCGCCCCCCCCGCCTGGGCCTCCAGGACACGGGCAAGGGCCTCCCCCTCGAGCGAGAACTCCACGACGTCGCAGCCGTCCTCTGTCCGCCCCTCGGCGAACCGGGCGTCGGGGCCGCCCCATCGCAGCAGGGCCTCGACGTCGGCCCTCACCGCCGCGGCGCGCGTCGGAGACTCCTCGCGGAGCCCCCCCCGCCCCGAGGACGTGCGCCGGACGACGCGACCGCCGCGGGCAAAGGTCTCTCCGTCCTCCCCGATCGAGTGGCAGTAGTCGGGCGCGAGCACGAGGTCGCGCACGACGCTCTCCCGCCCGTCGCGAGTCACGCGGCGGACGGCGCGGTACCCCTTCTGCGCGGAGAGGCCGCCGAGCGCCGCTGCAAGGCGCTCCGCGCGAGGGTCCGGCGCGCCGACGACGGGGGGATGCTGCGCGCACCCCGTGGCGGCGAGGGCGATGGCGACGATCCAGGCGATCCTACAGGCCAAGCAGCGCCTTCACCTTGTCGGGGATCTCGAAGTCGAGGTCCTTGTTGTAGCTGAAGAGGTTGACCTCGACGGTCGCCGTGACCTTCATCGGCTCCATCGGCTCCACTCCGGGCTGCGGGTCTTCCTCGGGCATCGCCATCTCGAGCTCGCCCTTCAGGTAGAACTTGCGGAAGAGGTTGTCCGCCTTTCCAACCCAGACCTGGAAGTCGATCTTCCCCTTGCTGAAGTCGAGCCCGAGGTCGGGGATGCCCTGCGCGGCGAGGAAGTCCTTCAAGACCTCCGGCTGCGGCTTGAGGACGATCTTGCGGCAGTCGGCGTCGCCGATCTTCTCCTCGCCATCGAACTGGGCGGTGTCGGCGGACTTCTCGAGAAGGGTCAGGACGACCTTCGGGTCCTGGAGGTTGCCGACGGGGAGGCCGCCCATCTCGGTGGCGTCCTTCCACTCGCCGTCCGTCGGGTCCTTGATGACGAGCTTGGTCCCCTTGCGGAAGGTCTCCGACTGGATCCCCATCTGCTCTTCCTTGGACCAGGCGATGTCGCCGTGCACCACGCTCTCGGCGGAATAGCTCATGGCGATGTCGGCGTCGCCCATGCCGTAGTTCCCGCCGACCTTTGAGTGGTACCCCTCCTGCTTGGCGAGGAGGGAACTGGCCTCGGTGACGACCGACTTGGCGTCGGCGGCCGTTCCCTCCTCGGCGAGGGCGGCGGCGGAGGCGACAAGGAGTGCGAAGACGGCGTAGCGCATTGGTTCTCTCCGGACGGAAAGGGTCCCCTGGAACGAGTGAGCCTACCAGGGTGCAGACGGGCTCGCAATCGAAATGGCGAGCGACTCTCGGCGGTGAGCGAAGTGCGCGCGCGACATAGCGCTCCGTGACGCCTCGCGTCGTAACATGAAGCCTTCATGAAGCCTCCGGAGAGCGTTTTTTCGCGTTCCCGGGCGATTCCCTGCTTGACCCTCCGAGCGCGCGGGATATACTCCCACTGTCGATTGAAAAGTTGAGTCCTCTCTCGTCAAAGTGTCCCCGACTGGGGACAGAAATCTGGCTTTAGTTCCAGAGCTACCGGTTCCGAGCAAACCGATCTTCTTTGACCGAGAGGGGACCCAGAAATCAGGGGCCAGGAGCGCGAGGCGCTCCTGGCCCTTTTCGTTTCCCCTTCCGCACCTTGAACACGCCGATCCGTTCTGATACCGTGGGAACGCCGGAGGGGAGAATCCCGAGATGAAGCGGATCGTCATGCTCGCGCTCGTCGGCGTCCTCGCGCTTGGCGAGGATCCCTCGGCCCCGGCCGAGGTCACGCAGGCCAGCGCCGCCGCGGTGAAGAAGGGGCTCAACTGGCTCATCTCCATCCAGGCGCACAATGGCGCCTGGGGGTGAGAAAAGGGAGCGCCGCCGAGCACGGCTCTCACCGCGCTCTCGTGCCTGGCGCTCATGGCCGGCGGCGATTCGCCGGCACGCGGTCCCCACGCCTACGAGCTCCGCAATGGGCTCGAGTACATCCTGAAGACCGCCTCGCCGTCGAGCGGGCGGATCACCGCGAACGACGTCTGCGGCCTGGGCCTCCTCTACGACCACGCCTGCGCCACGCTCTTCCTCGCCGAGGTCTACGGGATGTGCCGCGGCGACGACGACGAGCTTATGACGCGGATCCGCGAGACGCTCGTCCGGGCGTGCGGCTACGTCGAGCGGAACCAGAACGGCGACGGGGGCTGGGGACTCGACGGACGGAGCGACATCGCCGTCACCGCGATGAACTGGCTCGCGCTCCGCTCCGCACACAACGCGGGGATCCAGATCCGCAAGGCCGACATGGCGAAGCTGAAGGCCTTCCTCGGGAAGTGCCGCATCCCGCAGGGCGGCTTCTCGCAGTTCGCCGGCGGCCAGTCGGAGGGCCAGGCCCTCTACCCCACCTCCGCCGGGCTGCGCATCCTGCTCGGCATGGGCGCCGCGGAGAAGGGGGAGGTCGATCGCTGCGCGAAGGTCCTCCTCCGGAAGACGCTCGGCGACGAGTACGGCGGGCGGATCAGCGAGTGGGACTACTGCGGGGTCTTCTTCGCGGTCCAGGCGGCGATGCACGAGGGGGGAGACTTCTGGGGGAGCTACTTCCCGAAGACGCGCGACCACCTGGTGCGGATCCAGAACGCGGACGGAAGCTGGACCATCGAGTACTGCCTGTCCTGCCGCGCCTACGCCACGGCGCTCGCCTGCATCGTGTTGCAGACGCCGAACCGCCTCCTCCCGATGTTCCAACTGTGACCGAGCGCCATGCCTGAAGAAGCCCCGATCGAACAGTCCAAGGAGGCCCTCCCCGGATACGAGATCCTCGGCCGCGTCGGCGAGGGGTCGATGGGGATCGTGTACAAGGCGCGTCAGAAGAGCCTCGATCGCCAGGTCGCAGTGAAGATCCTGTACCCGCGCCTGGCGAAGCTGCCGGGGTTCGTCGACCAGTTCTTCGCGGAGGCGCGCGTCCTCGCGAGGCTGTCGCACCCGAACATCGTCGCGGCGTTCGATGTCGGGGTGCACCGCGACCTCCACTACATGGTCATGGAGTTCGTGGATGGGAAGACGGTCGACCAGATCCTGAAGCGCGGCGGGGCGATCGACGAGCGCCGCGCGCTCCAGGTCGCCCGGCAAATGGCCCAGGCCCTGGAGTGCGCGCACCGGAACGGCCTCGTCCACCGCGACGTGAAGCCGGCGAACATCATGCTTTCCAAGGGAGGCGGGGCGAAGCTCTGCGACCTCGGCTTCGCGATGATGCGGAGCGAGGCCATGGGCCAGCAGGGAAAGACGATCGGGACCCCGGACTACATCTCGCCGGAGCAGGCGCGCGCCGAGGCCACGATCGACATCCGGAGCGACATCTACTCGCTCGGAGCGACGCTCTTCCACATGGTCACCGGCGGCGTACCCTTCCCCGCCGACGAGGTGGGGGCGGTGATCGCGAAGCACCTGAACGAGAAGGTGAGGGCGCCGATCTCGATCAAGCCGGAGTTGTCGCCGGACACGAGCCGCCTCGTCGAGAAGATGATGGAGAAGCGGCGCGAGGACCGTCCGCAGCTCCCGGTCGAGGTCGTCAGGACGATCGACGAGCTCTTGAAGCGCATGGGAGGGGTGGCCGCCCCGGCGGCGCCGACCGCCGCCCGGCCGCCCGCGCCGGCGCCGCGCCCCGGCCCCGGCTCCGCGACGCCTTCCCCCCGGCGGCGCCCCGGGATGAGGCCGAGGGTGTCGCGGCTCGGAGGGCGGAGACGCAGGCCACGCTAGTTCATGTCGCCCGCGGTCCTGCGCAGGAAGGGCTCGAACGTCTTCTTGTCCTGCGCCTTGAGGTACGCTTCCTCGGGCGTGATCCGCGCTGCGCGCAGGTTCTCCAGGAGGGCGTCGTCCATGAGCTGCATGCCGACGCCGCGGGACCCCTCGATGATCGACAGGATCTTGCTCACCGCCCCCTCCCGGATGGCGTTCGCCAGCGCCGAGTTCCCTATCAGGATCTCGTTGCAGGCAATCCGCCCCTTCCCGTCCACGGCGCGGCACAGGAGCTGGCTCACCACGCCCTTCAGGCTCTGCGCGAGCTGCGTGCGGACCTGCTGCTGCTGATCCGCCGGGAAGACCTCGATGATCCGGTCGACCGTCTTCGCCGCGTTGTTCGTGTGGAGCGTCCCGAACACCAGCACGCCCATTTCCGCCGCGCTGATCGCCTGGCCGATCGTCTCCGTATCGCGCATTTCCCCGATGAGCACGACGTCAGGGTCCTGCCGCGTCGCGGCGCGGAGGGCGTCGGCGAACGTGGGCGTGTCAGCCCCGACCTCGCGGTGGATGATGACCGACTTCTTGTTCCTGTGTGTGAACTCGACCGGGTCCTCGATCGTGATGATGTGCTTCTTGTAGTTCGTGTTGATGAAGTCGATGAGCGCCGCCAGCGTCGTCGACTTCCCGCTTCCGGTCGGACCCGTGACCAGCACCAGCCCGCTCGTCAGCTTGGCGAACTCGAGGATCACCGGTTTCAGGTTCAGCTCCTCGATCGTCTTGATCTGCGTCGGGATGACCCGGAACACGGCCCCGAGGCCGTTCTGGTGGTTGAAGAAGTTGCAGCGGAACCGCGCGACCCCCTCGAGCGAGTAGGCGAAGTCGAGGTCGCGCTGCTCGAGGAAGCGGTTCCAGAGGCGCGGGGTGCAGACTTCCGCGAGCCACTCCGACATCATCTCCTGCGTCATCACGGGCTGGTTGATCACCTCGAGCTGCCCGTGCATGCGGACCTTCGGAGGGAGGCCGGCCAGCATGTGCAGGTCGCTCCCGCCCTTGTCGGAGAGGAATTTGAGGAGCTTGTCGAGCTGGGGCATGCCGGGGCTCCTAGATCAGCTTCGCGAAGATGGACTTGTTCTCGGCGCGGGACCACGCGTCCTGCGGCATGATCTCCTCCTTGCGCACCAGGTCGAGGAGGGCGTCGTCCATGAGCTGCATGCCGTTCTTCCGCTGGGTCTGCATCACGCCGGGAATCTGGTAGGTACGCTCGTCGCGGATCAGGTTCGCGATCGCGGGCGTGTTGAAGAGGACCTCGCACGCGGAGACGCGGCTCTTCCCGTCGGCGCACGGGACGAGCTGCTGGGAGATCACGCCGCGGAGGCTCTCGCTGACCATCGCGCGGACCTGCGCGGCCTCCTTCGGGGGGAAGACGTCGAGGATCCGGTCCACCGTGCGCGCGGCGCTCGACGTGTGGAGCGAGCCGAGCACGAGGTGGCCCGTCTCCGCGGCGGTGATCGCCGTCGAGATGGTGTCGAGGTCGCGCATCTCGCCGAGGACGACGACGTCGGGGTTCTCGCGGAGCGCGGCGCGCAGCGCGGCCGAGAAGGAGAGCGAGTCGCGCGGGATCTCGCGCTGGACGACGTTGCACGACTTGCTCGGGATGATGTACTCGATCGGCTGCTCGAGGACGATGATGTTCTGCTTCCGGGTCTGGTTGATCTGCTCGACGAGCGCCGCAAGCGTCGTCGTCTTCCCGCAGCCGGCGGGCCCCGTGACGAGGACGAGCCCCTGCTGGTACTGGATGAACTTCTCGATGATCTTCGGGACGCCAAGGGCCTCCAGCGTCGGGATCTTGTTGGGGATGATGCGGAAGGCCGCGTCAATCCCCTCGCGGTGGTGGAAGGCGTTGATGCGGAAGCGCCCGACGCCCTCGATCGTGTGGCAGAAGTCGACGTCCTTGTGCTCGAAGAAGTGGGCCTTGCGCGGCTCGTCGAGGAGGGAGAGGACGAGCGCGCGGTTCTGCTCGGCGTTGAGGGCGGGGAAGCCGAGCAGCGTGAGATGTCCGTGGAGTCGGATGATCGGCGCCGACCCGACGTTCAGGTGGAGGTCGCTGGCGCCCATCTCGGCGACGCGGACGAGCAGCTTCTCCATCTGCTGTCGCGTGCGGTCGACGGTGGTCGTCGCGTCCTTCGGGCGGACGGCCGTGGCGGGGGCCTGGGGGCGGCTCCGGAGGAGCCCGACGAGCGTCTCGAGCTGGTCCTTCCTCAGGTAGCCCAGCTCGACCATGGTCATGCCGAGCGGCTTCGTCGGGTGGGCCTTCTGGACGGCGAGGGCCTCGACGACCTGGTTGGCGGTGGCGAATCCGTGGGCGATGGCGAGCTTCCCGAACATCCCGGGGTCGGCCTTGGCGATCTCGGGCGGCACGGGAGGCGTGGCTGGCGGAAGGGAGTCGGCGTGCTCGGATTCCGATGCTCGGGCGGCGGTGACCTGGTCCACTGGGCCTCCGGCAAAGGTGACTTCTGCCTGCCCCTCCTGCCCCTTGCCTGCCCACGAGTTTTCGAGACGGTACGGGATTCGTCCGATTCCGTCAAGGCTTACTCACAGGTGCGAGGAGTCGCCCGACGGAGCCCTGTTGGCCGGGTGCGAGTCCCCCGCATGGCTGCCCGGGAGGGCCTCCATGCGGGGCCTGTGCCTACTTTCCGGTCGCCTGGCCCTCGTTGTCGAACTTGTGGACGAACGGCTTGAACTGGGGCACCGTCTCGGGGTCGATCTGGGCCTGCTTGCACGCCTCCAGGATCCCCCGCTGGAGCTGGTCGTCCCCCTGGACGTCCGTGAGGAACTCCCGCTTGCGGTCGTCCTGCACGAAGCGTCGCACGCGCACCCTGAGCAACTCGCGCACGTCGTCCTTCGTGAGGTGCGTCGTGAGCGAGGCGAAGAGCGTGTCGAACTCCGGGTAGGCCGCCGGGTCCTTCCCGTCGTCCTCCGCCAGCTTGTAGAACGAGTCCTTCGCGACGGCCCAGCGATCCTTGATGTACTGGTCGAGCAGCTCCGAATCCAGGAGGGTCGTGAATTCGGCCTCCTTCCAGAAGTCGCGCTTTGCCGGCTCCACCTTGATCTCCGGGTCGATCCCACCCGTCTTCCCGTCCTCGCTGCGGTGGATGCAGATCCCGCTCGGGAGGTAGTACTTCGCGATGGTCATCCTGAGCGCCGCCTTGTTCCCCGTCGAGCGCAGGTCGAGGATGTGCTGGACGCTCCCCTTCCCGAACGTCTTCTCGCCGACCAGCGTCCCCTTCTTGTGGTCGCGCATCGCCCCGGCGAAGATCTCGCTCGCGCTCGCGCTCCCGCCGTTCGTCAGGATGATCACGGGGAGGTCGACCTTGTCCGGGTCCTGCGTCGTGAGCCGCTCCAGCAGCTTCCCGCCGCGCCCCTTCGTCTCGACGACGACCTTTCCCTCTTCGACGAAGTGGTCCACGATCCGCACGGCGGCCGCGAGGTACCCGCCCGGGTTGTTCCGCACGTCCACCATGATCGCCTTCGCGCCCGCCTTCTGCAGCTCGTCCAGCGCGACGAGCAGCTCGTCGGCGGTCGTATCGCCGAACGAGGAGAGGAGGATGAACCCGATGTTTCCGGGGAGCATCTCCCCCTTCGCCGTGTTGATCCGGATCCGCTCGCGCGTGACCGTGAATTCGCGCTCCTTGGTCCAGCCGCGGCGCATCACCTTGAAGGTGACCTCCGTGCCCGGGTCGCCCTTCAGCTTGCCGACGAGCTCGTCGAGGTTCTTTCCCTTGGTCGTCTCGCCGCCGACCTCCACGACCCGGTCGTCGCTCCGGAGCTCGGCCTTGTCCGCCGGGCCGCCGTACACCGGACGCTCGATCGTCAGCCACTCGTCGCGCATCGAGACGTGGGCCCCGATGCCGCCGTACTTCATCTCGATCGACTCCTTCAGCCGCTTCCTCTCCTTCTCGTTGAGGAAGCCCGAGAACGGGTCGAGCGACTTCGTCATCCCGTCCGCCGCGGCCTCCACGAGCTTGGGCAGGTCCGCCTTGTCCTCGTCGACGTACTGCTTCAGGACGAAGTCGACGATCTCGTCGAGGAGGGCGTACTTGGAGTCTGCCGCGGGGAACTGCTGCCGCTCCAGGCGGTCGATGAGCTGCTTGTGCCGGATGTAGAGCGCCGCGAGCCTCCCGCGGTCCGTCGGCTCCTCCGCCAGCTTGTAGAGGACGTCGCGCGCCGCGTCGAAGTTGTCGATGTCGGCGAGCGCCAGGGCGGCGTCCATCTGCAGCGCCGGGTCGTCGGACGCGAGCAGCTCCTTCAGGCTCTCGATCGCGCGGAGGCTCTCGCCGCCGGAGGCGTGGTAGAGCGACTTCGAGAGGGCGATCCGCAGCGGGTTGTCGGTGCAGGTGTCGAGGACGTCCTCGAGGCCGCCGACGACCTCCTGGGTCCCCTCGTAGTCGGCGTCGTTCCGCAGCAGGGCGCCGATCAGGTCGGCCGCCGCGGTCCGGGCCTCGCGGTCCTCCTCCTCGCGGAGGACGCCGAGGAGGGCCGTCACGCCGTCGCGCTTCCTGTCGTTGACGAAGAGGACCTTGGCGCACCCGATCCGCACGAACGGCTCGTGGCGGGAGAGGCCCTCTTCGCAGGCCTTCAGCGCGGCGCCGCCCATCCCCTCGAGGGAGGCGACGGTGTCCCAGAACCGCTCGCCGCGCGCCTTGGCGAGGCGTTCGATGTACGTGCCCGGGTCCTTGACCTCGTCCTTCCCCTGGACGGGGCCGCCCAGCAGGAGGACGGCGAGGAGGGCGAAGACGGAAAGACCTGCAAGGCGGGATCGCATGCAATGCTCCTTTTCCGGCGAACGTAAGCACCACATTGTACCGGGAGGTCATTCCCGACCGCAAGACTCCCGAAGACCTTCGGAATTCCGGTGCTTCCCATCGCCCGGCCCGACCGCTATACTGTCTCTTGAATCACCGGTGTGAGGAGTCCCGATCATGCCTTCTCCGAGCCGCGAGGGGCCGGAGCTGGGTCGCGCTCGTCTCGAGGACAACGCCTTCGGGCGGGTCCTCGTCGAGATCGACGTGCTCACGCGCGACCAGCTCACGCGCGCGCTGGGCGTCCAGAAGGAGAAGGCGGACAAGGGCGAGCGCATCCGCCTCTCGCGCGTCGTCTTCGACCTCAACCTCGCGACACCCGGGTCGCTCCAGGAGGCCCTGAACGAGCACGTCCGGGGGACGCTCGTCTGCCCCTCCTGCGGCCACCTGTTCCGCTCCTCGCGCATTGCCGGCGATCACCGCTGCGTCGCCTGCGAGGCGAACTTCGCCGTCGTGGTCGCCAAGACCGTCGATCGCACCGACCCGACGCCGCCCGCGCGCCCCACGTCGATGGGGACGCCGACGCCGAAGACCTCCACGTTCACGCCCTTCCCCCAGCGCCCGTCGAGCACGCCCGGGGGGGGCCCGCGGATCCCGGTCTCCGTGCCCGAGGCCGGCGGGCGTGCGTTCGGACGGTACGACCTCATCCAGGAAATCTCCCGGGGCGGGATGGGCGTCGTCTACCGCGCGAACGACCGGATCCGGAACCGCCAGGTCGCCGTGAAAATCCTCCTCTCCGGGAGCTCCGCCTCCGACGAGGAACTGGCCCGCTTCCGCCGCGAGGCGAACGCGGCGAGCCGCCTCTCCCACCCCAACATCGTCCGGGTCCTCGAGAGCGGCATCGAGGAGGGTTTCCCCTACCTCGTCATGGAATTCGTCGAGGGCAGGTCCCTCTCCGAGGTCCTGTTCGAGGAGGGCTTCCTCCCCGTCCAGCGCGCCGGGGAGATCCTGCGCGACGTCGGGCGGGCGATTTCCGTGGCCCACGAGCAGGGGTTCCTCCACCGCGACATCAAGCCGGGAAACATCCTCATCGACCCGACCGGGCGAGCCAGGCTGACCGACTTCGGCCTGGCCAAGCACATGGGGCAGGACACGCACCTGACGCGCACGGGGACCTCGCTGGGGACCCCGGCGTACATGTCGCCGGAGCAGGCGAGCGGCGAGGCGAGCGAGGTCGACGAGCGCTGCGACATCTACTCGCTCGGGGCGGTCCTCTATCACATGCTGGTGGGCCAGCCCCCGTTCGACGCGGACAGCACGGTGCAGCTCCTCTTCAAGGTCGTCGGCGAGAACGCGAAATCGCCCCGGCTCCTCAATGGCGACATCCCGGAGGCGATCGAGGCGATCTGCATGAAGGCGATCGAGAAGGAGCCGGTCGCGCGCTACCAGCACGCCCGCGAGATGGTCGAGGACGTGAACCGGTTCCTCGACGGCTCGCCGACGCTGGCCCGCTCCGTGGGCGCAACGGACCGCGCAAGGCGCTGGCTCCGGCGCCACCGCGCCCAGATCGTCCTCAGCCTGCTCTCGGCCGCGGCCTTCGCCGCACTCGGCGGCTGGCTCGCGCTACGCTTCCTCAAGTAGCCCCGACTGGCTTCGCCAGCTTGGTGGGCCGGCATGGCCAGTTCGCTGAGGTTGAAGTGCCCCCCCCTCCCTGCTATGATCCCCGGCCGGCATGCTCCAGAACAAAAAGGGTCTGAGGGTCCAACTCGTCATCGCCAACGGCGAGCTGGCCGGCACGATCGTGCCGGTGGAGACGGGCCAGAGCATCACCGTCGGCCGATCCGAGATGAACGACGTGGTGATCGCCGACAGCAAGATGTCGCGCGTCCACGCGAAGTTCGAGAACGACGGCACCACCTGCAAGGTCCAGGACCTGAACTCCTCCAACGGGACCTTCGTCGACCAGAAGAAGATCACCGCGCACGTCCTCTCCCCCGGCGACGAGGTCCTCGTAGGCGAGACGATCTTCACCTTCGAGATCGAGTCCGGGGAGCAGAGCGCCGATGCGCAGACGGCGACCGAGACGGGCATGCCGGCGCTCATGAAGGCCTCCGCCAAGATGCCCCCCGCCGGCGGCGCCCCCACGGTCCAGGGGGAGAGCGCGCTCCTCACGGGGCACAAGTTCTGCGCAAAGTGCGGCCGCATGATCCCGCGGCGGGAGTTCCAGGGCGGGAAGGCGGTGGAGCTGGACGGAAAGTGCTGGTGCGCCGAGTGCGCCGACCCGTACCTGGGGCGGGTCATCGGGAACTACCGCCTCCTCGAGAAGATCGGCCAGGGGTCGATGGGGCTCGTCTTCCGGGCGGAGCACAACACGATGTCGCGGCCCGCGGCCGTGAAGATCCTCTTCGAGTACCTGACGCTCAACCCGACGACCGTGAAGCGCTTCCTGCGCGAGGCAAAGAGCGGCGGGGGCCTCTCCCACCCCAACCTGGTCGGGATCTACGACGCGGGCGAGGACAACGGGACCTACTACATCGCGATGGAGTTCGTGGAGGGAAAGACGCTCGCCGACATCCTGAAGGAGCGCGGGCGGCTGCCGGTGAGCGAGGCGATCGACGTCTGCCTGCAAATCGCCCAGGCGCTGCAGTACGCCTTCGAAAAGAAGGTGATCCACCGCGACATCAAGCCGGCGAACATCCTGGTCTCCGAGGCGGGGGCGGCGAAGCTGATCGACATGGGGACCGCGAAGAGCCTGCAGGACTCGGGGCTCTCCGAGATCACCCGGACGGGGATGGGGATCGGGACGATCAACTTCATGTCGCCGGAGCAGATCTTCGACGCGAAGAACTGCGACCACCGCGCCGACATCTACTCCCTCGGGGCGACGCTCTACTTCTCGGTCACAGGCGAGCTGCCGTTCAAGGCGAGGACGCCCCGCGAATTCCTGGCGAAGGTGAACTCCGAGAAGATCGAGTCGCCGAAGAAGCTCAACCCGCAGGTCCCCGACGAGCTGTGCAAGGTGCTCGAGAAGATGATGGCGAAGGACGCGGTGGACCGGTACCAGACGCCCGGACACCTGATCCTCGACATGCTTCGCGTCCAGGGGAAGTGACGAGTCCGGAGGCGCCGCCCCGACGGGGGCCGTCCGCATGCGACCCTTCTACTACCCGCTCCTCGTGATCCTCGCGCTCGCCGGCCTGACCATCGTGGCGGCGAACCTGAGGTCGTACGAGCAGTCCGAGGTCTGCACCCTATGCGGGCGCACACGGGACACCGTGCGCGTCTCCGTCTTCGGCACCCCCTTCGATCACCGCATCGAGGAGGGGGCCACGGCGTTCACCTCGGCCTGGCCCGGCGCGCTCCTGTGCACCGACCATGCCTGGCTGCAGACCGACAACTACGTGTGGACGTCCATGTACGGCGGCTATCGGCGCGCCACGATGACCGAGGCAATTCGCAGGCTGCTCGACGCCCCCGACCCTGCCCTCCTCCTGCAGCGCATCGACCCCGCACGGGCCGAGAGGCTCCTGAGGTCGCTCATCCAGGAGGGGAGCAACCAGGGCGGGTACTACGTGAGCGGCAACCGCGTCATCCTGCGCCAGCAGGGCCCCGAGGGCCCGACGACCGAGCTGCTGGAACGCCTCCGCGAGAAGCCGATGACCGCAGACGAGTTGCGCGAGTGGGACCTGAAGAACTCGGAGCCCCCCGAGACTCCCTCCCGAGGCGACTGAGCCCCGTGCGGGTCGGCCCCCCGCATTGACAGGGGCGCGGCGGTCTGGTTTATTATCGTCCGCAATCCACCGAAACCCCCGAGGCCACCCTTGACCAAGCTAGTCGTCAAGTCGGGCGCGGACGTCGCGAAGGAGCTCCCGCTCGACAAGGAGAAGTTCACGATCGGCCGGATGCCCGACAACGACCTCGAGCTCCGCGACTCCCTCGTCTCCCGCCGCCACACCGAGCTCATCCGACACGGGGTGCGGATCACCCTCTACGACATGGGTTCCAGCAACGGGACCTTCGTCAACAACAAGAAGGTCGACGTCAAGGTCCTGGACGACGGCGACGAGGTCATGATCGGCGAGACGACCCTCGTCTTCCGCGACGAGTCGGGGAACTCGAAGCCCGCCGGGGCAAAGCCCGCCACGGCCGTCCCGGCGTCGAACCTCGACCAGGAGATCGAGAAACTCTACGGCGGCAGCGAGATCATCAAGCACATCACCGAGGTCCCCGAGGAGTACAAGGTCGACCTCCGCGAGTCGATCGCGAAGGGGATCTCCTGGCGGAACATCTCGCGCAAGAAGTCGGCCGTGTCCGCGGAAGAAGAAGAGCGCATCGCCGACAAGTTCGCCATCCTCTATCAGCTCGGAAAGGCCGTCGCGACCGCCACGAGCCTGACGGAGGTGCTGAACGTCTCCATGGCCGTGATCTTCGAGGTCATGAAGGCCGAGCGCGGCGTCGTGATGCTCCTGGACAAGAGCACCGACACACTCGTGTCGAAGGTGATGCGCCACCGCTCGAAGGGGACCATCGCGAGCGACGAGGTCGTGGCGAGCCGCACGATCGCGAACAAGGTCGTGAAGGAGAAGATCGCGATCATCACGAACGACGCGAAGCACGACCCGCGGTTCCAGGCCGGCGTGAGCATCATCCAGTACAACATCCGCAGCGCCCTCTGCGTTCCCCTGTGGGAGAAGCAGGAGGTCCTCGGCTGCATCTACCTGGACAACCTCGTGAAGAGCTACGAGTTCCAGGACGACGACATCGACCTCCTGTCGGCCATCGCGAACATCCTGGCGATCCGCATCAAGCAGGACGAGCTGTACGAGGAGCTGAAGCGCGAGGCGGTCGTCCGGGCGAACCTGGAGCGGTACAACTCGCCGGATGTCGTCGAGATGATCCTGCGGCGCGCGACGAAGGGCGGCGGCACGATGGACATGGAGGCCGAGGAGAAGGAGGTCTCCATCCTGTTCGGCGACATCGAGGGGTTCACGCCGCTCACGGAGAAGATGAAGCCGACGAACGTCGGGCGGATGCTGAACACGTTCTTCGAGGTGACGAGCGGCGTGGTGCTCGATGCGCAGGGGAACGTGAACAAGTTCATCGGCGACTGCATCATGGCCGTCTTCGGCGCGCCCGTGGAGGTCCAGGACCACGCCGTCCGGGCGACCCGCGCGGGGCTCCGGATGATCGAGGAGCTGAGGAGGACGCGGGAGAAGAACCCGGACTTCCCGAAGTTCAACATCCGGATCGGGATCAACAGCGGCAACGTCGTCGCGGGGGAGATTGGCTTCGAGAAGCGCCGTGAGTACACCGTCCTCGGCGACAACGTGAACATCGCCAGCCGCCTGGAGAAGTACGCGAAGCCGAACCAGGTCGTGATCGGGGAGCGCACGCACACGCTCGTCCACGACAAGTTCGAGTGCCGCTTCCTGGAGAGCGTCCGCCTCAAGGGGAAGGAGCGCGAAGTGAAGGTCTACGAGGTCGTCTCCGAGAAGTAGGCCTCCCGACCCGCTTCGCGGGCGCGCCCGCAGTGTTCGATCCATACCCGCTCTCGCTCGTGCTCGGCAGCGGCCTCCTCGACGGCATCAACCCATGCGCCTTCACGACGCTCGTCTTCCTCGTGTCGTTCCTCCAGCACGAGGGGATCCCGCGGCGGCGGGTCCTCGTCGCGGGGGCCGGGTACGTCGGGGCCGTGGGGCTGACCTACTTCGCGCTCCTCCTGGGGCTCTTCGAGGCGTTCCGCTACGCGGAGGGGGTGCGGTGGGTCGGCGTGGGTGTGAGCGTCGTCGCGATCGCCCTCTCGCTCGGCTTCGCGGCGCTCCACGTGCGAGACCTGGCCGCGTACCGGCGCACCGGGGCCCTCGCAGGGATGTCCGCCTCGCTCCCGAGGAGGTGGGTGGCGCGGATCCACGACGCAATCCGCGGAGGCCTGCGCTCCCGCACGCTCTTCCTCGGCTCAGCCGCGGCGGGGGCGATGGTCGCCGTCGTGGAGAGCGCCTGCACGGGGCAGATCGCGTTCCCCACGGTGGCGTACCTCGTCCGCGAGGGGCACGCGACGCGGGAGGTCCTGACGGGGGCCGCCTGGCTCCTCCTCTACGTCGCGGCCTTCCTCGTGCCGCTCCTCGTCGTGTTCGCCCTCGCGATCGCCGGGCTCTCCTCGTCCCGCCTCGCCGCCTGGGCGCGCGCCCACTTCGCCCTCACGAAGCTCCTCCTGGCCATCGTGCTCTTCTGGTTTGCGCTCGTCCTCGCGATCCTCGTGTGGAAGGAGACCCTGCCGTGAGCCCGCACGGCCCGGAAGGGATTGACACCCCTCCGCGCAGGGGATAGCCTCGCCGGAGGTTGACACGACTCCGCCGCGTCTCCCTTGCCGGAAGCCCCCATGCCCCGCGTCATCGTCCTGGACGACGACCAGGAGGCCGGCCGCGCCCTCTCCCGGCTCGGCCACGAGGTGCTCTGCTCGAGGGACCTCCCCGAGGCCGTCCGGGCCTGCGCCGACGCGCTCGACTTCCACCAGCGGCTGCTGTCCGCCTCCGGCCTGATCATCGCCGCCTACACGGCGGACGGGGCGTGCGTCTTCGTCAACGACGCCCTGCTGCGGGTGGTCGGGGGCACCCGGGAGATTCACCTCGCCGGCAGCTTCCGCAAGCTCGACTCCTGGCGCCGCGGCGGGCTGCTGGCGATGGCCGACCGGACGCTGGCGACGGGCGAGGAGACGCGGCAGGAGGCGCAATTCGTCACGACGTTCGGCCGCGACGTGTGGCTCGAGTGCCACTTCGCCCGCTTCACGTCGGGCGGACGGCCCCACCTGCTCGCCACGGCGCGGGACATCACGGACCAGCGGCGCGTCGAGGCAGCGCTGCGCGAGAGCGAGGAGAAGTACCGGAAGGTGGCCGAGATGGCGGGAGACGCCATTTTCCTCGCGGATGCCGCCACGGGAGTCCTCATCGAGGTGAACCGGAGCGGTGAGGAGCTGCTGGGACTTCCGGCCGACCGGATCGTCGGAATGCACCAGTCCCGGCTCCACCCGCCCGACTCGGAGGAGGAGGTACGACGGATCTTCCTCGACCACGTCGCCAAGGGTGGCTGCTTCCCGACCGAGGTGCCGGTGCTCGGCCCTGGGGGTCGTCGCGTCCCCACGGAGGTCAACTCGCGCGTCTTCGAGCTCGGGGGACGGAAGGTCGTCCTCGGGATCTTCCGGGACCTGTCGGAGCGGAAGAAGGCCGAGGAGGAGCGACGCGGGCTCGAGGCGCGCATCCGAAAGGCCCACCAGCTCGAGAGCCTGGGCATGCTCGCGGGCGGGATCGCCCACGACTTCAACAACCTGCTCATGTCCATCCTGGGGAATGGGGAGTTGATCCTGCACGACCTGCCGGAGGGCTCCCTGGACCGGGAGTGCATGGAGGACGCGCTCGCGGCCGCGCGCCGCGCCTCGGACCTGTGTCGCGAGATGCTCGCCTACGCGGGGAAGTCGCGCTTCGTCGTGGGCGACATCGAACTGCGACCGCTCGTCGAGGAGATCGTCCGCGTGCTCAGGGTGTCGACCCCGAAACAGGTGACTGTGAGCCTGGACCGCGGGGAGAGCATCTCCCTCCGGGGCGACCCGATTCAGATCGGGCAGGTCGTGCTCAACCTGATCAAGAACGCCATCGAGGCGATCGGGGAGAGCGCCGGCGAGGTCCGCATCTCCACCGGGAGCGGACCGTGGGACCGCCAGGCCCTGTCGCGCACGTACGTCGACGACGGCCTCCCGGAGGGCCTCTACGCCCACCTGGACGTGTCCGACACGGGGTGCGGAATGGACGAGGAGGCCCAGAGGTACGCGTTCGAGCCGTTCCACTCGACCAAGGCGGTGGGCCGCGGACTGGGGATGGCGGTGGTCCTCGGCATCGTCCGCGCGCACGGCGGGGCCATCCAGATCGACAGCGAGCCCGGCCGCGGGACGCGCATCCGCGTCCTCCTGCCGCTCGCGCGCTGAAGGGCCCCGGCCCGGCCTACTTCCCGCCGCCGACGCGCTTTTTCACAGTGTCCCAGAGGCGGTCCCAGTTCGGTCCCGCGTCCCGCCAGTAGTCGTCCCGGCTGTAGTCGTAGTCGATCGTGAGGACCCCCTTCGACGCGGTCGTCAGCACCTTCTCCATGTCCCCCCGCTCGTCCGGGTGCGCCTTCACGTAGGCGCGCAGGAGGCCGTTCATCGACTGCGGCTTCGCCACCGCCATCACCTCCAGCGCGCGCGCGTAGAACGTCTCGATCGACGCGTCGCGGTCGAGCGCCAGCATCAGGTAGGCCTGCGCCCCCTCGCGGCGGCGGAGCTCAGTGAGCGACAGGTCCCGCATGGTCCCGTCGTCCTTCCTCACCTGCATCAGCGTCACGGGGAGCGGCTCCCCCGTGTAGTGGTACTCCGTGAACTCCGCCCACCCCTCGCTGAAGGCGAACACCGGGTCGGTCTCCTTCGTGTACCAGTGCCCCTCCTCGGTCAGGACGTCGATCAGGAACTCGGGGGAACCGCTCGGGTAGTCGAACAGCCCATGCGTCAGCGTCATGAACGCGTGGCCGATTTCGTGGCAGACGACCGTGAGCGCCTTCCCCTGCTTCATGTCGTCCAGGTACCTCCCGGTGACGTGGATGAGCGGGGCGATCACGACCTTCCCGCGCTTCCCCTTGGGCTGCGACGTGTCGTTCAGGAGGAACGGCTGCTCGGCGCAATAGGCGGTCCGCTCGAGCGCCGGCTCGAAGACGAGGTAGATCGCCTGGGCGCGGCCGACCAGCCGCTCGCGCAGCGACTGGTACTCCCGCACCGCGCGGACGAAGGGGTCGTACCCGAGGAGGTGCTTCGCGAGGGCCTCGTCCGGCTGGATCACCTTGTACCGGACCGCGGCCTCCTCGAAGAACGGTAGGCTCCCCTGCCGCTCCAGGAAGATCACGTCCGTTCCCTTCTTCAGGGGTCCGTCCGCCTCCTCTCCCGCGAAGAGCGGGGCAACGAGAGCGGCCAGCAGGGCAAGCGTCCTCATCGGGTCACTCCTATCGTGGGCCCTTTCCCATCGGCACCAGCGTCCATCCTTCGGACTCCGGGTCGCCTGGGAATCGTTCCAGCGGATACGGCAGCGGCTCGAGCGCCTCGACGAGCAGCCCGAGCGTCCCCTTCACGGAGCGGAATTCGTCGCGCGTCAGCGCCGATTGCAGCCAGCCGTGCGCGGGCGCGCCGAGGTCCAGGATCCGGTCCGCGGCCTCGCCCCTCTCCTCGACCCTGGCGGCGAGGAGCCCCTCGAGCAGCCGATCGGCCGCGATGCGCTCCCCCTCGGACAACTCCGCCGGCGGGTCGGACCCCGCCGCGTCCCCGAGGTCCTTCGCCCAGATCTCCCCCTGGGCGGAGATGACGAAGGTCCTCCGCCCGGTCTCGCCGTGCCGGTCCGGTGAGGCGCACACGCCGAAGTCGTCCAGGTTCTCGAACGGGGCGCCGTCCCGGTCCAGGTCCTGCTGGAGGCGCTCCTCCTGGGCGTCGCGGCGAAGCGCCTGGACCCAGTAGCCGTGCGTCGCGGAGGCCGCGCCGAGCGCCGGATAGTGCTTCACGCCGAGGCGGTCGGCGCGGGCCAGGTCCTCGCGGAGGTAGCCGGCGCGCTCCCCCTTGGCTCCCGGCAGGGCGCACAGCCCCGCCACGTCGCGCGTCCAGAAGTCCTTCCGCCCGTTGCGGTCTGGGTCGTTGAGGTGCCACCGACGCTCCGCCTCGACGATCTCGAGCAGGTCCCGCAGCACCAGGGCCTCGTTCGCGTCGATGTCGCGCCCCGCCTTCCCCTGCGGGGGTCCGAGCCGCCAGACCTCCCCGTCGTTGCGGGCCTCGAAGGTGAACGACCGCCGCTCCTCCCCCTCCCCCGCCTCGAACTGGATCCGCGCGACGTTGCCGTCTTTCTCGACCTTCTTGATGCGGGCCTTCAGGAACAACTGGAGCGGTCCGCTGGAGACCTCGAACCGCTCGGCCTCCGCCGCCGTGTAGATGTCCGGCGTGACGCACTGCTTGAGAAGGTCAGGCCGCCCGTACTTCAGGGCGTACTTCAGCTTCACGAAGGCCCCGGCAGGCGTCGAGTCGAACGCGAGGTCCTTCCATGTCAGGGCCTCCTCGCAGCCCGGGCACTTCTCGCACGAGAGGGGCAGCTCGGCGGTGCAGGAGGGGCAGGTCGGCGTGACGGAGGCCTCGTCCCACTGGACCTCGGGCGGATCGCCCGCGAGAAGGAGGAGTGAGGAGGCGAAGAGCAGGACGGCGGCGCGGGTCATGCGGGGCCCTCGATCGAGAGGGCCATTGTAGGGCCCCGCGCGGGGGATCGGCAAGGGGCGGCTACCGCCTCACGAACTTCCCGCCATTCTCCTCGGCGAGGGCCCTCATGAAGCCCTCCACCTGCTCGCGGCCGACGCCGATCGTGTGAATGATGATCTTCCGCAGGCGGTTCATCTCGCGGATCTTCGCGAGGATCTCGCTCGTGTCGGTGATCTGCCCCATGTTCGGCGCTCCGTCCGACATCAGGTAGATCGTGTCAACGCTCTGCCTGTAGTTCTTGTCGCTGTAGACGACGTTTCCGTGCCCGTTCATCGCCATGTTGAAGGCCATCTCGAGCGAGTCGTAGATGTTGGTCATCGAGGTCGGCTTCAGGTCCTCGATGAAGGCGATCGCGGCGGCCTTGTTCGCCGGCGAGGCGACGACGAGGTTCGCCTTCCACTTCTCCGGCGTGTTCGCGTAGAAGATCATGTTGAACTGGGCCTTCGCGTCGAGCTTGCGGATGCACTTCTTCAGCTCGTACTTCGCGACATCGAGCTTGTTCGAGCCCGACTTGGGCGGCGGGTCCTCGCCGGGGCCACCGCTCGACACCTGCTGCTCGACGTCCGCGGGCTGGGACATGGACCCCGAGATGTCGAGGACGAACACGAGGCGCTTCGACTCGACGGGGATTCCGTAGAACGTGACGGTCGTGCCGCCCGGGTCGCCCGAGGGCGGCTCCTCCGCCTGCTTCGGCCCGTCCCAGGCGCCGCCCTTTTCGGCCCACCAGCGGCGCCATGCCGCGGCGTCGTTGCCGAGCTTCTCGCCGGTGATCATCCCCAGCGCGAGGCCGCACTCCTTCCGGATCCGCCCGTCGGCCTTCTCCATGAGCGCGATGATCGACTCGATCCCGTCCTTCCCCCCGATCGCGGCGAGGGCGTTCAGCGCGGCGACCTGGACCTGCCAGTTGTCGTCAGCGAGCGCCCCGGCGATCGCGGAGGCGGCCTCGCCGGCCACGCGCTTCCCGAGTGAGGAGATCGCGGAGGTCCGCACGCGCGGGTCCGTGTCCTTCACGACGCGGTCGATGAGCGCCGCGGCGATGCCGTCGTTCTTGATCGTCGCGCACGCCTCGGCGACGACCATCCGGTCCTCCCACGACGACCCCTTCAGCGGCGTCGCGAGGAGCCACGCCACGGCCTGGGCGTCGGCAAAGCTCCCCAGGGCCCCGATGACGGCCTCGCGGACCGACTCTTCGGCGGCGATCTTCTGCCCGAGTACGCGCATGTCCCCCTGGAGCGACTCCATCTGCGCGACTTCGTCCGTTGTGAAGGCATTCCGCCCGTTGTAGTTGTCGAGCTGCTTGGTGATCTTCGCCTTCTCCTGCGTCAGCGGCGCGAGGGTCTTCTGCGCCATCGAGGAGAGCTTCAGGAGGATCTCGGCGGCCTCCTGGCGGTCGCCGCCGGCGAGCCTCTTCACGGCGCCGACGCGTGTGTCTGCGTCGGAGGCGCCCAGGTCGCGCATCGCCTCTTTCTTGGCTCGCGCCCACTCGTCGTCGGGCATCTTGGCGAGGGCGGGAAGGGCGAGGGTCAGGGCCAACGCCAACTGGCAGAGCCAGCGTGCTGGCGCGAGGCGGAGCTTCACGCGTTACCTCCCAACCCGACCAGGGCTCGTTGCGGGAATCGGCAGTCCCCGCCGCCCGGGTCTCGGGCGGCGGGGGCCGTAGGTGAGTGGACGAAGGTTACCTGGCCTGCGAGGTCCCGGCGCCGAAGTCCTCGGTCCAGTAGACCCCGGAGCGGCCGCAGCCCATCTGGTTCCAACCGCCGAGCATGTTGCGGTGGTGGCCCGAGCTGTTGTACCAGCCGTTGTTCGCTTCTTCGGGCGTGCTCATCCCCATCGCGATGTTCTCGCCGACGCCCATGCTCTTGTACCCCGCCTCGCGGCAGCGGTCCCCGGGGCCGCGTCCGTCCAGCGAGTCGTGCGCGAAGTACCCCTTCGCCTCCATGTCCATCGAGTGCTTCCGCGCGGCCTGGACCAGGTGATCCTCGATCTCCAGGATCTTCATGCCCATCATCTCGCGGTACTCGTTGACGAGCGTGATCACCTGGCGCTCCTCGCCGCGGATGTCGCTCTCGACCTTCTCGTTGAACGCCCACACCTTCTTGTTGTACTCGAGGATCGACGTCTCGCCCGAGTCGAGGCAGACGTTCCTGAGGCTGAGCTTCTCGTTGATCACGGCGAGGATCGACTCCAGCTCCTCGTTGCCCCCGTCCTCCGCGCCGCTGGCCGAGACCTGCGGCGCGTCGTACTTCTGGAGGAGCTCCTGGATCTTCTTCACGCTGTTGATCGCGGTCTCGACGTTCGTGTCGAACTTCGCGACCACGGCGAGCGGCTTGTCCCACAGGTCTCGCACCGCGTCCACCTTCTCGTCGACCTTCGACTGCCCCACGATCCCGTGGTTCTCGTCGGGGTAGATCTTCAGGTCGAAGATCGTCGCCATGGCCTCCTTGCGCGCCGCATTGAGCTGCTGCTTCAGGCCCTTCAGCTTGTTGAAGTTCATGTACGCGGGCAGCGCCATGACCGCGGCGATCTTCTGGTTCTTCTTCTCGACCAGCGACGCGATGCGCGCCTTCTTGCAGGAGTCCACGAAGTCCGCGCGCAGCGTGGCGTCGGCCAGCAGGGCGTCCATTTCCCCGAGGCCCTTCATCATGTCGCCGTCGTCGCTCGCCTTGATCCGCGAGCAGATGCCGTCGCGCTTGTCGTCCAGGAGGGCGTACTTGTGCTCCTCGAGCGTCAGCCACCTCTCCTTGAAGTAGGTGAACCCGTCCGACGGCTCCGGGATGGCCCGGTGGCGCGCGACGGAGTTGAACAGCCGCGGCTTCCCCGCGTCCTTCGCGCGGTTCGCGAACTGCTGCATCGTGATGTTGCCGTCGCGGTCGAGGCCGTTGTCCCAGGCGAAGACCGCCAGGGCGTACACGTCCTCGCTCTCCAGCCCCATCCGGCCCGCCAGCTCGAGGAGCTGCGGGGCGGGCACGTTGACCCAGTTCACCCGCGCGAAGCCCTGGCTGAACTTCACGTCGAGGTACAGGTCCGTCGCGTCGGCGATCTCGCCCGTCACTTCGGGGGCGAGGGCGTACTTCTTGTTCTGGAACGAGCCGTCGTGCAGCCGCGCGACGAGCTTGCCGAACAGGCCCGCCATGTCGCGGATGTCACTCCCACGCGGCCCGTACTCGGCCTTCAGCGCGTCGTCCTTCACCTCGGCGAGGCGCGCGTCGAGCTCCGTGACCGCCTCCAGGGCCTTGGTGAACAGCCTCTGGCGCGCCAGGTCGTCGGCGCGGAGGGCGAGCTGATCGAGGTCGCCACGATGCGGGGCGAGCCGCTTCTCGGCCTGCGCGAGCTCGTCCGCCGAGCTACCCGAGGCCAGCGCCTCGAGGACGCGCATCTTGCGGCCGACCTCGGCGATGTAGCGGGTCCCGCGGAAGCGGTTCTCGTTGTCGCGGTAGGTCTTCCTCGCCTCGATGAACTTCCCGTCGAGGGCCAGGTCGTTGGCCGTCGCGACGATGCCGTTCCAGTCCTTCGACGCCGCGGCGAGGATCGAGGAGATCTCGGCCTCGACCTTCTCGCAGATCGGCAGGCCTGCGAAGTTCGCCTGGAAGCGCTTCCACTCGTCGAGGGAGTCGCCGTAGATCCCGCGGGAGGCGGCGTCGGCGGCGCGCTTCTTGGCCGTCGCGAACGAGTCGTCCGCGCGGCTGGCCATCTCGTGCTTCATCTGCTCGATGAGCGCCTGGAACTCGCCGGCGTACGGCGTGTCGGCGTACCTCGCCGCGAGCTGGGAGAGCTCCATCTCGACGTACATCGGGTCGCTCTGGACGCAGGCAAGGAGCTTCGCGTGCGACAACTCGTCCTTCGCCTCGTCCCAGCGAGCCATGTGATCGCGGACCTGCTTGAGGTCGCGCTGGGCGCCGGTCTCGACCTTGGTCCCCTTGTAGTCGAGGAGGACCTTCTCGTACGCCTTGGCCGCGTCGGCCATCTTCCCCTGCTCCTTGAGCTGGACGGCGGAGGCGTAGGCGTCGCGCGCATTCGACTCGAAGGAGATGTCGTTCCACAGGATCTTGAGGACGCACAGGGCCGCGAACCCGGCCGCGAGGCCGATCGCCATGCCGACGTAGTTCTTCTTCCGCGGGGCGACCTCGCGCACCAGCGGTGCGGGCTTGGGGGCGTCGACCGAGGGCGCGGGCCGAGAGATCAGCACCGGCACGGCGGTCTCGCTAGGCGACGGCTCGGGGGCCGGCTTCGATGCCGCGGGGACCTGGTCCGGAGGCACGTCGACGGTCGCGGCGTGCTCGTCGATGAACTGCACCTCGACCGCGCCGACGGTGATCTTGTCGCCGTTCCTGAGGAGGGCGGTGTTCACCTTCTGGCCATTGACGCTGGTGCCGTTGGAGCTCTCGAGGTCCACGAGCTTCCAGCCGTGCGTGGCCTTCTCGATCTGGAGGTGCTGACGGGAGGCCTTGATGTCCCGGAGCGCGATTGTGTTCTGCTCCGAGGACCGTCCCATCGTCACCGTCGCCTCGGACAGGTCGACCACCTGCTCCTGGCCACCCTGCCGAACGATCAACTTCGCCATGACTCCTCCTCGCTGCGAACTTGTGTGCGCTTCTCGCGCCTCAGGTATCTAGCAATGAGCTTGCCGCGAAAATGTGCACGCAAGACCGTCGGAACATGCTCGTGTAACTGTGGTTGCTGTGCATGCCCCCGGATGCAAGATCACGAACCCGGCTTGACGTGTAACCCGCATCTTACGCGTTTGCGCGCGATTTGCGCTACCCCCTTACAACCCCTTCCTTTAAAGGAAGTGTCCGCCTCGCAGGGAGGCGTTACATGCAGCCTCACCACGATCCTTGGCGTAACTACTGGGCTTCATTGATCTTGTCGTCGAGGACGCGTATCTGGTCGCGGAGGGCGACCCGGAACCTCGGGTCCTGCCTCTCGAGGTTCGCGTAGAGCGCGTAGGCCATGCGGAAGGCCTCTCTGGAGGCGACATCGTTCTTTCGCAACTCCTCGCAGTTCCCCAGCTCCACGTAGGGGGCATAGCGCCAGGCGTGGTCCCTCGGGAACAGGAAGTTCGACTCGCGAAACAGCTTGGCGGCGAGGTCGTAGTTCTTCTGCTCCATTGCTTCGAGCCCCTTCTCATAGTCTTGCAGCGCTGCTTGCAGCGCACTGTCCGGCGCGTGGCCCTTCCAGCCGATGAACAGGGACGCGGTCATCAGAAAGAGGCCGGCGCCGAGGATGCCGCCGATCGCCCCGCGGACCGGCACGAGCGTGCGCTCGAACTGCCTCACCGCGGCGGGGTCCTCCTGTGCGCGGGAGAGGAACAGCACGCGCTCCTCGATCGACCCGTGCGTGACGCTCCTCGCCCCGGCCGGCGCGCCGTTCAGCGCGCACACCCTGAGGAGGGCCGAGGCGAGCGGCGCCCCTGCGCCGATCAGTTGCAGCGAGAAGAGGTCCGCCTGCCGTTCGAACCGCGGCGAGGCGAAGAGGAAGAGGAACGACCAGTAGACGGCGACGAGGCCGAAGCCCAGCACCCCGTCCGACGCGCCGCCCGCCGCGAGATCCCCGAGCCCCTCGAGACCGCCCACGAGGAGGATGAGGCCGACCGCGAACGCGAAGTACCACACGAGGTGGCGGTGCCTCGCGTGCCCGAGCTCGTGCGCGAGGACCGCCTCGAGCTCCTCGGGCTGGAGCCCGTCGAGGAGGGGGCGGGTGAAGAAGACGTAGCGCAGCCGCGGCAGGGCCCCGGTCACGAGCGAGTTGGCGAACCGCCCGCCGAACGTCTCCCAGACCAGGAGGTCTCTCACGCGAATGCCCGCGCGGTCGCAGAGGGCCAGGAGGCGATCGCGGAGCGGCCCCGGCGGGAGCGGCGTCCCTCCCCAGACCAGGCGCAGGAGGAGGGGGGATAGGAGGAACAGGCCGACGAGCATGGCGAGGACAAGGAGGAGCTCGAGCGCGGGGAACCGGGCCAGGAACTTCGCGACACCGGGGAGCACCCTCACGCCGTCGTCGACGAGGTACAAGAACACCACGATTCCGAGCACGGGGCCGATCACGAGGCGGGCCTGGAAGACGAGGTAGGCGCGCAGCGACCACTCCGACCCCTTGAGCAGGCGATCGAGGCGGTAGAGCGGGATCCATGACAGGAAGAGCATGAGTGGGAGCGGCAGGAGGGTGAGGAGCTTGCCCGCGAGGAGGACGTCGCCAAGCCGAAGATCGTACGCGACGCACGAGGGCCAGAGGAGGGCGTAGACCTGGAAGGCGTACACGGCGAGGAGGAGCGCTCGGTACAGCGTCATGCACCTGAGGAACGAGGCGAACAGGGCGTGGGGCTCCTCCCGGGCCTGGAGGAAGCGTCTCAGGTAGGTCCGGCCGATGACGGCCCCGACGAGGGCATACGCGAGGCACAGGGCGGGGACGGCGGCGAGCGAGACGCGGAGGTCGTAGACGTCGGGCTCGATGCCGAGCGGGTACGTCGACCCGATGGTGATGCCGATCAGGAGCAGGACGATTTGCAGCACGGCCTACGCGCCGCCGAAGACGCGACGGAGCGTCCCGAGCACGCCGCGCCCCCGGACCGTGCGCAGCTCCTGTCCCTCGAGCCACCTGCCGTGACAGACCTTGCAGGCGCCGACATGGAGGCGGACGGGGCCGATGGTGGTGAGGCCGTGGAGGGGAGTCGCGCACGCGGGGCACGGAGGGGCGGGCAAGGCGGTCTCGGTGAGGCCGGCGACGAGGGGGAGGCCCCCAAGGCCGTCTTCGACGACGCGATCGAGGGCGTTGACCTCGAACCACATCCCGCCGCACTTGGAGCAGTGGGCGTAGGTGACGTCGTTGGCGAGGAGGGATGCCATCTCTCGGTCGCAGCGCGCGCAGTCCATGGGCGCCACGATACCACCGTGGCTCGACGCCTGCAACCGACCAGGATTCGAGGGGGGGCATTTCAACACGAAGCCCCCGCTCCCGTCCCGGGACACCCCCTCGACTCCGCCGCACCGGCGAGCGCACTATCTGGAGTTCCCCTGGCACGACGCCTGGCTCACATCGCCACCATGCGGGAAGATCCCGCTCTTCGGGCAGGCCTGCTTCACGTCCTTCTTGCACTGGGGGCACTTCCCGCCCTTCGGAAGCTCATCGAAGTCGGTGCTGCACTTCCGGCAGTGCCACTGAACCGGGGTGCGATCGACGACCTTCTCGGGCTTTCCTCCGCAGGCCTTGCACTTCTCCGCCCGCTTGGAGGCCTGGCCGCACTTCTCGCAATGATAGAAGGTGCGCTCGCAGAAGAGCCCCGGCCTGACTTCCGCATGGTCCTTCGGACACACCTTGTGCGTCGCCTTGTCCTCGGCCGCCACCAGCTCCTGGGGAGAGAAGACGCCCTGGCACTCCTCGCACCGATAGAGGCGGGCGACATGATCCAGGCTGCACGGGGTCGGCCCGCCGCAGCCACCGCCCCCGCCCGTCGCCCCCGGGAAAGTGCCCCGACTCCCGCCGCCGCCGCACCCTTGAGCCTCTGCGGACGGTGCCAGGATGCCCGCCGCCGCAACGATGACCAGAAGAGCCCTCATCGTCCACTTCATGCGCCACACTCCCCGATGGTAGGCCGGACCCCCTGCACCCGACACCCTGAGCACCGTTTCCGGAAGAGGCTCCGAGGGAGAATCCGGAATTCTCCAGCCGGCCGATGGAGCGGACCCGCGCGCACATTGACGGCGGGCGAGGCGTCGCCTACAAGAGAGCCGTGATCGAAGTGACGTGCCCGTGCGGGAAGTCATTCCGCGTGCCCGAGGACAAAGCGGGTGCTCGAGGAGAGTGCCCCGCGTGCGCGCAGCCCCTCGTGGTGCCCGGCGCGCCCCCTCCGGCGCCCGGGGTCCTGCAACTCGAGCCGCGGGAGCCGCGTCCTCCGTCCTCGGCGCAGCCCATCGCGCGCCCACGCCCCGCGCGCGTCCTCACCGCGAGGAAGGGCGGCGAGGACGCCGGGCCGAGGGGCTTCCTCCCGCTCGTCCTCCGGATGTACTACCGCCCCGTCCGCACGATGGAGTCGCTCACCTACTTCCTCGCCTCGACCCCGATGCTCGTGAAGATGGCGCTGTTCTGGGTCGGGAGCCTCGCGGTCATCTTCGTCAACGCGGGGTCCGGCGTCGGGCAGGCGGTCGAATCCGTGCGGAAGGCGCGCGCAGCCCCGCCTCCGACGGCCCCGATCTCGCAGCCCCTCACGGGCCCTGCCTCCTGGGTGACCCCCAACGGCCGGCTGGAGGAGAAGGCGGAGGGGCTCCGCGTCACGTTGACCCTCGTGCCCGACCCGCCGATCGCGGGGGTCGACGTGGGGATCACGTGCGAGGCGACGGACGAGAAGACGGGGGCCCCGTTCGACGGGGAGGTGCGCGTCCTCTCCCTCACACGGCTGGTGCACACGCCCGGGGGAGAGCCCGCGCCGATCCCGCAGCCCAGCCCGTTCACCGCGCAGGGGCCGAAGGGGACCTTCCAATCGGACCTGGAGGTCCAGCAGGACGGCGAGTATGCCCTCTCGCTCGGCCTCGTGCGGGCCGCGCCCGACGGGTCAGCGACAGGGGAGCCGGCCGCGTCGCCGACCTTCACCATCCACGCCTGCGGGATCGAGGACATGCAGATGGCGCTGATGGCCCAGGCGGCGGCCGCCGAGGAGCCCCCCGAGGAGGAGGCCCCCACGCCGCGGCGCGGGTTCAGCGTGCTCGGAGGCCTGTTCGCCGTGTTCGCGAGCGCCATCGGGCTCCTGATCACGACCACGACCGTGAACCTCGCCGGGCGCGTGATCGGCAGCGGAGGCGGGTTCCTCGCGATGCTCGTCGTCCTGGCGTTCCTCACGGGGCTCGTGAATTACACCCAGGTCGTCCTGCTCGCCGTCGCCCCCGCGCTGGGCGTCGGGACAGTCTGGTACCTGGGGTGGGTCTTCTGGATGTGGCAGACGGGGCTCTTCCTGCTCGCGCTGATGAAGGTCTACGACGTCGACCTGATGTTCGCCCTGGGGATCGCCCTGTTGTCGAACGTCCTTCAGGTCTCTGGCGCCTTCTGGATCGTCGTGACCATCCAGAAGGTCTTCGTGTCGTGACGGCCGGCCGCGCCCGATTCGTCGTCCCTCGGCCCAGCCGGCCGTTGCGACTGCGTGCAGTCGATGCTAGGATCCCTGTGCCCTCTCACCGCGTCGCGCAACGTGCAGAATCGTCGGGCGCCGAGGTTTGCGGTCGAATGGGAGGGGCGAACATGTCAACAAAGGACCAGAGCCAGTCGTCCCAAACAAGGTTCCCCTCATGACCCCCGTTCTTCAGAAGCTCTCGCTCCTTGCCTTCCGCGGCGCCAGCGAACTGCTGCTCGACGGGCTGACCCCCATCACGCTCCTCGTGGGGGCCAACAACGCCGGGAAAAGCTCGACCCTTGAAGCCACGGCCCTTCTCCTGCGGGGGGCCGACCCCGGCCAATGGGTGACGGTGGCACGGCATCGAGACATCGACATGCCATTGGTCGATGCATTGTGGTCGCTCTTTCCTGGCGGCTCGTCGCTCCAGCTCGAAGCGGGCCCGGCACACTCGAAACCAATGCTCTTGGAAGGTACGCTTTCCGGCACACAGAGAGTGTTGGAGGCGCGATGCGTGGCGTCTGAGGGCTGGGACATCAAGCAAGGAGACGTCACACTGCGCGTAGAGCTGAGGTTTGACAGGGCCAAGACCCACACGATGGAGTTCCGTCGGGAATCGCTGGCTGCGTGGGCTGAGGGAGTGCCGACTCATCGTGTCTTCACGGTGACTCCGGCGACTCATCGCTCCACGCGCGCCATGGTCGAGAACCTAAGCCGAGTCGTGGACGAGGGAAAGAAGAACCTCGCCCTCCAACTTCTCAAGGTGTTCGATCCCGGTGTCGTGGACCTTGAAGTAAGCTCTCCGCTTCGGGGAGAGTCAATTCGGGTGACCCATCAAGAGCGGGGGATGGTCGATTTGCCGTCATTCGGGGACGGCATGCGACGCTCAGCGGCCCTGGCTCTTGCGCTCACGCGAGCTTCACAAGGGGTCGCGCTCATAGACGAGCTCGAGGCAGGCATCCATCACACTGCGCTCGTCCAGGTGCTCACCGAGCTGCTTGAGGCCGCCGCCAAGTCGGGTACGCAGCTTATCGCGACGACCCATAGCCTCGACGCCATCGACGCGGTGATTCGCGCTGCCGAGAACACAGGCTCCGCGGATGCGCTGAGCGTTTTCTACTTGAAGCGCGCAGGGGGCAAGCACGAGGTGCGGCGCTACGACCACGCAAAGACCTGCATGCTCCGAGAAGAGGGCTTCGACCTCCGATGACTTCCTTTGTCTACATCCTTTCTGAAGGTGTCCAAGATGTTGCGCTCCTCGGCAAGCTGCTAGTCGTACTGTGGGCTGCAAAGCGAGTTGACCTGCTCGACAAGCTGGGCGAGGCTCAGCAGGCCTGGATGAGGAGCTTCAAATGGCCCTCGATCATCGGCAAGGAGACCAGGATTTTTCCGCTCTCTGTGGCCGCGCCAGTCTTCTACCAGCTCCCGACCGGCATCTGGGTGGCACTGCGAAATGCGGAAGGACTCACAAAGATCAAGACGACCCTCGAGCGCGACCTAGAGGCCTTCTCCCGGCGTGCAGGTGGTCCAGACACCCTCGGGATCGTGTTGGATAGCGATGACGAAGAGGCCAGTGCGCGCTTTCAGAGCCTCGCGAAAGTGCTGGTGCAGGTGAAGCTGAGTGCCCCTGCGACGCTTGGGGCAGTCGCGGCCGGCCCCCCCCGTGTCGGGGTGTTCGCGCTTCCAGAGCCAGGGAAACCTGGCACCATCGAAGACGTCCTGATCTCGCTCGGCAGCAGCGCGTACCCCGGACTCTGCGCCGCTGCGCAAGCATACGCCGAGCAGTGGCGCAAGAACGCCGACTCCGAGCCGGATCCCGCTGATTGGCGTGGAATCCGGAAGCCCGCCGGTGTGAAGAAGGCCACCATCGGGGCGATGACCGCCATCCTCAAGCCGGGCAAGGCGGCTCAGGCCTCAATCGAGGACAACCGCTGGGTGAGCGAGAAGACCAAAGCCCTGCCCGCCATGCAACCCTGCCTGGCTTTCCTGGCCAGCCTCCTGGACGTTTAGCAATAGCTGTCTGGATTCGGGGGCCCGGCGACCACCGCCGCTCCCTCGTCTCCGTCGCACCGACGTCGTCGGCGCCTTCCCCGACGGGAAGAGCGCCCTCGTCCTCGTCTGCGCTCGCCTCCAGTGGGTCACCGACCGCTCCTGGACCAAGAAGCGCTACGTCCTCATGGAAGCTCTCGATCCCAACAAGGCCATCTGCGAAGCTGTCCTCGTGGATTCCGTGCAGTCATAGAAGAGGTTCATCGGTACCCGGCGAATTCCCACACTATTCCCTGCGTCATCCGAAGAAGCGCGGCTGGTAGCGATCCGCGCGCGGCAGGACGCTGAACTCCGCCGATTGACTGGACTGGACCGCGAAAGGGCCTACTCCCCTTTCCCGAAGAACTCCTCCAGCCTCTTCCCGTAGGCCTCCGCATCGGCCATCGATTCGACGTGGTCCATCCCGGGAACCAGCCACAGGGCGCCTCGCCCCCCCGAGGCCTTGGCCAGGGCTTCCGATTGGCTGCACGGGATCACGCCATCCGCGGTGCCGTGGATGAACATGAGGGGCTTCCGCGCAAGTGCGGGGATGCACTCCACGGGTCGGTGATCGTCGAGGTCCACGCCGGACCAGGCCCACGCCCAAAACCGACCCGCGTGCCACACCGGTGCCGAGAGTGGGCCCAGGTACTTGAGGATCCGGCCCCTGGCGACATCTTCCACGCGCGCAAAGGTCGAATCGAGTGCGATCTTCTCGAAGATGCCATGCACGGCCGCTGCACGAACGACGGCCGTCCCCCCCATCGAGAAACCCAGCGCGTACACGCGCCGTCCTGGATGGGCTTTCACAATCCAATCGTACGCCGCCTTGACGTCCTCCGACTCCCGATACCCCAGCGTGATTGTCCTGCCCTCGCTGTCTCCGTGCCCCCGAAAGTCGAACATGAATACCGAGTAGCCATGGTCGTAGAGAATCGCCGCGGCCGGAAGGAAATTGGCCTTGTTCGCGTTGAGCCCGTGGGCGATCAGCACAATCGGCGCCGACTCCTCCGTTCCTGGGATGTCCCAGGCCGAGAGCCTCCGACCGTCCGAAGCGAGCGTGACCTCGGAGAACTGCATCCCGAGGCTCATCGGATTCTCGACGCACCGGATGCGCGGTGGGTGCAGTTGGAGCGTGACCAGCAGGAAGGGGCCCACGACGAGCACGAGGACAAGCAATCGGAAGCCGTATGTGAGCGCCCGCCGGGAGCGCGTGGAGGCGCCGAATGCCCTGCGGAGCCCGGCTCGCAGTCCGATGTCCAGGCCGTGCAACGCAGCAAGGATCGCCGCGAAAGCAAGTGTATCCACAAGGAGGGACGAGACCGGGTACCTTCCCCCCGTCATTCGCGCGATGACCCACCCGCGACAGCCGACCGCGAGAGAGACGAGAACCGCGCAGGCGGGGATGCGCAAGCGCCGCAAGAGCTTGTCTCTCCGATTCATCGTGGCCTGGCGAGACCGCGCAATACCCCCTCGACGCGTTCCCTGACCTCGGGATCCTGCACGCTGCGCAGGTCGCGGAGGATCGGAACGGCGTCCGAGCCCAGGCGGAGCAATCGGTCGGTCTCCGCCTGTCGGTTCTCGTAGGAGGCACTGCCGAGCCCGGCTCGCGCCCTTGCCACGTCTTCGGGCGAAGGGCGCACCTCCCGACTCTCGTCGAGGAGCAGCTCCACACAACGGCCCAGCAGATCGGGCTGCGCGGCCAGGGTCGAGGTCAGGGCATCCAAGGCCCATCGACGCGCCTTGGGCGAGGGCCCACCGCGCCAGAGGACCCAGAGGAGGGGCACCGCCTCCGTATGCCGCTTCTCCTCGCACATGATCGACGCTCGCTCGATGCGGATCGCCTGGCGAACCGTGGCGTCTTCCGCTTCTCCCTCGGCGCGGGCAAGCTCGGAGAGCAGCAGTCCTTCTGGGTCCGTGGCTCTCTGTCGACGAAGGACAGCCTCGAGGACCCCGGCTCGAAGCACCGCCGGGTGGACCCTGACGCCCCGCTCAGGGACATCCAGGTTGGCGGCGCGGGTGAGCCCGACCTGCCCCCAGGCGACGGAGGGTCCAAGGTTCACGGACCCGACGCACTTCGCCCAATCCTGCGAGAGGCCGATGGCCTCCTGTGTCGCCCCCGCGTCAAACAGGGCCCGAGCGATGTCTACGATCGCCCCCCTCGACCTCCAGGAGGGCTCCCCGCGAGGGAGCACGTCGAGGATCGCCGTCATCGTGGACTTCCGCTCCTCCGGGGCCTGGCCTGAGAGACCCTCGAGCCAGAGCCACCACTCCAGATAGCCGCTGGCGACGAGCCTGCGGCGCGCCTCCGGCCGGAGCGTCTCGATGCGGTCGTTTTCGCTCCGCGAGATGGCGGCCAGGTACCAGCACACGAGCGGCGCATCTTCCCCTCGCGCCCAACGGACCAGGATCCCTGGCATCGGCGGTACGGACCGCGTGTCCTCCCTGCCGAAGGAGGTCGCCACCAGGGACTCGGCCCACGTCGGGTCGAGGAGCGCCTCGTCCCACAGCTTGCGGAGCGTTCCGACGACATCGCCCTCTCGTCCCGACCTGAGCGCATCCTCGGCGACCCATTGCAGGAGCTGGCAACGATCCTCGGGGCGCCAGCCCGGCCACGACGACTGCGTCGCCAGGTCCGTAGCGGTCGAGGGCGCCGCGCAGGCGCGAAGGGCGGACACACCCTTAGATCGAAACGCGGGCCGGTCGGATCGAGCGAGTTCCTCCCACGCGCGCAGGGCCGGGTCGCGTTCCGCGTGAGCCGTGACACAGACCCAATCCTCGTCGGACTTGCATCGCGCCGCCTCGGCTTGCAGGAACTCCTGGGCCACGTCGCGGCAGGCGTCGGCACTCCAGAAGTACGAGCCGAGCGTCGCCAACCGCATCGACGGCGGCTCCACGGCCAGCAGCTCGCAGAGCCGATCGAGGTCCTTCCGCATCCGTTCCTGATTGGCGTCTCTCGCGATCTCGTTGCCGAGGAACCGGGCATTCCGAAGGCGATGCGGCATCAGGGCGGAGGCCGCCTCGTGGGCCGAGCGCGCGCCCTCGATGCGCTGCGTGGACTCGCCCTCCAGCGCAACCCAGCGGAGGTCTGTAAGGTGCGCCTCCGCAAGCGCTCGGATCACAGGAAGGAGTCCGCGCCCTTTGTCGAGCATGGGGCCATGACGGAGGGCATCGAACACCCGGACGACCTCCGGAGTGGGAGGGGCGTGGACCTGCCAGGGGATGTACTCGGGGAGGTACAGCGACATCCGCAGAGTCGGGCCTGGGTGCTGGACGGCGATCCGGGGCCCTTCGACATCGAGATGGGCTGAGAGGGAGGAGAGTGCTCCACGAATCCCCCCCGCGTGCGCCTCCCCGCTCGCGCGCAGCAACGCCAGGAGCCTTCCGGCCCGCACGCCTGTCGCCTCGTTCCCCTCCTCGATCGCGCGGAGCACATCACTCCGGGTCTCCCGTGCAGGCGACCACGCGACATCGTCGCCCCGGCGCCGGGCGATCTCCTCCTGGGCCTCGTCCACTTGATCGGGCCGCGCGGCGTCCTCCTCCTCGACGAAGGCCTCCAGCGCGGGCGTCCCTTCTTCGCGCAGGGCGCGGATGAGCCTGGCCTCGGCCGGGTCGATCGCGGCCAGGTCATTCAGGAATCCCTGGTCCTCTCGTGCGAGGTCACGGATCAGGCCGGGAGCGCGGCACCCGGCGCCCCAGGCGGCATGCCGGAGCTCTCGGGCGCGGTCGCGCTCGATCCAGGGATGCATCAGGAGGGACTGCAGGTAGGGAACGCCGGAGCGCCCGGCCAAGGGGGGCTCGTTCGCGAGCTCCTCGCGGAGGCGAATCCACCAGAGCGGGAGCGGTTCCGGGATGTCCGTTCGACGGCAGATCGCGCGGAGGAAGCGGTCCTGGCTTGGCGTGAAGGAGTCCTGCGCGGCCGCCGCGGCGAGGAGCCCCCGGCCCACGGCGACCTCCTTTTCACGCTGGATCTCGTCGCGGAGACGGGCGCCCGCCTCCTCGGCCTCCTTCGTCGTGAGAGAGGCGACGGCGCGCAGGACGACCGCTCCCTTGGAGGCCCCCCCGAGCAGCCGGGCGAAATTCCGGATCAGGTAGGCCCGCTGGTACGTCCCCTTTCGAAGGGGAGTCCGCGACAGGGCCTCCTCGAAGTCGGGCGCCAGGCAGGCGCCCTCCTTCCATTCCCAGAAGCTCGCGAGCGAGTCCAGGAGCTCGGGGCCCAGGTCCGGGCTGCGGAGGATCCCGCGGGTGACCTCGGCGGCGTGTTCGTAGCCGTGGAGGTCGAACTGGAGTTGGACCCACGCCCGCTCGACTCCGGACGAGACGCCCGGGTCTTCGCGAAGGAGGAGTCGACGCTCTTGCTCCAGCGCGCGCTCTCGGAAGGAGGGCAGGCCCATGCGTTCGGACGCGCGCGCGAGGCTTTGCCACCCAGGCAGGGAATCGGGGTGGTCTGCGACGAGGCGTTCCAGGACTTCAAGCGCTCGATCGTCCTGCAGCATGTGGAGGAGGAGGGAGGCACGCATGCATGCGGCGAGGTCGGACGTGTCGGGCTCGAGCTCCCGCAGCGCCTCGTCGGCGAACATGGCGTCCTGCAGGGCTGTCGACGTCGAGTCGATCACGTCCCAGGCCTGCGCAGGGTAGAGACGAATGGCGAGTTCCGCGAGGCGCACGAGCCCCTGGCGGTCGTTCGCCTGCGAGAGGACGACGAGGCCTTCACGGAAGAGAAAACCCGGGAGGGAGCTGCCCCCGGAGGACGGCAATTGCTCGGCCGCCTCGCGGAGGGCGGGCTCGCATCGGTCGATCCACCAGCGGTGGCGATCGGGCGCGAGGTGCAGCCCGGCGAGGGCCACCTGCAGCCGATCGGGCGCGGTGACCGGTTCCGCTCTGGCGAATGCGCGGCGGGCGGCGGCGCCGTCCCCAATCTCGCCTTGCCCGCGCGCGAGCAGGGCCCAGAGGACGGCGTCGGCGAGCGACTCCTGTTGAAACCTCTCCGAGATCCGCCGGAGGGCGTCCCGGTGCGGGTGGGGAGGTGGGTCCAGCGCCTCGCTTCGAAGGGGACCGTGGGGAAGCGACTGAGGCTCACAATGCGCGAGCTCCTCGCCGGCCCTCGGCGGTCCGCAGCCCGCCTCATCGGCGTCGGCTGGGAGGAGGGAGAGGCGCTCCAGAGCCGACCACGTCTCGTCGGCGAGGTCCAGAAGGTCCCCTTGGAGGTCACAGAGGAACCTCCTGGCGATCTCCCTGTCGAATGGTTTCCCCTTCTCGAGATAGCGGAGGCGGAGTTCGACGCCCCTGGAGTCATCGACGCGGGCGGCGACCGCGACTGCAGGGCCGTAGCATGGATCCAGCGCGAGGGCGCGCTCGATGAGGCTCGCCGCCCCGACCTTGTTTCCGTTCCCCAGTCTTTCGTTCGCGCGACGGACGAGCTCCTCGATCCCGTCCTGGGCCTCGCAGACGCCGGCGAGCAGGGCCGCGATCATCATGAGCCTCGGCCGCGTCATGTTCCCCTTCGTCATCACGCAACTCTCGAAAGAGCAGTCTCTTCAACTCCGGGAGGGAGGTCTGCCGGATCGGAAGATGAGGTCGCGCGCCTTGAGCAATCCGGCCTGCCTAGGGAAGAGCGGGCCGTCCGAGCAGGCAGAAGCCCATTAGCGCCACGACACGGACCCGCGTGCAACGCCAGACTCATGCATCCCGCTCATTCCATGGCCCCCCACCGTCTTCATCACCAGCCTACCGGTCCGGGACCCACGCCGCAACTAGCTCATCGACTCGCCCGTGAGAGGTCTTCGACGTCGACCTGATGTTCGCGCTGGGAATCGCCTTGCTGTCGAATGTCCTCCAGGTTTCAGGCGCCTTCTGGATCGCCGTGACCATCCAGAAGGTCCTCGTGTCGTGACGACCCGCGCACTTCGGGCGCTGCGGCGGTGCTTGCGCCTGGCCGCTGCAAGGGGGTAGCATCGCCCGTCGCACGACCGATGGTGGTCGCCGGGTCTTTCGCATCCAAGGGACTTTCGCCCACCTCAATCTCCCGCAAGCTCGTTTTTCAGGACACCGCTGATCGGAGGACCCCATGAGAAACCGCGTGGCGCTCAAGTAATGGCAATCATGATGGCCGTGAAGACGCCTCTCTCCGCCATCCTCACCCTGACCCTCCTCGGCGCCGCCGTTGCGGAGACTCCTGCCCCACGCGGCGAGCGATGGCTCGGCATCGGGGTGACGGATCCGAAGGACGGCGACTACGCGAAGGCGTTCGAGGAGGCGCAGGAGGCGGGGCTGCGGCACAACGTGCTGTCGTTCGACTGGCGCGACCTGGAGACGAAGCCGGGGGAGTTCCACCCCGAGCCGAACTTCCTGCAGATCGCGAACGCCTGGTATCCGCCGAAGGGGGTCCCGGTCCACCTGATGATCCGCCCGCTCCACACGAACCAGGACGCGCGGCCGGAGCACCTCAAGGGCAAGCCGTTCGACGACCCGAAGGTGATCGCGTCCTTCAAGGCGCTGCTCGACTGGGCCTTCGCGCAGTGCCCCGAACTGGAGGTCCCCTCCCTCTCGATCGGATCGGAGAGCGACATCTGGCTCGGCGAGGACGAGACGCGCTGGAAGCAGTTCGGGGTGTTCCTGAAGGAGACGTCGGCGCACGCACGCAAGGTCCGCCCCGGAGTCCGCATCGCCTCCGAGGCAACGCTGTCGGCCTTTTCCGGGAAGAAGGCGCCGCACCTCAAGGCCCTGGTCGCCTGCTGCGACGTCGTCGGCTGCTCGGACTACCCCCTCAGGGACGACGGCCTGGTCAAGGACCCCTCCGCCGTCCGCGACACCTTCGAGACCGCCTGCGCGCTCGCCGGCGACAAGCCGGTCTTCTTCTACCAGCTCGGCTACCCGTCGGGGGCAGGTTGCGCGAGCTCCGAGGAGGCGCAGGCGCGCTTCATCCGCGAGCTCTTCGCCGCCTGGGACGCCCACGCGAAGGCGGTCCCGTTCGTGAACATCACCTGGATGGACGACATCCCCGCCGCGGCGGTCGAGGGCTACACGAAGTACTACCAGTTCGACACGAAGGCGTTCCGCGACTTCCTCGGCACGCTCGGCCTGCGCCGCGAGGGCGGGGCGCCGAAGCCCGCCTGGACGGCTCTGCGCGAGGAGACGAAGAAGCGCGGCTGGTAGCGGACCTCGCACGGCACGACGCTGCCCCTCGCCGATGGATGGGCACGCTGAGTCACGGTACGATTCTCGCCTGGAAAGGCGATGGCGATGATCGAAGCCCCCCCTGCCCCCGACCCGGCCCGGCTGCTGCGCCGCATCCGCTGGCTGCTGGCGTTTTTCATCGTCGGGCTGGTGCTCAGCGGACTGACCGCGTTTCCGCTGTTGCACGAGATGAACTGGCTCTGCGCCCGGCTCGGTTTCGACCCGACCGTCCTGCCCGAGGGGCACACCGGCCTCAGCTACTGGCTGCTGCTCGTCCGCCACCCGCTGGCCGAGGAGCACGGGCGGTTCCCGTTCCTCGCCTACGGCACGGACTGGCTCGCCTTCGCGCACATCGTGATCGCGTTTTTCTTTGTCGCCCCGTTGCGCGACCCGGTGCGGAACATCGCGGTGCTTTACGCCGGCATGGCGGCGTGCGTGGCGGTGATCCCGCTCGCGCTCATCTGCGGCGAGGTGCGCGGCATCCCGTTCTACTGGCGGCTGATTGACTGCTCCTTCGGCGTCGTCGGCATCGTCCCGCTGTGGCTGGCGCTGTGCTGGACCAAACGGCTGGGCCAAGAACCTGTCGGGCTGACAAGCGGTGGACCCCGACGTTCGAGCGCATGATGCGGGCGCGTGCGAAGCTGGAGCGGAAGTAGCCGTCGTCCGGGTCAGCGCCCCGAGGGGAGCGGGCGAGCGACGAGGCGGGCGCCGACAGTCAGGTCGAGCGAGAACGGCTTGAGGCCCGCTCGCAGCGCGCAGCGGAACGCGTCGGGGACATCCGAGCGGCTGGCCCCGCCCCGCACGACGCGCTCGAAGAACCCCTCACCGAAGAACGAAGAGCACATCTCCCGCACGCCGCCCGCCATGTCGCGCGCGCCGTACGGGCCCTCGTCCGCGGGGAACAGCCCGCCGGGCTCCGAGCGTTCGGGCTCCTCGCGCGACCGCCGGCCGTTGCAGAACGTCCACTCGAAGCGGTCGCCCCACGGGTACGCCCGCCCATCCGCCCCGCGCGCGGCCTTCTCCCACTCCGCCTCGCGCGGAAGGTCGATCGTGAACCTCTCCGAGGCCCCCGTGCGCGCGGCCATCCAGAGCAGGTACGCCGACATGTCGTCCGTCGACACGGCGCGGAGCGGAACGTCGAAGTCCGGCGGCGCGTAGGTCCCGTCCGCGGAGCGCGTCCAGAGCGCCGAGGACGACTCCGGGGCCCGGGGCACGCGCCGCAAGGTGCGTTCCGGCGTGAACCCCGCCAGCGTCGCGGGGTCGTTGATGTACTCCGCGTACTCGCGGGACGTCAGCTCGAACTTCGCGATGTAGAAGCCATCCACGGGAGTCCCGGCCTGATCGCGGGCGTTCATCGCGTCCGGATCGAACCCGAGGTCCACCGGTCCTGCGGGGACCCAACACCAGTACGCCGTCGGGTCGGACGTCCACGCGCCCGGGGGCAGGGGCGGATAGTCGGATGCCGCGGGGCACGCCACAGCGCGATCCAGGTCCTCGCCCGGTCCGACGAGCACGGGGCAACGGACCCCGGGACGCCCTTCAGCCCCGACGACGAGCAGGTAGCTCCCCGGCGCCACCTCGACGCGGCATGGCGTGGTCCCGGCCCGATTCGCCTCGTCAAGGGCGAGGGGGCAGCAGGTGCCTGCACGGATGGCCGCGAGGGTCTCCTCCTTGGAGGCCCTCTCCGGTTCGGGCGCGGGCGGCGACATGTTGACATCGACGATGGTCACGCCGAGGCGGCCTCCTCCCTCCGCCTCCACAGATTCGGCCCGTCCGGACCTCCAGACCTCGAGGACGAGGGGTCTGCCTGCGACCGACTCCGAGACGGCGCGCGCAAGGTCGTCGTTGCCTCGGACCGGGTTTCCGTCGACCTTCAGGATGACGTCCCCGCCTCGGAGTCCAATCCGTTCGGCGACCGATCCGGGCAGGACCTCGAGGATGCGGACATGCCGCGACGGGATCCGTCCCTCGATGGCGGCAACGATTGCGTCGAAGCGGGGCTCCGTCCGGAGCAGAGCCAGATCGGGGTCGTCGCGCAGCGGTCCCCCTGCGCCCCACCCGCGCTTGGCCGCAGCCTCAATGGCATCGAGGGCGGCCCCCATTTCGGGGTCGGCCACGCGGGAGCGCGCGACGGCCAGGTCACGGTAGACCTCGGCCACAGCCGGGTCGAGACCGGTGGACTCGGTCAGGCCGGCCACGGCGGCCTTGGAATCCCCGCGAGCGAGCGCGGAGAGCGCCTCCTGCCGCACCCGGCCGGCCCGCTCGCGCATCGCGGGCGTGATCCCCAGAAGCGCACCCGTCTCGACGGGCCGGCATTCCACGGCGGGGGGATCGAGCGTCGCTCCCGTGCCGACGCGAACCGGGCAGGGGACCTGGCGTCGTCCTCGTTCCTCGTAGCGGAAGAGGTGAACGACGGCGCCGGGGGGATCGGACGCGACCCGCACCACGCCCTTGCGCGTGAACTCCCCGGCGAACCTCCCCTCGGGGTCGTTCGCCTCGAGCAGTCGGCGCGCCTCCTCCATCCCTCGGGCATCCCTCCGCGCGCGTGCCTCCGCGTGGCGCTCGAGGGCCAGGCGGCAGAGGCGGTCCCGCGCGGCCGCGTGGCCACGGCAGACGTCGAGGGCGCGGGCGAGCTCGCGCTCCGCCTGCGTCCTGAGCCCTTCCGCCTGGATCTCCGCCGCGCGGAGCGCGTCCGCGGCGCGCCAGGCTGCCTCCTTGGCCTCGGGGGGGTCCCAGTCGCTCACGGCCACCTCCGCCTCGGCTGCACGGGACCTCAGGTCGGCGACGCGCGCGAGCAGGTTTCGCCTCTGCGCGAGGAGGCGCCCGCAGGTGCGCACCCGTCCGTCGGCCTCGGCGCGGTCGGCGAGTCCGCGAGCCGCGCTGTCGTCCGGGTCGAGCCTGGTGGCCTCGAGCGCGGCCCGGCGGGCGCGGTCGGGATCGCCCGCGTCGAGGGCCGCTCGGGCCTCGGAGACCAGCTCCGCTACACGACGCTCGCGGACGGCCTGGGAAATCGCCGGGACGGCGAACGCCGCTGCGAGGGCGAGGGTCAGGACGCCTGCCACGGCCGACCGCGTCGGATGGCGCTTCACCCACCTCGCGACCCGCTCGCGCCGCGTCGCGGGTCGCGCGCGGATGAGCTCCCCTCGGAGATACCGGTCGAGGTCGTCGGCGAGCTCGACCGCCGAGGCGTATCGGCGAGCGCGTTCCTTGTGCATCGCCTTGAGGCAGATCACCTCGAGGTCGGGCGAGAGGTCGGGGCGGATCTTCCGGGGAGGCACGGGGTCCTCGAAAATGGCCTGGAACACGATGCCGGCGTGGGAGTCCCCCTGGAACGGCGGCCGTCCCGTCATCGTCTCGTAGAGGACCGTGCCCAGCGAATAGACGTCGGAGAGGGCGTCGACATTGCGGAGGTCGCCGCTCGCCTGCTCGGGCGACATGTACGCGGGCGTGCCGAGGACCTGCCCTGTGATCGTAAGGCGCGACTCGACCAAGAGGTCCCGCGCGAGGCCGAAGTCCATGAGGACCGGGCGTACGTTCGGCGCCTCTCGCTCGTCGATGAGGTCCTGTTCCGTGATCGCGCCGAGGAGGGTCACTCCGGAGGCGTCGGTGCCCGACTTCGGCTCGATCATCACGTTCTGCGGCTTCAGGTCGCGGTGGATGATCCCCTTCTCGTGCGCGGAGGCGAGGGCGCGGCCGAGATCCCTGGCGATCCGCGCCGCGATGCGCGGGGGGAGCACGCCCCTCCGACGGACCAGTGCGGACAGGGGCTCGCCCGCGAGTAGCTCCATGGCAAAGTACGGCACAGCGCCGACAGAGCCGACGTCGTGGATCGTGACGACGTTGGGGTGGCGGAGGCGGGAGACCGCCTCGACCTCGCGGCGAAATCGCTCGATCCCCTCGGCGTTGATCCCCGAGGCGAGCAGGGTCTTCAGGGCGACAGGGCGCTGGAGGCGCGTGTCCAGCGCGCGGAAGACGACGCCCATCCCGCCGCGGCCAATCTCCCCGAGGAGGCGATAGGGACCGAAGGCCGCGTCGGCGGAGGGCACGGGGCCGCCAAGCGGGAGCGGTCCGGGCCCCCCCGCCATCGTCGGGGATGCCGGCGGCTCGGAGGCCTGTGGCGGTCGGTCGTCCATGGCCCACTCCTACCATTCGTGCGGCCTCGGCGCAATTGCGAGCAGATTGCGCATGGACGCGGGGCGCGGTATCCTGGGGCCCATGCGTCTCGGCATCGCGTTGCTCTTCCTGGTCTCAGTCACGGCCGCCTTCTTCGCCGGATGGTCGCTGGGCCGATCCCAGGCGCCCGTGATCGAGCGGCCCGCTCCTCAGCGCGCACCGGAGGCAACCGCGCAGGCTGCGCCGAAATCGGCGGGGCTCGACGAGGCGCAGGCCCCGACTGCGGCCGCGCCTGATGCGCCAGCGGCGCCCTCGCCCATCCCGCCCGCCCCCATCCCACAGGTCGCGGCCCCCACCGACGGCCCTGACCTCGTCGACGCGGTGCGCGCCGCCTGGGCCAGCGGGGACAAGGCGGCGGCCGGGAAGCTCGGCGAGGAGCTGAAGAAGTGGATCGGCGACGATGCCTCGCGCGCCCTTCAGGTCGTCGCCCTCATGGACGACGAGACGAACCCAGAGCTGCTCGACGGGATGTTCCGCTTCCTCGGGGAGAAGTTTCTCAAGGACCCGCAGGTCCGCGCGAAGGTCCTCGAGATCGCCACTTCCCACCGCGACCCTGCCCACCAGTCGAAGGCGCTCGACTTCATCCGCCGCGCGGTGGAGAAGGACCCCGCATACGCCGACGCGATGCCGCAGGCGACGGTCCAGCAGGTGATGGCTCTCCTGCGCAACTCCCCGAGCGTGGACGTCCGGGCGCAGTCCGCGCGGCTCCTCGGCAAGTTCGTCACGCGCCCGGGCGTCTGGGACGCGATGAAGGAGGTCGCGCTCAACTTCCGGGACGAAGGGACCGCGGCGCGCGAGGCCGCGATCGAGGCCATGCGGACCGGCCAGGACCCCTCGGCGCTCGGCGTGATCGTCGACATCCTCAAGCAGGACCCGAACGAAAAGATGCGCCGCAAGGCGGCGGAGTCCCTCGCCGTCCTGGCGCCGATGGGACAGAAGGGCGACGTCTTCCGCGAGGTGGAGGGCCTCCTGGGGACGGAGAAGAGCTGGGATGTGAAGGGGATGCTCGTCTTCTCCCTGATCCGCGTCTCCCCCGACGACAGCGTGGGCGCCCTACAGCGGGCGAGCGCGCGGGAGAGCGATCCCAAGGCGAAGGCGCGGATCGAGGCGGTCTCGAGCGTCCTCGCCGACGGCGAGCGCGACTGGCTCAAGATCTTCATGAAGAGCCAGGAGCGGATCCAGCGCCTGGAGGCCGAGGGGAAGTAGGACGAACGTCGCCTTCCTGATGACCGACTATGTCCTCCACAACCACCTCGTGGAGGAGTACGTCCGGGCGCGCCCCGGCGACCGGGTGAGCGTCGTCCGCGTGAGGCTGGTCCTGCGAGGGAGGGGGCGCGCGGAGACCGCCGCGCGGGTCCTGCCGAGGCTGTCCAAGCGCTTTCTCGCGGCGAAGCTCCTGGAGTGGGCCGTCGTCGGGACGATCGCGATCCTGCCCAAGCTCCTGCGACGCGGGGCGGTGTTCCGCAGGCTCCCCCGCCTCGCGCGGAGGCTCGGCCTCGACTACCACGAGACGGACGACGTGATGTCCTCGCCGACGATTGCGTTCCTGCGTGAGCGCGCGACGGACGTCGTCGTCACGCTGTTCCACCAGATCGTCCGCGCGGAGCTGATCGCCCTCCCGCGGCTCGGCGTGGTGAACGTGCACCCCGGGCTGCTGCCGGCGTTCCGTGGGATCCAGCCATACCTGTGGGAGCTGTCCGAGGGCGCGGGAAGGGCGGGCGCGACGCTGCACCGGATCGACAGCGAGGCGCTGGACGCGGGCCCCGTACTCGGGGAGGCCTCGTACGCCACCTGGCCGGCGATATCTGTCCAGCTCAACTACTACCTCTCGGTCCGCTGCGCCGCGGCGCTGCTGCCTGGATGCCTCGCGGCGCTGCACGAGGGTCGGGTCGCCCCGGTGGCGCAGGACGCGTCGGCCGGCGCGCGTTGGGGCTGGCCGGATTCCGCGGCGCTGGATCGGCTTGCGGCGCGTGGCCACCCCGTGGTGAGCCTGCGCGACCTGACGGGCATCCTGGTCGGGCGCTACGACGACTTCCGCGCGGAGAGGTCCGTCTTGTACGATCAGGCCGCGGCGACGACGGAGGCGGAATGAGATGGGGCCGGGAGCGGACGCCCCCGGCCCCGAGATGGGCGCTACTTCCCTACGATGACCACACCAGGCAGGTCGACCTTCACGGTGCCGGCCGCACCCGCGTACTCGACGTGGACGGTGATCTGGTACTCCCCGTCCTTCACGTCCTTCCCGACGTGGAAGTTCATGTCCCCGCCTTCGGGCGTCAGCGTGAGTCCGTCGGCGGCCGTGCAGCTCATCTTCGGGTCGCCCTTGGTCTCACCCTTGAACCCCAGCACGATCAGCAGCTTGCCGTCCGAGTCCGGCGCGTGCGACGCCTTCTCGCACTTTACGCTGAAGTCGGCCTCGCCCGTCACGAACGTCGTCGCGACCGGAGCGTCCAGCTTCGACGTGTACTGGTTCGTCCGCATGAGCGACGCCATGACGTCGCCGAGCGTCGTCTTGTCCGGTTCGTATTCGACCGACGCCGTCTTCTTCTCGAAGTTCACCTCGACCTTCTGGACGCCTTTCGACCCTGACAGGGCCGCCTTGACCTTCGGGGGTCAGCCCCCGCCTCAGGTCATCCCGTCGATCGTCAGCGTCGCGGTCGCCCTCGGGGCCGGCGCCACTTCGTCCGCCTGGAGCCGCTGCGCAAGGGCCCCGATCGCGACCGCGGCCGCGAGGAGTCCCCACAGCTTCGTGATTCCCGACATCCGTTCCTCCATCGAAATAAGAAGATTGGCTCTGTCCGATACTGATCCGTCTACCAGGAATGCCGACGGGGATCGAGACAAAGATCGGCGGCGCCGATGATCACTTCTCGTAGGCTCCAGCCTTCACGCCCGGCTTCAGGGGCACCGAGCGGCCCCCGGCGATAAGGGTCCCGCCGACCCGCCCCTCGAAGAGGACCTGTGCGCCGCCCACCTCGACGCCGACAGCACTCCCCTTCTTCACCAGCTTCGCCGGCGTCGGCCGCTCCGTGAACAGGACGTGCAGGAACAGGTCCTCCGCGGAGGCCTTCGAGGGCGTCACCTCGATCCGCCACCTCGGCGCCACGTCCGACTGCGCGTTCTTCGGCGGTTCGAATGTCTGCCCGCGGTACGTGTACCCCTCCACGCCCTCGATGCGAGCCCCCTCGGGCAGGAGCGTCTCCACGACGAGCTTCCCCTTCCCGTTCGCGATCACCGTCGTCGAGCCGTTGACGGACGGCGGCTCCTGGCAGTGCAGAAGCCAGGTCTTCTCGTACTCCGCGCGGGTGGCCACGACCCGGTCGAAGACGACGATGGTCGCCGGTCTCAGGAACACCACCTGCCTCACCCAGAGCGACAGCTTCTTCGGCGAGTAGGCCCTCGTGCAGTCCCCCGCGACGTACAGGTACGACGGCTGCGGGTCGTAGGCGACGATGTCGCCCCGCTCGAACGTGTCGCGCTTCGCCTTCCACTTCTCCAGCGAGTCGGCGACCCACTCCCACGACTTCGTCTGGCCGCCGTCGTTCGCGTACCCGCCCTTCCCGCCGTCGCGAAGCTGCGTCCAGGACTCCTTCGGGTCGTAGACGAGCACGCAGTTGTGCGCCACCGTCCGCAGGAGCCAGTTCACGGCGTGGGGAGAGCCGTAGTCGTGGTACTCGCCGCTCTCCGTCGCAAGCGGCTCCCGGCGGAAGACCTCGAGGTTGCCCACCTCGAGGTGCTGGTGGTGGTTCCAGAGGTCGCCGCACTCGAACCTGATCCAGGTCGCGTCGTCGCCCCAGCCGCTTCGCGCGTAGATCTTCCCGATCCCGCTCGCCAGATGAGAAAGCGGGAGCGTCGCGAGGTCGAGCGCCTCGTCGGGCGCCTCCTCCCAGAGGAAGTCGACGAGGCGCGCCTCGGGGTTGGAGCCCTTCCTCCGGCGGCTTGCGACGGCGCGCGCCAGCTCCGATCCGCGGAAATACTGCGCGAGCAGCGTGCGCGTGTGCCGCGGAGACTCGTTGTGCCCCCCGTAAACGATCGACCCGTCCCCCTCGCAGGCGTACCGCTCCGCGCCGTACGTCCAGAGGCCCGGGTAGGGTTGGAACATCTCGTACGCGAGGCGCTGGTAGAAGAGCTTCGGGGCCTTCTGGAAGCCGTCGTACCCCTCGACGCGGCGGGCGAGCTCCAGGGCCTGTACGAGGTGCCAGAGGGAGCCGCGCGTGTACCAGCCGCACTCGGTGAAGCCGCCCCCGGTCCCGAACTCGTTCAGGACGGGGACGAGCTTGCCCTCGTAGAGCCGCTCCACGGCGTAGTCGCGGAATTCCCTCGCCCGCGGGTTCTCTCCCCAGGTCGCATAGGCAATCCGCAGGTAGCAGAGGACCTTCGAGAGCGTCGAGTTGTGGAAGGCCCCCTCGTCCTCGGTGAACTTCTCGAGGTGCGCGTTCATCCAATCCACGACGCGCTCGCGCTCTTCGTCCGAGAGGTGATCGTGGAACAGGTCGAACGCGATCGCGGCGTCGGTCAGGCGGATCCAGGTGTCCTGGTGCGCGTTCGTCACGCCGCCGGCGACGTGTTTCATTGCGGCGTCGATCCAGGGCCGCGTGCCATCACGCGGGAGCCCCTCGACGGCGTGCACGATCCCCGCGGCGAAGACCGAGTTCGTGGTCTTCCTGATCTCGTCGTACGCCTGCGGCTTCTCCCTGGCGAGGCCCACGAGGAACGCCTTCGGGCCCAGGAGCCTGGGGCGCTCGCCGAGGACGCGCTTCCACGCCCCGTTCGGGATCTGCGGGGCGGGCTTGGGCACCTCGCCGGCGAGAATCAGCGCAACCAGGAGGAGTGCATGCATCCGGGACCTACTCGCCGCGAAAGCGGACCGTGAAGGCGTCGCCCGCGGCGAAGTCGCCCGTCTTCGCGAGCAGGACGAAGAGCTCGGTGACGACGCCGTCCCCCTCGATCTTCTCGACGGAGGACAGGCGGCGCGGGAGCACCATCCCCACGGGGCGGCCCCATCCGCCCTTCCCCGTGCAGGTCACCGTGAAGGTGAATTCGCCGTCCTTCTCCCCGAGCGCCATCTTCCACGGGACCTCGCCCTGCCGAGCGAGGCGGGCCTCCCACGCGGGGTCGCCGTAGAACGCGACCGTGTCGCGGTCCCACAGCAGGCCGATCTGGTCCTGGCTCGACAGCCCGTTCTTCTGCGCGAAGCGGTCGATGGCGCCCTCGTCCGTCTCGATGTCGTACTCCTCCATCGCGAGCTTGTCCGAGCCGGGGAACTCCTTCTCCAGCCGAGCGAGGAGGGCCTGCTGGTTCAGGAAGAAGCTCTCCGCGTAGGTCCACTTCCCGCTCATGAAGTAGTCGTGCACGCCCCACCCGCCGTAGCCGAACCACGTCGAGACCGTGTAGCCGACCATCTGGTGGACCCCGCCGGTGTGCATGAAAGCGAGGGCCATCGCGTCGCGGTCGGGGATCCGCCCCATCAGGCAGTTCCCGAGGGCGCTGTAGACCTTTGGGGAGGGAGAATCGATCGGAAACCTCTTCCCCTCCACGTCGATTCCCATGAGCTGCCCGTCGTGGCAGCGGAACTGGCCATTCCGGTACGAGTAGCCGATCTGCCAGTCGCGGGACGTGGCGTGGCCGCTGGTCTGGAACAGGTCGCAGCCGCGGGCCAGTTCGTCGGCGATGAGCTTCGTCGTATCGTCGGGGCAGGCGACCTTCATCGCCTCCCCCCCCTTCTCCTTCACGAACGAGCAGTTCTTCTCCCCCTCGGAGAACCACGCCCCCTCCTCGAAGACCTCGAGCGGGATCCCCGTGCCGCCGAGGCCCCTTCGCACAGCCAGGGGCTCATCGTGGCGGGCGATCCGCAGGGCATCCTCCTTGTCGTAGCCGGTGAGGATCCCCCAGACGCAGTCGGAGTACGGGTCGTCGTCGAGCGCGCGGGTAAGGCGATGGACGGCGACGACGAACGGGCGGTCGGATTCCTCGGGCCTGGCGACGAAGCAGGCGAAGCGCGGCGCGGCGGAGGCGAGGGCCTCGCGCGCCTCGGAGACGTCCTTGGCCCAGGTCACGACCTCGGCGGCGTGCCTTTCCTGGAGGGCCTGGACGACCTCGGGCCACTCGGACTGCGTCGCCTCGGAGACGACGACGACGTAGTCGGCGGCCGAGGCGATCGATGCCAGGACGAACACTGTGGCGAGGCGGACGAGCGGCATGGCGGGGACCTCCGGAATCAGGCCCTTCACCATACGCCGGAGAATGGCGGAGATCCCCATTTCTCCACTACAATCCTGGCCCGCGCAAGGGAGGGATCGTGTCATGGCAATCAAGAGTACGAAGACGAAGAAGTCGGGCCACTCCACCCCGGCCCGGATCCGCCGGATCGCCGTGAACACCGGAGGCGGCGACGCGCCCGGCCTCAACGCCGTGATCCGCGCCGTGGTCCTCTGCGCCCTGAACCGGGGCTGGGAGGTCGTCGGCATCCGCGACGGCTACCTGGGCCTCCTGGAGCCGGCCCGGTACCCCGACGGCGGGCTGGTCCCTCTCGAGAGACCCACCGTCCGGGGGATCACGCACCTCGGAGGCACGATCCTCGGCACGACGAACAAGGGGAACCCGCTCGAGTACCCCGTCACGAAGGACGACGGGAGCGTCGTCATCGAGGACCGCGGCGACGAGCTCGTCCGCACCATCAAGGCCAACGGAATCGACGCGCTGATCGCGATCGGCGGGGACGGGTCGCTCCTGATCGCGCACGAGCTGCAGCGGCGGGGCCTGCGCGTGATCGGCGTCCCGAAGACCATCGACAACGACCTCTCCGAGACTGTGATCACGTTCGGCTTCGACACGGCGGTCTCGTTCGCGACGGAGTGCCTCGACCGCCTGCACTCGACTGCGCAGGCGCACCGGCGGACGATGGTCGTCGAGGTGATGGGGCGGCATGCGGGCTGGATCGCGCTCAACGCCGGCGTGAGCGGCACGGCGAACGCAATCCTCATCCCCGAGATCCCCTACGACATCGAGAAGGTCGCGGAGAAGATCAGGGAGCGCGCGCGACGCGGGCGGGACTTCGCGATCGTCGTGGTCGCCGAGGGGGCGAAGCCGGTCGGGGGCTCGACCTCGATCATCGGCAAGGAGGCCGGCCGGGCCGACCGGATTGGCGGGCTCGCGGAGCGGGTCGCGGGGCAGCTCCAGGAGCTGACGGGCCAGGAGAGCCGCCACGTCGTCCTCGGGCACCTCCAGCGCGGCGGAACGCCGACCACGTTTGACCGCCTGCTGTCGCTGCGCTTCGGCGCGGCGGCCGTCCGAGGGCTGGAGGCGGGCTTCGACGGCACGATGGTCGCCCTCGCTCCGCCCCTCGTCCGCTTCGTCCCACTCGAGAAGGCGACGAAGCGCATGAAGACCGTGCCGCTCGACCACGACGTCGTCCTCACCGCCCGCGAGCTCGGCATCTCGTTCGGCGACTGACGCCTACTTCGTCGGCAGGGCCGTCGTGGCACGCTTGAGGAAGAGGATGGCGAAGCAGTTGTCGTGGAGCCACACCCACGCGCTGTCCTGCCAGTGCCCGTCCGCCTGCTGCGCCGCCAGGAGGATGCAGGACCCCTCGTAATACCAGTCGTGGCCCGCCAGGCGGTCGAACTCCGCCAGCGTCCCCGCCCGCTCCAGGCCGTAGAGATAGTAGAAGTACCACCCGCGGTCCACCGGGTCGTTCGCGCGGACGTGGTAGTTGTCCGAGAGCCACCCCACGCCGTCCTTCAGCACCGAGAGAGCCTTCGCGCTCTCCCTCGGCGTCCACTTCTTCGCCTTCATCCTCGTCAGCGCATCGCGGCAGAGCGCGATGCACGCCACGCCCGCGCACGTCATGCTCCCCGTCGGCATCCCCTTGATCTCGTACGGGAAGCCCCTCGCCTCCGCGGCGATCTCCGTCGAGGACCCCTCCGTGAGCTTCGGCGTGTACCGCACCGGCGGGCCCTGAGGCTGCTGGAGGTTCACGAGCTGCTTGAAGGCCCGCAGCCACAGGTCCTCGTCCGCCCACACGCCGCACCGCCCCGCCGCGTGCAGCCCCAGGATCGCGTACTGCGTATTCGACAGGTCCGGCCGCCCGCTCGGGTCGACGTACCCCCACTCCCCCGTGTCGTGCCCCGCCTTCTCCATCCACAAGACCGCCTTCTTCATCCAGTCCAGGTGCTCGGGCGAGAGGTTCCGTTTGAACTCCTTGAGCTGCCCCTTGCGGATCGCCTCCTGCTCCCCCATCGGCGTGTAGTACGCGTCCACCGCGAGCATCGAGATCGCCACCTCGTACACGCGCGCGAACGGCTGGTCGACCAGCCAACGGATTCCCTTCTTGATCGCGTCGTCGTCCTTCTTCACGCCCCCCTTGATGAGCGTCAGGAGCGCGAGCGCGGTCGGGCCTGTGGCGTACTCGTAGTGCGCCCCCCAGTTCCCGTCCTTCCCCTGCTGCCCCTTCACCCAGGCGACGCCCTTGTCGATCGCCTCGTTCACCTTCTCCTGGAACTTGTCGTACCTGTCGCGCCACAGCTCCCCGCGCGTCAGCTCCTCCTTCACGATCAGCTCCGAGGGGACCTCGCCCGAGACCTTCGGCTTGGTGATGTGCTTCGCGCTCCAGGAGACCTCCACGCGCCTTGCGACGCCGGGGTCCGCCTCGAACCAGGTCTTCCACTCGACCTTGCCGCCGAGCCAGTCGCGCGAGACGTTCGCCGTCTTGCCCTTGTCCTCCCCGATCAGCGCGGACCCCCTCCAGACGTGGCAGGAGACCTTGTCGAGCTCCTCGACGCCGACGTACTCGGCGGCGCCCACGGCAGAGAGGTTGGGATAGGTCCAGAGGCGCTCGAACGTCGCGGAGACCTTCCACTTGTCCCCCGGCGCGACGGGTCGCCCGGGGCCCTGGAAGGCAAGCGGGAGGGGGAGGTCGTAGAGCCCCTCGATTTTCGGGGCGAAGCGCCCGTCCTTGTCGAAATCGCAGCCGAAGACGTCGACGGGGTGCTCAAGCCAATCGCGGAGGACCTGCTTCCCCTGGTCGTCGACCCAGCGGCAGCTCCGGTAGTGGACGAAGTCGTGCGGCTTCATCCCCCACTCGAGCGTGACCTTGTCGGGAGGGGTGGCGGAGAGGGGAAGGAGGAGGAAGACTAGCAGGTGGCGGGCGCGCATCGGACCGTCCCCTCGGCGACCTGCACACTCTAGCCGAGCCGCGGGGACCATGCAAGGAGCGGAATGGAAACAGGGCCCTCGGATGTCCGAAGGCCCTGGTCCCGAGCAAACCGGTGCGAGTTTTCCGTCCCCATCCCTCGCCCCAGTCCCCCTTTTCCCCTGCGTGCGCATGCGGGCCGTCAGCCCGCGTTTCGTGTGTTTCCCTCCGGCCGCGCCGCGGCCCCCAGCGTCCTGGCATCCCGCGGATGCCCCATCAAGTCCGCCCCTTCCGACGTGATGTACACGCTGAACTTCGGCGACGAGGGCGCCTCTCGGCCCAGGCGTACGACGCCGAGCCAGTAGAGCGCCTCCTGGAGGAAGCGCGAGAGGATCACGTGCGGCCCCTCGGCCTCCGCGTCCCAGCTCCCGAACGCCTCGCGAAAGCCCCAGCGGACGTCGTCGTAGAAGCCGAGCGTGCGGGAGACCTCGAGCACGCGGTCGAACGGGACCCAGGTCTCGATCGGGACGCCGCGGAGGGCCCCGAGGGCCACCTCGCGGTAGCGCGGCAGCGGCTCGCGATAGAACGCGAAGGCCATGTGGTCCCCGCACCACGCGATGCGGCGACGGGGGTAGCGCTCCGACCAGAAGGGGCTGCGACACCACGCCTCGAACGAGGAGGCGAGCGAGCGGGCCGGGTCGCGGGCGAAGTCGGCGTAGCCCGGACGGAGGCTGAGGCGCCCGTCGGTCCGCTCGACCAGCTCGAGCTGAATGGAGAGGAAGACGAGGAACTCGGTGTAGGTGGAGCTGTGGGGCGCGGAGTCGAGGCGGCTGACGATGCGGCGCGTGTCGCTGCGGGAGGGCTCGCCCTGCTTCGTCAAGGTGCACTCGCCGACCTGGACCGCAGCGAGGAATCGCTGGAGGTCGAGGACGAGGTGCCCCTCTCGCCCCTCGACGAAGGTCGGGATGGAGGCAATGCTATTCGTCTTGGCACGGGGTGCGTGCGTTCGCTTCAACTCTGACACCCTCCGGGCCCGGCGGTCCCTGCGAGGCGCCGGGGAGAGGATGCAAACCGCCGGCCAATGCGCGGGTTCGCAGGAAGGCACGCGGCGACTTGCAGATGCGTCAGGGTTCTTGCCGGACACGGCCCGGAGGATCCTGCCGGCACCGGCGGGATCCGCCGGCAAAGAGGGGGGGACCGGAATGCCCGAAGGCCACCCCGAGCGAGCTGGGGTGGCCTTCGAAGCGAGCTTTCGTCTTGGACCTACGCGCCGAAGTCGTTGTTCTCCGGGGGCGGCGTCGGCGGCGCGCCGTGCGAGCACGCGCTGACGAACGACGGGGCGGCCATGGCCAGGACCAGGGCGACCAATGCGAGGAACTTCTTCATCTTACTTCCCTCCAGTAGAAACCCAACTCACACTGAATCACTCTGTAACGTCGATGCCATTCGGAATGCACGCACGTGAGAAACTTACCCGCACGCAACACACACAATCACAACCCCTTAGCACTCCCGCACACGACGCCAGATCACATGTTTTCGACACGCACCGGGGTGAGTATCACCTCCGGGTAGCGACCGGTCCGGGATTGGGAACAAGGAGGGTTCCGGAGGGGGGATTTCTACCAGTGGATGAAGGAGGGCTGCACGATCAGGACGAGCAGGATGGCCCAGTAGGCCACGGCCCCCGCCAGCCTGCCGGCCCGGGCCCTGAGGCGCCCCGTCTCGGCGTCCGCTCCTCCCCCGTGGTCTTTCCAGATGGTGACAAGGGTGATGGCGAGCCCAACGGTGATGATGATGCACTGGACGAGCGCCCCGACCGAGATCGTCATCGCGTGGAGCACGGCGTCGGGGCGGTAGGCCAGCGTCGCCCGCAGCGTGTCGATGCCGGGAAGGTACGCGACCTGATACGCCGTGAATCCCGCCCCAACCAGAGGCACCCACGCGGCGACCCTCTGCCAGACCAGGGCCTCCTCGCCCGCCCGCCGCGGCGCGAGCCACAGCGTGAGCAGCGGGATGCCGGCGCTGCAGAGGAGCAGGCCGCTCACCAGGATCATCCGGTCCATCTCGACGAGCTGCGCGAGCGCGCCCGCCGACGCCTTCTCCCACAGGTGGATGAGCGTGACCGCGACGACCAGCCCCGCCAGCATCGCGACGAACCTCCCCACCTCGGGCCGCGCGGTCAAGTTCGTCCAGAGCTCGCGAGCCGGCATCCTGAGGTTCAACTGCGGCGACCCGTTCGGACAGGAGCGCACGCAGTTCAGGCAGAACACGCACTGCTGGTTGCTCTCCACGAACATGACGTGGTTGAACATCGGGCAGCCTGGGGTGTGCTCATCCCCCTTGTAGCAGGAGTGGTCCTTGCACTTCGCCGTGCAGACGTCCAGGCTGGGGCGCAGCTCGAGCATCGACGAGGACGAGCAGACCCCCGCCAGGCCGCCGAGGGGACACAGGTGACGGCACCACGTCCGGCGCGGAAAGAGGAGCCCAGAGAGGACCGCGCCGCCGAGGATGGCCAGCAGGAGGATGCCCGTGGCGCGCGGCGAGGTCCGCATCGACGTGACCTCTTCGGCCCACACGATGGCGAAGAACCCCGCCAGCGTGATCCAGGCGTCGTACTTCTTCACCCAGCCGGGGATGCGCCCCTCCCGCTTCCTCAACCGCTGCACGGTCCCGCCCGCGAACGCCATCGGGCAGATGGCGCAGCAGACCCGTCCCACGAAGAAGAAGGAGAGCACCAGCGCGGGCCAGCCCAGCGACCAGGCGAACCTCGTCGCGAGAATTCCCTTTGCGCTCCCTGGGTCGAACAGGCACCCGTAGAGGATGTAGGAGAGGGCGACCACGGCCGTGGCCGTCAGCGCGCCGGGGAACACGCGCGGCCCAAGGCGGATGAGGGGACGGAGAATCCCGAGGAGGTTGAAGCCTCCCGCCTGCGCGCGGGGCGGCGGTCCGAGGAAGACCTCCTCGGCGTCGATCGTCGCGTCGCCCGTGAGGACGACCGCCCGCTCGATCGCCTCCTCCAGCTCTCGGACGTTCCCGATGCGGAAGTCGTACGAGACGAGCTTCACGACGGTCTGGTCGTCCAGCCCGCTCACGCTCTTCGCAAGCCGCTTGGCGTGGCGCGCCGCGAAGTACGCGGCAAGCTCGGGGATGTCGCGCTTCCGTCCACGCAGCGGGGTGGTCCTGAGGACGCTTCGCGACAGCGTCGCGGCCAGGACCGAGGAGACGCGGCCGGCCGTCGCCAGGTCCGAGAGGGCCGTCCGGCAGGTGACCATCACGCGGACGCCCCGGCATGCGCCGCCCGCGGCGAGCGCGTCGGCCAGACGGTCCTGGACCGCGGGGGGCAGGTCCTCGATATTCTTGAGCAGGAGGGTCCCGCCCTGCGCAACGTGCATGAAGGAGTTGCCCGGCGAGGCCGCGTCCCCGCCGAAGAGGGAGTCCCCCGACCGACTCTCGCTCACCTGCTTGCAGTGAACCGAGAGGAACGGGGCGTCCTTCCGACGGCTCTTGAGGTGGATCTGCCGCGCGACCAGCTCCTTGCCGGTGCCCTCCTCCCCTTCGATCAGGAGGGGGTCGTCGACCTCCGCGAGGACGACGATCTGCTTGCGCAGGTCGTGGATGTCGCGGTTCTTCCCGATCAGCTCCCCGTAGGGCTCGGAGCTTGCGTCGTTCAGCAGGCGGGCGACGACGTCGGTCATGTCCCGCGCGGAGCCGACCGCGGAGTCGGTTTCGCGCAGGCGCCGGGAGATGACGCGCACCAGGTCGCGCAGCAAGTGCGGGTGCGCGGTGGTCAAGGTGTCGAACGCCTCACGCTCGAGGACGAGGGACTCGCAGTCCTCGACGGCGATCACATCGGCGGAGGTGACGTCGCCGGTGAGGAGGGACATCTCCCCGAACGAGTCGCCGGTGCGGAACACAGCGACGGGAACGACCGCCCCTCCGTCCGACTTCACCCTCACCTCGACGCGACCGGAGGTCAGGACGTGGAGGTGGCGACCCGGCTCGCCCCGGGCGATGATGACCTGCCCGCTGGCGAACCTGGCGGGCTGCAGGGCCCCGGCGACCTCGCGGAGGGCCTCCTCGGGGAGGCCTCCCCAGAGACCGGGACGTCGGAGGAACTCGATCCGCTCCTCCAGCTCTGGCGCGGTCGCGCTCAGCATGTCGCCGTGCAATCCCCGGCTCGGTCGGGGGGAGGCGGGGCCCGCCCGACGAATCTGGTCGAATCCTACCCGGCCGCATCCGCGAATCGCAAGGGCGCAGAGCCCGCGTTCCCCGGGACAGGGGACTCTCATGGTCCTGTCCCTCATGGACGGAGGTTGCGGTTGACGCGATGCACCTGAGCCCCGAGAATGGGCGCTGGCTTCATTCAGGTCCGCCAGCGTGGATCATCCCCCCGTCGCGCCGGAAGGGTACGAGATCCTCCGCGAGCTGGGTCGCGGCGGGATGGGGATCGTCTACGAGGCCCGCCAGGCCCGCCTCGACCGGCGCGTCGCCCTGAAGGTCATGATCGCCGGCCGCGAGGGCTCCCCCGAGCTCCTCCACCGCTTCGTCCAGGAGGCCCGCTCCGCCGCCCGCCTCCAGCATCCCCACATCGTGCAGGTCTTCGAGGCCGGCGTGGAGGGCTCCCTCCACTACTTCACCATGGATGTCGTGCAGGGAGAGCCTGTCTCCAGCCTGCTCCGCCGCGGCCCCCTCCCCGTCGCCCGCGCCGTGGCCCTCGCGAGGCAGGTCGCCCTCGCCCTCGACTACGCCCACTCGCAGGGAGTCCTCCACCGCGACGTCAAGCCCGCCAACATCCTCCTCGACACCGAGGGAGAGCCGCGCATCGTCGACTTCGGCCTGGCCAAGATCCTCCAGGTCCCCGGCACGACAGTCCAGGGAGTCGGCCTCGGGACCCCCGCGTACGCCTCGCCCGAGCAGCTCAACGGCGAGATCGAGCGGATCGGCCCGCGGAGCGACGTCTACTCCGTCGGCGCCAGCCTCTACGAGATGCTCACGGGGCGCCCCCCGTTCACCGGCGACAACGACTTCGCCGTGTTCGTCTCCGTACTTCAGAATCCGCCCGAACCGCCGCGGCGCCTCTGCCCCCTGCTGCCGATGGACGTCGAGACGATCGTCCTCAAGTGCCTGGAGAAGGACCCCGACCGCCGCTACCCATCGGCGCTCGCGCTCGCGGACGACCTGGGCAGGTTCCTCGCGGGAGAGCCAATCGACGCGCGCCCCGTCTCGCGAATCAGCCGGTTCGCATTCCGCCTCCGCCGCCGCCCCGCCGTCGCGTCCGCGGCGATCGTGGCGATCGTGGCGGTGGTCTCCATCGGCGTGTGGTTCGCCCTTCGACGGGCGGACGTCGACCGGAGCGTCGCCCTGGGCCTCTCAAATTCGCTCGCCGCCGAACGGCGCGCGGAGACGGCGACCGACCCGGCCTCGCGGCTCGTCGCGTGGTCACGGTCGCGAGACGCCCTCCGCGGCGTCCTCCAGGCCGACCCCGGCCACGCCGACGCTCGCGCGGCTCTCGCTCGGGTGGAGAGGGCGATCGCGGCGATCGAGCAGGGGCAGCGCAACGAGCGCGACCGCGCGGCACGGGAGGCCGCCGCAGCCGACGAGGTCCTCCGGAAGTCCCAGCTCGTCTCCGCGGTCCTCTCGCGGTGGGCGAGGATCCACGACGCCATCCTCGGGATCGAGCGCGCGACGCACTCCTTCAAGATGACCGACGAGGAGATCGACGCTGAGGTGGAGCGACACTGGGTGTCGGTCGACGCCTTCGCGGACGAAACGCCGGACGACCCGACCTCGCAGGCCACGATGCGCGCCTTCCTGGCGTGGGCGTTCTTCCTCGACGGCGCCGACGAGGAGGCACGGAAGGAGGTCCAGACCGCCACCGAGCTCGACGCCGACGTCCCCTACGGCCCGTTCATCGAGGCGATGTTCCTCTCGGACGACTACCTCCTGAAGGGGTCGCTCTCCCGCCTGCAGACGGGCGGGGGGAAGCCGTCTCCCGAGCTGGAGGAGGCCCGGCGCAAGGTGCGCGCGCTTCTGGACCGCGGCGAAAAGGCACGGGTCTGGGGCGCCGAGGGCGCGCAGGACTTCCGCGCGGCATTCCAGGGGCTGGACGCGGCGGTCGCCGGCGACGCCGCGGCCGCGGAGGCCCCCCTCACGCGGGCGATCGAGTCGCCCGACCTGTCGGCCTTCCGCGTGCGCTTCCTCTTCCTGCGCGCGCTGGCGAGGGCGGAACGCAACGAGACCGACGGGGCGATGCGCGACCTCGACGAGGTCGAGGCGGCGTGGCCCGAGGACGAGAGCGTCGAGGGCATCCGCGCGGCGGTTCGCACGATTCGCCTCTCACGGATCGGGAAGAGCGGCCGTCTCGATCCGAACGACGTGAAGCAGCTCGGGGAGATGCTCGAACTCGCCCAGGGGGCGCCGGAGCTCGCGGGGAGCCCCGAGATGCGGGGGCACATGGCGATCCTCCAGGCGGCCCTCGCGACGGATCAGGGCAAGGACGCGAGGGCACAGTTCCGAGACGGGATCCGCGACCTGAGCGCCGCCCTGGAGAACGCACCCGGGAACGTCGTGGCCCGGATCAGCCGCGCCACGGGCTGGCTCGGCCTCGCGAAGATCCAGGAGCGCATCGGCGAGGAGCCGCGGGAGGCCTACCGCGCGGCGCTCGCGGACTTCGACCTCGCCGTCGAGGCGCAGCCGGGGTCCTTCCCCATGCTCTCCGGACGCGCCACCGCGAGGGACGGCGCGGGCGACCGGGAGGGGGCGATCGCGGACTACCTGGAGGTGGTCCGGATCGAGCCCAAGAACGTCGTCTCCTGGGACCGGATCGCGTCGCTGTCGCGGCAGGAGGGGGACCTGGAGTCGGCCGACCGTGCGATCGCCAAGGCGCTCGAGATCCAGCCGAACCGCCTGGTCTCGATCCGGGAGCGCGGGCTGGTGCGGATCGCGCGCGGTGAGTGGACCGCCGCGCTCCAGGACCTCGACGCGGTCCTCGGCACCCGGCCGGACGACATGGAGGCCCTCCAGGGGCGCATCGCAATCTGGCGGGGGCTGGGCGACCCCGAGAAGGCGCAGGAGGACGAGGCGCGGGCCGCGGAGGCGAGGGTCGCGGGTGCGAAGTCGCTCTGCGAGCGCAGCGCGGAAAGGCTGGGGAAGGGGGAGCTCGTCGGCGCGGCGGAGGACGCGACGAACGCGATCGGTTTGCGGCCCGAGGACGCCGCAGGGTACCTGCGTCGCGCCGCGGCGCGCAACGCGATGCAGGACCACGACGGCACGATCGCCGACTGCGACGTGGCGATCCGGTGTGGCGCCGAGGGGACCCTGCCGTTCACGATTCGCGCGGGGGCGCGCAAGGCGAAGGGGGACTTCGCGGGGGCCGTCGACGACTACGACGAGGTCCTGCGTCAGGAGCCCTCGAATGCAGCCGCGTACCACAGCCGAGGGCGGGCCTGGCACGAGGCGAAGGACTTCGATCGGGCCATTGCGGACTACGGCGAGGCGATCCGCCGGAGCCCGCGGATGCCTGAGGCGTGGGCGAACCTCGGTCTCGCGCGCCGCGACAAGGGCGACGCCGAGGCGGCGAAGTCGTACCTCCGCACCTGCCTCGAAGTCGCCCCCGCCGACTGGGCCTACCGGAAGACGGTCGAGGGGTGGCTGAGCGAACTCGAGAAGGGGAGGTAGGAACGGCGGGGGGTTCTCAACACGAAGACGCGAAGAGGTGCCGGACGAAAGGAGGTCCTTGAACCACAGGGCGCGAATTCGATCACGACGCTTGTTCCACGCTCCGAACCCCTCGTGCGCACGCCCAGCTCGCCGCGTAGGTCGCCATCGCCACGAGGGCGAGGAAGCCGAAGCCCGTCGCGACGGACAGGTACTCCAGGAAGCCCCCTGCCACGCCGCCCATGAGGTTCCAGCCGAGCGCGACGCCCGCCTTCTCCGCCCCGCGGAACGCGGTCGCGAAGATCATCGCGGCGAAGAACACGGGCAGCAGCAGCACGAGTGTCGGAAGGACCTGCCCGACCCACAGCCCCCCGCCCGTCACCTTTCCCAGCGGGAACAACCAGGAGCCGAGCAGCGAGGCCAGGAGCAGCACGTACGGGAGCGTCGTCCCACGCGCCTCCCGACGGGCAACGAGCAGGTTCGCCGCGAGAATCAGCGCCATGATCGCGCCGAGGACGATCGCCGTCACCCGCCACGTCGAGCCCCACACGAGCGCAAGCTGCGAGATCCCCTTCACCTCGACGAGCAGGAACGACACGCCCAGCCAGAAGAACTGCCCCTGCCCCCTCCCCGAGCGCTCGCCGGACGGCAGCAGGAGCCAGACCCACCCGACGCCGATCACGAACATCACGAGGAGCCCCCACAGGTACGTCGCGGGGAGGCTCCGGTCCTTCTGGTACATGAACGGCCAGTCGTCCGTGCTCGGCGGGACGCCCACGAGAGCCGGGTCTCTGGGCATGGAGGTCACGCCCGCCGCCCGCGCGAGCTCCTCGTAGTCGTCCCTCAGCCCCGTGAGGAATGTCACCCCGCGCCCCATGTGCGTCACGAGCGTGGGGCGCTCGAACACCTGCTCGAACATCGCCGCGAATCTCTCCTGGATCCACGGCTGCCGCACCGCAAAGCAGCAGGCGACCGATCCGTCGGGGGCGAGAATCGCGCGGGTGCGCTCGAACGCCTCGCGCGTGTAGACGTAGTTGTCCAGGCGCACGGAGCTGAACGTCGAAAAGAGCGAGTGGCTGTCGAGGAGGCCGAAGACGACGAGGTCGAACTTCCGATCGGTCGTGTTGAAGAAGTGCCTCGCGTCGTCGGTCACCAGCGTGACGCGCGGGTCCCCGTAGGGCTGCTCGGGGTGCCGCGCGGCGCCCTCGTCGGCGATCGCGGCGTCGATTTCGACGGCGACGACCTCCGCCACCCCTGCCCGCAGCGCCGCCGCGACGTCGTTCCCTCCACCGGAGCCGACGACGCAGACGCTCCGCGGCTTCAGGATCGTGTACGGCAGGTTGTAGCTGTAGAGCCTGAGGTCCCCGTAGAGTTGGGGCGACCGCGCCAGGAACCCCTCCGACATGTCGTTGATGTCCATGTAGAAGAGGTCCCCGACGTCGAGCCTCTTGCCGACGTGGACCCACTCCCCGGTTCTGCCCGCGTCGACGAGGTCGGCCTCGGTCTCGGGAAACGTCTTCCCCACTCCGTCCGGGCATTTCCAGAGGTAGGAGTCGTTCACGCTGATCCGGTTGTAGGCGGACCACGTCCTCGGGAGCATCGTGCGCCCCTGCATCGCAAGGGCGGCGGCGAGGAGCGCGGCGGAGACGGCCAGCTCGCGCTTCCGGTCGCGGACGAGCCAGAGGAAGGGCACGCACCCGAGTAGGAACCAGACCTGGGGGCCGATGCGGAGTTGGGAGAGCGCCGTGTAGGCGCCGATCCCGACGAGGGAGCCGGCGATGTTCACGGAGTAGGCGGGGATGCGGGGGAGGCCCGTGAACCCCTGACCGACCATCTGGCCAAGCGGGACGAAGAGGAGGACCTGAAGCGCGAAGAGGAGGGCGAGGCCGCCGTAGAAGACCGCGGCGGCAAGCGGGATCCACCCCTTGACGAACGTGTGGCCCCACAAGAGCAGTTCACCGCTCCCGACGGTGGCCCCCGCGAACGAGACCACGCGCAAGTACGTGTCGGAGCCGAGTCCGACGAAGAGGAGAAACGCAGCGAGGGCGGGGACGAAGAGGACCTCGAGCCGCGAGCGGGACTCCCCCTTGAGGCAGCCGATGCCGAATCCGAGGTAGGCCGCGATGAGCGGGATGTTTTTGAAGAAGGCGAAGATCCGGACCTCGGTGGAGATCCAGCGCACGAAGACGACCTCGAAGAAGAGCGCGAGGGCGCTAACGAGGAACAGGTGGCGGTACGCGCGGCCGGCGGGGGGCGTCGACGCGGCGCCCAAGCGGAGCAGGGCGGCGACTCGGCGGCCGAAGAGGAGCAGAAGGAGGCCCGCGACGGCGCTGGCGGCGCCGGTGATCCAGATCTGGTCCTTCACGAAGGCGATCTGCGCGGTCTGGGAGGGGTCGAGCCGAAGGCGGCGTCCGAAGAGGAGGCTGGAGATGGACGCGGGGTCGGCGAGGAGCCCTGCCACGACCGCGCCCACCCCTGCGAGGAGGAGAAGGGCGCCGATCGGGGCGATCCAGCGGTCGCTCGTCGGCCGCGTCATCTCGATGGCGACTCCCTCCGCACAGCCCGGGGCATTGTACGGAGAACGCGCGGCGCCGACAATCCGAACGCCCTGCTTCCCACCGGGAATGCTGGCCACTCGTGGGCGCTAGGGGCCCGTCACGAAACAAACCTATCCAACTCGAGACTGTAGCGAGAAGGTCGGGAAGGCCCCGAAGGGGCCGATAGAATGTAGCCCAGGCCGCAGGCCTGGGAAACAGCGTTGAGCCTGGTTCGGAGCCCCGAAGGGG
>ORMF011795121.1_pt1 | contig 80763 bp, 78 predicted proteins | sample 1779871 | NCBI WGS metagenome assembly ORMF01 (sample SAMEA104232316, study PRJEB22302) | groundwater metagenome | biome: forest; feature: aquifer; material: groundwater | place: USA | collected 2011-08-07 | depth 5.4 m | reverse complement strand
TCTTTCTGCCATTCCCTTGCTGACAAAAGCGGTTACTTTTTTTGCCGGTGCCTTGGCAGACACCAGCCTGACGCGTTTGATCCATCAGGCTTTTGGCAATGTGGGAGAAGAAGAAAGTTTTTCAGAGCAGATCACGAGCCAGGGCAGTGTGCGCCTCTTAGGTGTTTTGGGAGCAGGTCAATGTTTTGTGGTGATTCAGCTTCTGCAGGGATTGGCCTCGGTGAGTCGGGGAATGGTGTGCGGAGAAAGTTCTCAGAATCAACAAAGCAGTTTTCTTCATCACCTGCTGATGGGTCTTCAATGTCATTTTGGATCGGGAATGTTTGCGGGGTTGACGGGGGGAGTGCTGGCTGCAGTGGAGCAGAGAATGAGTCTCAGAGCAAAGAACATTTTTGGGATAGGTCGGAACCTGTCCCAACCCAATAGGTTAGAAAAAATTATTCCAGATAATTTGAAAAAATTTATTCCCCATCCTCTTATCATCGCAGGAGTAGCGGGCATTCATTTCAGAATGGCAGATACTTTGGAGCCTGGAGATGGTGGAGCCCATCTCACTCCTTCCAATGCAATCCATCAAAACTCTGCAGAGGCTTTGCCCTCCTTTGTACCGATTAATCTTATAAATTTAAGAGACGATCCATTGTCTTTTGAAGATTTTAAGACTCAAGTGTTTGCTTCTCGAGAGGTTTCCAAAGATTTTAGGCTTCGACAACAATATGTGTGTCGGCAACTTTTGGGGTTTAATCCTACCAAGTCTCAAAGAGGTAAATTTATTCAGGGATGGTTTGTTCGTTTTGCGAGACAAGCGGTGGGACAGATTCATCTGCAAGATCAACTCATCACTTTGGGAAATGTTTTGAAGGTGGATAGGCTTTGGTTGGAAAAATTTTTTGTAAGTAAAGAAAAAATAAAAACTGCCAAGGGAGTTCCCTTGCAGCAAGAAAAAGGGTTTCGACCCCTCCCACTTGAGCAGTCAGATAAACACGTGCACTTTGAAAATTTTCAGGAACATATGAAAGCCGCGGGCTTAATGTATCCAAGAGATATCGATAAAATTATCTCCTTTGTTTATTTCAAGATCATGGATCGTAAAAGTGGTAGATTGTCAATGAAGTGCTCTGTGAGAGGTTGGCTTCGACGTTTTGCCGTACAAGCAGAAGGTTTTCCTCACCTGGAAATGCAAGTACGAGTACTTAAGGAAATGATTGGAATGTCATAGAGGGCAATAAAACAGATAAAATCCCTACTCTAAGGCAAGAGATGGACAGATTATCTTGCCCAAATTTTATAATGTCCTGCTTTAATCTCGGCTTCTGCTTTTTTTAGTTTTTTGAGAATGTCGGGTTCTGTTTCGAGAATATCCAGGGTTTCCAGTAAAGCTTCATATTCTTCAAAAGGCAGAAGAGCACTTATAGGTTCTCCGTCTTTGAGAATAATGAAAGACTCCCCCAGATCTTTGTTGCGTCTTGCGAGATCCAATAATTGTTGTTTGGCTTTTGAGATAGTTAAAAGTTGTGCCATATTTTACCCCCTAAATTTTTCGTATACCTCTTTTCGATGTTGAATTCTCAATATATCTACCACGATTTCTCGTTGATGAATGGTATAAATCATTCGATAAACCCCTACTCGATAAGACCAATAGCCTTTCAATTCTCCTTTTAAAGGTTTCCCAAAATGCGGGGGAATGATCTTCTCAAATTAAAAATTGCGCCACAAGCCCCACCCCCACAGGAACCATCAAATTATCAAAACCCTTGTTGGGCAAAGACTCCAGAAAAGTTCCCCACAAGGCAAGAAGAAGAGAAAAGGGGAGGGGAATAAAAGGAAGCTGGATGAAAAACGCAGCCACAAAAAAACAAAAAGATCCCAAATAGCTTTTATTTTTAGAGTAGAAAATTTTTGTTCTTCCCCATTTTTTTCCTGCCAAAGAAGCGACTCCATCGGCAATACACACTTGTAAAATTCCCAAGGCTGCCACGTGATAATCAAACAAAAGAAGACTGAGAAGAATGCCCAGGGCGAGGGCGGGAGGGCCCCAATCGAAAGAAGTTGATCGTTTAAAAAAACGGGTGAGATGAGAAACCGCAAAAATTCCATGGGCTTTTTTGGAGTGCTCCAGAAACCATGAAGCAAAATATAAAAAGATCAGGAGAGTCAAAAGAAAAACAGAAAGAAGAAAGTGTTCTTTGGATAAAAAAAGAAAAAATAATCCGGGCAGGTGAAGCAGTTTTCTGAAAAGTTCTTTTTTAAAAGGCATGATGCACTAAAAGTCCATACTGATTTTTGCCCATCATGGGTTGAACCTGAAACGAGTGGTGTAACTCTTTGTGAAACTTGGTGGTGCCGTAAGCGATGAAAGAACCGAGAACTGCCCCTCCCAAAACATCGGAGGCAAAGTGGGCATAAGAATCTACTCTCGAAATGGAAACAGCCGCTGCAAAAGCATAGAGGGGAATTCCCACCTTGATGCCATACATCATCTGAAAAACCGTTGCCGTGCTAAAAGCTCCACTGGCATGTGCGGAAGGAAAGCCTTGCCCAGAGCCATCGGGCCGCGTTCGGTCGATCGCATATTTCAGGCCGAGGGTGAAAAGCTCGGTCCAAAAAAGAGATTCCAACAGGGCCTCTCCGGTGGTGAGAAGTTTTTTATTATGAAAACCTGCGCCAAAAACGGCGGTAAAAAAACCCACGCCCAGCATGCTGTAGGGCGCTCCCATCACGTTTAAAACGTCATCCGTCGTGTTTCCAAAAAGAGCATAAGGGGTGAAAGTTTGAATCTTGTTATCTTCTTGATAAAGCCCGGCAGTCATCGCGATGCCGATGCCCAATCCCAGAGATCCCCATCCCCAAAAACTTTCCTTGATGTCATAGGCCAGGTGACGGGGTAAATCGATAAAGATGAACCTGGAAGCACTTCGCGAGCGACTTGAAAATTCTTCATCCTTGGTAGGTTTTTCTGGGGCTGCAGGAGCTGATTCTGAATTTGTCACTTCATTGGCTGCAAATTCTTTTACCCAGGGAGTTTGTATGGGTTCTGACAATAAAACAAGGGGAGCGTCATGAGCCGCCCAAAGCGCTTGGGAGCACATCTGAAATAAAAGAGTAAAAAAAATAATCCACGTAATTTTTTTCATAAAAATTTTTCGAAGGATCGCCCTATCACATAGTCGTGAAATAACAAAAGTAGTATTTGTTTCTTGCCAAAGAGAAAGGTTTATATGAAAAAGACGCGCCTATGTCTTTTTTGAAACCTGTCAGCGCAGCGGTCGCCAAAACAAAAGTTGTCTCGGCTTTTTGGACCATTCCGACGGTTCTCCTTTCTTCCTTTATGATTGGTTGGGGGGCTGAAGCGGCCCAGTATTTTATGTCGCAAGGGCTTGCTCTGGCCATTTTGGCCTGGCTTCAGGCTTTGCCAGAGTTTGCCGTGGAAGCCGTGATTGCCTGGGATCAAAACACGCATCTTATGCTGGCCAATCTCACGGGGAGTTTGAGGCTGCTCGTAGGTTTGGGATGGCCCATGATTTATTTTGTGAGAGCCGGTTTTAAAAAGAAAGTCTCCCTTCGGGAACGTTTTGACCCCATTCATCTTGAAAAAGAAAATTCTGTCGAAGTTTTTTCTTTGCTGCTTCCCCTTCTTTATTTTGGAGTCATTTATTTAAAGGGAAGTCTTTATTATTATGATGCTTTTGTTTTATGTTTTTTTTATTCGCTTTATCTTTGGATCATCCAAAAAGTGCCTCCCAAAGAAATGGAAGAGCTGACGGACATGCCCTATATCCCGCGCAAGATTGTGGTGCTGTCTCCTGTGGTAAGAACCACTCTTATTCTCTTTCTTTTTGTGGGAGGGGGGCTTCTTCTTTATTTCAGTGTGGGACCCTTTTTGGAAAGTTTGCTCGCCTTGGCCACCCTCCTGGGGATTTCACAGTTTGTCTTTATCCAATGGGTCTCTCCTTTTCTTTCTGAATTTCCCGAAAAACTCACGGCTTTTAATTGGGCCAGAAAAGAAGGCAAAGCGCCCATGGCCCTCATGAACATGGTGAGCGCCAATATCAACCAGTGGACATTGCTCGTGGCCATGATGATTTTTATTTTTTGTTATTCCAAGGGAGAGTGGACAGGTCTTGAATTTGATGCCCATCAAAAAACGGAACTCTTGTTAACCCTGGCCCAATCTTTTTTGGCCTTTTTAATTTTGCTGGATATGCGCTTTCGTTGCAGTGAAGCTTTTGTCCTTTTTCTTTTTTGGTTCTTGCAATTTATTCTTCCGGATTTGAGAGAAGAAATGATTGGAGTTTATGGCATCGCCATTCTGGGTTATTTGGGATTATTTTTGATGCGCAGACGAAAGCTCGAGGCTTATGTGCACTTCTCTCACTTCCTGAAAAACCTGAAAACAAAAACAGCTCATATCTAGCTGTCAGGATGACATTCTTTAATGCATTCTACGCAGCGCCCACATCCCCAACAAATTGAATCCCATCGCCCACAAGATGAAATAAGAAAAGGGCGAAGAAGAGTCGGGATTAAACCCGCAAAATAGCCCTCCGCCTTGGAGAGTGAGAGGGGGAGGATTGCTGGTGGAAGTATGAACAGGACTGTGATTTGAAGTGTCGGATTCTGCGAGATAGCGTGCCAAAGAAAAATCAGAAACACTGGAATTTGCCCCCGAAGAACCGGTGGCTACCCATTTTCCATCGGGTTGCAAAAGCAGGGTAGAAGCAAGATTAAAACTCATTCCTCCCAAAAGACTGGTGATGAGTTTGCCGCCTGTCCCAAAAGTAGGATCCAAAGTTCCGTTGCTGTTATAGAGAGCTAAAGCAAACTGAACGTTTGTGAAGGGGATGACTACAGGGGGAATAATCACATTTCCCAGAAGCACAATTTTTCCATCCGCTCGAATGACCAAATCGTTGGCGCTGCTTATTCCACTGGGCAGCAAATCTGTAAAAGCTGTAGTGACAATTCCTGTGCTTCCAAAAGTGGTGTCGAGAGAACCATCGCTATTGTAGCGGGCGACAGCAAAATCATTTCCACTGGTTCCTGCAATGACAATTTTTCCATCTTCTTGAAGGGCAAGACTTCCCACGGCTTCTGTAGAACCTGCTGATACCGTGACCACCAAACCATTTGTTCCAAAGCTCGTATCGGGAGAACCGTTGGTGTTATAGCGAGCGAGAACAAAATCCCCCGAAGAATAACCGGCAATCACTATTTTTCCATCGGATTGGAGTACAACACCGGACATGAAATCATTACTTGTGGCAGAAACATGAGTCACTACTTTTCCGGCGGTACCGAAGCTGGTATCCAAAGCACCATTGATATTGTAACGGGCAATAGCCCACTCGTTTAAAGTGCTGCCATTCATCACGGTAGTGCCTGCAGCAATAATTTTTCCATCGGATTGTAATGCAAGAGCCTGAATAGAATCAGCAAGTCCAAATCCCAAAAAATCAGTGAGAACCAAACCATTGTTTCCGAAACTGGAATCCAGAGAGCCATTGCTGTTGTATCGTGCCAAGGCAAAGTTGAAATCTTTGGGGCTTGTCCCCGAACCCCCGCCGGCAATGATTTTTCCATCCGCTTGAATGGCAAGTGCGAAGAGTATTTCATCATTTGTTCCTGAAAAGTTCGTCAGTACAGCTCCCCCACTTCCGAAGGAGGTATCCAGAGAACCATTACTGTTGTATCGGGCCACAGCAAAATCAGTTCCCGCAGTGCTTGTTACTGTGAATCCACCGACCCCTATTTTTCCATCCGATTGCAGGGCACCGGCAGTGGCAGTAGTGCCTGATAGGGTAAGAGGGACATCCACCGTGACGATCCCCCCTATCCCAAAAGTGGGATCTAAATCTCCCACAGCCGCTTGAAGAGAGTTTGTAGAAATATTTTGAAAAGAAAAACTGAGTATGCCTATCCCCAAAAAGTAAAAAACTTTTTTGAAATAAGAAAAAAAATGATGCTGCATAAAAATTCTCCTTATTGTCTCAAACTGCAACCCCCGGCACTGGGAGAAGCAGGATTATTCCCATTTCCATCGAGTTGTGACATTCTTCCACCTAAATTACCTGCACCCCCACAGTCATTGGCACAAGTGTTGATCTCTTCCCATGAATCACAAATATTATTATTGTTGCAGCCTGCGAATTGGATTTCAAAGACATTGCCACCTTCTGCTCCTGCGTAGAGTTTACCGGATGAATCAAAGGCAATGGAGTGGATCTTCGGATTAGTAATCCCCAAATTATTTGCAAGAAGTTGCCATTGATTTGTAGAAGAGGTGTGTTGAAAAACTCCCAAACTTGTTGCTGCGTAAAGTCTTTCACTGGCATCAAAGGCTAAAGAAAAGATATGGGTAGTTGTCAGTCCAATAGGCTGCCACAGGTTGGTTCCTGGCGTGTATTGATATACTCCTCCTCTATTTTCCCCACCTCTTCCTGCATATAATATTCCTGTCGAACTGTTCAGCAGGTAATTTACGTTATCTATATTGTTTGCAATGGGGATCCACTGGCTAGTATTTTGGTTATATTCGTAGACTACACCCGGAATTGCTGGCCTGAGACTACTGCCTGGAGCGCCTGGAAATCCTGTATAAAAATTTCCTGAGGAGGGATCTAGTGAAAGCGAGGTCGAACGAATATAGTTGGCGCCCACCTTTTGCCATTGATCCGTTGCAGGGTTGTATCGGTATATATCATGGGCTGCTGCATACAGCCTGCCTGTTGTTGGATGAATCAAAAGTTTGCTGACAGTAGCGGAAGAGAATGTGGGAGGCAAAAGCAGGCGAAACCCATTCATGTCGATAACAAATAAGTTACCCCCTACCGATTGCCATTGCATGGCGCCTGGAGTGTATTGAAACACACCGCCTTCTGTCCCTGCGTAAAGTCTTCCCGTTGAATCCATTACCAAAGAAAGGACATTGGTATTGGTAAGACCTGCATTATTTACAATGTTTTCCCATTGATTAGAAGTGGTGTTATAGCGAAAGACTCCTCTGCCACCCAGTCCCAAGGCGCCTGTCCCGATATAAAGAGTTCCATTTTGAGAAATGAGGATAGACGAAACCGGATAATTTCCTACAGAGGTTCCTACATTACTCCACACCCCTTGTCCTGCAAGGGTGGGGGAGGAAAATCCAAAGAAGGAAATTCCCAAAAAAAACCATAGCCAAAAGCTATGGAAGAAAGAGTTTAATTTTTTTAACTGAAAGTTCACTTCTGTGATTGTCACATAACAAAGTTTGAAGAGTAAACATGTAAAACGAGTGGAATTCTTTAGCTGCGATTAAGAAGTCTGAAAAAGTAAAAAGAAGTCAAAGAAAGTATCGAGGTTAAAAAAAAATTATTTTGAGAAAGGGAGTAATTTGAATGAATCCAGATAAGAATTCATGAGATTTTTATTTTTTTCATTCGTGGTGCTGGCCATCATCATCCCCCGGATAAGCAGAAAAAATAAGGCCCCTACGAAAAAAGTTGTTTTCAGTCCTTGCTTGAGAGTAGAAGGCGTCGTTTTCACAAAGTGATTTTATATCTATTTTATCCAGAGGGAATCCTTTTTATGAGGATAAGTAAAATATGCTGCGCATTCAAAATTTAGAAAAGTCTTATGGCTCCCAGATTCTTTTCGAAGATGCCGCTTTGCAGATGTCGGCGGGAGAGCGCTTGGGGCTTGTGGGAAGAAATGGTCATGGCAAGTCCACCCTTTTTCGGATGATTCTGGGCGAAGAAAGTTACGACTCGGGAACTCTCACTTTTCCCCGAGGCTATCGTATCGGTCATTTGGCCCAGCATCTTCATTTTACAGAGCCTACTGTTTTAGAAGAAGGCTGCCTCGGGTTACCCGAAGGCGAAGAACACGATCATTATAAAGTGGAGCGAATTCTTTTTGGATTGGGATTTACAGAAGCAGATATGCTTCGCTCTCCCTCAGAATTTTCCGGGGGCTTTCAGATCCGTTTGAATCTGACCAAAGTGCTGGTTTCAAATCCCCATCTTTTGCTTTTGGATGAACCCACGAATTACCTGGATATTGTTTCTATCCGCTGGATCACGACTTTTCTGCGCTCCTGGAAAAATGAACTCATCATTATTTCTCACGACCGCGAATTTATGGATAGCGTGACCACACACACTGCCCTCATTCACCGGAATAAAATTCGAAAAATCGAGGGAGGAACCGAAAAAATTTACGCACAAATTGCACAGGATGAAGAGATTTACGAAAAAACACGGGCCAACGAAGAAAAACAAAGAAAACAGGTGGAAGCCTTTGTGAATCGTTTTCGTGCCCAAGCCACCAAAGCTTCTGCGGTTCAATCGCGCGTGAAAATGCTGGAGAAGATGCCCGTCAAAGAAAAGCTGGATAGAATTGCAGACCTTGATTTTGCCTTTCATTACGCCCCTTTTCAGGCCAAGAGTGTGATGGAAGCCCAAAATATTTCTTTTGGTTTTACTCCGGAAAATCCCCTGGTTCATGATTTCAATCTGACCATTCACAACAAAGACCGCATTGCAGTGATCGGGAAAAATGGCAAAGGCAAATCGACTCTTCTCAATTTGATGGCGGGTGAACTTGTCCCCCAGGCAGGAGAAGTGAAGACTCATCCCAATATGAAGTTGGGATATTTTGGCCAAACCAATATCGATCGTTTGGATAAAAATGTGAGTGTCGAGGAAGAAATCGGCAGATCCAATCCTGATCTCAGTCGTACAGCCGTCAGAAGTATTTGCGGGGTCATGATGTTTGGAGGAGAAAAAGCTGAGAAAAATATTTCTGTTCTTTCGGGAGGGGAAAGAAGTCGTGTGCTTTTGGGAAAAATTTTATCCGCTCCTGCCAACCTCCTTTTTTTGGATGAACCCACCAATCATCTGGATATGCAATCCATCGAAAGTCTCGTGGAAAGTATTCAAGACTTTGAAGGCGCTGTGGTCATGGTCACTCACAGTGAAATGATTTTGAGGCAGGTGGCCACCCGGCTCGTGGTGTTTCAGCATGGAGAAATCCAGGTTTATAACGGGGGCTACGATGAGTTTCTGGAAAGAGTCGGCTGGGATGAAGAAGAGAACGCAAAAAAAGAAAAGGCTGCCTTGAAAACATCCCAGGGAACGGGTAAAAATGAAAATAAAAAAGAGGCTCGCAAGCAGCGCTCACAAGTGATTGCAGAGCGGTCAAAAGTTTTGACTCCTCTCAAGGAAGAAATGACTTCGCTTGAGAATGAGATTTATTCTTTGGAGGCAGAACTGGCGAATGTTCATCAAAAATTGGCCGAGGCCTCCCAGAGTAAAGAGGTGGATCAATTTGTGCTGCTTTCAAAATCCATCAAAGAGATTCAAAAAACGATGGATGAAAAATTTGAAAAGTTGGAAATAGTCACAAAAAAATACGATGAGAAAAATAAAAAATGGGACCTTGTGGAGTCCTAACTTCCCCTCCCCTTTGCAAGGGGAGGGTTAGGGTGGGGTAGAAGATCTAGAGCGCATTTGCATGTTAAATAAGGAAAACCTGTGCTTCTTCCCCGTTCTACCTCCCCCTGACCCCCTCCTTGTAAAGGAGGGGGGAAATGATGAATCGCCTTCATTGTAAAAGTAATTTTAAAATCCTTAAGGAGGATTTGGTGACTCAAAAGTTTGAAAAACCCAAAGACGAAATTTTGAAACAAAAACTTTCGCCCTTGCAATATCACGTCACTCAAGAAGAAGGCACGGAAGCTCCTTTTCAAAATGAATATTGGAATCATAAAAAAGAGGGGATTTATGTGGATGTAGTCACCGGTGAACCTCTCTTTGGTTCTCAAGACAAGTTTGACTCGGGAACCGGTTGGCCCAGTTTTACAAAACCGATTGAAGTTTTGAATGTCACTTCAAAAGAAGACAAAAAACTTTTCATGTCTCGCACCGAAGTGCGTTCCAAGTCGGGAAATTCTCACTTGGGCCATGTTTTTAAAGATGGGCCCGGACCCACGGGTGAACGCTATTGCATCAATTCTGCCGCTTTAAGATTTATCCCCGTCGAGAATTTACAGAAAGAAGGCTATGGCCAGTATTTGCCACTCTTTAAAAAAACTTCGAAAAAAGAAATCGCCACTTTGGCAGGCGGATGTTTTTGGGGAGTGGAAGAAATATTTCGGCATTTGCCGGGAGTTCTTGAAACCCAAGTAGGTTACACCGGGGGACTTTTTGAAAACCCGACTTATCAGGATATCACGACCGGAAAAACAGGACATGCTGAAGCGGTGCAAATTGTTTTTGATCCTTCAAAAATTTCTTATGAGCAGCTTCTTAAATATTTTTTCAGATTGCATGATCCCAGCACTTTGAATCAGCAAGGCAACGATTGTGGAACCCAATATCGTTCCGTCATTTTCTATCACCATGAAGATCAAAAAAAGATGGCTCTTCAGGTGAAGGAAGAAGTGAATCAGTCTAAAAAATGGAAAAAGCCGCTGGTCACCGAAATTGTTCCCGCCCAAAAATTTTATCCTGCAGAAGAATATCACCAAGACTATCTTCAAAAAAATCCCGGAGGCTATACTTGCCACACTCTGAGAGATTAATTTCTGCCTTTGATGGGATTGTGGTGGGGGGCGGCGCGGCGGGCATGATGTGTGCCATAGAAGCCGGAAAACGGGGAAGAAAAATTTTAATTTTGGATCATGCCCCAAAACCAGGCGCCAAGATTTTAATTTCGGGAGGAGGGCGCTGCAATTTCACCAATACCGGGGTGAGTGACGAAAATTATTTTTCAGATAATCCCCATTTTTGTAAATCCGCTCTTTCCCGTTTTACGCCACAAGATTTTATGACCCTCGTTGAAAAACACCACATTGCCTATCATGAAAAAAAGTTGGGGCAATTATTTTGTGACGGGTCTGCCAGGCAGATTCTGGATTTGCTCCTTCAGGAATGTCGTGAAGCAAAAGTTGTTTTTCAACCCGGCACCCGTGTGAGTTCTGTTCAAAAAAATGAAAATGGATTTTTAATTTCTACAAATCATGGAGCTTATCAAACGACTTCATTGGTCATCGCCACGGGGGGCTTGTCACTTCCCAAAACAGGAGCGACAGATTTTGGTTATGAAGTGGCTCGTCAGTTTGGTTTGAATATTATTTCCACCTCTCCCGCTTTGGATGGTTTTGTTTTTTCAGCAGAAGATCAGAAAAATTTTAAAGACTTGGCCGGAGTTTCCCTGGATGTGCGGGTGACTTGCAACAAAACCTCCTTTCGGGAAAATATTCTTTTCACCCATCTGGGCTTGAGCGGCCCCGCAGCGCTTCAGGCCTCACTTTATTGGAAGGAGGGAGATTTTATTTTGATCGATTTGCTGCCTGAACTGGATCCCGGGGTTTGGTTTGGGCAAAAAAGAAAATCAAACCCCAAGGCCATGGTGAAAAATCTGCTTTCTGAATTTTTTCCACAAAGTTTTGCAGAATGTTTTTCCAGGATTTTTCTTTCTGCCTCTGTGAGAATGGCCGATCTTTCAAAAGAACAAATTTTAAATTTTTCAAATCAATTAAAAGAGTGGAAAATTTTTCCCAAAAGCACGGTGGGTTATAGTAAAGCGGAAGTCACCCGTGGAGGAGTAGATACAAATGAACTTTCCTCTCAAACCCTGGAATCCAAAAAAGTTTCTGGGCTTTATTTTATAGGAGAAGTAGTAGACGTGACCGGTTGGCTCGGGGGCTATAACTTTCAATGGGCTTGGGCCTCGGGGTGGGTGGCGGGACAATATGTTTAATCAAAATTTTCATTCTCTGGGTCTTTCCGACGCGACTTTGAAATTGCTGGATCAGATTGGATTCAAACATCCGACTCCCATCCAGCTTCAACTGATTCCTCCTGCCTTGCAGGGGCGCGACCTGATTGGCTTGGCTCAGACGGGTTCCGGAAAAACAGCGGCTTTTGTCATCCCCATCGCGGAGCGTTTGCAGCATGGTAAAGGACTTCGGGGACTCATTCTTTGTCCGACACGCGAGATCGCCTTGCAGACAAAAGCTTTTTTGGATCTTTTTGGCAAACACCACAAACTCAAAACCGTTTGCGTGATCGGGGGAGTGAACATGAATCCCCAGATCCACGATCTTAAAAAAAATCCGGATATTGTGGTGGCCACTCCCGGACGTTTGCAAGATCATTTAAATCGTGGAAATGTGCGTCTGGGGCAGGTTGAAGAGCTGGTGCTCGACGAAGCCGATCACATGTTGGACATGGGTTTTCTTCCCCAGATTCGGGATATTCTGCGCGAGGTTCCCCCCCAGCGTCACACCCTGATGTTTTCGGCCACGATGCCCTACAGTATTGAAACTCTCGCTCATCAATATTTGAAGGATCCGCTTCGAATCGATATTCTTCCCGAAGGGAAGGCGGCAGAAGGAATTACTCACCGACTTTATCTTGTCGATGACATGCACAAAAAAGAATGTTTGCTGGCCTTGCTGCATCAAGACCTGGGTTCTACGCTGGTCTTCACCCGCACCCGTTTGGATGCCAACTGGATTTTGCGCATTTTGGAAAAAGAAGGGCATCCTGCTTCGAATATTCATTCGGATCGCAGTCAAAAGGAGCGCATTGAAGCGCTGGAAGGTTTTCGTTCCGGCAAACATCGTATTTTGGTGGCGACCGATATTGCTGCGCGCGGGATTGATGTGCAAAACATTGAGCAGGTGATCAATTTTGATTTGCCCGGCACGGTGGAAGAATACATCCATCGTGCAGGCCGCACGGCACGTGCCTCTGCGCTGGGAGTGGTTTCAAGCATTGCCACCTGGATTGACAAAGAAAAAATCAGGGAGATTGAAGAAGCCCTGGGAAAAGAATTGCCCCGCTGCACTGCCCCCGGCGTTCCTCCCTATGTTGAAATGAAAATCAAGCCTTTTGGCCGTTTGGGTCGACGGAGGAGAAGGTAGAGTTTTTGTATAAAAACACGACCCCGAAAGCGCAGCCCACAACTCCTATCGTTGTCGCAAGTCCTGCACTTACATATTCAACTGTATAGACCGCAAGCTGGGTAGCCGTTCTTTTAAGGGTTTCCCGTCCCACATAGGTGGCAAGGGTTCCCAGCAGACCGGCACTGCCCCATTCCAAGATTCTGGATTCTTGGGGAGCTTTTGTTTCTGCAGGTTTTGTTTGTTCTGCTGTTTGTTTTTGAGCTGCACAATGAGCAGCCAGTGCTGCGGCGACCATTTGTTCTACGGCTTGTTGCTGAGGGGCCAAGGGCTCATTGGCCCAAGTGTTCAGCCGACGGGTGCCGGGTAAAAAAGGAAAATCTAGCCCCATGAAATGGGCGTGAATTCCAAAGCCCACGGCGGCTCCCAAAGTACGAATTCCCCAAGCCTTGGCCTGCACCCAGCCAGACTCCCGATCCTGTTTCTTTTTTTCGCGCAGAAGATCAAGTTTGAGCGCGAGAAGCTCATCGGGGATTTGATCCGCTTGGTCTCGTGGAACTCCCCAGGCGACCATTAAACCGCGTTCGATATTGCGTAATTTATTTTGTTCCGTTTCTTTTTCTCTTAAAGCTTTTTCTAAATGTTTTTGTAGAGGATCGATAGAAACTCTGAGTTCTTCCAGGCTCATTTCGGTAAAAGGTTTTTCAGGAAACAGGGGAGGCCAGTTGGATTCCGGAATTCTTTCAAGGTCTTGACGCAGCTGGGAAAAATCCACCTGAGAAGAAGCTTCGGAAAGATATTCCCCTCCCATGATCAGTCCTAAAACAGCAGCACTGCCTCCATAAAAAGCGAGACGATTCCGGACAAATTGTTTCCCGAGAGGGAGGCCTCCCTCTTGCCAGGGAGTGCTGCACATCGAGGCGGCTAGTTCAGCAGGCATGGTAGCCAGCCGTCGTCTCAACATGTTTTGCAGGGTGGCTTCCGGGAAAACACGCGAACCCAATCCCGTGTAAACACGCGAGGCGATTCCGGTGCCCAAGCCGAAAGTGAAGAAGGCTCCGCCCACCCCTTCCGAAAGATGTACGCTCTCTAATTGCCAAACATCAACTTTGCCATAGGTTTCAATTTCTTGGGCGATTCTTGCCTGCAACATTTTACTGCGATCGACTTCGGATCGGGCATCCAGCACTTTGCTCGCTTGCACCAAAACCTGATTGCGCATCATTTGCAGATCGGAATAAACATTTGCCCCCCGGGCGAGGTTCCATAAATCTTTTTTGGCTTCGGGGATGGCATAAGATTCCCCATCAAAATTACAGATGAGATGAGAATAAACGCGTGGTTTTTCCCTCAAGTAGGTATCCGCCTGATCTCGAGATAAAAAAACATGCACTTTTTCGCCGGGTGTACACGCCTCAATCGTTACAGTTTGCGGCGTGGCCAGGCTCATGTTCGCTGGGCTGGAAGTCGAACTCGTTAAAACACCGGTAGGTGGGGCCATGGTTTCTCCTTTTATCTTTTCAACTTATCGGTGACAGGAGGAAATAGTTGCTAGGGTTTATCTCGGTCTTTTTCTTCTTTTTTGTCTTTTTCTACTTTCGCTATTTCTCGGCCAATTTGATCTTTTTGCAGGCCTTCATTTAATCTTTCAGAGGCGCTGGCAGCTTGAGTGACACGGGCCACTCTTTCACGGTGGAGACTTCGTGCAAGGTTAAAACCTGATTCTGTAGGATTTTGCGACCATCTTTCTGCTGTTTCCACATAAGCATCGTTTGGATTTATGCCCTCTCTTTCAGAAAGAGTTTTGATTCCTACGAGAGCTGTTTCTAAATGGTTGAGGTCTCTAGTTTTCGGATGGGTGGCTTGCACAGCATTATAAATCAATTCACCCAAAGGAGGAGATTCAGCAGGGAGCTTTCCACTTTCTTCCAAAGCCCGCGCTGCGGGGTCTTGGCCCAGTGTGCGAAGGAGTTTAAGTATTTCGGATGAAGGTTTTTTTTGCTCTGCTTCCCGGGGCACTGGGGCTCGAGCTTTCCCAATTTCGCCAGATGTTGTAAGTGGAGTCAGGCGGGCAAGAAAAGAAGGAAGAAAATCAAAAGCGGGCAGATAGAGAGATTTTGATCCATCCTTCAAATGATATCCCATTACTGAAATTAAGATCGGCCCTGCGGGGTGGTCTACTATTCCATAATTGCGCTCTTGGACCTTTGCGTTAAGAATAGGGTGATATAAATCCTGTTTTTTTAAAAAAGAGGGAAGTGTCGCTGCATCTGTTCGAACAGCAGTACGCAATTCTTGTCCTTCTGAAGAGCTGAGAACGACTGTGCCAACACGAACCCCTTCCCCTTTGGCATATCTAAAAATAATGAATAAATGAGGATGGTCGATACTATCTACTCCCACGAAGTAACGGGTTCCCTCTTTTTCTACCCACAGTTTTATGTTTTTAGCTTTATCGAGATCATTGACTACATTCGGATCTGCGGTGCCAAGAACCTCTTTTAAAGAATCTTTGATGGGTTCATCTGTTCTTATTCCTACCCGTTTTTCCAATGCCCAATCGAGTATTCCTTTCACTTCTTCAGGATCACATCTTTCGACCTTGGGGAAGATATCCCTTGTTGCAACAGGGTTTGCTCTTGAAGGAGAGGAGGTATCGCTTGTTCTTACATTGGGTCCCAAATAAGCCGCACGCGGAAAAAGTAGGGTAATCGATCTTCGAAATTCATCTGTTTTTCGGGTATAAGTTCCTTCACTGGTTTCTTGAAATATTCCCACAGGGCCAAAAGTGGGATGCTCGCATAAGCCGTATTTTTCCCCTTCGTGGACTAAAATTTCGGCGTAATCGTATTTTTCATCTTTTTGATCGACACGAATGATGGATAAAGGCGGTTTAGTGTCACCCCGCTTAAAAGCTTCTCTCAGTTTTTGATAAGCCCCCGATCCTTGCGGGAAAATGGTAAAAAAAACCCGATGGTCTTTTTGAAAGCGAAAGACCTCATAATGATTCATCCCCATTCTATCGGTATAGCGGACGACATAACGGTTTCCATTGTTGTCTACTAACAACTTATGCGGTTCATTGCGGTCGTTGATGAGGGAAACTAATTCATCAGGAAGTTCCATGACCGATCGGCGGACTTGATCCAAGACTAATTCTTCTCGTTTATCCTCTTGCAGTTTTCGATAAATCGCTTCTACCATCTCTCCTCCACACATCAGGGGACCTGCCGGTTCGTCAAGGCCTGAAGCTTCTGCCGCAGCTGTTTGATCTTCATGAGATGGCGATGCGGGTTTTGCAGAAGAACCCGCAGGAAGCTGTGGAGGTAGAGGTGGCGGAGCAGAAGTTTTTGGAGCAGTGGCCGCTTGCCTTGCAAAAGCAGAAAGGCTTGCCACCATGTCGGGATCGTAAGATCCATCGGCCCCACGCACGTGTTCTCTATTTCTCTCCAAGAGCCGTAGAATTTCTAGCAGGGTGCTGCGATCACTTTCTTGGCCCGTTACTTTTTTAAGTTTTGCCAATACTTTTTTTCGTTCCGCTTCGTCTGGGATGTGATCTTCAAAATATTGTTCTGTAAAATATCCTTCGGTGGCTCCCGAGCCTGGTCGTGCATGAAGATAATCGGCTTGTTCTGGAAGTAATTTTCCTGCTGCACTTGGGGTCAAATCAAAGCGCGCTGAAGCAAGGGCAAAGTGTTGAGCAGGGCCAAACAAGGTTTCCAAGCCAAATACCACTTGGCCATAGGGGGTGATGGCGCCTTGTTGAGAAGGAGCGTTGGAATAAACGATGAGGCGTACTCTTCCGGGCATTTCTTCTCCTGCTTCATCCCAAACAGGTTCTACGACAGCCCGGGCTTTTAAAGAGCTTCCCCAGGGATTATTTCTTGCCCCTGCTTCCCAATCGGCAAGGGGCAATACTTGGGCCGTCACCTTACCACTGATAGATCTTCTCACTTCAACCCGCAGCGCCGTGACCGCATCGGCAGAAGTGGGAAGGGCGCCTCTCCAATCCCCATGATAGAAAGTGAGTTCATAACGTTCGCCTTCTGCTGCGCGCATTCTGCGTCGGGATATTCCCAATCTTTCTGAAGATTCGCGATCGGAAGATTCTCTTCTCACCGTGACTTTTCCATGTGCAAAAGGAGGGGAGAATTGTTCTTCAAAATAGGCCGTGCGTTGTCTGAGTTCCAGGGTTCCTTGAGGAGTCAGGGATAATAAAAAGCCTTGGCCACCACTCTCCAAGTAAAGAACGCGTTGGCTTGCTCCGACCACCGTGAAAAATCCTACAGCTCTTCCTGAAACGTGAGAAACAAAACGTAAACTTTCAGGGATTTCAATTCGTCTTTTTCCAGGTTCGGGTTTGGTGACGCGAATCTCTAATTGCAGTCCATTGGATAAAGTGACGATTTCGCAAGGCTCTCCCAGTCTTGCGGTGCCCACCGCTGAAACGTTATAAGCTTCGGCCCAATGATTCATTTGGGCTTTTCCATCGGTCTCTGAGATCTGCGAGCTTTGGCCTGCTTCTGATATTTTAAATCCGGCAAGTTTTGAGCCATCCGATTTTGGATCACTTTCGAGGGGCGATAAAACAAGAGTAGTGTCTCCCACTTGAATTCTTGGATTTTCAGGAGCTGCCCGGGAGAGGGGAGCGTCAAAATAAGAAAAAATTCCGGGTTCTTCAGTAGGAAAATAAAATCGCGCGGTGTTGCCTTGAGGATTTAAAGACAAAACAAGTCCCGTGCGGGTTCTATAAAGAGAAGGAGTGCTTTGCGCGGCTTCCAATTCTACAGGAAGTAAAAATTGATCGTGGAGCATGGCGTCTTGAAGCAGGAGCTCTTGATGAGTAGGGTCGCTGACCTCATCCAAAAAATCGGGAAGAGATCGCAAAAACGCAGGCATCCCCAAGGCGGTTGCAGGCAAGGCAAACCTGAAATCGCTGACGACTTCAGGTTTGGGCGGAGCAGAAACTCGTGGGGCGGGAACGGTAGGCGCTTCGGATCTTCCGGTTTTGTCACGGCCTCTTCTCCCTTGGGCTGCCCCCAGCAAATCCAAAAATTCTTGGCCTCTTCGCTCGGCCTCTTCAGCCGCTCTTCTCTCTTCTGCTACACGTAATCTTTGTGCCATGACCTCTGCAGTGATGATTGTTCTGGCAGGAGCTGTGTTTGAAGTTCTTGTTGTCGCAGAAGGCAGTTCTTCCACAACCTCTACGGCTGGAGCAACAACGACAGGCGCTGGGGCCGAGACTGTTTCCGGCTCGGGTCGTGCTTCTGGCACTTCAGGGATTGGTTCTGAAACAGGTTCGGGTGAAGGGGGAGGTAAACTTTGGAGTGCTGGAGCAGGAGCTGCAGGCGGTGGTTCAACTGCTGCAGGGGGTTTATCACTCCAGGAAGCTTTGCCAAAAAAGGCAGCTTCTTTATCAGGATGTGCGCGAAAATCGGGGTAGCCATCGGCATCGGTAAATAAGGCTGTGGGGCCTAAATCATCCTCTCCTATGTAGGGCCCATGGGCCCCTTGTTTGATGTCATCATAGGGAAGACTTCGCATGACATCGCTGGGCGTTCGGAGTGACGAAGCAAAATCATCCGAGATTTGTGCCGCAGTGTCGGTGCCTGCTTTCACAAAAGCCACCCGCAGGCGGTTATTTTTACTTCTAAAAACGACCCAACCATTTCCTTTTTCAATGACAAAGCACCATTCTTTTTTATCGGAAGTCACGTAAAGACGTGCATCCAGTCGAGCTGTTGAAACATCTCTTGGATTTGTTCTTGCCAAAGAAGAGATCAGGCGCCCTTCATTGAAAGCGTTTTGCTCCCCTCTTTTAAAAAAAGAAAAAAGCCATTGAAGAGTTTTTGTGACGGGGTCGACAGGCTTGGGGGCTGGGGCTGCAGGAGGAGGGCGCGAAATCGGGCTCCCTTGACCTGGGGCACCGAGAGGGCCCTTTTGTACTTGATAAATTAAAGGTCTTCCACTTCTTTCATATTCTTTCAGTTTGTCTTCGATTTTTATTTTTAAGCGGCGTTCGTCTGCGCTCGCTTCGGGATGAGCCGAGACTCTTCTGACGTACTCTCGCAGTTCATTTGCCTCAAATTGAGCATGAGAAGCCTCGAGACGAGAGTCAATCAGGTTGGCTTCGATTTGGGATAAAAATTCAACAGGTGGCATAATGCCAGACTCTCGGCACCTGCTCTAAAAAGTTGCCTATAAATAAAATTTTCTTAAAAGAATGGCTTTAAAAAATTCTGTTACCTAACTTTTACAAGTGCAGTGATTTAAACTTTAAATTGTACTTTTCTGGTTTTTGATTTTCCTTCACCCCCTCCATGGACGGGAGGGGGTTGGGGGGCGGGTGATCCAATAGAAATCTTCCAAATAAAATCCAAAACAACATCCAAATTTTTCAATATTTAAGGTACTTTTCAATTCTATCACCCTCTCCCCGACCCTCCCCCGTCCAGGGGGAGGGAGTAATCTATGGCGGGGCTTTAAAAAATTCTTGTTAAAGTAAGTGTCTCATATTACCAAAAAACTATGTTAATTTCTAAGTTTACTATCAAGAAACAGGTTACCATTCCCAAAAAAGTACGAAATGTTTTGAGATTACAGAAAGAAGATCTTGTTGTTTTTGGAATCAAAAAGAATAAGGTGATTCTTAAAAAGGGAAATCCTTTGGATCGTCGATTTACAAAATCTTTAGAAAAAACTTTGAGTGAATGGAATTTTGAAAATGATGATAAGGCTTATTGTGATTTGTGAACCTTCGACATACCTTTTTTTACCTCTCCCTTCCTCTTTCTCTTTCTTCTCTTTTCACTTCTTCACTTCTTGCTTCTTCCCGGCGCAGAGCCTCTCTTTGAAGAGCGGTATTTAATCTTTCAGAAGCTTCTGAAAGTCGTGCAGCACTTTGTCGGGTTTCGCGATAAATTTCAGCAGCAGACAAAGAAGAAGCTGCGTTGGGCTTGGCGGTATATCGTTCAATCGCTTGCACATAAGTCGGCAGGGGGTTTTCAGCATTTTGCCCAGCCATGAATTTTAATTCCAGCAGGACTTGCCTCAAAGATGAATGAGCTTCGTTTTCGCCCCCACTTTCAAGCGCATTGAAAATGAGTTGATCCAAAGGAGGAAACTCGGGGCCCAATTCTTTCCCCGCTTGCAACAGGTTGGCGGCGGGAGTTTGGCCGAGTTCGCGAAGGAGGGCAATGACTTGAGGAGAAACGGGCAAAGCAGCAGAGTCTGCGCTGTTAAAGGTCACTGCCAACGCTTTTGCGGAAGCCCAGGTAGAAACCGGATAGCTGAGAATTTGCCCTTCAGGTCGCATGAGAATGTGTACCCTGCGATAGACAGGGGTTCCGTTTTGGGTATGCAGGGGATGAAGTTTGTCTTCAAAGATAAAAGGAAAAGGATATCGGCTGCGATCCATCGTGGGGGACACGAGTTCATAACCCTTGAGTTTCAAAAATCCAAGCAGCTCTTCAAGGGCCGGCGTATCACTGCCCACCGCATTTTCCCAGGGGTTATCGGCAAAACGCGAAGCTTGATGTTCCAGGGAAGAGGCTGTGGGAGAGGCGGAATAATGAATTTGGAATTTTTCAGCCAATATCTTCAGGAGTAAAGCTTTTTGATCTTCCGGTAAATTTTGTTGGGCAAGTCCTTGTAGGGCTTGTTCAACAGAAGTATGAGGATGAGCTTTGCAGTGCGCCGCATAAGTTTTTGCCAAGGCTCGGAAGAGAGAAGGATTTTCTTGGCGATAATCGTTGTACTCTGCTCCTCCGAGGGCTGTAGAAATACTTTCAGGGCCTGGCATTTCTCTCCTTTACCGAGTTTAACTGTTTTTGTGCTTATGGGGCTCGGTCTTTGTCTCTATCTTTTTCAAGTTTCTCTTCTGCTCGGATTTCTTCACGGCGTAAGGTGTCTTTTCCGAGACCTTCACTTAATTTTGCAGGGGCTTCTTCGGCTCTTGCCGCTTCTTTTCTCATGTCTGCAAGCACCTGAACGCTAAAGGTAGAGCTGTCACTGATGGGATCGTGGGCCGCATGACGACGGATCAATTCTAAGCGATAAGCTTGTAGAGAAACTGAGGAAGCTCCCGGGCGGTCTGCATCTCTTGCATGGAGAGAACCACAACTTCTTAAGGCCATCAGCAGTAAACCGTGAGGCCCTTCTTCTCCTCCGTTTGCTTCCAGGGCATTTTGAATGAGTTCATCGAGGGGAGGAGATCCGGAGGGTAATTCTCGACCGGCTGCCAAGGCCTCTGCTGCCGGGACTTGTCTGAGACTGCGCAATAAACCAATCACTTCGGGGCTGACTTGGGAGTTGGCCAAGTGATTTGGAGGAGGAAAATTGTGATGAGCACGTTCTTCAGCCGTAGCTTCCCTGATGGCATCACGAACTGCACCTACAGCTTCTTTAATAGCACGCACACCCGCTTTTATGTCTTCCACTATAGCAAGAGCTTGTTTTTCGATTTTTGCTGCCACTTCAGGCCAATCCTGACTGATATTTTGTACGCCTTCGGGAAGGGGAAGATAATTTTCTCCCCTCAAGCTCGCCTCAATTTCTGCCAAGGATCTATTTCCCATCTGATCCGGCCGCACGACATACAAGCGGTGACCGATGGGCAATACCACTACACGATGATGGGCAGGATCTGTGGTGTGGTGGGCAATCAGATAAGGGCCTTCCATACGATCGGCTTCATAAGCAAAAGCGCCCAAGACTTGGCGAATGGCGGGCATTCCTTCAGGGCCAAAATTTTTCCAAGCTTCTTCCCAGCGTGCAGCCTCTTGAGGAGGAACATTCACAACCGTGGGCCGTCCTTCGGGGCTTCCATTGCGAATCTGCACCCAAAATCGATAAGGCTTTCCATCTCGCATCCACACGGCAACAGGATAGGGAATATCTACCCCTGCATTGCGCTCACTCAGTTGGCTGGCCACCCAATCGGCATATTCTGGATTGAAGCCTTCTTCTCCGAGAAAAATAATTTCGACATCGCTTTTATCTTTGCTTTTAAAAATTCGCGGGTTTTCTGGATCAGGAGCGTAGCCTTCTCCAAATTGTGTGGGAGTAAAAGAAAGGATGCGTTTTTGTTGGGCTTCAGCATCTACCGTCGCAAGAGCTTGCTCAACCGCTCTTCGGTACTCGTCTCGCCGAATTCGGGCTTCACCGGCTGCAATAGCTGTTCTTTCAGCTTCTGCTGTGTGATGAGCTTCTTCAGCTGCGGGATTACGCTTGAAATATTCCATGGAGGCGAGAGGGAGTTCTTTTGTTCTTTGTCCGATCTGACGCAGAGTAAAAAGTTCCACAGAATATTGTTCCAAGTATTGGCCCGTGGCAGGGTCTATACCACTTCTCACGAGTTGAGCTCGCCAATGAACGGTCGTTCCCACTGACAAAGGCAGTGTGTTCGTATAGTGAACGATGGATCCTGCATAGAGAAAAGCGTCCCCTCCATTTAAAGCATTTTGTACTTCTTGTACCGCGCGACTCCAATTGGCTCTGCCTTGTAGAATAGGGCCTTTGGTAAATCCTGCCAAAGTTGCACGGGCCCACCAACGATGGATGGAGTTTGCATCGTAAGGCGAAAAGAGGTGGCCGGCATTTTCAGGAATGAGATGAGCTCCTACAGCCGTAGGGACTTGTGCAGGAGTAAGAGCGGGGACTTCATTCAGAAAGCGTCTGAAAAGTTCATTGGCAAATCCAGGTCGGGGCTTTACTCCTGCTAAATGTTGGGATTTGCCTTTGGGGACATCAGCGACGTCTGTACGCGAAACCGGATTGGCCACAAACTGGGCGACCACGCGCCCGTTCTGAAGAAAATGAACGTAGGCGACCAAGTGGCGTCCTTGAGGTACCGTGGCTTGAAAAGGTTTACTGGGCAAATTTCTATCCGTGACTTCCACGACAAAAAGTCGAGCCGTGACTTCTCCTTCTTGAAGAGGGGCTAGAATGCGTACATTTTCTCTCCAATTAATCAGCCGCTCAGCATCCACTCCGAATGCTCTTACAAAAATGGGTTTGTAGGACTCTGTCATGGCGGTATCGATCAAAAAATGGGGATGAAAAGTATCCGAAGCTGCAATCCCCAAGGCTTGCTGGTGTGCTTGGCCTGCTGCTTTTGTGACAGGAATAGTAAAGCGAAATTCTGTTTTTTGAAGAAGATCAGGTTCGGCAGCGGCACTAAAAAGGGGATTTCTGTAGTCAATTCTCCAATCCGTGGCGAGACCCATCGCAGATCGGGTGGTGGAGCCTTCTAGATCTTCTACAACACTTGCTCTTCCGTCTTCTCCTGATGTCACCGTGAAATAACGAGGCACTCTAGAGTTGCTTCCTTGTGTAGGATTGTAGAGATTGATCACAACAAGTGGAGAAGGAGGATAGCCCGACAGATCGGCATGAACAATTTCATGCATCTCTTGGGTGAAGGGGTTGCGTTCTGTTAAAATAAATTGAGTTTGCTGATCTCCTTTTACGACCCAGGTATAACGAGTGTTTCCTCGAGGTCGGATGAGGAGAGGAATTGAACTGCCCCCTTTTCCATAAGAATGGGTATCAAAAAGAGACCGAAAGGGGCCTTGGCTCACCGCGAGCACCGCATTGACAAAAGTTTTGGCATCATCCCCCTCTAAATTTTGGGTGACCGTCACCGTGAATGCTTGGCCATTGGGGGTAGTGTGGACATGAACGGCTACTCCTTTCGATTCAAGAGGCGCAAAGGCTGCGAGATCAAAAACGGGTTCTTCATCCATAAGAGCTGGAGGGACAATCATCACTCCCTGGCTCCCCAAGCTCCATACAGCTCCATTTACAGGATCCCTCATTGTTGCTGTATCTGCCAACAGGATCGCTCCTATAACAGGAGGGGCTTCTGAACTCATCAGGTTTTCTGCCACTAGAGCGGGTGGCGCACTGGGAGAAATATCTGCTGTTCTGGGAGGATTGGTTCCTAAAGAGGATGGAGCTTCTCCTGCCAAGACAACAGCAGTTTGATGTTGAAGAGAGGTGGCCGTGGGGCTCATGGCCACTTCAGCTTGATATCTTGCCCAAATTTGAGAGGCCACTTGCGCGGCGTCTCCTTGGAGTTGTGTGGGAAGAGTTTGGAGAACCTTTACGGGATCTATAGAAGATCCATTGCCCTCTTCGGCGGCTTTCTTATAGGCTGTGATCCATGGGGCATAGCCCGGGGCAGTTGAAAAATGTTGTTTTACAGAAGCTAAGAATTCAGCAAAGGAAAGGCCTGTCATAAAAAGTGTCCTCCAAGAGTTTTTGATTAAAAAAGTTTTTTACTGACGAGTCGCCCATTTGGGTTACAGATTACGACTCTCTAGTACAACCGTCGGTAGGGAAAGCCCTCTCGGGCTATCATTTATAATTACCGACTTGTTAGTACTTTGTTCGGCGGGAGTGAATTTAAGTTGCTAAGTTTTTGAAAAAAATAAAATTATTTTTTGGGGACTCGGTATTCAAAGTCGATCACTTCTTGAAGCAGGCAGAAATCTTTTGCATTAAAGGTTAAAAGGAGTACGCCCGCCCGTCGACAAGAAGCGGCAATCAGGGCATCGTTAATCAGGCTGGCTCTCCGAATTTTATCAAAACCATAATGGTTCCCTAATCGGCTGAGAGCCAGACCTGCAAGTCGCCAATCCACACTCGTAGGGACAATGAGCCTACCTATCTTCTCGAAGCGATAATAAAGTTTGTCCATTTGCCAAGTAAATTGTTTGTCGCGAGATCCGATGTAGAGTTCTTGTGCAACAACACTTGAGAGGTAAAAAATATCTCCTTGGGTAAGGGGTAAAATTTTTTCCAGATGTTCCCCTGTACGCAACAGGGGTATAAAAACAGAGGTGTCGAGAAGAGTTTTACTCATGACCTGGCAAAGGTGCTTTGGTCCATGTTTTCAAGAGTAGGGAATTTTCCGGCCATTTTTTTGAGTTGCCTGGCGATTTTTTCTCCCATCAAAATATTATCGAGGGCTTTTTCAATGGTTTCTGTTTCAGTTTTTGTTTTAAGGATTCTTTGAGCACCTTTGATCTTGCGCAGATCAAGAATAAACTGTTTTCGAGCTTTATGAGAAGTTTTCATAAGGTCTCCTTCATGTGTATAAATCTCAAAAACATGAGCATTTGTAAAGAGGCTTTTTTACCCAATAAAAAACCCCATTCATCAAAAATGAATGGGGTTTTTGTTTTTTCGATAAGAGAGATTACACCTTAATGACATTGGCCGCTTGTAAGCCTTTTGCCCCCTCGGTGATATCAAACTCTACAGTTTGACCTTCTGCGAGAGATTTATATCCCTCACCGGTGATCGCTGAATAATGAACGAATACATCGGGTCCATTATCCTGCTCGATGAAACCGTAGCCCTTGTTATCATTGAACCACTTAACGCGGCCTTTGGAACGTCCTGCCATGATACTTCCTCCTACTACAAAATCGGAAACTCAAAATCTCTCTCGTTTTAAAAAACTGCCCTGTTTTTTGTTCCCCCGGGCAATTTAAGAGAAAGACTTCAGGTTGCCAGAAATGAATGATGATGGGTGAACAGCTGATTCACAAAAGTGTTACAGCGGAGCGCAGAGTTATCTGAAGGGATGTTGATTGTCAAGAACAGTTCCTCTTTTAATATTAAAAGAGCAGATGTCTATGCGTCTGAATTTTTCCAGACAGAGGCAGAGGAAAGCACACACGAAAAAATTTAAATGAAATTGAACAAATTTGTTAAACAAAGAATTGATTTTGGTTGCGTTTTTTTTATCAATCTTGTTTAGTCTTTAAAATATTTATTTTTTCCTAAAATAAGGGAGGAAAATTATGGGGAAAGTGATCAAACAAAATTCCGGTTTTATTTTCAGGGCCTTGCTTCAGAGCGCTTTGTTGGTGGCGCTTATCGCGGGGGTTCATTTTTTTATTTCGTGTACGTCTGATGATGATGATGGCCCAATAACACCTCCTCAATGTGCGACTTCCGCTCAGTGTAATTCAGGCAAGGATCAATATTCTTGTGTTACGGGGACATGTGATACACCTATAACAGGTAGTGTTGTCCGTTGCTTAGCCCTTGAGCACAATACGACAGCAGTCTCTCCAATTACAAACGAGCAATGTTCTACTTGTGAAGCTACTTATAAAAGTTTTATCTCTCCAATTTGTGGAAATGGAGTTTGTCAGCCTCCCGCTGAAACTCAGATTAATTGCTCTAGGGATTGTGATAATGATTATTATCAATTTCCAGATTCAGTATGTGATGAATCGACGGATTGTAATAACAATAATGCAGATTTTTGTTGTCCTTCAACATGTACGTCTTCGACGGATGTGGATTGTAAGAATATCAACTGTAATTAAATAACTAATAGCTTCATTAATAAAAGCCCGGTTCTTTCGAAAGAGAGAGCCGGGTTTTTTATTGTTTAAAAAAACCGTTGCCCCAAAAAAAAGTGCAGTGTAATTTGAAATCAACTATGAAGAAAAAAGATCTGCAACTTGAAAAAGAAAAAAGAAAAACCATCAAACGCATGAAAAGAGCAAATCTTATTCTTGCAAAACATCCAAAATCAGAATGGCAGGAGATTTATCATACCCTTGTCTTGCTTGAAAAATCTCCAATCGAAAGGCTGAAAATTGCGATCCAAAGATCCGGCAAATTCGCCGTTTAATGAAACAGAGCTTCAGCTTTTCAAAGAACTCAATAAAAGAAAAGTTGCCTTCATGATTGTGGGTCTTTCCGGTGGTAAAAAAACAGTTGTTTAATTTTTTGACCATGATACTAGGGTAAGCCCCGTTCTACTTCAAGTAGAACGGGGATTTTTTTATGGAGGCCAGTTTTTTTATGAATGCAGAAACACATCCGCTCCCCAGCACCAAACCCCTTCAAGAATGCGACAGCGTTGTCATCCGCTTCGCCGGCGATTCCGGGGATGGCATGCAGCTGACAGGCACCCAATTTACCAATACCACCGCCATGCTGGGAAACGACCTGAGCACTTTACCGGATTATCCCGCTGAAATTCGCGCTCCTGCAGGTTCGCTGGCGGGAGTGAGCTCTTTTCAAATCAATTTTTCAAACCGCGAAATTCGTACCCCGGGAGACGCCCCCGATGTTTTGGTGGCCATGAATCCCGCCGCCCTCAAAGCCAATGTACGCGACCTTTTGCCGGGCGCGATGATTGTCGTGAATCAGGATGCTTTTAATGATCGTAATCTGGAACGCGCCGCTTACAAAACTAATCCTCTCACGGATGGAAGTCTTAAAAATTTTAGGGTGATTGAAATCCCCATGACCACTCTCAATCAAAATGCGCTTTCAGAAGTTCTGCTGACAGGCAAAGAAAAAGATCGTTGCAAAAACTTTTTTGCCCTGGGGATGATGTATTGGATGTACGATCGCCCCATGGACGTGACTCTGCAGTGGATGCAAGAACGCTTCAAAAAAAATCCCGAGCTGGTAAAGGCTAATTCTTTGGCCTTGAAATCCGGTTATCATTTTGCCGAAACCGCAGAGGTCGTAACTCTGCATTACCGCATTCCTTCCGCAAAGCTAAAACCCGGCAAGTATCGAAACATCATGGGCAACGAGGCCACTGCTTTGGGTTTAATCGCGGCTTCCCAGAAAGCGGAAAGAAATATTTTTTACTGCAGCTATCCCATCACGCCGGCCTCTGATATTCTTCACGAACTTTCAGAGCTTAAAAACTTTGGGATAAAAACCATTCAATCTGAGGATGAAATTGCAGCGGTAGGTGCAGCGATTGGGGGTTCCTTTGGAGGCGCCATTGCTATTACGGGAACTAGTGGTCCGGGTCTTGCTTTGAAAAGTGAAGCGATTAATTTGGCCATTATGGCAGAACTCCCTTTGGTGGTTCTCAATGTTCAACGAGGAGGGCCGAGCACAGGGCTTCCCACCAAAACAGAGCAGGCGGATCTGCTGCAAGCCTTGTTTGGAAGAAACGGCGAAAGCCCTATTCCCGTGATTGCGCCGGCGACTCCAGGAGATTGTTTTCAGATGGCTTTTGAGGCCGTGAGACTCTCCGTAAAATATATGACGCCTGTCATTTTTCTTTCCGATGGTTATTTGGCGAACGGGAGTGAACCTTGGTTAATTCCGGATCTGGATCATCTTTCTCCCATTGAAATTCACCACCCTCAAAATTGGGAGGGAAAATTCACGCCTTACCTGAGAGACTCTAAAACTTTAGCCAGACCTTGGGCGATTCCGGGTACGAAAGGCTTGGAACATCGTATTGGCGGCTTGGAAAAAGAAAACGGGAGTGGAAACGTGAGTTACGATCCCATCAACCATGAAACCATGGTGAAGCTGAGAGCAGAAAAAATTGCGAATATTGCCCAAGACATCCCCGAGATTGAAATTTTCGGGAAAAAAGAGGGAAAAATTTTAGTCTTGGGATGGGGAGGAACTTACGGAGCGATCACCTCTGCCGTAGAAAAGTTGCAAGCCGAAGGCCTTGCCGTGAGCAGTGCGCATTTACGTTATTTAAATCCTTTTCCCAAAAATTTGGGCAGCTTGCTGACGGGGTTTAAAAAAATATTAATTCCCGAACTCAACTTGGGACAACTCTCTTTGCTGATTCGGGCAAAGTATTTGGTGGATGCCCAGCCCTTCTCTAAAGTTCAAGGGAGGCCCTTTGGGGTTCGTGAAATTATGGAAGGAATTAAAAAACATCTTTCAGAGGTGCAACATGCCTGAACTCATCCCCCTCAAACAAACTCGTAAAGATTTTATCAGTGACCAGGATGTGCGCTGGTGTCCGGGCTGTGGAGATTATGCCATCTTGGCGCAAGTGCAAAATACTCTGCCCAAACTGGATCTTCCCATTGAAAAATATGTTTTTGTTTCGGGGATTGGTTGTTCCAGCCGCTTTCCTTATTACATGAACACCTATGGGTTTCATACGATTCATGGTCGCGCTCCGGCGATTGCGACCGGTCTTAAGTCTTATCGCCCCGATCTTTCCGTGTGGGTGATCACGGGAGATGGAGATGGGCTCAGCATTGGCGGGAATCATATGATTCACACCTTAAGACGCAATGTCGATTTAAAAATCCTTCTCTTCAATAACCGTATTTATGGACTCACCAAAGGCCAATACAGCCCCACTTCTGAAATCGGAAAGAAAACAAAATCTTCTCCGCAGGGTACGGTCGATTATCCTTTGCATCCCATTTCTTTGGCTTTGGGAGTAGAGGCCACTTTTGTTGCGAGAACCGTGGATACGGATGTAAAGCACATGGCAGAAGTTTTTGAAGCGGCGGGAAAGCACAAAGGCACGGCCTTTGTAGAAATCTATCAAAATTGCGTCATTTTTAATGATGATGCTTTTCATCAAGTGACCGATAAAGAAATGAAAGAAGAGCATGTGTTGAAACTGGTAGAGGGCAAACCCCTGATTTTTGGAAAAAATAAAAACAGGGGCATTCGTTTGAAGGGGATAAAACCCGAAATTGTGGAGTTTGATCCCGCGTCTCCTCCGTCTGATTTATTGGTGCATGATTCTCATCTGACGGATCCCACTTATGCGACGCTGCTTTCTCGCATGGATGTGCCGGACTTTCCTGTTCCTTTGGGAGTTTTCCGTTCCATCGAAAAACCCACCTACGAAGAAATGCTCGACAACCAAATCACCCAGGCCATTGCCAAAAAAGGGAAGGGTGATTTGAAGGCTTTGCTGAATAGCGGCGAGACCTGGGTGGTGGGATAGTTTGTATTCTTTAAACATTAATTAACATTTATTACTTTAATTAAGTATTTGATTTAATTATTGTATTTAATAATTATGTATTCTATAAATTGTAATTATTAAATAATAGGTCTTGATTTTGCCGTGTCACTTTGGCTAAGAGCTAAAGTGATGCTTAAGATTTTTCAATATTTGGATTATCGCCACTTTCTCAAAGATCGCTTTTTCTTCCTCAAAAAAACCAGGCGCGCAGTCACTCACCGGGCTTTATGCAAAAGGGCAGGTTTCTCTTCTCCTAATTTTTTAAAGTTGGTGATGGATGGAAAGCGCAATCTCACGGAGCAAAGTATCCCGGCCGTGTGCAGGGCTTTTGAGTTGGATGAAAAAGAGTCAAATTTTTTTAAGGCCCTGGTTTTTTTCAACCAAGCCAAGAAGGTAGAACAAAAAGACTTGGCCTACGACGAGCTTAAAAATATCCGCCGGGATCTTGGCGCTCAGCATATTGAACATTCTCAAATGGATTATTTGGAACACTGGTATCATGTGGCGATTCGGGAGCTCGTGCAGACAGTGGGCTTTAAAGAAGATCCTGTCTGGATGAGCCAGGCACTTAAAAATAAAATCACGCCTTCCCAAGCCAAAAAAAGCTTGGAACTTTTAGAAAAACTGGGCCTCATCGCACGCGATAAAAGCGGAAAAATTCATCCTTTAAAAACTTCTCTCAGTACGGGCAATGAAGTCGCTTCGCTGGCTGCTTTTCGTTTTCATCAAGCCATGATGGAAAAAGCCCAGGAAGCCTTGAAAGAAACGCCCTCTCATGAACGTGATATTTCTTCTCTCACTTTGGCAGTCTCAGAAAAAACTTTTTACGAAATCAAAACACGTATTCAAAATTTCAGAAAAGAAATTTTGGCAATGCTCGCCCAAGAAAATCAGCCGGATTCTATTTATCAACTTAATTTCCAATTTTTTAACCTTACGGAGAATATATGGAAAAAATCCTCAAATTCTTTTTAGTCGTGTGTTTGTTTTGTGGCTTTACTGCTTGTGCTGCAGGTCCTGGGGGAACGGAAGTGGGAAATCCGCCCTCTCCTGATACAGGCTTGAACATCCTGGCTTATGCCTGTCATCAAGATAGTGACTGCGTCTTCACGAAAAGAAGAAATAAACCTACCCATGAACAAGCCTGCATTTGTGACTCCTTATGCTCTGGAACGCTTGTAAACACTCAAGAAGCCACTGAAAGAACAAATGCTTATAACACTTTTTGTCAGGGAGGATATCAAGAGGGAAGTTTGAACGGGAGCACCGCATGCCCCATGGCTTCCTGCGCGGGCTGTGGTGAAGAAGCCTTCTGTGACAATGGAAAATGTGCTTCACGCGAAATCGTTTGTGGACCTTAAAAAAGGAGATGAAATGATGAAAAATATAAAACTCGATTTGGTATTTTTAGTAGCTTTCTTTCTTTTCGCAGGATGTGGAGGAGGGGATTCGGTGAGAGATTCACTGATAAAAACTCTGAGTAGTTATGATTGCCATCAAGATAGTGATTGTATGCTCAGTGGTTTCACTAAGATCCCCACGACGAGTGATGAGTGTTGCGACTCGGTCTCGTGGTGCCAAGGAGTGGTGGTGAATACCCAAGAAGCGGCCTTAAGAACAAATGCTTACAATACTTATTGTCCGGGCGGATGTCCTATCTTGGTGAATTGCACTACACCTCAGTGCCAACAAGAACCTTATTGTGAGCAGGGCAAATGTGCTGTACGGGAGGTTTCTTGTCGGCAGTGAAATACAAGTTCTCGTAATTGTTCTATTTGCAACTCAAGAGAAGTTTGTGTAGAAGTTGTTGTTCTTATGAAAGAAAAAACAGCAACTTGGTTGGAACTTGCAGAAAATGATTTGGAATTTGCCCTCAGTATTTTGAAAAATAAAAACCGCCCTTACTACGCTGTGCATTTTTGTCATCAAGCCATTGAGAAAATTCTTAAAGCAATCGTACAAGAATGTACGGATGAAGATCCAAAGAGAACTCATAATTTTAAAATGCTTTGGGAGCAGGGAGCTATTCCACTCACCAAAACTCAAAAACTCCAACTTTTAGAAATCATGCCCCACTATATTGGCAGCCGTTATCCAGAGGATATTAGAGCTTTGCACCAGACTTATACTTTAAAGTTTGTACAAAAAATAATTGAGGATACAGGAGAGATTTTTCAATGGCTAAAAAATTACCTTCTATCAAAAACATCGTAAAAATTTATGTAAAGGTTCTCGAATCCGAAGGAATTCATGTCGAAAAAGTGATCCTCTTTGGCTCACGAGCGCGTGGAGAGGCTCGCGAAGACAGTGATATTGATCTTGTCATTATTTCTTCTGATTTAAACCGCTTTAATATGCCTGAACGACTTACATTTCTTTCTCAGGCAACCCTTGATGTTCCAGGACCTGTGGAGGCCTTGGGTTATACTCCCTCAGAGGTGGAGGGAAAAGAAGGTAAAAGTATTTTTTGGGATGAGATTATTCATTCGGGAAAAGTGATTTATAAAGCAGCTTAATTTTTTTAGAAATTGGAAGGACACCTTATGTCTTGCAATATTACTTTTACAAATGATGAAGATGCTTACACGCTCTATCAATCACTAAAATCTCAGGGAATGAAGTGTGGGGATCTAGATATCGGTTACCATAAGATTGATTTTTCCTCTCCCAAGCCGAATGAAAAATTAGTAGGTGCAAAAGATAATAAAGTAGAAGAACGCGAACTCATTGAATATGTCACTGAGCGTTATAAAAAATATCAAAATCTTATCGAGGGTTATACACATTATCCATTGGGCTGGGTACTTGATGACCAAAATCTAAGTACTAGTTTTGATGAAAAACTCCGTGAACGTGTCAATCAGGCTGTTGGGAAGTTGAAAATCCATTTGATGATGAAAGAAGGATTAAGTGAAAACAGCCCCCAATATAAAGAAAAGTTGGCGGTAGGACTTTATTATTTTGCATTCCTTCCTGAACACATGCCCCAGTCAAAAGAAGCACAGAGTAAAATCATGGAGCTTATTTCGGAGCTTCAAGAACAAGGCTTAGGCGAATTTCAAAAATTTTTAATGGAGTCTGGAGGACTTGGACTCAGTCTTATCGAAACAGATGCACCGATAGAAGCTTCTGCCTTAGAGACACTTGCTGCTGGAAAGGGATGGTGTACTGAGCAATCAAAAGTGCTTTATGCAGTTTTTGAAATGGCAGGTTTGAAACCAGAATTTGTTTATGTCAATGGAAGAGATTTCCTGAAAGTATGGAAGGAAAGAGGTAAAAAATTTACTCCAGACATCATGGGGCAAAGCCATGTGGCTCTGCGTATTGATTTTGGAGAACATGATAGAGTTTTTGATATCTCAAATTGGCAATCTAACATGGTATATCCACATTACTACCCTTTACGATTAAGTCATTTTTTGGCGTTTGAAATGAGTAATAAAGTTTCTCGAGGAATCTTTCAAATAGATAGCCACTCTCAGGTAGAACCCGTATTGAAACGGGCAGCTCGTTTAAGTCCAGAGAGTGGAAGCCTTTTGTCTAATTTGGGAGTATTGTATACCACTGCAAAAAAACACGACCTCGCGATTGAAACTCTCAAGAGGGCAGATCAGGTTGAGCCAGATCAACCCATGATTGTTTTTAATTTAGGGGGTGCTTTTGCAGCTAAAGGAAATCATCAGCAAGCTGTTGAGTCATTTCGTAAAGCTGTTGGTATGTTTGATCATGCCCCTGCTTATTATGATTTGGGGGCATCTCTATTGGCTCTAGGAAAGGTGGGAGAAGCCGAACCCATGGCTCGAAAAGCAATTGAAATAGACGAAAAATTAGGGCCCGCACATAGTTTGCTAGCTTTAATTTTATTGAGAAAAGGACGCTTTGATGAAGCTGTCAATGAATATGAAACAGCAAAGAAGTTGGGAGAGAAGTCAGCAATGTTATTGATGACTTATGGAATTGCCCTTGCTCATATCAATAGGATAGATGAATCTATTTCTCAGTTTGAAAAAGCTGGATTATCGATAGAGAATGCACTCACAGGAGAAAATGAATTAGCAACTGCAGACAGGCTTATGGAGCAACTTCAAGAACGTTTGGCACTTCTCTCCCCAGAAATGAAAAAAAATAAAGATTTAATGAAGCCTCTTGTGGATATCTATAATAGGATTGCGCAAAGTTATGATCATCTTCATTCTTTTAAAAAAGCTGAAATGGTTTATAGAAAAGCGCTTCAACTGGATCCTTCTTCCGAAAAAGCCTTGTGGAATCTTTATCAGGTATTAAAGTCAGCAAACAAAAATAGAGAAGCTGTGAGAGTGTGTTTAGATTATAAACGCGTAGCTAGAACTGATGCAGTTGCTTGTGAGTAGCTATGACATCCTCTTCAGACCTTTCACCTGAAAATATTGAAAAAATCCTCGAACAGAACCTCCCCGCCACAGAATCCTCTTCTGAAATCGTTCAAGTTTCGAGTCGGGCGGGGATGGTCGGTTTTTTTACTTTTCTCTCCCGCATTTTTGGTTTGGCTCGCGATACGATTATTGCTTATTTTTTGGGGGCACGAGAAGCGGCGGATGCTTTTTATGTGGCGTTTCGAATTCCGAACCTTCTGAGAAGGTTACTCGCAGAAGGGTGTCTGACCATTTCGTTTATCCCCGTCTTTAGTGAGTATCTCAAAAAAGATCGTGGCGAAGCCAAGCGTGTCGCTGATTTCACCTTTACTCTTTTATCCCTTCTTTTATTCGTCATCACTGTTTTGGGAGTTATTTTTGCGGCGGCTCTCGTCAAGTTCACCGCTTTTGGTTTTACCCAAGACCCCGAGAAGCTTGCGCTCACCATCACGCTGACGCGCATTACTTTTCCTTATATTTTTTTGGTGAGCTTGGGAGCCTTGGCAATGGGAATTTTAAATTCTCTTAAACATTTTTCCACTCCCGCTGCTGCACCCATTTTACTCAATGCAGGAATTATTCTCGGAGCGCTGTTTTTAAGCCCTTATACTTCCAATCCTTCGCTGGGACTTGCCATGGGCGTGATTGTGGGAGGGGTTCTACAGGTTGCGCTGCAAATCCCCGTCTTAATCAAGCTGGGATTTTTACCCAAAATCGCCTGGAATCCCTCGCATCCCGGCGTGCAAAAAATTTTAAAACTCATGCTGCCTTCGATTTATGGCTCAGCGGTTTATCAACTCAATCTGTTCGCGATTACTTTTATGGCTTCGTTTTTGGCGACGGGCTCCGTCAGTTATCTTTGGTATGCAGACCGGGTGATGGAGTTTCCTCTGGGTGTCTTCGCAATCAGTTTTGCCACTGTGATTTTGCCCCAGCTTTCAGATCACGCCGCCGAAAAAAATATGGGGAAACTGAAAAATACTTTTCGGGACGGACTTCAGATGATTTATTTTGTAAACCTTCCCGCCACGGTGGGGCTGATTGTTTTGGCAAAACCCATTATTTCTGTTTTATTTCAACATGGCCAGTTTTCGGAACATTCCACTCTCATGACGGCCCAAGCCCTTCAATGCTTCGCTTTAGGGCTGCCCTTTGTCTCCGGTTCGCGCATTACTTCTTCGGCTTTTTATGCCCTGCAAGATTCTAAAACTCCTGTGAGAGCGGCGAATATCGCCATTGTCGTGAATATTCTGGCAGGAGCACTTTTGTTAAAACCTTTGGGACATTTGGGGCTCGCTTTGGGAGTGGCCACAGGTTCTTTCTCTAATTTCTTGATTCAGATTTTGGATCTCAGAAAAAAATTGGGCTTGTTGGGTTTAAAGTCTTTGCTGGCAGGAGTGGGCAAAATTATTTTGGCTTCTTTGGGGATGGGAGGGGCTTTGTATTTTCTGGCTCCTTTCATCGAACAGAGTTTTGGATTTTCAAACCTGGGCCGATTTTCTTCATTGATTGTTTTAATCCTGACGGGGATTTTATTTTATTTTATTTTGAGTTTTTTAATGAAGATTAAAGAGTTGGAGCCCGTTCTACATTTGATTCAGAGGCGGATTTTGAAGAAAAAGATTTGAAGAAGATGAAAATTGGGATGTCGTACTAAGCTGCCTTTTTGAGTTTAAACTCTATGGTTTTTCCTAAACGGGAAAGATAAGTAATCAAAAGATCTGCGCTGAATTTTTCAATTCTACCATTCATGATTTCTGAAACACGTGGAGGTTTTACTCCAAGCAAATTTGCAGCCTGAGTTTGGGTAAGCCCCAACCTTTTTATTTCTTGTTCCAAAAGAATCATCAATCGACTTCGTGCTTCCAAATTGGCCGATTCGGTATCGGAGAAACCTAATTGTTTGAATACATTTTTCGTTTTGGTTTTCATAAATTTTTCCTCCTTAAGAGCATTTCTTTATAAGATTGCTTGGCAACTTTTATTTCCCGTTCTGCTGTCTTTTGAGTTTTCTTCTCAAAAGCATGAAGTATATAAACAGCCTCTTGAAACTTGGAAACATAGATTACTCGGTGCTCATGAGGTCGATGTAGCCTAATTTCAAAAACGCCTAATCCCATACTCGGCATTGGTTTAAAATCTGTCGGTACAAGGCCTTGTTGAACGCGATAAATCTGATAACCCGCTTCTTTTCTAGCTTCCGTAGGAAATTTACGGATAATCTTTTTTGAACCCCCTAACCAAGCGAGTTGTTTTTCCATTTATTGACGTTACGGGATCACGTAACGCCTGTCAAGAGAAGGAGGAAAATCCAGAAACGGATTCTAAAAAAGAAGAATCTCTGAGTGTCTACTCGCCGGGGGCTATGTGCTTCCAGAATACAAGCTCTCTTCAATTTCTGCAAAAGAGGGAGCTCGAACAGAAATCAGCAAATCATCCTTTATATGGGGTGTAGGATGGGGGAGGGGTCTGATTTTTAATATTCCATCTTGACCCGGGTTAAGATCCACTGCGGTTGCTATCAGCGGTGTGACTGTTTTATTGTAAGGTTCCCGAAAATATACATGCTGAATAGATAGATAAACAACTCTTCCTTGCTTTTTTATCGATAGAAGCTTAGTCTACTCCTATGACTAAGCTCAACATCCATGAAGCCAAAACCCATTTGTCAAAATATGTGGCGCGAGTGCAAGAAGGAGAGACCATCATTTTGTGTAAGAATGATATTCCCGTCGCCCAGATTACTCCTCTTCCCAAAAAGAAACGCCCCAAACGCAAACTGTTTGGTCTTGGAAAAGACAAGGTGATCAACATGGATCATTTTTTTGATCCTCTCACCGAAGAAGATCTGCCAGGTATGGGCTTATGAATTATCTGATGGATACCGCTCTTTTTCTTTGGTTGATTCGGGAAGAAAAGGAAAAAATTTCCAGTAAAGCCCTGAAGAGTTTGGAAAATGCAGACGGTCTTTATCTGAGTAGTGTGTCAACTTTGGAAATTGCAATCAAGTATTCCATCGGAAAACTCAAACTCAAGGATGACCCTGAACGCTGGGTTCCGGAACTTATTTTAAATATGGGACTGCGTTCTCTTCCTGTCTCTGTAAGACATTCTTTGGCTTTAGCGCATTTGCCTTTTCATCACCGGGATCCCTTTGATCGCTTACTGATCACTCAGGCAAAAATAGAAAATTTGACTTTAATTTCTCCCGATCCTGTTTTTAAAAAATATAAGGTAAAAACTCTTTGGTAAAAGGCGCATGTTTTTTCTCCCTTAAATTTTAATTTACTTCCCGGTAGAAGCCTGTTTAATCATTTATGATTATGGTTCTTCTCTCATTTCTCCAAAAAAAGAAGTCTGTTTTTTTTGTCAGTGTATTCATTTTGATTTCTTTTTTTTATCCTTTTCGAAGTGAAAGCCGGCAAAACACAAGCCTTCCAGATCCCAATAAAAACCAGGTTTGCATGGAAAAGCAGAAGGCTTTGCAAGCTCTTGAGCAAAAGATACGCTCTCTTGTGAAAGAAGGAGAGGAACAAAGTGCAGCCTTACATTATCTTCAAAACGAAGTGCTCGGTAGCAAAAGACTACAGGCCACGGCAGAAGCTCAAACAGGATTTATCAAAAATATCTCTGACGAGGTGATTAAAAATTGTGGGGCAGATCCCAAAAAGCCTGATGTGGACAAGGTGATTCGCTGTATCAACAAACAACACGCAGAAATTATGGAAACAATAGAAATTCTTAAAAAGAAAATCACTCCCCTGGTAGAACAGGAAAAACAAAAACGTCGCGATCTTTTTATGCTTCGCGATGTGATGGTGGCGCTGGGATGTGAGATCCCAAAGTCTGAAGCCTTGCCTACTTTTTCTGAACAGGCCTTGTCGTCTGTAAAAGAAAAAACAGGACAAAAAACAACTCCTCCTCTTCAACAGACTGCAGCCACTTCTTCCGCTGGAAATCCGTTTGTGGGCAAATGGAATGGAACGGCCAAATTTATCAAATCGACTACTCCAGAACTTGTAGGGATCACACAACCTTTTGTTTTGGAAATTTATAATGAAGGGGCATCCTTGGGGATCAGGATGCAAAATAACACGATGTGTACGCCTGAGAAATGCCAAACAAAAATAGAAGGCAATCAAATAAAGGTTGAATACATCGGGCCACCCTTTAATGCACTGGCTACCACTGCCAATGCCCAGGTGACCTTTCGTCTCGAAGCGGCAATAAACAACAAACAACTGACAGGACAAATCTTGAGTCATGCCACTACTTCTATTGCAGGTCAAAATGGAGTGGCAGAATTTCTGATGAGCGTGGGGCTTCAAAAGCAGTAAATTAAAACAGGATGGGTGTTCAATGGAAGGGCTTTGAAGAAGATATATAGTTTTTAGATGCGTCATTATATATAAGTATTGCAAATCTATATATAGAATCTTATAATAAATATATATGAAACTATTGATTGATATTGATGAAAAACTTTTTCGGGAGGTCAGCCGCTTAACGAGGGCTAAAACCAAAAAAGAAGCCATTGTGATTCCCATGCAGGAATATCTCAAACAACAAAACAGAAAGGCTCTTGCGCAGATGATTGGGAATTATCAAATTTCAACCACTCTTCCCCAGCTTAAAAAACAGAGAAATAAATGGAAAAATTCCTAGCCGATACCTCTGTCTGGATTGCCTCTCTTTCGAGAAAAGGTCACGAGCGACTCAAAGAAATCATGCGCGAAAAAATTTTGGAGGGGACATTGGTCACCACGGGGATGGTTTTGTTGGAACTGCTTCGGGGAACCCGAAATGACAAAGAATACGAAGAGCTTCGTAAAAAACTTTCAATACTTCCGTTTTTAACAGTGGATGATTCTATTTGGCTAGAAGTGGCAAAACTGGGTCTTTTTTTGCGTTCGAAGGGAGTACAGAGTTCAATTCCCGACCTTTTTATTGCCCAAATTGCGATTCAAAATCATTGTATTGTAGTTCACTGTGATCATGATTATGAAAACATTGCAAAACACACTGGGCTGAAAACACTTTCTTTCCTGAATTAATTTGGTAGATCATGATTTTTTCGATAGAACTTTTCTTTGGCCGCTTCTTAAAATTTCTTCCAGATGTTTCACTCTTTCTTCTTTTTCAAAATCTCCTTTGACTTGTTTTGAAAAACTTTTAAGCCAGCGGCTGACGGAGTTCCAGGCAATGAGCCTTGCCGGAGAAGTTCCTCTTCTCTCAGGAGTTTCTCCTATTATTTCAGTATAAACATGGATTTTTCTTTTATCATGTACTGGGTCAAAAGACTCGGGAAAGAGAAGTTCAGAATCTAAAACCACCTTTTCAAATCGATCGAAAGACAATTGTTGTGTGCGTTTTGTTCCCATTTGAATCGGTTTGAATTCTCTGGGAGTGGAGGGAGGAAGAGGCTTTTTAGGTATTGGGCCAAGCGAAAATTTTCTGGGAGGGAGAGTCGGTGGAGGTGGATCTGAAGTGAGGGGGGATGGAGAATCACTAAATCCAAGAATCCTGTCTCTTAAACTTCTCATCAGGAGCTGGGCTTCTTGGCTTCTCGGAAGAGCGCGTTCAAATTGATCTACAAGAGTGAGTAAATAATTTTCCATGTACCTTGCTAGCACTGGAATATCTCCTTCTGGGTAGAGGCTGATCACGATTTTAAAAGTCCGATGACGAAGATTTCTATACTCCTCTGAAGCTGTTTCCAAAATTTGTTTGTAACGAGCGAGTGTCAGTGAACCCCCATTTTTTAGAGAAACAGAGACATCCTCCAGGGGAGGTAAAGGGGCACTGACTATTGCCTTTGATCTTAATTGATTTGCTCTTTCCGCTCTCTCTTGTTTTGCTGTTTCAATAGCTTCTGGTGATAAAGTGGGAAAGGGGTTGACCCACCATTTTGGGGGTAATTTTTCCCCATCGCTTCCTTTTCCTCTGCTAGCCATTACTCCTAATCCTCTGCCCGAAGGAGGATCCCTTGAAATACTTAAGTGAGCATTTACAGTATTTACCGAGACAAGCGGGGGAGTGTGTTTTTCAAGAGTTTCTAAAACAGTTTGGGTCAAATCTTGTAGGGGCGCAGCATGCGCCAGAGGCGCACCAGCCTTTGGCTGGAGCAGCGCCCTACCATTTATATTCTTTGCTCGAGTTCTCAATCGATGTTCCACTCCATTCAAAATATTTCCCGTTCCAAACGAAAGAGCCCCTGAGCTCGCATGACATTTAAGACCCATTAACATTTGACTGAGCAAGCCCCCCGATTGGGTTTTAGATTTTTCTGCGCACACGACCGTCGTCAATCCTTGTAGAAGATTCATCACCGCAAAACATTGCCCTGCGGCTAAGAGGCTTATCCATCTCACAGAACCCTGGCTGCTCAGCTGATCTAAAAAACTTTCTTCTTCTGCTCCCGAATTTCCCACAGAGTTGATCCAGCGGGTGACTGCTGTGTCTGCCAAGGCAGAAAATGAAAAGGTTAAAGCCCGGGCCATGAAGGGCAGGGCGTACAAAGAAGGAGCCGTGGAGCTTAAAAAAGTAGTGGCTAGAAGTCCTGCCGATTCAAAAGCGAGTCCTCCGGCGCTCATCGAGAGGAGGCTTTGCCAATGAGCAAGATCATGGGCTGCAGAATCGAGAGTGAGGGCGAGCTCTTCCTGGTTTCTGGTGTAGGTGTTCGTATCTCCGAAGGAGCTGGTATTTAAAAAAGAAGTTAAAGAAGTAATCGGCATAATCTTGTTGTCATTGCGAGGACCCGCCACTGTTTCTTTGGCGGGGACGTGGCAATCTCCCGCGTGTAATTTGAATACGGGAGATTGCCACGCTTCATTGCATTCCGCTCGCAATGACATCTTTTCTACAGCTCTTCGACAAACTCTATTTTTAGTTGCTAGTTTTTGAAACCTTGACTTTGCCATCCTCTTCTGAAAATAAGTTTATCCACTATGACAGCTCCAGACGACAGTAATTTGTTCCGCGAACAGCGGATTCAAAAGTTGAAAGAAATGCGGGAAAAGGGCATCGCCCCTTATCCTAATGATCTAAAACCGCAGAGTTTAGCAGCCCATCTGGCTCGGGATTTTGAAAAATTTTCCAAAGAAGAACTGGAAAGTAAAACGGATGTTTTTTCTTTGGCAGGTCGCGTGATCGCGGTGCGTTCCTTTGGAAAAGCGGCCTTTGTGCAATTACAAGATCGCAGCGGGCGCTTTCAAGTTTTTGTTCAGAAAGCCAGTATTCCGGAAGAGGCTTTTGAACTTTTTAAAACTTTGGATATTGGCGATTTTATTTATGTCGAAGGGCCTTTGTTTCGCACCAAAACCAACGAACTCACTTTGAAAGCCCATCAATTTAGAATTGCCGTCAAATCTTTGCTGCCGCTTCCCGAAAAATGGCACGGCCTCACCGATGTTGAAACTCGCTACCGTCAGCGCTACGTGGATTTGATGGTGAACCCTGAAGTGCGCGAAACTTTTGTGATGCGTTCGAAAATTATCCAGTTCATTCGCGAGTTTTTTACGCGGCTTGATTTCTTGGAAGTAGAAACCCCCATGATGCATCCCATCGCGGGAGGAGCAGCCGCGCGGCCTTTCACGACGCATCATAATGCCCTGAATATGGATTTATTTTTACGCATTGCCCCCGAGCTTTATTTGAAAAGACTGGTGGTGGGGGGCTTGGAAAGAGTTTTTGAAATCAATCGCAATTTTCGCAACGAAGGAATTTCCATCCAACACAATCCTGAATTTACGATGTTGGAATTTTACCAGGCCTATGCCACTTATGAAGATTTGATTCATCTGACCGAAAAACTTCTATCGGAACTTGCACAGCAAGTGGTCGGAAAAACAGAAGTGGCCTATCAAGAAAGCACCATTAGTTTTAAAGCTCCTTTTCGTCGCTGCAAATTTATGGACTCTTTGGTGGAAATCGGAAAAGTTCCTCCCGAGGTTTTAAGTTCCCGCGACGCGGCTTATGCTTTTGCCCAAAAACTACAAATCAAACTGAAGTTTGAAAGCGAAGCGCACTTGGCCATCCTCACGGAGATTTTTGAAAAAGTAGTCGAGCCCAAACTCATGGATCCCACTTTTATCACCCATTATCCCACGGCTGTTTCTCCTCTTTCGCGCCGTAACGATCAAGATCCCGACTTCACCGATCGTTTTGAACTTTTTATTTATGGTCGTGAAATCGCCAATGCTTTTTCAGAACTGAATGATCCCCTCGATCAAAAAGAGCGTTTTTTGAAACAGGTCGAATCCCGGGACAAAGGGGATGAAGAAGCCATGTTTTTGGATGAAGATTATATTCGCGCTCTGGAATACGGCATGCCTCCCACGGCAGGGGAGGGAATTGGCATCGATCGTTTGGTGATGTTGCTCACGAATCAGGCCTCCATTCGGGATGTGATTTTATTTCCGCAACTCCGAAAAGAAAAATAATAAATGTCCCTCGAATCGCACATTGCCTGGCGTTATCTCAAAGAAAAAGACAAACCTTTCATGAGCCAGCTTCTGGCAGCCGTGGCTATTTTTGGAATTGCCCTGGGGGTTTTTGCCTTTTTGCTGATTCAATCTGCCATGCTGGGTTTTTCTTCTGATCTGCGAGAGAAAGTTTTGCGTTTTTCTCCGCCTCTCATTTTAAAACCCCTTGCCGAAGAATTTTTAAACGGAAAAAAACCTCCTCCTCTAAGAGATCAGAGTCAGATCATGGAAATTTCTCCTTATCTGGAAAGTGCGGCTATTCTTCAAACAGAAGACGATCTTGTTCAGGGAGTAAAACTCAAGGGAATAGAAACTTCGCAGTCTTCTTTTTTGGAGCGTTTGCATCCCGAATTCGTGGAAGGGTATTCCAAAGAAGATTTTTTATCCGAAGAAGAGCTTCCGGGAATCTTGCTGGGGACGGAGCTCGCCAAGCGCTTAAACCTTCTTCCGTTTCTGACAGAAAAAGTCGAACTCATCTATCCCTTGGGAGAAGTTGATCCCACGGGAGAAATGCGACCCAAAACCCGCTCTTTTAAAGTGATTGGAACTTTTAAGAGTGGTTATTACGAGGCCGATCATAAATTCGTGGTGGTGGGTCTCAGTCAAGCCCGGCGTTTGATTCCCACTGAGGAAGTTCCCACTTCATGGGGAGTGTGGCCCAAGGATTTTTTTCAATCCGGGAGGGTGGCGGCTTCACTTTCTGAACTCCTCAAGGGAAAATTCAAGGTTGAAAAGTGGGGAGACAGAAATCAAAAACTCTTCAAGGCTTTGCAACTGGAGCGGATCTCCATGTTCATGGTGTTGATGATGATGCTCATGATTGCCGCTTTTAATCTTTTTAGTTTGACGATGATGTTTACGGTGGCCAAAGAAAAGGAAATTGCCATTTTTCAGGCCATCGGTTTGTCTCGTTCCAGAATCAGAAAAGTTTTTTGTCATGTGGGATTTTTATTGGGTTTGATGGGAACCGGTCTTGGATTTTTTTTGGCCCTCGGGGTGATTTCTTATTTACGCTTAAAGCCTTTAAAATTGCCTTCTTCCTATTATCTGGAAAATCTTCCCCTGCAGATTAATTTTTATTTTTTTCTGGCGGTGCTGCTACTCGCTCCTCTTTTTGCTCTTTTGGCTTCCTGGTATCCGGCTTATAAGGCGAGCCGTGTGGAGATCTCACAAAACTTGCGTTATGAATAAAAGGCTTGAACTTATGCGGATTATTTTCTGGATTGCTTTCAGAAATTTATTTTCTCGTCGTTTTCGCGCCAAACATTCTGCCATTGGCTGGATTGCCTTGCTGGGGCTTTTGCTCGCTGTGGCGATTCAAACGGTTTCTCTTTCCATTTTGGGGGGATTTGAAGAAGCGTTCACCCGTTCCATTCTGGGTTTTAATGCGCATCTGGTTCTTATGCGAGAGGGAGAGATCACGCATCTTTCTGAAGTAGAAAATAAATTAAATGCCTGGAAATCTCCCCAGGGAATTATTGCCGAAACCCCTTTTCTTTATCGGGAAGGAATCTTGACTCATCAAAGTCAGGTGAGGGGAGTGGTAATCAAGGGGATAGATCCTTTCACGTTTCAAAACGTCTATGATGTCCATTTTCAATATTTTCCGGAAGAAAAAACAAAAGTCCCGACACTTTTATTGGGAAAAGATTTGGCGGATTCTCTGGGAGTGAACGAAAAAAATCGTGAAGTGTCTCTTCTTTCACCCGTAGGGAGTCTGAAAAAAATCAATTTTAAAAAATTTGAAGTGGCAGGGATTTTTACAACAGGTCTTTATGAATATGATTCGCAATTTTCTTTTATGAATTTGAAAGCCGCCCAGACTTTTTTTAAGGCAGAAAACACGATCACCGGAATTGAAATGAAGCTGGGTGATTGGGAAAGAGCCCCTCGTTTGGCAGAAAAAATAGAGAACGAGCTGGGTCTTCCTTTTCAGGTGATCGCCTGGCAAGAATTAAATCAGGATATTTTTCAGGCCTTAAAGCTGGAGAAAAAAAATTTTTTTCTGATTATGGGACTCATCATCCTCGTGGCGTCCGGCAATTTGATGGGCTTGATGGTTATTTTCATGATCCATCAATCCCGGGAAGTGGCCACGCTTCGGGCCCTGGGGCTTTCTCTTTCCGCTCTCAGAAAAATTTTTATTTTGCAGGGAATCACCGTGGCTTTTTTGGGTTCTGTGGCAGGATTAACTGTGGGAGGCTTTGTCTCCTATGGACTCTCTCATTTTTATTTCGTTCCACTTGCCAAAGAAATTTATTTGGTGTCATCTCTGCCTATTTCATTGCGTTTTGGTTATTTGATGATGACATTTCTTTTTTCAATGGGAGTCTCCTGGCTTGCGATTCAATTTGCGGCCAGAAGGTTGACTGCCTTAAAGTTGGTTTTTTCTTAAATTCTTCTCACCCTCTCCCTGGACGGGAGAGGGTCGGGGAGAGGGTGATAGAATTGAAAAGTACCTTATTCGAAAGCTTTCGATAAGATCACCCGCCCCCTAACCCCCTCCCGTCCAGGGAGGGGGGATGTTTGGGAATGAACTCTAAAGAATTGAGATTTTTATAAAAAGGATTTTTTTGTGACTGCTCTTTTGGAAGCCAAAGATTTGCATAAAGTTTATGAAACAGCGAGCACGCGCGTAGAGGTATTAAAAGGCATTGATGTTTCGCTGCAAGCCGGAGATCAGTATGTCATTGTGGGGGCTTCGGGATCCGGTAAATCCACCCTGCTTCATCTTTTGGGGGGGCTCGATTCTCCCAGCAAGGGTAGGGTATTTTTTCAGGGAGAGAGTCTGGATGAGAAAACTGATCAAGACCTCTCTTCTTTTCGAAATCTGCATCTGGGTTTTGTTTTTCAGTTTCATCATCTTTTGCCCCTTTTTTCTGCCTGGGAGAATGTGATGATGCCTTGTCTGATTTCAGGGAAATCAAAATCAGAATCCCGCGAAAGATCTGCCCATCTTTTGCAGGAGATGGGGCTTTCTCACAGACTCTCCCATCGTCCCCATGAACTTTCAGGGGGAGAACAACAACGCGTCGCTATTGCAAGAGCTTTGGTGATGGAGCCCCAAATTTTGATGGCAGATGAGCCCACCGGAAATTTGGATACTGAAACTTCAGAAACAGTTTTTGAACAACTCATGCTTTTGCAGAAAAAACGAAACACCACTTTGCTTTTGGTAACGCATAATGAAATGTTGGCCCAAAGAATGAAACATCGTGTCAGAATTCAGGATGGAAGGCTCTCTCATTTATGAACAAGCGTCTTCCTGTTTTTATTTTTTTTCTCTCCTTTCTGATTTTTTCCACCTTTGCGATGTTGGCACAAGCTGCAGAAACAGTGATGGCTGTTGAAGTAGAAGGAAATGGCAAGATTGAAAAAGAAACTGTTTTGAAACTTCTTCAAACCTCTCCGGGTTCTCCCTACTCCCTGGAACAAATCAGCAAAGATCTGAAAGAAATCTACGCCCTCGGTTTTTTCTCGGATGTACAAGTGGAAAAAGAACCTGTCTCTGGAGGGGTTAAAATCATTTTCAGAGTCAAAGAAAAACCGGTTGTTTCAAAAATTATCATCGAGGGAGCCAAAGAAATTTCCCAGGAAAAAGTGAGAGCCGAGATTACCCAAAAACCTCTTCAAGCCCTGGATGAATCCAAAATTAGCCAATCGAAAGAAAAAATAAAAGAACTCTACGCCAAAGAAGGCTTGGGTCTTGCGGTCATCATCACTGAACTCAAAGAGCTGCACACCCAGAAAAATGAGGTGGAGCTTTATTTTAAAATCACCGAAAACAAATCTTTGGTGGTTCGAAAAATCACTTTTGAAGGAAACAAGGTTTTTTCCACCAAAAAACTGAAAGGTTTTATGAAGACCAAAGAAAAGGGTTTGCTCTCTTTTCTGACCAATTCAGGAAAATATCGGGATGAAATGATTGAGAGGGACGTGGCTTATATCACTTATCAATACCTCAATCAGGGTTACATTAAAATTCAGGTTGAAAAACCCGAAATCCTTTCCATGCCGAACGGAAAAGGCATCGAACTGAAATTTAAAATTCGCGAAGGGCTGCGTTACAAAGTGAGAAATATTGAAGTGGAAGGAGATGTTTTAACCACTCCCCAGGAAATCCTCTCCAAATTTAATACCCTGAAAGGAAATTATTTTTCCCAGAAACTTTTGGAAGACGATCTTGCTGCCCTGGGAGAGCTTTATGGAAATCAGGGTTATGCCTTTGCCAATATTCGTCCCCATCCTTTTCCGGATGATGAAAAACAGGAAGTCGATCTGAAAATCCTGATTGAAAAAGGACAAAAAATTACCATTGAACGCATCAACATCACCGGCAATACCATTACCCGGGACAAGGTGCTTCGCCGTGAACTCAAGGTCACTGAAAACAGTCTTTTTAATGAAAGTCTGGTGAAGAAATCGAAAGAGAGATTGGAAGCCCTGGGTTATTTTGAAACTGTGGATTTCTCCACTCCTCGCGGTTCGGCGGATGACAAGCTCATCCTGAATATTCATGTCAAAGAAAAGCCGACCGGTTCTTTTTCAGTGGGTGCGGGTTATAGTTCTGTGGAAAGTTTTTTGTTCACCGCTTCCATTTCAAAACAAAATTTTTTGGGTTTGGGAATCAGTGGAAATTTACTCGCTGAAATTTCAGGAATCCGGCAGCAGTTTTCTCTTCAATTTTTGGATCCCTATTTTTTGGATACCCACTGGATTTTTAGCGGCAATATTTCCAAACTTCTCACCCAATATACCGATTTTGATCGGGACTCCCTTTCAGGAGAGCTCAGTTTGGGGCGCTACTTTTTTGATCATTCTTCAGCAAGCCTGGGATATCGTATTGAAGACTTAAGCGTGAGTAATTTTTCTTTGATTGTTCCTGTTTTTTTCAAGCAGGATACGAGTGGGCTTTCTTCAAGTTTGTTATTTTCTATTCAACGGGATACCCGTAACAATCGTCTTTATGCCACCAAGGGAACTTACAACCAGGCTTCTGTGGAATATTCAGGCTTGGGAGGATCCATTCATTATTTCAGGGCCGATGGAAATTCTCGCTGGTTTTTCCCACTACCTGCTCCCAAAAACTCCACCTTCAAGTTGAATATCAGGTTAGGTTATATCAAGTCACTTGAAGATGGCCCTGTGCCTTTGTTCGAACGGTATTTTTTGGGAGGCATTAATTCGCTGAGAGGTTTTTATCCCAGAACGATTGGCCCCAGTGTACAAATTCCTTCTTCTCCCACGGGCCCCGATCAGAACTTTATTTATGGGGGAGATAAACAGATGATTTTCAACGTCGAGTATGAGATTCCCCTCTATGAACCCGCGGGTTTTAAAGGAGTCCTTTTTGTGGATGCCGGAAATGCCTATGCAGAAGATCAGCAATTCAATCCCTTGAACATTCGAGCCAACTGGGGCTTTGGATTGCGCTGGGTCTCTCCTTTTGGGCCTTTGAGATTTGAATGGGGCATTCCTTTTAATCGGCAGCCGGGAGAAGACAAAATTGTTTTTAATTTTACGGTAGGAACTTTGTTTTAATTTCTTTCACCCCCTCCCTCGACGGGAGGGGGTTGGGGGGCGGGTGGTCTAATGAAGCTTTCCAAATATAAATTGTTTTTTAAAACGTTTTGCAAAAGATTTTAAGGTACTTTTCAATGGCACCCCCCTCTCCCCGGCCCTCCCCCGCCTTGGGGGAGGGTGAACTTCACTGAAAAGTGCATTTTTAATTTTTAGATGACTTTGTTTTAAAATCTTTATTGTTTTTAATCTGGATTCTGTTTATAGAAAATCACCCTCCCCCAAACCCCCTCCCCTTGAGGGAGGGGGAAGGGGGAGGGGCATTATTAAAATACCCCCAAGGAGGAAAAAATGAAAAAGTGGTTAGTGGTGCTGATGGTGTTAGTTCTTTCAGCGAGTGCTCATCAACTGATGGCCCAAGAAATGAAGATTGGTCTTGTGGATTTGCAAAAAGCTCTTAATGATTCGGAAGAAGGAAAAGCTTCGAAAGCAAAGCTCAAAGCCGAGTTTGATGCCAAACAAAAAACTTTGGATGCGCTTCAGAATGAACTCAAAATCCTGAAAGATGCTCTTGAAAAACAAAAACTGGTGTTAAGTCAGGAAGCCCTCAAACAAAAAGAAAATGAATATCGGGACAAGTTTATTGAACTTCAAAAGAAACTCGCTGAAGCACGTGGAGAGCTGCAACAGAAAGAAGCCCAATACACCGGAGAAATCATCAATCAAATGCGCCAGATCGTGCAACAAGTGGGAGCCCAGGAAAAATTTACTCTTGTTTTTGAAAGAGGTCAGGATGTCATTTTGTATGCTCCCACGGCGATTGATTTAACTCCAAAAGTGATTGCCGCTTATAATTCGCGTCCCAAGGGAAAAAAATAATATTGGTTCCTTTTTTATGGCACTTTCACCCGAGCTTCTTGAAATATTAGTATGCCCGAAGTGTAAGGGGGACTTGTCTGATCAGCCTGAAAAAGCGGTCTTGTTTTGTCATGCTTGTTCTCTGCCTTATCCTGTGGAGGAGGGGATTCCCTGGATGATGGAAGAAGAAGCTTTAAAAGTGAAAGCAGGAGGGGGTCTTATGGGAAATACACAATCTTCAATTGTTGCCTTTTTTAAAATTCAGGAAGGCCCGGAGTTGGGTGGAAAAATTGAACTGCCTTTAAACACCTGCAAAGCCATTGGTCGTAATGTCGAAGATATGCATAAAACCCAGGTACTCACTCTGGATGCCACCGTTCCTTTGGATGATTTCACCAAAAAACTGATTTTAAATTACATCAGCAAAAAGATGGGAAAATCCATTTCCCCTTCTCCCCGGGGGGAAATTTTGGGCTCTTTTCGTCGTTTGCCCGACATGGTTTTAACAGATCCCACGATTTCGCGACTGCATGCCATGATTTTTCATGACGACAGTGGCGTAGGTGTTTTAGACCTTGTCTCCCGCAATGGCACTTATGTGAATGGACAAGAAGTAGAGTCCAAATCGCTTAAAGAAGGGGATATCATCGAAATCGGAGCTACCAAGCTTTTATTTTCTTTGAAGGGATAGGAATTTCTTTTCCCCTCTCCCTTGATGGGAGAGGGCTAGGGAGAGGGTGACAGTGGATGCAATTGGATCACCCGCCCCCTAACCCCCTCCCGTCAAGGGAGGGGGGATATTGATGAGTTGAAAGAGAGGCATTTCTAAGTGCCTCTTTTTTTTAACAAAGTAAGGATCCCTCCTATGAAAAGCATGACCGGTTATGGAAGAGAAGAGCTTTCCTTTAAAAAAAGGAAGTTCAGTTTTGAAGTCAAAACCGTCAACCACCGTTTTTGCGAGGTGAACCTGAAGCTTCCCAGTCGTTTATATCCTCTGGAGCCCGACCTTGCTGAATTTAGCAAAAAGAATTTTCATCGGGGGCGGGTGGATATTTTTATTCGGGAAAATGCAAATGCCTCTCGAAACCGTGTAAAAGTGGACGAAGATCAGCTTAAATATTACCTTCAGATGCTTCAAAAACTTTCCAAAATTTCAAAAGAAAAAACGCCTGTTCATTTGGAGTCTCTTTTATCCCTTCCCCAAGTGATTGTCTTGGAAGAAGAAACAGAAAACCTGAAAGAACTCTCACAAATACTCAAATCCTGCCTTCAAAAAGTTTTTAAAAAAGTGGAAGAAATGCGCGAAAAAGAAGGGGAAATTTTAAAGAAAGAATTTTTAAAGCACCTCTCAAAAGTGGAAAGACATCTCTCTGAAATTGAAGGGGAAATTCCAAAATATATTTCAGCTTATCAAACACGACTACAAGAAAGAATTGAGAAGCTGGTTCAAAAGCCTTTGGATGAATGGAGGCTTGCCCAAGAGGTGGCTTATTATGTCGATCGAACCGATATCGCCGAAGAAGTTCAGCGACTGAAAAGTCATCTGCAACATTTCAGAGATGTGTTAAGTGAAAAAGAAGCGATAGGTCGCAAACTGGATTTTATTCTTCAGGAAATGAATCGTGAAGTAAACACCCTGGGATCCAAAGCCCAGGGCATTGTGATTTCAGAACATGTGGTTTCTTGTAAACACGAATTGGAAAAGATGAGAGAACAGGTTCAGAATGTGGAATGAGATGTACTTGTGTCATTCCCGCCCTGATAGCCTGAAAGGCAATTTGTAAGCGGGAACCCAGAGCTTGTCCCTGTGTAAACAGGGAACTGGATCCCTGCTTCCAATTTAAAAGCCCCAAGGCAGGGATGACAAAAATATGAAAAACGGAATTCTATTTGTTGCCTCAGGTCCTTCAGGAGCCGGAAAAACAACTCTTTGCCGGATGGTAGAAGAGCGGCTTAAAATTCCCCATTCAGTTTCTTATACGACTCGTCCCCCCCGAAAAGGGGAAGTTCAGGGAAAAGATTATCACTTTGTCAGCGAAGCGGTTTTTGATCAGAAGGTGGCAGAGCACGCTTTTTTAGAGTGGGCTTATGTGCATGGCTATCGTTATGGAACAGCCCTCCAACCCATTGAGGATGCCAAAAAAAGAGGGCAAGATCTTATTTTAGACCTCGATACCCAAGGTGCTTTGGCGGTTCAAAAAAAAGATTCTAAAGCCATTCTGATTTTTATTGATACCCCCGATTCTCTTTTAAAAGAGCGCTTGGGTAAACGAGGAACCGAAGATCCGGAAAAAATGCAAAAAAGACTTCAAAAAGCGAACGATGAACGTCAGAAAAAAGATCATTACCCTTATATTTTAATCAATGAAGACCTCGAAAAAACTTATCAAAACCTGATTGCTGTCATTGAAAAAGAAAGAACGCGTTAGCCATGGTGACTCTTTCTGAAATAAGTCGCGAAATCCAAAGCTATAATCCCAAAGCCGACTTGGCTCTTGTTGAAAAAGCCTACCTTTTTTCCAAAAAAGTACATCAGGGACAAAAGCGGGCCTCTGGAGAACCTTATCTGGTGCATCCCTTGGAGGTGGCTCAGATTCTGGCACAGATCAAGCTGGATGTGCCTTCCATTATTGCAGGGCTTTTGCATGACACGGTGGAAGACACCCTCACTTCCCTCGAAGAAATCAAAAAAGAGTTTGGAGCAGAAATCACTTCTCTCGTGGATGGCGTCACAAAATTGGGCAAAATCACTTTTGGCAGTGCTGAAGAAAAACAGGCTGAAAATTTCAGAAAAATGATCATGGCCATGGCCAAGGATATCCGGGTGCTTCTTATTAAATTGGCTGATCGTTTGAATAATATGCGCACGCTTCAATATCTTTCGGAAGATCGCCAACTGAAAATTGCCAAAGAAACTTTGGATATTTACGCTCCCCTGGCCAATCGACTGGGAATTCAGTGGATGAAGGTAGAGCTCGAAGACTTCTCCCTCAAATATTTAAAACCCAATGTTTTTAAAGAAATTGATGAAAAGATGGGGGGAGTTAAAAAAGAATCAGAAGCTTATATTCAGCGAGTCATTGCAACTTTGTCTCCGCAACTCAAGGAATATCATATCCCCCACATCATTTATGGGCGTCTTAAACACTGTTACAGCACTTATCGCAAAATGCAGGAACAAAATCTTTCTTTTGAACAGGTGCATGACCTCATTGCTTTTCGAATTTTGGTGAATGATATCCGCCAATGTTACAGCGTGTTGGGTGTGATTCATGAGCTTTGGACGCCTGTCCCGGGCCGTTTTAAAGATTATATTGCGATGCCCAAGGCCAATAACTATCAATCTCTGCACACCACTGTCGTGTGTTTGGAGGGGGAACGCGCCGAGTTTCAGATTCGCACTTATCAAATGCATGAAATCGCCGAAAAAGGAATTGCGGCGCACTGGAACTATAAAGAAGACGGCACGATTGATGAAAAAGATCAGGAGAAATTTCAATGGGTCCGGGAACTTTTAACCTGGCAAAATGAACTGAAAGATCCCACGGAATTTTTAGACACCATCAAACTCGATTTGTTTGCGACGGATGTCTATGTCTTTACGCCCACCGGAGAAGTCAAAGAGTTGCCCCACGGTTCTACTCCGATTGATTTTGCCTATGCCATTCATTCGGATGTGGGAAATCAATGTGTGGGCGCCCGGGTGAATGAAAAAATGGTTTCACTCAACTATACTTTACGCAGTGGAGATACGGTGGAAATCATCACCCAATCCCAGCACAAACCTTCCAAAGACTGGCTTAAACTCGCAGTGACTCCCCGTGCCAAAAATAAAATCCGGGCCGTCATTCGGGAAGAACAACGCGAAAGAAGTTTGGAGATTGGAAAAGAAATTCTGGAAAAAGAATTTGAGCGTTACGGGTTTTCTCTTTCCAAATTTTCAAAAGGGGAGGCCCTGAGTGTTCTTCTCAAAGAAACGGGGCATCCCACTTTGGAGGATTTGGAAATCAGTATTGGATATGGAAAACTTTCTGCCTGGACCGTGCTTTCAAAGCTGGTTCCCAAAGAAGAACTGGAAGAAAAAATTTCAGCTCCTCCCAAACCTGAAACGGTCATTTCGAAAATATTCAAAAAAATCAGGGAGCGCGGCAGAAGCATGGTCAAAGTGGGAGGATTCGATGATGTGATGGTGACCTTGGGCCGCTGTTGCTCACCCCTTCCCGGAGATTCTATCGTGGGCTTTATCACGAGGGGAAGGGGAGTGACGGTGCACGTGCAAGATTGTCCCAAAGTTTTGGAAACCGATCTCGAAAGAAGAGTGGAGGTCGCCTGGGATGACAAGAGCGAAAAATTCCATCATGCCAAACTCAAGGTGGTGAGTGCCGATCGGCCAGGGCTCTTGGCTTCGATGAGTAAATTGATTTCTAATGAAGGGGTCAATATTTCCCAGGCTTCCATTCGAACCACCAGCGATGAAAAAGCCATCAATATCTTTGAAGTGGAAATCAAAAATACAGATCAGTTGAGACAGGTGATGAAGTCTTTGGAAAAACTGGGCGGAATTATTAATGTGGAGAGAATTAGAGGGTAGTTCAAGCTTTTTCTACAAACCCCGAACGCAAACAGCGCGTACACGCCAAAATATGTTTTACTTTTCCTGCCACAAGCGCTTTGACCCTTTGAAGATTGGGAAAATTACGAGTGTGGGTTTTATTGTTCGCATGACTCACTTTATTTCCAGCAAGCGGTGTTTTTTCACAAACGGCACAACGACGAGACATAAAAAAATCCTCCTTAAAAGAGGAAGGGGGCTAGCATGATGAAGAGTGATGAGTCAAGGTTTTCCTCGATTGAACAAGGCCAAGCCGGAGAAATGCTTGCCGGGCGCTATCTTTCGAAGCAAGGGTACAAAATTTTGGAAAAAAACTGGAAAATTCGGGGAGGAGAAATCGATCTGATTGTTCAAAAAAAAGAGGTCATTACTTTTGTGGAAGTAAAGCTTAGGCGGTCTTCCAGTTATGGAAGTGGAATGGATGCCATTCATCCTGCAAAACAAAAGAAAATGGTACGCGCGGCTTTATTCTATCTTCAAAAAAAATCCCTCGAAAATCGGGAAATCCGATTTGCGGCTTTATCCATTCATGAATCCCAAAATGAATCTTCTATCGAGTTTATAGAATTTCCACTGGACCTTCGCACGCGATACTACTAATGAAGAAATCCATCATGCTTACAGAAAATGTGATAACTCTTTTTCTTAAAAAAGAAGAGGAGCTTCAAGACAAGCCCTGCCTGCGTTACAAATCAAAAGGTTCCTGGAAAGCCTTGAGCTGGACGCAGCTCAAAGATCGCGTGGAAAGTCTCGCCTTTGAGCTGCAATCTTTGGGGATTCAAAAAGGGGATCGGGTCGCCATTCTCTCCAATACCCGTTATGAATGGACCCTGGCAGATTTGGCCATTCTTTCTTTGGGAGCGGTTACCGTTCCCATTTATCATTCGACTCTTACAAAAGATGTGGAATATTTGCTGCAGCATGCAGAAGCAAAACTCCTTTTTGTAGAAGATAAATTGCAGCTCAAAAAAGTAGAGGCCGTTCGTGAAAGACTTCCTCATCTCAAACAAATCATCTGTATTGAAAAAGCGGGGGAAGAAAAATATCTTTCCTTCAAAAAATTGACTCGCGAAAAAAAGGCTCCCCCTTCTTTTTTAAAAGAAAAAGTAAAACAGATTGATATGAAAAGTATGGCCACGATTGTTTATACCAGTGGCACCACGGGACAACCCAAAGGAGTGGTTCTCACCCATCAAAATCTGACTTCAGAAGTGGAGGCTCTTTTGCGGGTTTTTAGTTCTTCTTTAAATCTTGAAAGCCTGCTTTTTCTGCCTCTCGCCCATATTTTGGCGAGGGCCGTGCAGTTTTTTCAGCTCACGGGGGGCTTTGTTCAGTCTTATGCGGAGAGCATTGACAAACTTTTGGATAATCTTCAGGAAATAAAACCCCATTTCATGGCCTGTGTCCCGCGTATTTTTGAAAAAATTCATTCCAAAATTTTGGGGGATGTTCAAACGGCGAATCCTGTTAAAAAGCATCTTTTCTTTTGGGCTTTAAATGTGGGCACTCAAGTCAGTCGCAAAAAACAAAAAGGAGAGGGGGTTCCTCTTTTGCTCACCTTGCAATATGAACTTGCCAAAAAACTGGTTTTTTCAAAACTCCATCATCGTTTGGGAGGAAGAATCTGGTTTTTTATTTCGGGAGGGGCTCCTTTGTCGGCGGAAGTTTCCGAATTTTTTCATGCGGCAGATATTCTGATTCTGGAAGGATATGGCCTTACAGAAACGACAGCCGCCGTGAATTGTAACAGCCAGGAATCTTTTTATTTTGGCAGTGTCGGTCTTCCGCTGCTTCATGTGGAAGAAAAAATTGCAGAAGATGGAGAAATTCTGGTTCGCGGACCCCACGTGTTTCAGGGCTATTATCGGGATGAAAAAGCAACCCGCGAAGCTTTTACCCCGGATGGTTTTTTTAAAACAGGAGATATCGGAGAGTTTGATGCACAGGGATTCCTGAAAATCACCGATCGTAAAAAAGACCTCATCGTCACGGCGGCCGGCAAAAATATCGCTCCCCAACCCATTGAAAATTTTTTAAAAACAGAAAGTCTGATCAGTCAGGTGATGGTGCATGGAGATCGCCGAAAATTTTTGAGCGCCCTCATTACCCTCAATGCAGAGGAACTTAAAAAGTTTGCTTCCGATCAGCGCATCCCCGATCAAGACTATGTTTCTTTGACCCAGAATCCCAAAATCTATGAGTGGGTTCGAAAAAAGATTGAAGAAAAAAACAAACAACTGCCGAGTTTTGAAACCATCAAGCGCTTTGCAATCTTGAACAAGGATTTTACAATCGAAGAAGGAGAACTCACTCCCACTTTAAAGGTGAAGCGTAAAATTTTAACCGAGCGCTATAAAGATATTTTGGATTCTTTTTATCAGGAATAAAAAAATCCCCCCTCCTTTGCAAGGAGGGGGTCAGGGGGAGGTAGAGCGTGGCGAATCACTTATGCATCGTTCTACCCCACCCAACCCTCCCCTTGCAAAGGGGAGGGGATAATTATTTGTTCAGAAACGTGAAGATCTAAAATAATTTTGTTCTCTAAAAATAATTTTTAAGGTACAAAAAGAAAAAAACAATGGAGGAAAATTTTATGATTGCTCCCCTCAACAACAACTCTTCACCGCGAACCTCTCCCCCCACGGGTTCGGGTCTTGCCCCTCACTTGGCCTCTTTGCTTTGTTATTTTTGTGGTTTTCTCACCGGAATTATTTTCCTTTTGATTGAAAAAGACGATCGGGAGGTGAGGTTTCATGCCTGGAATGCCATTGCTGTCGATGTTGCCACCTTTTTGATTTATATGGCCTTAAGTTTTTTTGGACTTATTTTAAGTTATATTGCCGGTCCTTTGGAATTGCTGGTGAGTTTTTTGAAAGTTATTCTGGTTTTGGTTTATATCGGGGTCAAAATTGCTTTAATGATTAAAGCTTATCAAGGTGAAAAAATATTTCTTCCGGTTTTGGGAGATATCGTTGAAAAACAGGCTTCGAAATAATTTTTCTTTTTTACCCCTGATCGTTCTTCCCACTCTTTTTGGCCTTTCTTTTTTTCTTCAAGTAAAACAGGTGACACCATTCCCTCTTTGTTTATTTTATGAAATATCCCATCTGCCTTGCCCGGGTTGTGGCTTGGTACGTTCTTTCATCTCCATCTCTCATGGGCATTTTTTAGAAGCAATTCGCTTTCATGCTTTGGGGCCTTTGGTTTATCTTTTTTTTATTTTTTATTTTGTCCGGGAGTTGCTGGGACTTTGCGGCCAAAAAAAAATATCTTTTCCCCTAAATCCCGGCCACTTTTCTTATTTTCTTTTTGCCGTTTTGTTTTGGGGGCAATGGATTTTAAAATTGACCCCCAAAATAGGGCATGTTACCGAAAAGATCTTTTTAATGTCATCCTGACAAACACTTACAACCTATTTAAGGAGGAGATTCATGGCTCTTACACCCGAAATAATTTTTGAACAAAAAATCCCTGAACGTTTAAAAACTCGTGCGGACAAGATCGGCAATCTGCAGGCCATCTATCAGTTTGATCTCACGGGAGACGGGGGAGGCACATGGGTTCTGGATCTCACTCAGCCAGGAGGCAAAATAAGCAAAGGAGCTTCTGAGTCTGCAAAATGTACGGTGACTGTAAAAGCTTCTGATTTTTCAGATATTGTCGAAGGAAAGCTCAATCCCCAAATGGCGTTCATGACCGGAAAATTGAAAGTAAAAGGGGATATGGGATTGGCTTTGAAGTTGGGAACAATTTTGTAATTTTATTTTTTGAATTTGTAGGGGCCCCGCAAACGGGGCCCCTACTTTTTTATGTCATCCTCTTTTCAACCCCTGCAAAAAATAAAAATCCTCGATCTTTCACGCCTGCTGCCGGGGCCCTTTTGTACTTACCTTTTAAAAAATTTGGGGGCCGAGATCACGGCCATTGACTCTCCTTATGAAAAAGAGGTTTTAACTTTTCCAGTGATTCAAAAAGGGAAAAAGAGAATACTTCTGGATCTGAAAAGTTTTAAAGGGAAAAAACAATTTGAAAAACTTGTTCAAAAATCTGATGTTGTTTTTGAGGGTTTTCGACCCGGAGTTTTAGATCGTTTAGGCTTGGGCTTTAAAAATCTTAAAAAAATAAATCCAAAAATTATTTTATGTTCCCTGACAGGTTATGGCCAAAAAAAACCGAAAGAAGCGGGGCATGATCTGAATTATTTAAGTCTTTCAGGTGTACTTTCCTCCTTAAGCCCTGGAGCTCGCTTGCCTTCTGTGCCAGGCCTCCCTTTGGCAGATCTTGTGGGAGGGATGAGCGCTGCGGTTCAAATTTTGTCTGCCTTGACCATTCCCAAAAATTTGAGAAAAGCTGTTCATCTGGATGTTTCCATTTGCGAAGCGATCCACCAATGGAATCTTCCCTTTACAGGAAAAGTAAAAAAAGAAATCCGCTCTCTTTGTTCGGGGAACCTTGCCCGTTATCGTCTCTATGAAACACAAGATCAAAAAGTTTTGGCGGTGGCCGCTCTCGAGGAAAAATTTTGGAAAAAATTTGTAGAGGCGATTCATCTTCCCACTTCTATTGTAGAAGCAGGGGAACAAAGCGCGATTCTTTGGTTAAAAAATAAATTCAGGGAAAAATCACGAAAAGAATGGTTGAAAATTTTGAAAGATCCTGACTTGTGTGTTACGCCCGTCTTATGAAAATAGCCCTTGCTCAAATCAATACTCATATTGGTAATTTTTCGGGGAATGTCCAAAAAGTTTTGGCCTTCAGTGAAAAAGCAAAAAAGCAGGGCGCTGCTTTGGTGATTTTTCCGGAACTCACTCTCACGGGTTATCCTCCCAAAGACTTGTTGGAAAAACCCCATTTTATAGAAGCCAATTTGAAAGCTTTGCAGGAAGTGGCTCAAAAAATTTCCGGCATTGAAGCGATTGTGGGCTTTGCGGATCCAAACCCCAAAACAGAAGGCAAAGCTCTTTTTAATGCGGCCGCCCTGATGGGGAATGGAAAAGTGCTGTCTGTGCAGCACAAAAAACTCCTTCCCACTTATGACGTGTTCGATGAAGCCCGCTATTTTGAATCCGGTAAAAAATCATCGGTTTGGAAAGTAGGGGGCCTGCGTTTGGGACTTTCGATTTGCGAGGATCTCTGGAATGACGAACAAGTCTTGGGTCGCAAACTTTATCCCGGTGATCCTGTGGCCGAGTTGGTTCAGCAAAGAGCAAATGTTTTGCTCAACATTGCCGCTTCTCCCTACCAAAGGGGAAAAGAAGCCTTGCGCTATTCTTTACTTTCGAAGATTGCCCGCAAACATAAACTTCCCCTGATTTACGTAAATTTGGTGGGAGGAAATGATGACCTCATCTTTGATGGCAGCAGTTTTTGTCTGAATGCCCAGGGAGAAGTGACTCATCAACTCAAGGCCTTTGAGGAAGATTTGGCGATTATTGATACCGAGCCTCTAGTTTCTAAAAATCCCCCCAACCCCCCTTTACAAAGGGGGGCAGGGACAGAAGACCCCCCCACTTTATTAAAGGGGGGTTGGGGGGGATTTGACTTGGACCACATCTACAAAGCCCTCATCCTGGGCACCCGCGATTATTTCCAAAAAAATAATTTTAAAAAAGCCGTGATCGGTCTTTCTGGTGGAATTGATTCTGCTCTTACCGCCGTGATTGCCGCCAAAGCGTGTGGAAAAGAAAATGTTTTGGGCGTGGCCATGCCTTCTCCTTTTTCAAGCGAGGGAAGTTTAAAAGATGCCAAAGCTCTGGCCGAAAATTTGGGGATTGCTTATCGTGTGATTCCGATCGCTTCTATTTATGAAGAATATCAAAACTCTTTGGCCTGGAAGCAGGAAACAGAAAAAGGAAAAGTGGATGTGGCCCTGCAAAACATCCAGGCCCGCATTCGCGGCACCTTGCTCATGGCTTTATCCAACCGCGAAGGTTCTTTGCTTTTAAGCACAGGAAACAAATCCGAAATGGCCGTGGGATATTGCACGCTTTATGGGGATATGGCTGGCGGCTTGGCGGTGATTTCAGACCTTCCCAAAACCTTGGTCTATGAACTCTCCTGGCATATTCGCCAAACAGAAGGCTTTATTCCCGAATCCACTCTTACCAAAGCGCCTTCCGCAGAACTGGCTCCCGATCAGAAAGATCAGGATGATCTTCCTCCCTATGAAATTTTGGATGAAATTTTGAAACGCTATATTGAAGACAACGAGGGTTTGGAGAAAATTGTAAAAGCCGGTTTTTCTGAAAAAGTGGTGCAAAAGGTCATTCAACGCATCGATCAAAACGAATACAAACGCAAACAAGCCCCCCCGGGATTACGAATCACCAGCAAAGCCTTTGGCTACGGACGCCGGCTGCCGATTACGAACGGGTTTAGGGAGTAGAAAAGAAAACGTCTAAAAAACATTCGTCAAAAAAACAGTTGTTTAAATTTCTGACCATGATACGAGATAAGCCCCGTTCTGCTTGATCTGCTTGATCTGCTTGATCTGGAAACGGGGATTTTTTTGGAGGATCATCATGGGTGAAGTAAAAGTACAAGTGGTTTTAGAAAATTATGTGGATAAGGCTTTGGTGCTGGATGGTAAAATGCCGAAGTCACAGTTGAGAACTTTTACCCTGAATGCCTTGGTGGATACTGGTGCCGTGATGCCCATGCTGCCTCAAGATGTGGTAGATCATCTCGGGTTGAAGTCCTTTAAAAAAGTGGTGGTGACCTATGCCGATGAGCGTAAAGATGAAAGATTTCTTGCAGGAGGCTTGTTCTTGAGTATTGGGGATCGTAGCATGAGTACAGATTGTATCGTAGGCCCACCTTTGAGCGAAGCCTTGATCGGCCAAGTAGTTTTGGAAGAATTGGACATGATCGTGGATTGCCAAAGAAAAACACTGACCGTAAGACCGGAATCCCCTGTGTATCCTTCTTTGAAAATGAAATAAAATATCTTTTCAAAGAAAAACCCTCAAATGCATGAAAATAGTATTCGCCGTTTAATAAAACAGAACTTCAGCGGTGGGCGCCGGCTGCCGATTACGAACGGGTTTAGGGAATCATGATTTCTGCAGAATCTTAGCTTCCTGAGCCTCCTTCTCCACTTCCTCCAAGCTTGATCCCCTTCTTTTCATCTTTATCTCCAGTGTCTGGCTTTCCATCACCTTTCTTTTTTCCTTTAACGATGGTAGGTATAAAATTTCTGCAAAGATCATTTGCATCACGAGCGGGGGGAGCAAATGACTGCCCAGGATGAGTGGCTTCAAAACGCATGCGGTCTATATCTAGAACAATTTCTACCCTGCGGTTGATGGCCATGGCCCGGTCAAGATCAGTTCCCGTGAGTTGTTTACCGGACTCATCTCTCTCGGACTCTTCTGGCTCGAGAGGGCCATAACCTTCGAAGCGAAGACGACTAGGCTCTATCCCATCTTTTATCAAGCGATCTTGCACTGCTTTTGCACGATTTTGAGAAAGAGTAACATTATCGATGCACTTACCGGTTCCATCCGTATGAGCCTTAATTAAAATAGGGGCAGTTTTTGTACCATCCATGAGTTCTTGGGGACTTAAAGTCGTGGAAACAGGACTGGGCTCTTCTCCCTTAATAATCCGTACTGCTTTGTAAAGCGCAGGATAAGGATTTCCTTGAAAAACTTCTTTTAGAGTTTGTTTTGAAGCAAGGTCTCTCGGAAGAAGAGGTGCCCCTGCAGCACTAAGAGTAGTGGGAGGAATGGCAGCTAAACGATTCATATCAGAACCTTTTTTGGGATCTGTTTTTCTTCCCGGATAATCAGGTCTTCCAACCTGAAATTTAACTCCTCTCAGTGTCAGAAGTGGCTTGTCTTGAAGGGCTTCTTCAACAGGGCTTACCTCAAGGCATATTGCTTGAGAAGCCCCCACTGCTTCAGGTGTTCCCGCAGCTTCTAACAGTTCTTGTCTTTCGGCGATTTCAGCTTTTTTAGCCTCTAAAGCTCTTGCATAGGCAGCCAATCTCTCAAGTAAATCGATCTGATCATGACAATCTTCTGGAATTCTTTCTCCCTTTTGAAGTTTTTCAAAGGGAATCGGGAGCTTAGAAAAAGATCGTATTTCAAAGTTGTAAGTATCTGCAAAGTTTTTGGCTACTCGTTTCGACTCTGGGATGCTTTGCAACACGACTTGGCTGGAAGAGATCGTCGAGTTACGAGACAATCTTGCTTTTTCACTTTGTAGTTTTTCAAACTCCCTCTCTTCCAGAATTTTTCTGGCTTTGGCAAGAAGAGCTAGATTCTTGGGGTCAGTGACTTGAGTATTATTCTCTTCTACTTTTGACCTTACCTCTGCCTCGAGAGCCATAATACTTGCTGCCACATTTTTAATGCTTTCTGTGGTGCTGGGGCAGGTTTCAGTCGGGGGTTGAACACGTCCGGGAAAAGAGATGTCCGGGCAAACACCCAAAGCGACGAGACCGATAGGCAGATTAGCATCCCCGCGCCCATCTTCTGGGGCAAAAGTTCTGGCTTGTGGAAGTAAAACAGATTCTGCCATGGCACAAAAATTTATATGAACCGGGTGATTATAAGGAGTTACTGTAAAACCAAAAAGGCCTGCTCCAAGTTGGAAAACACTGCCCCCACCTGCTGTGCGAGAAATGGAATTGGTATATCCTGCATTCGTGTAACCATCGAAATAAACTCCTCCTGCGCCGATAAAAATCATGGTAGGGCCGGTCACAGAGTTTGTTCCATACGCATTGGTCCAATCGGCAATTAAACGGACAGCCACAGCTAAAGCATTTCCCTTGGAACCTCCTGCGTTGATTCCACTTCTCAACCCTATCCAATCGACACAAATGCCGCCGCGAAAAGAAAGCTTATCTTTGAACACACGATAAAAAGTGCCTTCTCCACAAAGCCCTGCCTGAACCACACTCCAATCACTCTTTCTTCCGAAATTATAGTCAAAATGTTCACCGTCAGCATCTCCTACATTCATCATGGGAGCAGAAGAGATGAAAAAATCACCTCTTACTGTAAAAAGATCATTGGCTGTAGAGGTCCGAATCAGTGGGGTTGCGGCAACGCTTGAAGTGGGGGAGGGTGTAGGTTGTGCTGCGAATAAACCCGTGAGGGGTGATAAAGGTGCCATATAAACATCTCCTAAGATTCAATATTTGTATTTCTCACAATTCAATAAGCAATATCGGAACCTTGTTTAAAAAGTTGCTAAAAAAATAACAAATAAAAAAAATAAAACTTTTGTAAAACAATTAGCAACTTCTATAAAGATCTGTCGATAACTCTATAAGTCATATTTTCAAGTCATTAGAGATCTATCAAGGAGCTTTTTGCATGAGGTATAAAAACCTGGAAAAATTTTTCATTCTTTCTTTCATTTTGTTTTTGGGCCTGCTTTTAAAAATCCCTTTTTCTGATGCTGCCTATCCCGGCCCCTTTACTTGTGATGCGACAGGCTGTCATTTGGAAGTACGAAATGACTTGGATGACAATAGTTTAGGGACTTTAAGAGAAGCTCTTGCCCAAGCGTGTTCCAGGGGAGGCGACCATTTGATTTCCTTTGGGAATGCGGTGCCTAGCCCTTCTGCCAGAATTCGATTGCAAGCCCCTTTAGACATTCCTTCTGACTGTCGGGCAAATTCAATCAATATTGCAGGTCGTGGAACTCCCAATGTTCCAGGAAGTAGCCCGATTGAAATTAATATCGACGGATCTGCTTTGCGCAGTAACAACACCCTCATCCCCGACGGCTCAAGTAATCAGTGTTCTTTTTCTGTCAATTCAAACACCACCAATGTTTTTATCCATAATCTCACTTTCACCGGGGCTCCTTTTGCCCTCTGTGCTTTTGGAAACAACGTCACCATGGTTGACAATTATATTGGAAGCTTTTGGCAGGATGGGGCAGTAGGGGTCAATCAAAATGGAATTTATCTGGGAGGCAACGGTTCTGCCTGCACCATGCGGGATAATACGACGGCAGCAGCGATTCCCAGCCCTTGTGTGCATCACAATGTGATTGCCAGCAACTCGGGCAATGGAATCCTCATCGCCGGTCAGCAATATCGTATTGAAAATAATTATCTGGGGGTTCTTCCAAGAGATGTGAATGTTAATCGTGGCAACGGCGGTGCCGGTATTCGTTTGCTGGGAGATGCTTCACAAAACGTGATCGGCGGGGTTTCCAATAGTCAGGCCAATATCATCCGCTATAACAGTGGGGGCGGAATTGTTCTGGCAGGGACTGCGAACAGCACCCGAAATAATATCAGCCACAATATCATTTCAAGAAATCTGGGCTTGGGAATTGACTTGGGTTCGAACGGTGTTTCTCTTCCCCCTGTCCCTTTGATGCAAGGGCAGCCTTTTCCCCGACCTGCCGCAGGACCCAATGCCACACAACCTTTGGCGGCGGATGCGCATACGATTCCCCAATGTAATCTGGATAGTCAGGGGCGTTGTACGGGCCCCCTTCCTCCCAGCGCTTGGACCTTCAGAGCCAGAGCCCAAATGAATAGTCTGGGAAATTATCCCACCGAATATGAAATTTACCTGGTGGATGCTCAAGATCCTTCTGATCCTTCTCCTGCAGCGAGAGATAGCATGGGTAATTTTTACGGAGAAGGCGATACCCTTTTGATCTCAGGCCGCGTACTTCGGGATGCCAATGACCGATTTCGAGTCAGTTTAAATAATCCTCTTTTGGCAATTGGCCGACGTGTTTCAGCGATTTTAAGAGATGCCCAGGGCAATACCTCTGAGTTTTCAGCAGCGATTGAACTTTTGGATCGTGAAAATCCACCTTTAACCCCTCTTTGTGGAAACGGAGTCATCACGGGAACAGAAACCTGTGACGATGGTAATACGACGGCGGGGGATGGCTGTTCTTCCACTTGTATGGAAGAAACCGGATGGGATTGCGTGGGATCTCCCAGTCTCTGTCTTCCGATTTGTGGAGATGGCATTCGTATTCCAATCACCGAAGCTTGTGATGATGGCAATCAACTCTCTGGGGATGGTTGTTCTTCCATCTGCCGGGTAGAAGACGGTTATATGTGTGTCGAGTTGCCTAACACTCCCAGTCGTTGTGAAACGGTTTGTGGAGATGGTTTTAGAACTCCACTTACCGAAGCTTGTGATGATGGCAACCCATTGCCTGGCGATGGTTGCTCTGGCTGTAGAGTAGACCCCGGCTTTACTTGTTTCGAACTTTTCCCCAACTTTCCAAGTGCCTGTATGCGTACGTGCGGAAACAGAAGAATTGATTTTGGAGAAACTTGCGACGATGGAAATATCCTAAGCAACGACGGTTGTTCAGCCCTATGTGCCGCTGAGCCGGGTTGGATTTGTATTGATCTCCTGAGAAGACCCATTCCTTGTACAGCGATCCGTTGTGGAGATGGCTTTCGGGCAGGAAGAGAGCAATGCGATGATGGAAACACCCTGAATGGCGATGGTTGTTCCTCTACCTGTACCAGTGAACTTCCCCCGCGCTGTGGAGACAACATTATTCAAACCCTTCGTGGAGAAAATTGTGATGATGGAAATACCATGAGTAACGATGGCTGTTCAGCCCTGTGCGCCACAGAACCCGGTTGGATTTGTGTCGATGCCATGGGCAACCCTATCCCTTGTGCAGCGATCCGCTGCGGAGATAATATTCGGGCAGGCGCTGAGCAATGCGATGATGGAAATACAAACAATGGCGATGGATGTTCTTCAATGTGTATGACTGAAGCACCCGGGGTATGCGGAGATGGGATGATTCAAAGCATTCGTGGAGAAAGCTGCGATGATGGAAATACCGCAAACAACGATGGTTGCTCTGGAATGTGTAGAACAGAGCCCGGTTGGATTTGTGTCGATGCCATGGGAAATCCTGTTCCTTGTACTCCCTCTTGTGGAGATGGATTACGTCGGGGAATGGAAGCTTGCGATGATGGAAATACCGCAAACAACGATGGTTGTTCTTCGATGTGTCTCATTGAACCTCCTTATATTTGTACGGAACCCAATCTCAATAGCCCCAGCATTTGTACGCTCTGCAGAAATGGGCAACGGGATATTCCTCCTGAACAATGCGATGCTACAGCTCCCAGAATAGGCCCCTTAACGGGTACCGATCCGGCCTGTTGTCAGACAAATTGCACCTTTGCACCCGTTAGAAGCCCGACTGCGCCCTGTTCCGATAATGATTCAACCACTAGAGATGATCATTGTGATGGTAGTGGAAACTGCATAGGAACTCCCAATTTGTGTGGAGATGGAATGCGGTTAGGGATGGAAGCTTGTGATGATGGTGGTGTTCTGGATGGTGATGGCTGCTCCGCCGCTTGTACCGTAGAGCCCGGTTATACTTGTATGGGGATGACTCCCGATATTTGTAGAAGTGTTTGTGGGGATGGAGTCAAAGCCAGTAACGAAGGCTGTGATGATGGAAATAATTTCACAGGAGATGGTTGTTCAGCGGCTTGTGTCGTAGAATCGGGCTGGATTTGTACAGAAATGCCTCCCACGGCGCCCAGTCTTTGTCATCAGGCTTGTGGAGATAGCCTGTTTCAGTCAGGAGCACCTTACTTTGAACAATGCGATCGGACTGCAACACGTCCTCTTCCTCTACCCTTTGATCCACAATGTTGCAGCATGAGCTGTCGTATCACCCCGGGCACCACTTGTAGCGATGGACATGCTTATACTTCCGGAGACACTTGCGATGCGATGGGAATGTGCACGGGGGTTTTTGATAATTGTGGAAACAGTATTCTCGAGAGTGCCTTTGGAGAAACTTGTGATGATGCAAATAGAATCAGCGGAGACGGCTGTTCTTCTGCTTGTACCCTAGAGCCAGGTTACAATTGTACGGGTATGCCCAGCGTTTGCACTCCCTCTTGCGGAGATGGAATGATTGCGCCGGGTATTGAAGAATGTGACGATTCCAATACCCTGGCAGGAGATGGTTGCTCGACCACTTGTACGATTGAAAATGATTGGGTCTGTGTCGGTTCTCCCAGCGTGTGCTCTCGTACCTGTGGCAATGGCACTGTAGACACGGCGGTAGGGGAACAATGCGAAGGGAGCACTTGCTGTTTGCATTGCCGTTATGCTCCCTTGGGAACGGTTTGTGATGATGGAAGTCTCACCACTACTGCAGATCAATGTAATACGGTTGGAGTTTGTAGCGGAACTCCGATTCCTCCTCCAGGAATTAATCCTCCCATCAATCTCACGGGTTCAGCCGATGGGCCCAACCGGGTGCGAATCGGGTTTACAGATGATTCGAGTAACGAAACCGGTTTCTACCTGGAACGCGCCGATGGGCCTTGCGAAACAGCCACCACTTTTACGCGCCAAACCACTCTTTCTCTTGCTTCGGGAACAGGTTCCCGCCTGACGGCAACCGATCTCAATGTGCAGGCCGGAGCCACTTATTGTTATCAAGCGATCGCGTTTAACACCACTTTGACTTCCGTGCCTTCCAATCGGGCGACCGTCACAACTCCCAATCCTGCCGGGGGAGTGCCTCCTCCTGCTGCCTCCATAGGCACCTTGGAAGGATCAGGATTTAATTGTGCGCTCAGTGGAACGGGATCTGTTTCTAATGTTCTGTGGATGATGATGGGCTTGGTACCAATACTGTTTGTGCGATTGAGACGAAAAAATTGATTTGTAGGGGCACGTTGCAACGTGCCCCTACATTTTCAAGAAAAATCGTTCCCTCTTGCTTCCCATTCTGTTATTTTTTCTGCATTCATGCAGGAACAGTTTTTTTCTTATCTCAAACTCGAACGAGGCGCTTCTTTCCACACGCTTAAAAATTACAAGCGTGATTTGAATGAGTTCACTCATTATTTAAAACAACATTACCCTGAGCTTGTAGAATCCGCTGTCCAATGGGAAAAAGTAACCACTCCCATCCTTCGCGGTTTTCTGGCTTCTCTTTATGAAAAGAAAAATTCTGCTTCCTCCATCGGCAGAAAACTTTCCACCCTGAAATCGTTTTATAATTTTTGTGTCAAAAAAGAAAAAATTTCTTTTAATCCTGCCAAAGCAATTTTAACTCCCAAAAAACCAAAACTCTTACCCAAGTTTTTATCGGTGGATGAAGCCTTTTTGCTTTTGGATCAGGCGGCAAAAGAAAAGAAAAAAAACTCGCTTCGGGATCAAACCCTTCTCGAATTGCTGTATGGTTGTGGACTACGTGTGAGCGAACTCGTGGGTCTTGATTCAAAGGCGGTGAATTTGGAGTCAAAAATATTGAGGATCAGGGGAAAGGGAAACAAGGAAAGAATCGTGCCTATTGGAGAAAAGGCGTGGAAAACTCTTCGAGATTATCTGGCGTCTTATCCTCCCGGTCTAAACACTCCGATATTTCCCAATCGTTCCGGAAAACCCATCTCTGTGCGAACGGTGCAAAGGTTGGTGGATGAGTATCAGCTCAGGGGAGGCTTGGGTCGCAAAATCAGCCCCCATGGGCTTCGCCATTCTTATGCTACCCATCTTTTGGGAAATGGAGCGGATCTGAGAAGCATTCAAGAACTTTTGGGACACGCCTCTCTTTCGACGACGCAAAAATACACACATCTAAGTCTTGAAAAGTTGATGGAGATATATGATAAGGCCCATCCGAAAGCTTAAAATCCCCCCCGACCCCCCTTTTACAAAGTGGGGAAAATAAAAAATTGCCCCCCTGCATAAAGGGGGGTTGGGGGGATTTGAAATGGAGAAATTATGCATGAAACAAATTCGTTGAAATTTCTGGGTACCACGATTATTGCTGTACGCCGCAAGGGGAAAGTGGCTATTGCGGGAGACGGCCAGGTCACCTTTCAAAATACCGTTCTCAAACATACGGCTCATAAAGTGAGGCGGATGAAAAATGACAAGGTGGTTGCTGGGTTTGCAGGTTCTACGGCAGATGCCTTTACGCTTTTTGAAAAATTTGAGGCCAAACTTGATCAATATCGCGGCAATTTAACCCGTGCCGCCGTAGAGCTCGCCAAAGATTGGCGCACCGACCGGATTTTAAGAAGGCTTGAGGCTTTGCTCATTGTAGCGGATGAGAAAAATATTTTGACTCTTTCCGGAAACGGAGATGTGATTGAACCCGATGATGATGCGAGTGCCATTGGTTCCGGCGGCCCTTATGCTTTGGCAGCCGCCAAAGCAATGCTAAAATTTACAGAGCTTTCTGCCAAAGAAATCGCCACAGAAGCCTTGAAGATTGCGGCCAATATTTGCATTTACACAAACGATCAAATTTACGTGGAAGAAATTTAATCTTATGAACTTTACTCCCCGAGAAATTGTCAGTGAGTTGGATAAATATATCATCGGTCAAGGCAACGCCAAAAAGGCGGTGGCCATTGCTTTGCGCAATCGATGGCGCAGACAACAAGTGCCCAAAGAGTTGCGAGATGAAATTGCCCCCAAAAATATTATCATGATGGGGCCTACCGGAGTGGGTAAAACAGAAATCGCAAGAAGGCTCGCCAAGCTTTCTCATGCTCCTTTTATCAAGGTGGAGGCTTCCAAATTTACAGAAGTGGGTTACGTGGGAAAAGACGTGGAATCCATCATCCGCGAGATTACCGAGCTTTCGGTCAGCATGGTGAAAGATGAAGAAAAAACAAAAGTTTTGGCCAAAGCCGAAGAGCTTGCAGAAGAAAAAATCCTGGATCTTCTTCTTCCTCGCAGAAAAGCAAAAGTTTCTGAAGAAGCCAAAACCAATCCAGAGGCGGTACCTGTTCCCGAAAATCAGGAAGATACCCGGCAGAAGTTGAAAACTCTTTTAAGGGCAGGGCAGTTGGAAGATCGCGTGGTAGAACTCGAACTCTCTTCGATGCCCAGCATGCCTATGGTAGAAGTTGTCAGTGGAGCGAGTTTGGATGAAATTGGAATGAACTTAAAAGAGATGTTTCAAAATTTTATGCCGAAGGGGCATAAAAGACGCAAAATGAAAGTGTTTGAAGCGAGACAAATTCTCATTCAGGAAGAAGCCCAGCGTTTGATTGATATGGATCAGGTCATCAAGCTTGCCATCGAACGGGTGGAACAAAATGGAATTGTTTTCCTGGATGAAATCGACAAAATTGCAAGCCGGGAAAGTGGCCATGGGCCTGATGTGTCGCGGGAAGGGGTCCAGCGGGATATTCTGCCGATTGTAGAAGGTAGCAATGTCAACACGAAATACGGCATGGTCAAAACAGACCACATTCTTTTTATCGCTGCCGGCGCTTTTCATGTTTCCAAGCCCTCGGATTTGATTCCGGAACTTCAGGGGCGTTTTCCCATTCGGGTCGAGCTCGAGTCTTTAAATCAGGAAGATTTTTTCAGAATTTTGGTGGAACCTGAAAATTCTCTTTCAAAACAATATGTGGCTCTTCTGCACACTGAAAATGTAGAGATTACTTTTCAAAAAGAAGGCCTCAAAGAAATGGCTTCTTTTGCGGCCCTGGTCAATGAGAGAACTGAAAATATCGGGGCCCGACGCCTGCACACGATTATGGAAAGAGTGCTCGAAGAAATTTCTTTCAATGCTCCCGAAATGAAAGGGGAGAAAATTTCCATCGATGCCCAATATGTAAAGGATCGTTTAATGGATGTCGTCAAAGATCAGGATTTGAGTCGGTATATACTTTAAAAATCCCCCCAACCCCCCTTTATGCAGGGGGGCAATTTTTTATTTTCCCCACTTTGTAAAAGGGGGGTCAGGGGGGATTTATAGGAATAAAATCATATGCAAGAAGCCATGAACAAAGCTTCCATCTTGATGGAAGCGCTTCCTTATATTAAAAAATTCTTTGGAAAAACCATCGTCATCAAATATGGCGGCCACGCCATGGTGGATGAGGATCTCAAGGAATCTTTCGCCAAGGATATTATCCTCATGAAGTACATTGGTTTGAATCCTTTGGTCGTCCACGGAGGAGGACCCCAGATTGGAAAAGTGTTGGAACAAATGGGAATCGAATCGAAGTTTCATCGGGGCATTCGAATCACCGATGAAGCCACCATGGATGTCGTAGAAATGGTCCTCGTGGGCAAAATCAACAAAGAAATTGTGGCCCTGATCAATCAACATGGGGGAAGAGCTGTGGGCCTGTCTGGCAAAGACGGTAATCTTATCCGGGCCAAAAAATTGCCCAAAGAAAAAGTCACCTTCGACAAAAAAATCCATGAAATTATTGATCTGGGTCGAGTGGGAAATGTCACCGAAGTAAACGCCGCCGTTTTAAAACTTTTGGAATCTGATAATTTTATTCCCGTGATTGCTCCCGTGGGAGCGACCGAAAAAGGCGAGGCTTTAAACATCAATGCGGATTTGGTGGCGGGAGCCCTGGCCTCTGCCCTGCAAGCTGAGAAACTTGTGCTTTTGACGGATGTGGAAGGTATCAGCGACAAGCAGGGAAATCTGATTTCCAATTTAAATTCCTCGGAAGCCAAAAAGCTGATTGATGAAAATGTCATCACCGGAGGCATGATCCCCAAAGTAGAATGTTGTATCAAAGCCCTTTCGAGCGGAGTCAAAAGTGCGCATATTATTAATGGTCAGGTAAACCACGCAGTGCTGCTTGAAATTTTTACCGATCAAGGGGTGGGAACTATTTTGAGATGACAAGCAACCAATCCATTATTGACCGAGCCTCTCAAGTTCTTATGAACACCTACGCCCGTTTTCCCATCACCTTGGTCCGGGGAGAAGGTTCTTGGGTTTGGGATATTGAAGATAAAAAATATCTGGATCTCGTGGCCGGAATTGCAGTCAATGCTTTGGGACACAACCATTCTCGTTTGCTAAAAGTTTTAAGAGAGCAAGCTTCTGAGCTGATTCATGTTTCAAATCTTTATTATAATCTTCCCCAGGTAAAACTCGCGGAGGCTCTTACCCGACTTTCTTTTGCGGATCAGGCTTTTTTTTGTAACAGCGGGGCAGAGGCAAATGAAGCAGCGGTCAAACTCACCCGAAAATTTTTTAAGAAAAATGGAGAACCTGAGCGCTATCAGGTCATTTGCATGCAAAACTCTTTTCACGGCCGAACCCTGGCGATGCTCAGCGCGACAGGTCAGAGCAAAGTGCAAAAAGGTTTTGAGCCTTTGGTGGAAGGATTTTCTCACGTTCCCTTTGGAGATCTTGCGGCTTTGGAAAAAGCTATTCAGCCGCAAACCGCTGCCATTCTTCTTGAACCCGTTCAAGGGGAGGGGGGGGTGGTGTTTGCTTCCGAGGATTATTTGCGAGGCGTGAGAAAGCTCTGCGATGAAAAAAATATTCTGCTTATTTTTGATGAAGTACAATCCGGCATGGGAAGAACCGGAAAACTTTTTGCTTACGAACATTCGGGAGTGACTCCTGATATCATGACCTTGGCCAAAGCCTTGGCGGGTGGGCTTCCCATCGGTGCTCTTTTGGCCACTCAAAAAGTTGCGGAAGCTTTTCAGCCTGGCGATCATGCCGCCACTTTTGGGGGCAATCCTCTCGTGACCCGGGTAGCGCTTGAAGTCCTGGATATTTTGGTGGGAGCAGAGGGCAACCTTCCTTTGCTGAAATATGTGCAAGAGGTGGGAGATTATTTTTTAAAACAACTTCTTGGGTTAAAACAAAAACATGCTTCGATTGTCGATGTACGAGGCAAGGGTTTGATGTTGGCCATGGAGCTTCAGCAATCGGGAAAAGAAGTGGTGCAAAAAGGGATGGCCGAAGGACTTTTATTAAATTGTACCCAGGATAAAATTTTAAGATTTGTGCCTCCTTTGATTATTTCCAGAGCTGAAATTGATTTTGCTATTCATGTTTTAGATAAAATTTTATCCTCTGAATTCTCCCCTCCTTTGCAAGGAGGGGATCAAGGGGAGGTAGAAGCTTCTTGAAGGCTTAGCTTTTGCAAACCTCTACCCCCTCTTAATCTCCCCCTTGCAAAGGGGGAGAGACTTTACAAATATATGAAAAAAGATCTTCTCACCTTCAAAGACCTGCAAGCTTCAGACGTCGACACACTTATCAAAGATGCCCTGCGCTTTAAATCCCTGCGTGGAAAAAAGAAACATCCCCAACCGCTCGAAGGAAAAACCCTGGCCTTGATTTTTGAGAAAAGTTCTACGCGAACACGGGTATCTTTTGAAGTGGCCATGAAAGAATTGGGAGGCAATACGGTGAGTCTCAGTGGACAGGAAAGCCAGCTGGGCCGCGGAGAAACTTATGCAGACACCGCACGGGTTCTTTCACGCTATGTGCATGGCATCATGATTCGCACTTATTCCCAAAAAAATATTGAAGACTTGGCGGAGCATGCCCGGGTTCCGGTGATCAATGGTTTGTCAGATCTTTTTCATCCCGTTCAAATTTTGGCGGATCTTTTAACGATTGTTGAAAACAAGAAAAGTTATCAGGATTTAAAAATTGTTTATGTGGGGGATGGAAATAACGTGGCCAATTCGTGGATCGATGCCGCTCTTTTGCTGGGCTTTGAACTGAATGTGGCCTGCCCCAAAGGTTTTAGCCCCACGGCTTCTCTTTTAACTCAAATGGGAAACTGTTCTCACATCTCTCTTCTTTCAAACCCTGTGGAAGCGGTTAAAAATGCAGATGTTATTTATACCGACACCTGGTTTTCGATGGGGCAAAAAGAAGACGCCAAAAAGAAAGAAAAGTTTTCACCTTTTCAAGTCAATTCAAAACTACTCTCTCACGCCGCCAAAGACGCGATGGTCCTCCATTGCCTGCCCGCCCATCGCGGCGAAGAAATCACCGATGAAGTCATCGATGGCCCCCACTCTTTTATTTTCGACCAAGCCGAAAACCGCCTGCATATGCAGAAAGCGATTTTGGCGAAGTTTTTGTAAGTTTTAAAAAAAACGCCCCCCACCATTAACTACTCACTATACTACCCATGAAGGCACATGATCAGGTTTCAGATTTTCCATCTCCTTTTCATAGTCATTAAGGCCACCATCTCCGAAGTCATTCCAACCAAAACCTTTTACTGCGGCGTAGGTGATTGTTGCTGGGATTAAACTTGCTGCGAGCCAAACACCTGCTGCTCCCAGAGGGCCACCAGCAGCAAAAAATGGAAGGCTTGTCAGAACTTTTGCAATCAAGGGTTCTATCCAAGAAGTTGCAGAACCCCTGACTGTGCCATATAAATTTTTCTTGAGGACATCCCCACGACTCTGTCCCTCGTAAAGAGGATTTAAAACTGCATCAGCAACACAATAAAGGCCGACCCCAGCAGCAATAAAACCAAAAGTATGTTTTAAAAACTGATCAGGAGTGTTGGCATAACTTAGGGTTAACGGTCTTCCACTTGCTAGCGTTAGCCCGGCTTTTTTAAAATTTCTATTGAATAGATATTGGGAGGCATGATCAGTAAGAGCTAATGCTCCAGCTACTCCAACAATATGTTCGGTGCGTGTTCCCCAAAATTTTTGATCTATCTCTCTACCGAAACCCAAGATTGGATTGAGAACACCATAATCCATTTTTTGCGTGGGGTGTTCGAGCCAACCGGAAAGATAATCTGCCAACATGTAAGTCCCAAAGGTTGTTAATAGAGGAACGATCATAAAATCTCCTTGTTCATTTCTTTAAAGTTTTTGTTAATGTAACTTTTCCACACACCTTGTTTTACAGGGCATGATAAGTACTTTCGGCCCATCCTTAAATAAGTTGCTAAAAAAATGCAAAATATTTTTAGAGGGGTGTTTTTGATAAATTTTGTGAAAAAAAACCGGTTTTTACCGATTTTCTATTAAATTGTAGATTGTTTAATGGGGCACTATTCTGCTACATTAAGAAAAAAGGGGGTTCATCTTATGACACTTAAAATTGTACCCGTGACAGAGTTTCGTACACATGTCTTGCAAGCAGTTCGTAATGCGCAAACTTTAGGGCAAGAGTATATTATTACAAGTAAGGGAAAGCCCGCGGCTATATTAATGAATTTTGAAGATTGGGAAGGTTTAATGGAAACTCTTGAGATCAAAAAAGATAAAAAATTAATCGCTGAAATTAAAAAAAATAAAAAATATTTTGAACGAGGAGGAAAAGGAATCTCTCATTTGGATATCAAATGGGATGAAAATGAATGAGTTGCAAGATTATTCTTCCCCTCTCTCTGAGAGGGAAACTTTCCAAATTTCATCCGAATATAAAATCAAGAATTAGAGCGGCATTGGATTATCTTGTGGATAACCCTTTTGAAGGAAAAGCTCTCCAAGAGGAGTGGAAAGGCTATTATTCGTTGCGTGTAGATGATTACAGAATTATTTACAAAATCAATAAAGATGTTTCAGAGATACTTGTCTTTGCCATAGGGCATCGAAAAGTCATCTATCAAAATTTAATCTGATAAAAAATTTGCCCCCCTCTTTTCTATCCGCTACACTCTCTTCAATGTTTTTTCGGGGACGATCCAAATACAATTGGAAGGAAATTTTTATTCAGTATGGAAGCCGGCTGGCTTCGCTCACTCATCATGAGGGGATTTATAAAAGTTTGCTTTCCACTTTTGTAGAAATCAGCGGGGCTTCCTCTGCCTCGATTTTGCTGTTTGACGCGGATCTTCAGGAATATAGCCTGAAAGAAAAATCAGGGCTGGCTCCCTTGTCTTTTTCTATTCCTGCCCATCACCCCCTGATTTTATGGCTGGAGCGGGATGCCCATCCCCTGATGAAGCATCAACTGACCGAAGACTTAAGACTCATCGATTTAAAAATACCCGCGCTTACTTATTTTTCAGAATGGCATGTTGAAATTGCTTTTCCCATCCTGGCCGATCAAAAGTTTTTGGGAATTTTAAATTTGGGAGAACGCCCCTCCAAGGCTTATGACACCGAAGACCTTGAACTTTTTTCAAACCTCATGGTTTTGACTTCTCACCTTATAGAAAACGCCTGCCTTTATGAAACCTTACTCAAACAAAATTTCAAACTTTCAGAACTCGCGCGTTTAAAAACCCAGTTTGTGAGTAATATCACCCATGAGCTGAGAACTCCTCTGCATGGGATTTTGGGCCTTACAGAGATTCTTTTGGAAGATACCCAAACCTGCCTTCCCGAAGATTATCGCCGCTATCTGGAGATGATGAAAAATTCGGGGCAGTCTCTTTTGGAATCCGTGGATCATATCCTGAATCTTACCCGCTATCAGTCAGGCCTCGTGCAGTTGGATATTAAAAAACTGGATTTGAAAAAAATGGTGGATGAAACCTCGAAAGAGTTAAGCGATCATTTTTTGCAGAAAAAATGCGAACTTGTTTTAGATTGGCCGGATGGAGTTCCCCATATTTATGGAGATGAAGCCGAGCTAAAACACCTTGTTTTGGATCTTTTGGGAAACGCCATCAAGTTTACTGAGGAAGGAAATATCCGGGTTTCTGCTTCAAAAGCAGGAGAGATGATCAAAGTCTGCATTCAGGATACGGGCTTGGGGATTGACGAAAAAGAACAAAGCGAAATTTTTGAAGAGTTTTATCAATCGGATGCAAGCATGACCCGCGCTTTTGGCGGCACAGGCCTGGGTCTTGCCCTCGCCAAAAAAATTGTTGAGCTTCACGGGGGACGCATTTGGGTGGAATCAAAAAAAGGAATGGGCTCCCACTTTTATTTCACCCTTCCTCTTCATCCTTCTTACTTCGAAATGAAAAAATAAGGGGGATCCCCCAAGAACTTATTTAAATGCCTTGGCCGTAATACCGGCCTGTTCGCTGGGAGTGTCGTGAGCTTGAGTTACCTTGGGAGGTGTCGTGAGAGAGCCTGTCACCGTTGCAGCAAAAGCTTGGCCTACTGCAACTGCATTGTCGGCAATTTCCTTTCCTCTTTTTTTCCCTACTTCCACATGGTCTGTTTCATCCCGATAAATTTTTTGATTTGGATTAGTGTCGAGTTTCATAAGTTTGTTCCTTTCTTAAAAGATTATCGAAAAATGAGGGGAGTAAAGTTGTGTCGAATTATTTGGATTTTTTCCCCCGCAAAGCCTTCTTCTTCAACTCCTTCAAAGAAACCGTGGGTATTTCCTTCTCTCCCACCGGCTTAATCTGCGCTGATTTTAAAAGGATCCCCGCCAACTCTTTTCTTTCTTCATCCCCCGGCTTGGGCCCTTTTTCATAAGTGGTTTTGATAATATATTTTTTGGATCGCTCTACATTTTCCTGCACTTTTTGCTGAAGGGCTTCCTGAAAACGAATCTCTCTTCTTCTGCGAGGAGAAGGGTATTGATCCACCAAAGATTGCAGCAGGCGTTTTCTTTCTGCCGTCAGTAAAACACGATTGTCTTTTACGTCTCCCCGTTGTTCTGCGGTTTTAATACTCTGTTGAAGTTGCTCAAGGGTCAGCATTGTAGAAGGAACGAGACTTTTTTTACAAAAGTTGATCCAGGTTTCCAAATCATACCACCCTTCACGCAAGCGCAGGATGTCGAGAGGAGCCTTGATGGGCCCCGAATATTTATATTTTCCCAAAGAGATAAATTTTTCTTTGGAAATCAGATAAGTGCCATCGGCTTGCCTGCAATCCTGAAAAGCGGATTCCCATTGGGCCAGAGAGTAGGCCTCGGTATCCACAAAACCGATTTGGTAAAGATAATTGGGGTCGATGGATTTGTAGCGGATATATTCGCCGCTGAGATGGGCAGGTAAAAGCTTCTCTTTCGGAAGCTCTCGCCACACTTCTTCCATCGTGCTTCGATTTTTTTCAATTTGAGGATCTTGTGTCATTTAAGAAAACTCAATCTCAGGCTCCGGATATTCATATTCCCCCGTCAGGTGATTCACAGACACCCTTCTGGAACCTCGCGGAGAAGAGATGGTGACATTATCCAAACTATTATCAATCAAATTAAACGTAGAAAGCATGTCTCGCTCGTCTTGCCGATCGAGTGCAGCATAGTGACGTGCTTCGGCGCGATCTGCATCTTCATTGTGGCGCTGGTTGTCGGATTCATGATCCGCCGATTGATTTGTCAATCTGGAATTCAACTCCGAAGCCGCCCGCTGTTCTTTAGCAGCCGCTTCTGTTCCATCGGCAGAAAATTTGGCAGAAATGGCCATACCCCCTGCGACAGCACTACCGCCTACGCCGGCACCGCCGATGATGGTTCCGGGGCCTATGCCCCCACTAGCAGTCGCCGCAGCTGCTTTAAGAGCAGCTACTTCAGCAGCCAGTTCAGCAAGGGTAGGAGCAGCAACTGGAGCAGCAGCAGGAGCAGCAGTAGCTGTAGTAGCCACCATAACTTCAAGATTTGCAGCTGCACCGGCAAAACCACTGCCTGCACCACCAGCAACTGATAAGCCTCCCCCAGCGGCAGGTGCAACAACTGCAGCAGGTGCAAGGGCTGCTGCCCCTGGGGCAACAACGGCAGCAGGCGCAAGAGGTGCGGCAGCAAGAGCAGTAGGGGCAACAACTGGAGCAGCACCCGCAGCAGCAGTTCCTCCTAGCCCAACTAAAGCCGCAGCTTCAGTGCCTACCGTTGTGGCTGCAGTTGCAACAGCAGCAGCGCCTACTGTAGCAGCCTCTGCAATAGTGGTAGCTGCTGCGACAATTCCTCCAATGATAGCTGTAAACATATGAATTCTCCTTTTAAAAATTTTTTATTTAAAACCCATTCAAAAGAATGATCGGTAGAGAAGAGGGTTAAAGTTGCGGGTTTGGAATTAGAAAATGATGTAAAAAGATTTTAAAAGAGTATAGGGGAGTTAAATGAATTTTACGCTGCTTCCAAATGGATCTTGAGGCGCAAACCCGCTTTTCGAAGTTGATCTCTCAAAGCAACAGAAACAAAATGTTCAACAGAATATTTCATCGCTTTGGCGAGCTTGGCGGCTAAAGCAGGGGACACCGTTCGCCTTTCTTTTTCGATATCACAAAGATAGGCCCGAGAGATACCCACTTTGCGGGCAAGATCTGTTTGGGCGATTTCATCGCATTTGCGAAGGGCTTCAATCATTTGGCCAAAAGTGAGAGGGCCTTTATTTAATTTTTTTAAGAACTCATAAGCATCTACATTTTTAGTAGTCATGTTTATTTACCTCCTGAATTTCTACAAATTCTATTTTTAAACCTTGTTTTACTATATAAATCGCCCTGTAAGCTCTATTCAATCGAATGGATCTTTGAAACTTGCGATCTCCTTTTAAAGGTTCATCGTGATACCCTGGAGTTTTTCGCGTATCTTCAAGCCCAAATTTTGAAACAATTTCTATCCATTTAAACAATTTTCTAAAAATATGAGAAGGAACCTTCAAAAGTTGTTTTTGAGCTTTAGGAGCGATTTCAACTTTTTTAATCATTTCTATGATGTACCCTAATCAGCATACAAATCAAGGATAAAGTTTTCATTCCCCTCAATTCTGTAAGCATTATGTCATAATTACATTGACATTCGTCACCATAAATATGACTACAGCTTATGGACTTAAGCTTTCTCATTCCTTCTAAAATTCGACGCCAGGTATTGGCTTATTTTGTGGAGAATCCCGACGCCCAAGTGGGAATCCGCGAACTCGCCAGAGAACTCAAGGTTGCCCCCCAAGTGGTTTATCGCGAACTGCTTAATCTGGAAGGTTGGGGGTTTTTATTTTCCTCCCGAAGAGGCAATCAACGCGCTTTTCGCAGAAATACAAAATTTCCATTATATCCTGCGATGCGAGATTTGTTTCAAAAGCTTCAAGAGGAGAATTCCAGAAAAGTCGAAGTTTTAAAAACTTATGATTTGGATCAAATGGTGCGTCGGTATAAAAAAATTGCTGTTCCTCCCGAATTAATTCCAGGTCTTACCGCTAAAAGAACCAAACCCAGAGCTTGGGAAGAAGAAAAAATTTTAAAGAGAAAAAAAATGATGAAGCTTTAAATATCCAGCAAATCCACCCTGGCAAAAGGAATAACCCCAAACCGATCGCTCATTGCCAAAGAAGTTTTATTTTTGAAATGACGCATTGCTATCAATTTTTGTACCTCTTTTGACTTCAGTATCTCGACAGCTTTCTTGCGAAGAAGAGTGCTTAAATTTTTTCCCCGATGGCTCTCTTCTATATAAATGCCGTACCCAAAAGCCATTTTCCATCGACATTGATAAGGGATGATTTGAACCGGCCAAAAAAGTCCTGCAATGGGCTTATCGCCCTCCCAAGCAATCAAAATCGCCTCTCCACGCATAGCCGCTGGAAGAAAAGTGGCATCCGTTATCCACTCGGCATTTTCACGGGTAGGCAACATATCGTGCTCGAACTGGTCCAAAAATTTTAACAAGTTTAAGTAGAGTTTTACTAAAATTTCCCGGTCTTCGAGAGTGGCGATGCGGATTTCGATTTTTGGAGAAGATTGAGGGCTCATTTTACTTTCTTATACAAAAAATCCCAAAATTCAATTTTACCTGCACCCGCAAAGTCTGCATTGATCTGCTTACGCAACTTTAGATAATATTTTTTAAACTGCTTAGGGGTAATGAAATAATGAAAAACTTCCCGAAAAGGCACACGGCTTAGTACGCGTGTGAAAAACAAAGAAAAACGTTTGTCTTTTGGATTTTTCAGCACCTTCCTAAACTGATTTAAACTGATATTTAAATCCCAATTGGGGTGAATCATGGTTGTAATCCTTCTTGAAGGATATTTTTACTACACTCATTTTCTTTCTAAATCAACAAACTGATCCACTGTTAAACCAGCTTCTCGGATAAGACTTCTTAAAGTACCCTTTGCAATCTCTTTATGATTAGGAATTGTCAGGCGCCGAAAAGGAGGAAAGGTTTGGCGAAGAATGACATGGCTTCCTGTTTGATGATCAAATTGATAACCCATTTTCTGAAAAATTTTGACAGCATCTTTTCCAGATACAACAGGGAGTTTGCTCATATGGCGATATCAATCATTTCTTCTTCAATAGAAGGTGGAATGGGTTCGTGATGTTTACTTAAACTTTCGAGATAACCTTCCATGGCCTCCTGAATGTTACTGATAGCTTCTTTGCGGGTTTTCCCTTGAGAAATACAGCCGGGTAAAGTGGGACACTCTGCGACATAAAAACCATCTTCGTCTTGGGTGATCAGAACTCGATATCTCATATACTTTATATGATTACTTAAATGAGTATCTAAAATCAACATAAGTTTCTTCCAATTCCGCGATGTCACGAACAATTAAAGATGTCCGGTCACTACTGTCCCAACGTTGATCTAGCGATCAAAGTCAGGGTTTGATTTTTAAAGGTTTTTTTGTCATTTATGAACCAAATCAATTTGAAATCGATTTTAGTTGAGCGTCAAGATTCGACCCATGAATACAGGTCGAACTA
>ORMF010180194.1_pt1 | contig 81021 bp, 71 predicted proteins | sample 1779871 | NCBI WGS metagenome assembly ORMF01 (sample SAMEA104232316, study PRJEB22302) | groundwater metagenome | biome: forest; feature: aquifer; material: groundwater | place: USA | collected 2011-08-07 | depth 5.4 m | reverse complement strand
CGGCTTGAGCCTCATGGGATTTATTCCTTTTATCAACTCCTTCGCCGTTTTCTTGACCAACCGCGCGTATGACATGCTGCGCATGGACCTGTGCTACAACAACTGCAACGTAAAAGTCATTTGTTCCCATGCCGGCTTGACCGTTGGCGAGGATGGGGCGTCCGCGCAATGCCTGGAAGACCTGGCGCTCATGCGCGTATTGCCCAATATGGTGGTCATCTGTCCGGTGGACACCATCGAAGCGCAAAAAGCGACCCGCGCTATTGCCGAGGCCAAGGGTCCGATGTACCTGCGCACCAGCCGCGCGCCGCTTCCGATTCTGACAAAAGAATCTGATTCATTTAAAATCGGCAAAGCCAACGTTCTGCGCGAAGGAAAAGACGTCACGATCTTCGGCTGCGGCACGATGGTTTCAGAGGCCTTGCAAGCGGCCGATATCTTGCAGCAGGGAAAGATCAGTGCCAGGGTCGTGAACATGCACACCATCAAACCCATCGATGAAGATATGATCATCCGCTGCGCCAAAGAAACCGGCGCCATTGTCAGCGCCGAGGAACACCAGATCAACGGGGGATTGGGAGGCGCGATCGCGGAAGCACTGGTGAAACATCAGCCGGTCCCCATGGAAATGGTGGCGGTGCACGACACTTTTGGCGAATCCGGCTCACCACAGGAATTGCTTAAGGCCTATCATCTCAAAGACGTCGATATCGCGGAAGCGGCAAAAAAAGCGATCAAACGAAAGCGAAGATAATAATGATGAAAAAAACGACCATTCAGCAGTTGGCCGATTACGGACAAAGCGCGTGGCTGGATTACATCAGCCGCCCCTTGCTGGAAAGTGGCAAATTAAAAAATCTGATCGCGCAGGGATTGCGCGGCATGACCTCGAACCCGTCAATTTTCAACCAAGCCATCAGCTCCAGCAACGATTACGACGCAAGGATCGTCCAACTCAAAGGAAAAGGGAAATCCACCTTTGATATTTACGACACGCTGACCATCGCCGACATCCAAGATGCCACCGATCAATTCAAACCAGTTTATGCCGCGACAAAAGGACTCGATGGTTATGTGAGCCTCGAGATCAACCCCAAGATCGCGCATAAAACCGCGGAACAGATCACCGAAGGCCTGCGGTTGTTCAAGGCGGTCGGTCGACCGAACCTGATGATCAAGGTCCCGGCGACCCCCGAAGGGTTCAAGGTCGTTGAAGAGCTCACCGCCAACGGCGTTAATGTCAACACAACGTTGATCTTTTCCGTAAAACAATATGAACGTACCGTGGAGGCTTATTTTGCCGGCCTCACGCACCTGCTGAAGAACAAGGGAAGCGTCCATAAAGTCCATTCCGTGGCCAGTGTTTTTGTCAGCCGCATCGATACGCTGATCGATGAGCTTTTGGAAAAAAATGCTGACGCCAAGAATCTGCAATCGTTAAAAGGAAAGGCGGCGGTCGCCAATTGCCGTATTATTTTCGAACAATACCACGCGTTTGTTAATTCCCCCGCTTATAAAACGCTTGCCGCGCAGGGGGCGAACATGCAGCGCGTTTTGTGGGGCTCGACCAGCACCAAGAACCCCCAATACAGCGACATCAAATACGTCACGGAATTGATCGCCCGCCCGACGGTCAACACGCTTCCGGAAAAGACATTACTGGCGTTCCTTGACCACGGAAAGGTCCAGGAAGCCTTCGGAGCATCATCTGGCGATGCCACAAAAATCCTCTCCCAGCTGAAGTCCCTGGGAATTGACATTGACCAGATCTGCCAGAACCTTTTGCGCGACGGGGTTAAATCCTTTGAAGACGCCTTCGAAGCGTTGCTCAATGCGATTGAAAAAAAGGCGGCTCAATTGATCAATCGATAATCGATGGCGCAAATACCCCCACAGTCTAAAGTCCTGATCTTCGAAAGCTCGTTCATCCTCGCCAATTATTTGCTCAAACTCTGGCAAGGAATCGCCCAGCAATCCATCGCCGACCACAATCAGTTCAATGTCGCGCTCTCCGGAGGCCGCACCCCGGCTGAATTTTATTGCCGCCTTTCAACGATCGATGACGACGCCTTGTGGCAAAAAACCCATCTCTTTTTGGGCGATGAACACTTTGTCCCCGCGCAGGACAAGGAAAATAATTTCCGGATGATCAAAGCCAACCTGATCGATTATATCCACATCCCGCGCAGTCACGTCCACATGATCCCAACAGATGTCGAGACCGCGGCGGTCGCGGCCGAACATTTGAAACATGAATTGGTCGGACATTTTTCCTACCAGCGTAAATCTCTGCCAACCTTTGACCTAGTCTTGCTCGGCGTAGGGGAAGACGGCCATACCGCTTCACTTTTCCCGGGCATGGAGAATATCGCGGATCCTAACCTGGTGACTGTGCCCGTTTCCCTGCCGCATTTAAAAAACGACCGGATCAGCCTGTCGCTTTCGGTCATCAACAACGCCCGTTACGTTATTTTCCTGGTTTTAGGCGCGCATAAAAATGAGATCATGCACAAAATCCTCGAAGAAAATCTCATTTGCCCCGCATCCAAAGTCAATCCCGCCAACGGAGAGCTCATTTTTCTGCTGGACAAAGAAGCGGCCCGCCAATTATCCAAACCTTTTATCTACGCCCACCAGCAAGACGCCATTTCAGTAGATTCCACAGTCAAACAAGAGTAAATTTTCGTTGTTTGGTCAATCTAATCATGTATAATGAACATGATTTATCGTCGCACGATCTATAACTCTTTGAACTAAAATCAGTTGTAAAGAGGACCTGCACCATTATGGATCCATGGGGCCCAGTCGCGCGTCTGCCGCGACAAAAAATACAAGAGTTGCAGAACCAAAAACTTCACCTTTTCATCAACCGCTATCTTTACCCTTTTAGCCCGTATTACCGCCGTTTGTTCGACCAAAACAAGATCGATCCCAAAGATATCCGTACCGTAGCGGACCTACACCGCATCCCGTTCACTTCGAAAACGAATTTTCTGGACGTTCCGCCGCAGGCGGGCATCGCCTGCGGCGGAACGCAAGACGGTGATCGTTTCCGCGAATTCATCCTGCAGCCCGATAAGGAAAAGATCCGCGCCGCCTGGCCGCCGGCTAAACTGGCGTCTTTGGCGCTGACGGCGGTGTTGCGCGGCCAAACGGCCGTTGAGGACAAACTTATGGCGGAATTTAAACCCAGTTTTATGACCTTTACGACCGGCACCACCAATCGTCCGGTGCCATTTATGTACAGCAGCTACGACATCCAGAATCTCTACGTCTCCGGTGGCCGCATGCTGGATGTCTTCCGGATCAAGCCCATGGATAACATTGTCAGCACCTTTCCGTACGCGCCGCACCTCGCGTTCTGGCAAGTGGTCTTTGGCGCCCTGTCCTCGCACCGGCTGGCCTTGAGTACCGGCGGGGGCAAGGTCATGGGCACGGAAGGCAACATCGCGGTCATCCAAAAGATGAAGCCGGCCGTGGTGCTGGGTGTGCCCAGTTACATTTATCATGTCCTGCGCGAGGCCGTTGAAAAAAAATGTGACTTCCGCTTTATCCAAAAAGTGGTGCTCGGTGCCGCGCGTGTCACGCCGGCGTTCAAAATGAAAGTGGTCGAACTGCTCACCGCGATGGGCGCGAAGAACGTCGCGGTCTTCGGGACCTACGGGTTCACGGAGGCCCGCTCGGCATGGGCCGAATGTCCGGCAGGCCCGCAAGGCTCCAGCGGTTATCATCTCTACCCGGACAAAGAAATCTTTGAGATCGTTGATCCCAAAACCGGTGACGTAAAAAAAGACGGAGAAGACGGCGAGCTGGTCTATACGGCTATCGATGCACGGGCGAGTGTGGTCATACGCTATCGCACCGGCGATTTTGTCAAAGGCGGTATCTCTTATGATCCCTGTCCTCACTGCGGATCTACGGTGCCGCGGATCTCCAGCGACATCACGCGCTTGTCAGATATCAAAAATATGCATTTATCAAAGATCAAGGGGGCGCTGGTCAACTTGAGCCATTTCGACGCCATCTTTTCCGAGATAGGGGCCGTTGACGAATGGCAGGTGGAAATTAAAAAGAAAAATGATGATCCTTTTGATGTGGATGAAGTGATCATTTACCTCTGCGGCCTGCCGGGCGCGAACCAGCAAGACGTGGAAAACCAACTGCGTAAAAAGTTGCTTTTGGCGACGGAGCTGGCACCTAACGCGATCCACTGGGTTCCCCGGCCGGAACTCATCAAACGCCTGGAACTGGAAACCGCCAACAAGGAAAAACGGATCGTGGATAAAAGGCCAAAGGATTAGACATGAACCGCGTTGCCGTTATAGATGGAATTCGAACTCCCTTTTGTAAGATGGGGACGGAGCTCAAGGACATTGACGCCCAGGAACTCGGGCGCATCGCCACGCGGGAACTTCTGGAGCGCACGGCCATCGATCCGCGTCAAATTGATGAAGTCATTTTCGGTAACGTCAGCCAGCCGGCCGATACCGCCAACATCGCGCGGGTGATCTCCCTTTTAAGCGGGATCCCGAAAACCGTGCCGGCCTACACGGTGCACCGCAATTGCGCTTCCGGCATCGAAGCGGGGGTGCAAGCCGCGATGAAGGTCCAATTGGGACAGGGGAATTGCTACATCGCCGGGGGAACCGAATCGATGAGCAATATCCCGTTCTATCTGACAAAAGAACTCAAGGAAATCCTGACGTATCTTTCCCGGGCCAAAACATTTCCGCAAAAATTACAGACCCTGGGCCAGATCCGGCTGGCCTACCTTAAACCACGTATCGGATTGGAGATGGGATTAACGGATCCCGTTTGCGGTATGATCATGGGTTTGACCGCCGAGGTTTTGGTCAAAGAATTCGGCATTACCCGGGAAGATCAGGACGCCTTCGCGCTGGAAAGCCATTTGCGCGCCATCCGCGCCAAAACGGTGTTACGTGAAGAAATTGTGCCGGTCATTGCGCCACCCAAATATAAATTGACCGTTGAGCACGATAACGGTCCCCGTGAAGGACAAACACTCGAAGCCTTGGCCAAATTAAAACCTTACTTCGATCGGCGTTCCGGAACAGTGACAGTCGGCAATTCAAGCCAGGTCACTGATGGAGCCGCGGCATTGCTCATCACCAGCGAACAGAAAGCAAACGAACTCAACTTGAAACCGTTAGGTTTTATCAAAGCATACGCCTTTGTCGGTGTCGAACCGCACCGGATGGGCATTGGCCCGGCGCACGCCATCCCGCAGGTTTTAAAAAAAGCGGATATGCGCCTTAAAGATATTCAGGCAATCGAGATCAATGAAGCGTTCGCCGCCCAGGTTTTGGCCTGCCTTAAAGCGCTGGACTCTGCGGCCTTCGCCAAAGAATTCGGCTATGAAGGATATACCGGCGCGATCGACCGCGGTATCCTCAATGTCAACGGCGGGGCCGTGGCTCTCGGACACCCAGTTGGAACGACCGGCGCGCGACTGATCCTCACAATGCTCAAGCACATGCAACGCCATAACCTCAACACCGGGATTGTCTCGCTGTGCGTCGGCGGCGGCCAGGGCGCCGCGGTGATACTGGAAAGATAAAAAAGGAAATGCCGTAACCAGAATTTTTTCTGGTTACTGGTTACTCATAAAACAATGTCTCTATCCTACCGTGAACAAAACAACATCGGTTTCATCGAATTCGACCAGCAGGATTCCAAGGTCAATCTTTTGACCACGGATGTGTTAAAGGGACTGGACCGGATCTTGGACGCGCTTGCCGGCAAGTCTTCCTTAAAGGCCGTGGCCATTGTCAGTAAAAAGAAAGATGTTTTTATCGCGGGGGCGGATATCAAGGAAATAGCAGGGATCACCCAACCCGAAGAAGGCCGGCAAAAAGCCAAAGCCGGACAAGATATCCTCAATAAACTTGAAGACTTGCCCATACCCACCATCGCCGTGATCGACGGGGTGGCACTCGGCGGCGGCTGCGAACTGGCGCTGGCGTGCCAATATCGTCTGGCAACCTTCAACGAAAAAGTGCGCATCGGTTTGCCGGAAGTCAACCTCGGCATATTTCCCGCGTTCGGCGGGACATACCGTATGCCCCGATTGGTCGGCCTGGCTGAAGGCCTGACATTGATCCTCACGGGAAAACCTGTCGACGCCAACAAAGCGCTGCGCCTGGGATTAGTGGACCGTCTCGCCCCGCAAAACGGCCTGGACCATCATCTCAACACGCTTATCGAAGATATCCACAACGGACGCATCGCCCTGAACAAATACACGCGCCGCAGATCCAAAGGATTGCCCGCTATCCTCGAAAAATCTCTCCCGGGCCAATGGTTCATCTTCCATCAATCCACACAGTCCGTTCTGAAAAATACCAAAGGCTTTTATCCCGCGCCGATCAAAGCTCTCAACGTTATCAAAAAAAACTTTTACTTGGGTCGCGCCAAAGGTCTTGATGTCGAAGCGCGGGAATTCGGCCAACTGGCCACGACCGCGATCTCAAAAAATCTCATCCACATTTTCTATCTTTCCGAACAATACCGCAAACTCAGCGTTGAAGGTGTTTCACCCCAACCGGTCGAAAAGTGCGGTATCATCGGCGCCGGTGTAATGGGAGGAGGGATCGCTCAATTATTGAGCTACTCGAGCATCTGGGTACGCTTGAAAGACATCAACTATGATGCGCTCGCGCTCGGTGTGCGCTCGGCGGTGAAACTTTACCGGGATGCCGTTAAAAAACGCCGCATGAAACCATATGAAGCGACTGTCAAGATGGACAAGATCACCACGACGCTCGATTACAGCGGGTTTGCCAATACCGACATCGTCATCGAAGCGGTGGTCGAAAATATGGAGATCAAACGCAAGGTCTTCCGGGAGTTAAGTGGTGCTGTCAACAGTCAAACGATCCTGGCGACCAACACTTCGGCCTTGTCCGTTACGGAGATGGCGAAAGAAACGAAAGACCCGTCGAAGGTGATCGGCCTGCATTTCTTCAATCCCGTCCACAAAATGCCGCTTGTAGAGATCATCACGACCGCGCAAACCAGCAAAGAAACACTCGCCAGCACACTGGCCCTGGTCAAACGTCTAGGAAAAACACCGATCGTCGTCAAGGATTCCTGCGGGTTCGTGGTCAACCGGATCCTGCTCGGCTACATCAACGAGGCCGGCCGGCTTTTGGAAGAAGGGCATTCCGTCGTTGCCATTGATAAGATCATGACGGATTTTGGCATGCCGATGGGGCCCTTCACCTTGACCGATGAAGTCGGCCTTGATGTGGGCAGCAAGGTCCTGCACATCCTAGAACGGGGATTGGGAGAACGGTTCAAACCGGTCGACATCTTCGAAAAAACTTACGCGCAGGGTTTTCTCGGGAAAAAAACCGGAAAGGGATTTTATCTGCATCAGAAAAAACACATTCCCAACCCGGCCGTCGCCGGCGCCCCTAACGGGGCAAAAACAAATGACGAAATTCGTTCCAACAACGAAGAAGCCCTGCAACGCATGGTATATCTCATGATCAATGAAGCGGCGCGCTGTCTGGAAGAAAAAATCGTCGATGAACCGGGTGCCATTGACATAGGGATGATCTTCGGCGCGGGGTTCCCGGCTTTTCGGGGAGGATTATTGCGTTACGCGGACACGATCGGGATTCCCCAAATCATTGTGGACCTTAAGCTATTGCAGGAAAAATTCCAAACCAAACGCTTTGAACCAGCTTCGTATTTATTAAAACTCCAAAGTGAAAAAAGAGGATTCTACACGTAATGCAACGCCGGCAACGACAAACCATTGTCGCTATCATCACCGGAGCTGCCGGGCTGGTCCTCATCCTTACGGTCGGGTGGTTCTTTCTAAAGCCGTATTGGTCCCTCAACTATGAAAACGGGCAATACGGCTTCGCGCTCAAATATCCGGCCGTCTGGTCGTTCGCGGAAAATAAAAACGGCGCGGTGGTGATATTTTATTCTCCTAAAGAAAACGCCCTGGATATTTTTCAGGAAAACGTGAACATCGTCGTGCAGGACATTGCGCAAAATCCGATGAACCTCGAAAAATATACGGAAACGGCAATCACCCAGATGCAGGCCGTTTTCGGGACAAACCTGGAGATCCTGGATTCTTTGCCGACATTTATCGATGGCCACCCAGCCCACAGGTTCATTTTTATCGGCAAAGGGCCCAACGGCAACCTCCAGTATCAATGTCGCTGGACGCTGGTGGGAACAACCGCGTACCAGATCACCTACACCGCCATGGCCTCCGGATATGAACGACATGTGGCGCGGGCCGAAGGGATCATGAAGTCTTTTCACATCCGACCGATTAACGGGCAATGACATGAATGATTTTCTAAACTGGCGATACGCGACACAGAAATTCGATCCCGCCAAGAAAATTCCGGAAAAAAAATTCCGCGAACTCCTGGAATCCTTGCGACTGGCGCCATCTTCCTACGGTTTACAACCCTGGAAATTTATCGTTGTACGTGACGAGGGCCTTCGAAAGAACTTACGCAAATACGCCTGGAATCAACCGCAGGTAACGGACGCGTCGCATCTGATCATTTTATGCGCGCTAAAGACGATCGACCCCAATTACGTCAAAGATTTCACGGCGCGCATCGCGAAGTCGCGAGGGGTGACGCCCAAATCCCTCTTGAGGTACGAACAAGCGATGCTCAATTCGCTTAAAACCATGTCGGCGCCGACACTTTCCGACTGGATGAAGCGCCAGGTTTACCTGGCACTGGGGATGCTGCTATCACAATGCGCCCAGAAACAAATCGATTCCTGTCCCATGGAAGGATTTGACGCGAAAAAATTCGATGAGGTTCTAGGTCTGAAAAAAATCGATCTCGAATCCGTCGTCCTTTGTCCCATCGGCTACCGGGCCAAAGATGATCAATATGCCCGGCTTAAAAAAGTACGCTTTACGAAAACCGAAGTGTTCATCGAGAAATGATCTATCAAAGCGAAACCGCGGCAACACCCGGTGTTACCGCGGTACAACCGCTATGTCCGGTTTTCGGCGAATGCGGGGGATGCGCCTATCAGGATATCCCCTACGAGGAAGAACTCCGCCGCAAAGAGGAGATCATTAAAGATCTCCTGGGAACGAACCTGCATATTCCTGCCGATCGTTTCGAGCCGATCGTGGCCTCGCCCAAACCTTATCATTACCGCAACCGCCTGGACCTGCAATTCATCCGCACACGCGATGACCGGGTTTTGCTGGGATTCACACCCGGATCCGGTCGCGGCATTGCTCCCGTTGAAAGCTGTCCGATCGCAGAGACGACCATTTCGCAATTCCTTCCGGAATTGCGAAAACAGCTGGAACAAAATTCTCCCCCCAAATACCGTCGGGCCAACATCGTTGTACGCACCGGAGACGATGCAAAAGTCCTCTGGGGCGGGATCGGCAAGCGCTCGTGCCGGCTAAACCCCGAAAGCTATCTGTGGACGACCATTGAGGGAATGAAAATATTTTATTCCCTGGACACGTTTTTCCAGGCCAATCTTTCGATCCTGCCGAAACTCTTTGAACGCATCTGTGCCTTTGATTGCTGGCAGGGAAAACCCGTCCTCTATGACCTCTACGCGGGTGTTGGGCTTTTCAGTCTGGGGCTTAACCATAAAACCCGCAAGGCCATCCTGATCGAAGAAAGTCTGCCATCAATAGAACTCGCGCAATACAACGTTACCTGCAATCGTCTAACGCATACGGAGATCATGGCCGGACGCGTGGAGAAGATCTTGCCGCCTTTGCTGGCGCGAGAAAATTCCGGCATCCCAAAAGTGGCCATCATTGATCCACCCCGTGCCGGATTAAGCCCGCAGGCCCTTGAGACAATGGTCCGTACAAGAGAATTCACGCACCTGTTTTATCTTTCCTGTGATCCAAAAGCTTTGGCCCGCGATTTAAATGAATTCATTGAACACGGTTGGAACGTCACGAAGATCATCCCGCTTGATTTCTTCCCCAAAACCCGGCACGTGGAGACCCTCGCGCTCCTAGCTCCTTGAGCACATAAGGTAACCCCTGCCTACCGGCAGGCAGGCTTCGCTCTTTCACTTACGTTCAGTCGCTCAGGGTGATTTACCACCATTTCTCAACAATGAGGTAATGGTTGCAAATCAAAAAAGTCAACGCAATCGTTGCATTTACCGCCCATATCTATATACTAAAATTAATACTTACGTGATGAGAGGTGATTTATGGACTCCGCACAAATCCCTTATCAAAAACAGATTTTTGTATGCACCAATGACCGCAAGGGCGAAAAACCAAGCTGCGGCGACCAGAACGGTGAAGCTGTTTTTACTGAATTGCGGCGAATTGCCAAAGAAAAAGGATTGCATCCCAAAATCCGGGTCGCGCAGGCCAAATGCCTCGGGCAATGCGCTCAGGGAACGACCGTGATGATCTACCCCGATGGAAAATGGTTCAAGAACGTAACTCCGGAAGATGTGCCGGAATTGGCAAAGCTGTATTTATCTTAAGATTCTTCAGCAAAGAAACCCGGGATCACCTTGGAGGAAAAATGAAAAAAATGGTATTTATCGGCATTATCCTGCTGTTGAATGTCTTGACAGGGGCGGCCCAAACCCAACCTATGTCCGATTATGAGGCCGCCAAGATCATCGAGCAGACCCTTGCGGACATCAAAGACGCCCTAAAAGAAATCAAGCCGCAATTCCCGCAGCTGGCCAATATGGATTATGCCGCCATCATCACCAGAAACCCTTCCGGAGAGGAAGGGACCATCCGGTTTGAGTATACCAAGGGATTTGTGCAGGGCAGCAGCATCCCCAAAGACGCGACCAGCATATTTGTGGAAATAAAATATCCCGCAACCCTGGAAGATGTCAAGGCGCGCGAACAGGAAGGCAAACTTTTTACGCTGGGCAACGGTAACCCTTGTGTTTATTGGAAGTCGGTCAAGGCCGAGGACAGCGAGCAGGGGCAAGTTTTTAAAAATAAGGTCGACCAGATCATAGTATTAAAATTAATGGCCATGCAAATAAAATTAAAATAAAGCAAATGGAGCAAAATTCAAAGGGAACATAAAATAGTTTCAAATATCGAAATGAACGTGTCCCTGTTGCTCGCCCTGACTTTACTTTTAAATGCCGTTACCGTTGTCGCTGATCCGATTTTGGCATTATCGGATGAGGAAAACTACCAGATCATGCAAAAAGCCCTTTACGGCATTCGCGCGTCTCTTCAGGAAGCCAAGAAGGAATTCCCGCAACTCGCCCAGATCGATAACGCGACGATCAAAATAGACGGGCTCCGGGACACGGGAAGGATCCGCTTGGATTACGAAAAAGGGGTCCTTAAAGAAAACATGTCGGGGGTGACGTTTTCCGAGAATGGATGCGATATCGTTGTCCAGATAAAATACCCGGCAACCCAGGCCGATGTCGAGATGCGTCCGCGATTGAATGGAAATCTATTTTCTTTAAACGATGAAAAATCCTACGCGGTTTGGTCTTTGGTGAGGGCACAAGACAATGAAACGGGAAGGGCCTTTAAAGCCAGGGTTGATACGATCATCGGCTACCATTTGAAGCTAATGCATGCGAAACTTAAAGGTATCATAAAATAGAAAGCGGGTGCGGATGAGTCTTTACGATAAAAATATCAGCGCGGAAAAAAAGGCCTCATTGGAATTCGCCGAGCAGGCCCGCGAAGCCGAATGGAAATATCCGAGTTTCGCCTTACAAATGTTCCATGGCCGCCTGGACTGGCGGCTCATCCATCCGTTCCCCGTCCAGTCCGCCGAAGACAAACGTAAGGGAGACGCCTTCATCGAGAAGCTGGAAACATTCTTAAAAAATAACCTCGATCCTAACGCTGTTGATCAAACCAATGTGATCCCCGAAAACGTCATGAAAGGTCTGGGTGATCTGGGCGCCTTTGCCATCAAAATCCCGGAAAAATACGGGGGGCTGGGGATGAGCCAAGTCAATTATAACCGCGCGATCCATCTGGTGGCCAGCTACTGCGGTTCGACCGCGGTTTTGCTTTCCGCCCATCAGAGCATCGGTGTTCCGCAGCCTTTGAAATTATTCGGTACCGAAGAACAAAAGGCCAAATATCTGCCGATGTTCGCCAAGGGAGCGATTTCGGCGTTCGCGCTGACCGAGCCGCAAGCGGGGTCGGACCCGCGCCGGATGACGACGACTGCGACACCGACCGAAGACGGAAAACACTTTCTCATCAACGGCGAAAAACTCTGGTGCACCAATGGAAATATCGCCCAGGTGATCGTTGTGATGGCGGTCACACCGCCCAAGATCGTCAACGGCAAAGAACACAAGCAGATCACCGCTTTTATCGTTGAAACAAACACTCCGGGATTTGAGATCGTCCACCGTTGCATGTTCATGGGCCTGCACGGCATTCAAAATGGCCTCTTACGATTTAACAATATCAAAGTCCCTCGGGAAAATATCATCCTGGGGGAAGGCGAAGGGCTCAAATTAGCCCTGATGACGCTTAACACGGGACGGCTCACGCTTCCGGCCGCTTCAACCGGGATCAGCAAATGGTGTTTGCGGGTGGTCCGCCAATGGTCACTGGAACGCCAGCAATGGGGAGCCAGTATCGGAGAACATGAAAGCATAGCGCTGAAACTTGGCTATATCGCCAGCCATACCTTCGCGATGGAAGCGCTAAGCTGGCTCACCTCGGCCATGGCCGATGACAAAAAGAAAGATATCCGTCTTGAGGCGGCCATCGCCAAATATTTCTGCACCCATCACAGCTGGCTGATCGCCGATGAAACCATGCAAATTCGCGGCGGACAGGGATACGAAACACAAAGTTCGCTCAAGGCCCGAGGTCAGCACGACTGGCCGGTCGAACGCGTTTTACGCGACGTGCGTATCAACACGATCATTGAGGGCACCTCCGAGATCATGCATTTATTTATCGCCCGCGAAGCGCTGGACCCTCACCTGGATAAAATTAAAGCCCTGTTGAGCCCCAAAACACCGATCGCCCAAAAACTGACCGCGGCCTTGCGCGCCTGCAAATATTATTCCCTCTGGTACCCGCGAACATGGCTGCCTTTTGAAACAAACGTGCCCGATATGGATGCCCGGCTCAAACCCTACAGCGCTTATATCCAGCACACGAGCCGGCGCCTGGGCCGGATCACTTTTCACGCGATGCTGCAATACCAAAAAAAACTGGAAGCCAAACAGGCGATCCTCAACCGCATCGTAGATACCGGCGTTGAACTGTTCGTGATGGCATCCTGCTGTGCTTATGCCGATCATCTGCTGAAAAACAAACCACAACAAACAAATGCCTTTGACCTTGCTGACCTCTACTGCCGCACGGCCAAAGAGCGGATCGAAGGCCTCTTGCGAGGCCAACACAGCAACCATGATCGCCAGACGCTGCGCGTCGCGAAAAAGCTCCTGGCGAAAGAATATGAGTGGCTGGAGAATGATATCATAAAATGTTGATGGCATTATACTCCTTAATATCCTCGAAACGCCCGCGAAGAACGGTTCAATCTTTTTTACCACAACCAGAAAAAGAAAGGAACTCCATGAACAAGGAAAAGCGTATGTATCCACGCAGAGGGAGGTTTGAAAATGGTTAAAAACCTGGCATTCTTTACATTCATCCTTTTATTGATCTTGGGAGGCCCTTGTCCCAGCTATGGCGATGACAGCGCGCGCATCCGCGAGCTCGAACAAAAAGTCGAAGAGCTCACCCGGATCGTTAACGAGATGAAAGGGCAGCTGCAAACGGCTACCGCCCCCAAAGAATTTGCTACCACCGAGATCGAGGAGATCAGCGAAGAAGGAAAAACATTTGTCCCCCAATTGGCCCTGCGCGGGTTCGGCCACATGCAATACGATTATTCCAAATCCGACTTCTCCGATGATACTGCCGGTGACACAAATCACTTTACCACCGGGGCCATAGACTTATTTATTACTTCCAAGATCAGCGACAAAATTTCGTTCTTGACTGAAACGGGCTTTGAGCTTGAAGAAGGCGGGGCCAGCGTTCTGGATGTTGAACGTGTTTTGCTCAAATATGAGGCCAATGACAAATTGAATGTGTCGATCGGGCGGGGGCATACCGCGCTGGGGTACTGGAACCAGATCTTCCATCACGGAAGATGGCTTCAAACAACAACCGACCGGCCCATTATTTACCACTTTGAAGATGATGCCGGCATTTTGCCGATCCACTATGTCGGCCTGGAATTCAGCGGTACCTTCGACATGCCGGGAGGAGCGTTAAGCTACGTTTCAAACCTGGCCAACGGCCGCGGGCAAATAGAGGACGATATCACGCTGGTCGAAGATCATAACGACAGCAAAATGGCCGGGCTCATGCTGACCTACAAACCCGTCGCCGTTGAAGGATTAGGCTTCGGTGTCAATTATATACACGATATCATACCCGCAAGGGCGGACACCGCCAATCGCGGGGACGAGATCGATGAGAACATCTCCGGAGCCCACATCTTCTACTTAAAAGATCCTTTTGAGATTATTATGGAAACGCAGCTCATAAATCACTTCAATCACGCAACCATTCTAAGAGATGAAACGGTCGGTGGTTATGGGCAATTGGCCTACCGGATGGGCAAATACAAACCGTATCTGCGGTTTGACTGGCTGAATATTTCCGACCGGGATCCTTTCTTTGAAGGATTGATTGAAGACGAAACATCGCACACCCTAGGCCTTCGCTATGATCTGACGACGTTTAGCGCGCTCAAGTTCGAATATCGTCATGTTGACAAGGACAATTCCCAAAGCAACGAAGCGACCATCCAATCATCATTTGCGTTTTAACGGCAAACCGGGAGACGGAGATGAAAAGATATATTATTTTAACGTTGTTGATCATGCTTCTCGCAGGGGCAGGGTCGGGTTATGGCGATGAAATTGCGGTCATCGTCAACAAGGCCAATGCTATTGAAGATATTTCCTTTTACGAGATGATTAAGATCTTTAAAATGGAAAAAAGATTCTGGGATGATGGAAGCCAGATCTACCTCATTATGCAGGGATCCAGATCCCCGGAGAAAGAAGCCGTTCTCAAGACGGTCTACAAAATGGACGAGCAGGAATTGAAAAAATTCTGGCTGGCCAAAATTTATCAGGGATCTATTCCGTCATTCCCGAAGGTCATCACGTCCAATCAATCGGTGAAAGCGTTCGTGCAGCAAGTCCCCAATGCCATAGGATACATTGATGCCGCTTACGCGGATGATAGCGTCAAGACCTTGAAAGTGGACGGCAAGCGTCCTGGAGAAAACGGATATCCGCTTGTCGATTAGTAAAAAATGAGGATCAGAACTAAAAACACCCTGATGTTCCTTGGCCTTTCCCTGATCCCCCTGATGGGTATGGGAAAATTCGCCTATGAGAATGGCCAAGAGGCGATAAAAAAGAATTTGGGCTCAACTTTTCAGCAGTTGGCCCATGCGCGGATAGAAAACTCAGAAAAGCGTCTGGGGGATGTTTATAAAAGCGTGCGGCAATGGTCGCAGATGTCCATTATGCAGGAGGTTTTCACCGGCGATATGGACGCAACAATACAATCGTTTTTAATAGACACAAGTAAGGAAACCCAGGATTTTACTCACATTAGCGTTATAAACCCCCAAGGCGTGGTTGTCGCCTCAACCGTGCCAGAGATGCTGGAAAAAGACTTCGGGGGTACAGAATTCTTTAATTATTACATAAAAACGGACAAGGCCCAGGTAACCGACGTCCATTACAGCGACATCAGCAAAACCTGGGAGATCACCTTTTCGTTCCCCATTAAAGCGGAGTTCGAAAAAGACAAAACCCTGGGGGTCCTTCTGGCCGGGTGGAAGGCGGAAATACTCTCGAAAGATGCGCGGTTATTCGCAGAAGAAGAAAAAAAGGAGGATAGTGGTAACCATTTTTTGTTGATGCGCAATGACGGGCTTGTGATCGCCGCGCCGGAATTTAGACAAAATGACATTTTTAAGGTCAATCTTATCGAACAAGGTCTGCGGTCAGCCTTGCTGGCCAGCCGGAAGAATAACGGATATCTGGTCGAGAACGATGCACACAACGTGAGATCGTTAATTGGCTACGATTACGCGAGAGGGCATACTGATTTTCCGGACCTGGGCTGGTCCGGGCTTGTCCTTGCGGACACGAACGTGGCCCTGGCCGCCATCGAACGCCTAAGGATCATTACGTTTGCCGGTGGAGCAATCGTTGCTTTTATCGTTCTCATTTTGTCCATGATCGCCTCGCGCAGAATGACAACCCCATTATTAAACATCGCAGAAGCGGTTGGGAAAGTGGCTGGGGGCGATTTTCGCTCACGAGTTATCATCAGCTCAAAGGATGAATTCGGGCAAGTGGCCAAGGCCTTTAATACGATGGCCGAAAATCTGGAGAAGACAACCGTTACCAAGGAATACGTTGACAACATTATTACCAATATGAATAACAGCCTCATTGTCCTGACGCCGGGGATGAAAATACAGCTGATCAATGAGGCTACCCACGCCCTGTTGGGGTATACCGAGGAAGAATTGCTGGGCCAACCTTTCAATATGCTGCTCACCGACAGCGATACCGCGATCCGTTCCCGGCTCGATGTACTGGGAGACAATGTGGTCGTACGCAACGATGAGATACAATACCGAACGAAGGACGGCCGTGAGATCTATGTCTTGTTTTCCGCTGCCGGCCTGAAAGATAAAAACAACAGGCTCAATGGGCTGATTTGCGTGGCCCAGGACATCACCGACCGCAAGGAAGCGGAGGCGCAGCGAAACCGGCTCGCGGCTGGCCTGCACGCCGTGGAAGACACCGTGCTGATCACCAATGTCGCAGGGGTTATTGAATACGTCAACCCGGCTTTTGAACGGGTCACTGGATACAATACCACAGAAGCTGTCGGCTTCACCCCAAAAATCCTCAAAAGCGGCATGCAAAACAAAGAATTTTATAAAAATTTGTGGGAGACCATTCTCAGCGGAAAGGCATGGACCGCCGTTATCGTCAACAGAAAAAAAGATGGAACGTTATTTACGTGCGAGCAAAGTATAACCCCGATCAAGGATACCGCCGGGCGGATCGTTAATTTTGTCGGCATTCTCCACGATGTTACAAAGCGCCAGGAAATGGAGAATAAATTGATGGAGGCGAACAAAAGTTTGATCGACCGGGAAAAAGCGCTGCACAGCATGTTCAAAGATCTGCAAGAGACCCACGAAAACCTCAAGCAGACGCAGCAGCAGTTGCTGCAATCGGAAAAAATGGCTTCGGTCGGCCAGTTGGCCGCCGGGGTGGCACACGAAATCAATAACCCCGTGGGATTTATCAGCAGCAACATGGAAGTACTGGAGCAATACGTGGCCGATTATACCAAAGTCCTGAAGATGGCCGACCAGCTCAAAGAAAGCGTGGCGCAGGAAGATTTGGCAAAAGCAAAATCCATTACCGAGGAAATCGACAAGGTCAAGAAGGAAACCAACCTGGATTATATTATCAACGATACGAGCAAGTTATTACAGCATAACCGTGACGGCATCGAGCGCATCCGGAAGATCGTGATGGATTTGCGCACCTTCGCGCGCGAAGACAGAAATGAGATGGAGCGTGCCAAAATCGAGGATGTCATCGAAAGCATCTTAACAATCGTCCATAGTGAGGTCAAATACAAGGCAAAGCTCGAAAAAAATTACGGCAATACGCCGCCGATCGAGTGCAACCCGCAGCGGTTAGGGCAGGTATTCATCAATCTGATCGTCAACGCCCTGCAGGCCATCGAAGGAACTGGCACCATCGAGATCAAAACCTATGTCCAGGGTGATTTCGTTTACGTGGACGTTCGCGACACGGGAAAGGGCATTGAAGAGCAGAATCTGGCCAAGATCTTTGACCCATTCTTTACGACAAAACCCGTGGGGCAGGGAACCGGGCTGGGGCTAAGCGTCAGCCATGAAATTATCAAAAAACACGGCGGCGACATGACGGTACGATCGAAAGTCGGGGAAGGGACGACCTTCACCGTCACCCTGCCCATCAACCAGGAAAAAAGGAAAAAACTGTGAACAAAGAGATCCAGGTCTTGTTCGTCGATGACGAAGAAAGCATTATCGATGGCGTCCAGCGGTTGTTCATTAAAGAACCGTACGGCGTCGTTGCAACAACTGATATCGAACATGCCCGCAAGACGCTTGCCCAGGAGAACATCAAAGTCGTTGTCTGCGACCATCGCATGCCGGTCATTCTGGGAGTAAAATTCCTGGAGGAGACCAAAAAGAATTATCCCGACGTCGTCCGCATCCTCTTTACCGGGTATACCGATTTCCCCATGGTGGAAGAGGCCATCAACCAGGGGGAAATTTACCGCTTTATCAATAAGCCCTGGAAAACAACGGAACTTCTGGCTACAGTCCGCCAGGCGATCGCGCACTGCGATCTGCTGGAGGACAACAAAGAATTATTCGCAGAGGCTAAAAGACGTCGGGAGGAGCTCGAGATCGCCAACAAAAAGCTCATCGACATGTACAAGCTCCAGCGCGATTTCACTTCGACCGTATCACATGAACTGCGCACACCGCTGGCCTCCATCAAGACCGCGGTCGATCTGGTATACAAACGCATGGTCGGTGAGATCAACCCGGAACAGACAGAAGTTCTGGGCCGCGCGCAAAAAAGCGTGGAACACCTCCAGCGGCTGGTCTCCGACATCCTGGATCTGACCAAAATCGAGTCCGGAAAAATGCAGATGGATTTCAAGATCCAAAACATCAATGACGCCATCAATGAAGTCATTTACGCCCAGCAGGACGTGGCCAAAAGTCGCGAGTTATACCTTAAAGCGGAACTGGACCCCAATTTATCCAAAGTGCCTTTTGACAAGGACCGCATCATCCAGGTATTGAACAATTTGATCAGCAACGCGATCAAGTTCACCAAACACGGCGGGGTCACCGTCAAGACCGAGGATAAGTCCGCCAACAACCATATCATCATCAACGTCACTGACACGGGCAAAGGCATTGCCGAAGCGGATTTCCCCAAGCTATTCCAGAAATTCCAGCAGATCGAGACCAGCGAGAAGAATGAAAAGGGCGGCACAGGACTTGGGCTGGCCATCTGCAAGGAGATCGTGCTGCGCCACGGCGGTAAAGTCGCGGTGGAATCGACCCTGGGTAAAGGGACGACATTCAGTTTCGTTCTGCCGATCCAGGAACGCCGCTTACCCTTTCGGACATAAAAGCAGAGCTTAAACGCAAGGAGTTCATAATGGCTAACGCAAAAACAATACTTCTGATCGATGATGAGATCGACCTGCAACAGCTGGTCAAGGTCGTCTTGACCTCAAAAGGGTATAACGTCACAACGGCCGATAACGGGATCGATGGGCTGGAGAAACTGGAGGCGACAAACCCCGACCTGATCATTCTGGACATGAACATGCCGAAAATGGGCGGGGTGGAATTTTACCAAAGGATCTGCGACGCGTGGAGCCAGGCGAAATATCCGGTTCTGATCCTGACGGCCCGCGCGAACATGGAAGAATTCTTCAAAGGGATGGACGTTAACGGGTTCATGGCCAAACCTTTTGAGATCGACAATCTTTTGCTGGAAGTCGAACGGATCCTTGTCCAAAAATCCGCGCCTGCCCAGACCGCAAAGCCCCGCGATGAAAATCAACCGCCGAAAATCTGTATTGCCGAGACCGACGTACAAACCTGCAACAAGATCGGCGCCGTATTCTTAAGCGCCGGTTATGTCGTCCACCTGATGCATAGCGGGACGGAGGCCATTGAACACGTTTTTTCAATTGTGCCGGAAGTAGCGGTCATCAGTTTCGAATTAAGTGACATCCCCGGCGACGCGGTCATCACAAAACTTAAAAAAATGCCCAAAACACAAGATGTCAAATTCATACTGTATACGGAAGATAAACCGGAAAAGGCCATCATCGCTCAAGAAATGAGTAAAAAGGCAGGGGTCGACCGGTTTGTCCAGTATCAAAAAGTGGAAGACCTCGCTTTGGCGGTCAACGAGGTATTGAAGCCGAACAGATAAAAAATGAACAATCTATCCTCTCTCATCAATCGTTTCCACCTCGTCCGTCAAATCCCGATTTTCACCGGATTAAGCTGGATGGAACTCCACCGGATCGCCCGCAAGGCCGTCATTGTCGAATACAAAAAAGGAGACATCGTTTGCCAGCAGGGCGGGGCTCCGGATTTCTTTTACTGCCTGATCTCCGGACGCCTTTTGGCCTACAGCAGCAGCCTGCACGCCAGAAAAGACGACATTGATTTTATTCACCGCGGGATGCATTTCGGGATCGTTTCGATTCTCACGGGCGAGAACCACTCGATGAATTTCGAAGCCCTCAATGATTCCATCGTCCTGAAGATCGCGAAGGAAGATTTTCACGAGATCCTCAATTCCATTCCGCAGCTGGGATTACGGTTAAGCCAGAGCCTTTCGCGGCGCGTCCGTCGCAAGACCCACGACGCGACCAGGTCCGTTTTTGAAAGCACGGTCATCGCCGTTTATAGTCCGGTCACCGGAACGGGCTCTTCGACCTACGCGATCAACCTGGCTTTGAACATCCAAAAAGAAACGAACAAAAACGTTATTTTTATCAATGTTCATCCTAATCAGGAAGAAGGCAATGCTGACAATGCGGGAAGTTCTCCCCGCTGGAAAAGCCCGCCGATCAGTCTCGCGCAGATCATCGATGACCACGCGAAGATCCTCGATCACGTCATCAAGAAAGACCTGCCGGTCGATCTCCTTAATGTCTCCTTTGACCCGAAAGATACGGCCATAAAAAAGCACATTGGTCTTTTTGTCAGTGCCTTCGTTGGTGATTACCATTACGTGATCGTCGATCTGCCCAATGAAATGGATGATATCGTCCTGGAAACCCTGACCCAATCGGATCTGGTGCATCTGGTCACCTGCGACCGGACCAGAGACATGGAATCCATCCGCAAGGTCATTGACCGGCTCGAGACTTCACTCCAGGGAAAGTTTCGCGAAGAACGGATCCGGGTCATCGTCCGCTCCGTGGAAGAAAAAATTTACCTGTCGTTCGAGGAGATCAATAAAGATCTTGATTATCACGTCTACGCCGCCTTGCCGACACTGCAGACCGCGGAACTGACCCCCCGCGAAGGTTCCCAACATCTGTCTTTTCTGCAATCAGAACCGCGCAGCGAATACACCAAAACGATCACCCGCATCGCGCGGGAGATCGGGGGAGTTTCTGTTGGGCTGGCGCTGGGTGGTGGAGCGGCGTTAGGGGTCGCCCACATCGGGGTTTTGCGCGTTCTGGAAAAAGAGAACATTCCCATCGATATCGTCGTTGGCAGCAGTATGGGGTCGATCATCGCCAGCCTCTGGGCCATCGGCAAGGACGCAGCCGAAATCGAGAAGATCGCCCGCGATTTTGAAAAGAAAAGAAATCTGTGGACACTTTTTGACCCGGTTGTTCCCATTTCCGGGCTTATGGGGGGACGAGCCATCCGGTATTGGCTGCATAAATATATCGGAGGTCGCACCTTTTACAGCACCCGAATACCGCTCAAAGTCATCGCCTATGATCTGATCCGCAGGGAAGAACTTGTCATAGAATCGGGATCATTGGTCGATGCCATCCGTAAAAGTATCGCCATTCCCGGCGTCATCGAACCCGTGCGCGAAAAAGATCGTTTGATCATCGACGGAGGTGTCCTTAACCCGTTGCCGACCAATGTCCTGACAAGCCGGAACATCAAAAAAATTATCGCCGTCAATGTCTTGCAATCTCCGCACGACGTTTCCGAGAGCTTTGCCCTGGAAAAAGATCGGGAACTAAAAAAAGAAAGGATACCCTTTCGGACAGCGCCGTTCCAATTCCTGGGATATCGCATACTGCGCGTGTTATTGGGACCGTTCAAACATAACATCTCCGATATCATCGTGCGCACCCTGCAGGCCACCGAATACGTATTGGCCGAACAAAGCGCCCAGCAAGCCGATGTCGTCATCCATCCCGACCTGGTCGGCATCAACTGGTTCGAACTCTACAAGGTTGATGAACTCATCAAGCGCGGGGAAGACGCCACCCGCAAAGCCCTGCCGGAAATCAAAAAACTGATCGAAACCGACTAGTTAATTGTGGGATTGTGGCGAGAAATCAGTGACAGGGACTATTTTTCAGAAATCACTGACCAAAAATAGTCCCTGTCACTGATATTATCCCCATTGACAATTCCCTCCTTTTAAGTTATACACAAATGATATGTCGACCGAAAATCTTATCCAGATCCTGCAGGCATCCATCGCGCCGTGCATTTTTATCTCCGGGCTGGGCCTGGTGCTTTTGTCCATGACCAACCGCCTGGCCCGCAGCGTTGACCGCATCCGCATGTTCACCGCAGAGCTTAAAACCGCCTCGGTCAAGGAGATCCCCAGCATACGCGCGCAGATCGACATCATTTACCGGCGCTGCCGCATTTTGCAAACCGCCATCGGGCTGGTTTCCGTCAGCATGTTCTTCGTCAGTTCCATCATGCTGATGCTGTTCTCAACGCTCGCGTTCAACATTCAGCTGATCGCGTTCATCAAAATATTTTTCACGGCGAGTCTCGGTTGCTTTATTCTCGCGCTGGTATTCTTTTTTCGGGACGTCTGTTTAAGTTTGGACTCGCTCAAAATCGAGATGGAGACCCTTCCTTGATCTCCCAACCCCTTGCACAATTGCGTGTCGGTTCGCGCGCCAGCAAACTCGCGCTGGCCCAAGTGGATGAAGTGCGGTCACTTCTTGCAAACAAGGGGACAAATATTACTTTTGATCACAAAACATATTCCACCCAGGGCGATAAGAATAAAACCGTTTCGCTGACCACCAATCCGGCTGATGATTTCTTTACGGACGCCTTGGATACCGCGTTGTTGGCCGGCGATATCGATGTGGCCATCCACAGCGCCAAAGACCTGCCGCAAACATTGCGCGATGGGCTAATGATTTTTGCCCTTACGCGCAGCCGCGATGAAACGGACGCTTTTATCGGCAAAACCGCCTTCGACCGGCTGCCCGCAGGATCAAAGGTCGCCACCAGCAGTATCCTTCGCCAGCAACAGATCAAAACGCTTAATCCACGGCTTAAAACCGTGGATATCCGCGGGACCATCGAAGAACGTATTCAAAAAATGCAAAACGGCTACTGCGACGGCCTTATTGTCGCCACCGTGGCCCTAAAACGTTTGGGGCTGGAAAAACACATTCAGAACATCATGCCCTGGGAGACGGCGGCGCTGCAAGGGCAGCTGGTGGTCGTGGGCCGCGCCACAGATGAAGCCTTGCACAAACTATTTGCCAGTATCGATGTGCGCCAGGATTACGGTCGCGTATTTCTGGTGGGGGCTGGGCCCGGCGATCCGGAATTGATCCCCCTTAAAGGGATCCGGGCGCTTGAATCCGCCGATTGCGTTTTTTATGATTATCTTGTTCCGCCGCAACTTTTGGATCATGCCAAAAATGCCGAAAAAATTTACGCGGGCAAACGCAAAGGGAACAAGGTCATGCCCCAGGAAGAACTCAACCGGCTCATGCGCCAAAAAGCGATGGCCGGTAAAACGGTCGTCCGCTTAAAAGGCGGGGACCCATTGGTCTTCGGACGCGGCGCCGATGAGATCGAATACCTGCGCAGTTACCACATTAAAACCGAAGTGATCCCCGGGATCAGTTCGGCCGTGGGAATTCCGTCGCGGCTGGGCATTCCGCTGACCGCCCGCGGCGTTGCCGCGACCGTCGCCTTTGTCAGCGGCTACAAACACGATGAAGATGAAAACGATCCCGCTCCTTTGGATATCCCCCAGGCGGACACTCTGGTCTTTTTGATGGGGCTGACGAAATTGGACCAGATCGTCCGATCGCTGGTGGCGAACCGCTGGCCCCAAACAACACCGGTCGTGGCCATTTCCAAGGGGACATCCGCGCAGGAAAAAATCGTCAGCGGCACGCTCGCTGACATCCGGCAAAAGACCAAAGAAGATCCGCTGGAGCCGCCGGTTTTGATCGTCGTCGGTGAAACGCTCAAATTTTATCACGAAAACCACGCCGGGTTACGGCGGGAAAAAATTCTGTACACCGGCACCGATCCGGAAAGATTTCGCGCCTTGGGCGAGATCGTCAGGTTCCCGACGATCGAGATCGTGCCCGCAGAGCTGGATCCCGCCCGCAAGAAGTCGCTGCTGGCCGATCTTCCCGGCTACGACATTATTCTTTTTACCAGCTGCTTCGCGGTCAAATATTTTTGCGAACTCCTCAAAAAGGAGAACTACCCGATTGAAAACCTGAATTCAAAAACAGTGGTGGCGATCGGAAAGGCAACAGCCGCGGAGTTGGTAGAGCGCAGGACTGAAAATGTCCTTTTGCCCGGGGAAGAAACCAGCCAGGGACTCTTCGCGCAAATGTCGGCAAGGATTGATCTGCGCGGAAAAAAGATCCTTTTCCCGCGTTCGAATCTTCCCAATCCTTACTTGAAACAAAAATTGACTGAAGCGGGAAGTCAAGTCGACGAGCTGACGATCTACCAAAATATCAAACCGGCAAAGCGCCCGCTGCCGCGATCCGGCATCGACAAGATCCTTTTTACCAGCCCATCGACTGTCAAAAATTTTGCTGAAGATCACGGCGCCGTTCCGGCCAACTGGCGCATCCTCAGCCGGGGACCATTGACGAGCGCCTGTTTGCGGGAAATGGGTTATTCAAATTTCGAGGAATTAGATCAACACGGCGGCAACGGCCGCACCCAGAACATCAAGGATGAAATCAATGCCTGTCAGATATAGACGCCTGCGCGCGTCCACGGCGATCCGCGACCTCGTGCGCGAAACGACGTTGACCCCCCACGACCTTATCCAGCCATTTTTTGTGGTGGAAGGGACGAACAAAAAAGAAACAATCGCGTCCATGCCGGGGATCTGCCGCTATTCGCCGGATGAGCTTATCACGGCGATCGCCGATTATCAAAAACGCGGCGGCCGGGCCGGCCTTTTATTCGGCGTGCCGCGCGTCAAAGACGCTCGCGCCAGCCGCGCGTACGGCGCCGGCGCGATCGTGCCGACGGCCATCCGCCGGATCAAAAAAGAATTCCCCGAATTTCTCATTTTAACCGACGTCTGCCTGTGCGCCTACCTGAGCCACGGCCATTGCGGTGTGGTCAAGGGCGGCGTCATTGACAATGATCTCTCGCTTCCTTTGCTGGCCAAAATGGCGCTGGCGCACGCCGAGGCGGGCGCCGACTTCGTCGCGCCATCGGATATGATGGACGGCCGCGTGAAGGCGATCCGCGATGCTCTCGATAAAAATGACTTTTCTAAGGTCGGTATCCTGTCTTACGCGGCCAAATACGCTTCCGCTTATTATGGACCGTTCCGTGAGGCGGCCGGTTCGCCGCCCAAATTCGGCGACCGCGCGACCTATCAAATGGACCCGGCCAACCAGCGCGAAGCGCTCAAGGAAGCGCGGCAGGATATTTGTGAAGGCGCCGACATCGTGATGGTCAAACCGGCATTGGCCTATTTGGATATTGTCGCGCTTTTACGGCGGAAATTGACCGTGCCCATTGCCGCCTACAACGTCAGCGGCGAATATTCCATGGTCAAGGCCGCTGCCGCGAAAAATTGGATCAAAGAACGCGACGTTGTCATGGAAACCCTGACCGCCATCAAAAGAGCAGGGGCGGACATCATCATCAGCTATCACGCGCAAGATGCCTTGGTTTGGATACGATAATGCGTACAACCCATTCCGAAGAATATTTTCAACAAGCCCAGCAAGTCCTCGTCGGCGGCGTCAACAGCCCCGTGCGCTCCTTTAAAGGAGTCGGTGGCCAGCCGATCGTGATGAAATATGGCCGCGGCGCCAAACTCTACGATTACGACAATAACGCCTACACGGATTACTGTTTATCCTGGGGCGCGCTCATCCTTGGACACGCGCACCCCAACGTCGTCTTGAGCGCCAAAAGGACATTGGAAAAAGGAACGAGTTTCGGCACCACGACCAGAGAAGAGATCGAGATCGCCAAGCACATCACAACACAGGCGCCTTCCCTGGAGCTGATCCGTTTCGTCAATTCCGGCACCGAAGCGACCATGAGCGCCATCCGCCTGGCCCGCGGATTCACCCAACGAAATATAATCGTCAAATTTGACGGGTGCTACCACGGACATTTTGATGACCTGCTGACCGCGGCCGGTTCCGGCGTGGCCCAGTTGAAAAGATCTTCCAGCCAGGGAATTCCGCAAAACCACATCGACAACACTTTGAGTTTACCTTATAATGACGTTATTGTCCTGGAAGAGACTTTAGCGAAACATAAAAACAAGATCGCCTGCGTTATTCTCGAACCTGTTGCCGGCAACATGGGCGTTATCCCGGCCAAGCCGGAATTTTTGAAACGGTTGCGGGAACTGACCCGGCAATACGGCATTATTTTGATCTTTGATGAAGTGATGACCGGATTCCGCACGAACGCGGGCTGCGCGCAAGCGGATTACGGCGTTATCCCGGATCTGACATGTTTGGGAAAAATTATCGGCGCCGGGTTTCCTGTTGGCGCCTACGGCGGGCGCAAAGAGATCATGCAATGCCTGGCTCCTCTTGGAGGCGTTTACCAGGCGGGGACATTTTCCGGCAATCCAGTTGTCATGCGTGCGGGACTGGCCGGGTTGCGGCTGCTGAACGCGGCGTTTTACAAACGGCTCAATGAGCGCTGCGCGGCGTTCGCCGAGGACATCAACAACTTTTTTCAATCAAATCATGTTCCGGCACACATCGCTTATTATAAATCGATGATGAGCATCCGATTCCGCCGTGAACCGGTCCTTAATTACGCTGACGCTCAAGCCGCGGCCGGCGGCGAACGCTACGCCCGGCTATTCCACCATCTTTTGAACACCGGCATTTACTGGCCGCCAGCTGATCTGGAAGCTTTTTTTGTCTCAGGCATGCACGCCCGCAAAGATCTGGAAAAATTATCGTCAGAACTAAAAAAATTCTTCAGGACATAAAAGGAAATACCATGAATAAAAAATTTTCATCCATGGCGTTAGCTGTGATCCTTATTGGGGCCGTGATAACAACGAGTGGATGTGTTGCGCTCCTGATCGGTGCCGCGGCCGGGGCTGGCGGAGTCGCCTGGGTCAAAGGCAGTCTCGAACAAAATTTTGATAATACAGTGGACCAGCTCCACCGGGCGAGTCTATCCGGGCTTCGCGACATCAAATGCGCCACGCGTTCTGACCAGATCCGCAAACACTTGGCCAAGATCGAATTCGAGTTTGACGACGGACAAAAAGGCACCATCAATCTCAAGGCGCTGACGGAACGTTCCGCCAAACTGAAGATCCGCGTAGGTATTCTGGGCGATGAGACCAAGTCTCACATCGTCTTAAACGCCATCCTTAAACATTTATGACCATGAAAACCGACTCCCTGACCGTTCGTCCCTGGGGCAATTACGTAAAACTGTTCCAGGAAAATGGCGTCTGGGTCAAAAGAGTGGAGGTCGATCCCAACGCTCGCTTGAGCCTGCAAAAACACTCTCATCGTTCCGAAAAATGGAACATCGTCCGCGGGCAGGGTCTCGTGATCATCGATGGCAAGAAAATCGTGGTCGACGCAGGATCGGTCGTTGATGTCCCGGTCGGCAGCGTCCACCGCATCGGAAATACCGGGAAGGGGAAGCTTGTTTTCATCGAGGTTGCTGTCGTCGCCAACGGTGGCAAACTTTCCGAGAAGGATATCATCCGGTTAGAAGATGACTATGCCCGCCTCGGCCACGGGCCTCGTTGAGGCCGGGCCCGCACGGCCATCAAGACCGCGAAGGTATAATGAAGGTGAGTAAATAAAAGAATTTCGCGCGCCATTGAGTAAGATCTTTGCTTAACGACTGCCGTAACAACCGTCGCGCATCCGCAATATTCCCCTTGTTTAATTGATCCATCCCCAACTTGTAATAACTCTGGCGCATGCTTATCTCCAGAAAATTCTTGCATCGCTTGTCCATCCACGGATACTGCAGGGCGTGTTGGCACAAAAGAACAGTTCGCTCGTGCCAAAAAGTAGCGTTCTTGGTCAAATTGTTACCACGAAACCGCCGATGAACCAGGACCTTATCGATAAAAGCGACTTTGAGCCGGGGAAGGGTTCGCAAGCAAAATTCATATAATTCGCGTATGGCAACGCCGTCCGTGAAGATACCCAAACTCACGCAGGTCGTTTTTCGCATCAACAGAGTGGAAGGGAGGATAAAATTGCCTTGCAAATAGTCATACATGATATCCCGCGTAAAAATCTTGCAATAAGAGTGCTGCGCGGAAAGAGGCCGGACCGGTATCTTGCGAAAGACCCGATTCGCGTCAAAGCAGGATTGCGGTGAAAATTCCTTTTCGTTAAAATCCTGAAAATCCGTGAACAGGAAATCGACATCCGGGTAATTTTCCAGGATCTGAACCTGCAATCCCAATTTCTCCGGTAACCAAACATCATCCGCGTCCAGAATAGCGATATACTCACCGCTGGCGTTTTGCAGCCCCAAAAGCCGGGCGTGCTCTGCCCCGGCGTTTTTTTGATAAAAATACCGTATCCTGTCCCCATAAGGTTGCAGGACCGCCTTCGTATCATCCGTCGAGCCATCGTCAATGACGATTATCTCAAAATCGCGATATCCTTGGTTAAAAATCGAATCCAGTGCTGCGCCGATGGTCGCGGCGCAATTGTAGGTAGGGATGAGAACACTGATCTTGGGCGGCATGAACGTGGGCTAAACTTTCCGTAGATTCGAAGGCAGTATTCTTAGCGCCTGGCGATATTTGCTGATGGTCCGGCTGGCGATCTGCATGTTCCGGCGCTTGAAATAATGCTGAATATCCTGGTCGGAGAGGGGGGATGCTTTGTCTTCGTCAATGATGATCTTTTGTATTTCTTCCTTAATGCTGCGGGAAGCCACGAAACCAGTGGTGTCTCCGGAATCCGCCGACGGGTTCCCGATACCCTGCGAAAAGAAAAACTTCATTGAAAAAAGCCCGCGGGGCGTGTCGATATATTTATTGCTGATCGCGCGGCTGATGGTAGATTCATTACGGCTGATGGCCTGCGCGACGTCTTTAAGAATCATGGGAACAAGCTCTTCACCGCGGTCGAAAAAAGCCATCTGCTTGATCAGGATATACTCGGCAATACGCCGCAAGGTGTGCCCGCGCTGTTCAATGCTTCGGATAAAATTCGTGGCATTACGGAATCTTTCTTGAATGAATTCGCGGTCCTTTTCGCTAAGGTCCGTGCGCCCTAGAAAATTCCGGTAATACGCGTTCACGCGCAATGAAGGAATTCCTTCACGGCTGATCTCCACGTAATAACCGCGCTCTTTATCTTTAAGGATAAATACATCCGGTTGAATATAAATGGAAGAACGGATGGGACGAAAATTGCGGGCGGGCTTGGGTTCCAACCCCGCGATAAAATGAGCTGCCTCTTTGACCTGGAGAAGCGATAAGCCGGTATCCCGGGCGATCTGCTGGAAACGTTTGGACCCTAGATCCTGGAGATGATTAGCAATGATCGCGAGGCAGGCATCCTCATGCGGAGGATGGATGGCCTTGATTTGGGTCGACAAACATTCCTGCAGATCCCTGGAAGCGATGCCCGCTGGCTCAAATCCCTGGACGACCTTCAGGACACCTTCGACAAGCGCGTGATCCTGGATACCAAACGCTGCCGCAACTTCTTCGCACGTTGTTTTAAGGTAGCCGTCTTCATCCAAATTCCCGATAAAATATTCGCCGATCTTGACTTCCAGCGGATTGAGCGATTCTACGTGCAATTGCTGAAGAAGGCTGTCTTCAAGTGAAAACTCTATTTTAATGGGGATATCTTCCAGTACCTCATCATCAGGAGAATGCTGTCCCTGCAATGGCTCGCGCAAAAAACGCAAAGGATCATTGTCATAAAAGACTTTTTCCTTAACTCCCGCTTCCGATGTTGCCGTGATATCTTCATTAATTTCCAACAGGGGATTGTTCTGCAATTCTTGTTCGATCGAAAGGGTTAATTCCGTCACGGCCAAAAGAAGGACTTCGATGGATTGCTGCATGACAGGAGCGAGGATCGTTTTTTGGATCTGCTGTGGGATGACCTGCGTTTGCATAGCAAGAAGCATACCATATGATTCTAAAATAGCAAGAAATTTCTTACCACCACGCTTCAGGAATCGCGTGATGCAAATTATTTCAGTTTTTTTGCCTGGATGCTCAATTTTGGTAGAAATGACCAGTTTTTTCAACATATCACTAACCTCTTGGCATGCGCAAACTTCCAAGACTGTCATAGTTTGTCATGGACATTCATGTCCATTCTTTTAAACGTCCACCAAGAGGTACAATATTCCTGCAAAGCATGATCTCACCTACAAAGTTACCTAACTTTATGTATCACAATATATTATGACTCTATGAAAATTATCTGCCGATAAAAACGTCACTGGCACGGTTATTGCTTGATATTGTCTATCCATTCGCCAAACAGGTAAGCACAAGATATTAAAAGGAAGCAGCAGAGCAAAGGAGGAGGAGAAGTGAAACAGCGTTTTACAATCACGGAAGTAGCAAGCTTACTCGGGGTCAGCTCCAAGACCTTGGCCCGCTGGGAAAAAGTGGGCAAGATCCGCCGACCCAAGCGGGACTGGCGCGGCTGGCGTGTTTACGAAGAAGGCGACGTCCAGCAGATCAAGGAATTTCACGAAGCTATTTTTGAAGTGGAAGTTTAAACTCAACTTGTCCATAGCGAGGAATATGATAATGAAAAACAGATATCAAACCGTATTTTTGATGTGCCTTGTCAGCGCGGGTATGTTGGCTTTGACCGCCGAGGCGCAAAATTTTGCCGGGACCGTCACGGCGCAAGACGCGCCACAGCAACCGGCACAACAGCAAGAAGGAAGCGCGATCAATGATCCGTTAAGTCCGGAACCGGTAGCGAAAGACAGTGACTCCGCTGCCGTGGATATTCCAGAGGCCATCACCAGCATGAGCCATTACACGGTCGGGGAGACCGACATTTTGGACATCGCCGTCATGCGCCATCCGGAGGTCAGCGGCCAGTTCGTCATTAACAACGAAGGAAGCATCCAGTATGAATTTGTCGGCGATATTAACGTCCGCGGGCTTACCAAAGACCAGATCAAAAAATTACTGGCCGAGAAACTTTCTTCCTATATTATCGACCCTGAAATAACGGTCAAGATCGCGGGATACAATAGTAAAATCATTTACGTGGTCGGGGAAGTGGGCCGCCCGGGCAAGATCTACATGCAAGGGGACACCATGACAGTCCACGAAGCCCTGGTAGAAGCGGGATTACCGCTTTTAAGCGCCAAAACCAACGCCGGGCGCGTGATCACGCCGTCGAATACCGGCACCCCACTCATCCGTAAAGTCAACGTTGAGAAGCTTCTTTATCACGGAGATTTAAGAGAAAATCTGGTGATGCAACCGGGCGATACGCTTTATGTACCGCCAACGTTCCTGGCGAAAACCATGCGCGTCATTCAACCCGTTGCCGCGCCCATTGGAACAGCCGCCGGCACCGGCCGAACAGTAATGACCGGATTCTAATTTGTGCGCAAAACATGGGGACATATATATTAAATAAGAAAGGTTAAACATGAAAGATTTTGAAAACTCGAGCGTATCTCTACTAAGTTATTTAAAGATTTTCTTCAGACGCAAAGAATTGCTGATCATCCCCGCGTTCGCCGGACTCATGCTGGGGATATGTTCAGGGGTCGTTCTCCCCAAGAAATACCGCTCCGAAACGGTCATCCTGGTCCAGGAGGCAAAAACGGATAACCCGCTGTTCACCAAGCTTGCCGTATCGACGACCGTCAGCCAGCGTCTCGCGGGCCTTAAGGAATCCATTCTCGGATGGAACAGCCTTGTTGAGCTGGTCAAGCGCCTGAACATGGACAAGGACATTAAAAATAAAGTGGAGTTCGAGAGTCTCATCCTGGGCCTGCGTAACACCATCACTATCCGCTTGCGGGGCCAGAACATCATCAGCCTTGCCTATGAAGGAGACAATCCCGAAAAGACCCAGGCCGTCGTTAAGAATATCACGGATATTTTTATTAACCGCAACATCCAGATCCAAAATAATGAAACGTCCAACGCCATCACGTTCATTGAACAACAGCTTAAAGTATATAAGGGTAAGATCAAATCCGCGGAGATCGCTCAACTGCAAGAACAACTCGACATGTTTTTGATCGACTCCACGGAACAACATCCGATAGTCAGAAAATTACGCGAACAGATCGAGGCCGAAAAAAAAGAACTGCGCGCGGATAATCTTGAATATACCGAAGACATCAATCTGGAACAGGATTCGACGAATCCCATGATCGTAGAGATCAAAAGGGCCCTTGATAGTCTCGAATCAACGGCCGGCGACGGCAGCACGCAGGCCGCGGCAACGGCACAAGCCCAGAAGGACCAGATCAACGTCGACCTCCAAAAAGTTATGGCCCGCGACGTCAGTGTTAACCAGAGCATCTACAACATGCTCCTGGAACGCCTGGAAACGGCAAAGATCACCCAAAGACTGCAATCGTCCAAAGAGGGCACCCAATACACCGTGCTGGACCCGCCCCGGATCCCGCTAAAACCCTTTAAGCCCAATCGCGTTTTGGTCGCCTTTATCGGATTGTTCCTGGGAGTTCTTACCGGCGTTGGTCTTGTCATCGGGGCGGAATTTCTGGATAAATCTTTTATCGATGTTGAGGACGCGAAAAATTTTCTGGGCGTGCCGCTTTTGGGGGCGATCTCCAAGATCAATACCCTCGACAGCATCCGACAGGAGCATGAAAAACAACGGTGGCTTTACAGCACGACGGTAGCCATAGGTGTCATTGTCGTTATAGTAACGATGGCCGTGTCGAACTTTCTAAAATAGTTGATAGGTGTACCACCTATAACCTTAAGAGTGAGGCAATCAAAAATGTACCACAAATTCTATGGATTCAAAGAAGCGCCATTTAACATGACGCCCAATTCGCGGTTCTTCTTCGAGAGCAGCAAACACGTGGAGGCCTTGAGCACGCTTATTTACGCCATTGAATCCCGCAAGGGTTTCGTCGTCATTACCGGCGACATCGGTTCCGGCAAAACGACCGTCTGCCGCACGCTGCTCAACAAACTGGACGCCCGTACCCAGACAGCTTTAGTCACCAACACGCACATCAGCGGCAAAGACCTGTTGTGCACCATCCTTGAAGACCTCGGGGTCGAGTACACGCCTGGATCAAAAGCGCAGCTTCTTTCCCAGCTAAACGTCTATCTCATCGAACAATTGCGCAACGATCATAACGTCGTTGTCATTATTGATGAGGCGCAGAATCTCAAACCCACCGTCCTGGAAGAGGTACGGATGCTCTCCAATCTGGAAACCGAAAGCGAAAAACTGATCCAGATCATTTTCCTCGGGCAGCCGGAATTGAAGAAAAAACTGGCACTGCCGCGGCTGGAGCAATTGCGGCAAAGGATTTCCGTTTTCTATCATTTGACGCCGCTGACCGAGGAAGACGCCAAAAAATACATCCTGCACCGGCTGAAGATCGCCAGCAAATCCGACCGGCAATATTTCACGGAAAAAGCCCTGGATATTGTCTGCCGGTTTTCCAAGGGCGTCCCGCGGCTGATCAACCAGATCTGCGACAGCGCGCTTTTAAACGGTTTCATTTACGAAAAAGAGATCATTGACCATAAGCTCATGCAGGAAGTCGTCAAAGAAGCGCCTTCAAGCCAGATCACCATGGCGCCCAAAGACAAATCGGATATCGATGAAGAATTTGAGAAGATCATTGGAAGGGAATAGCAAATCATGAGCAAACTGCTTGACGCACTTAATAAAGTCAAAGAAGAACGCCAGCGGCAATCGGGACCGGGACTAGCCCCGCTCGCGACCTCCCCAGCGCTTTCGCCTGTTTCATCCCGGGACAATAAAAGCAACTTGTGGCGGATAGGGTACGGCCTAATGGCCATTTTGCTTATCGTGGCGGTAACCGGTTCGGTCCTGGTGAACTTTAAAACCATGGCACAACTGGAAAATGCCGGAACAATGACGCTGGTCCTGTCTAAGCAGATGGAGGAGCAAAAGCAGGAGCTCGCAGCCATCCGCAAATACTGGATGAAGGCGGAGTCAGTGCGCAAAGACCAGCGCGAGCAGATCGTCGCGTTGCAAAAAAACGTGAAAGCCCTTAGTAAAAATCTTGACGAAGCAAAGTTCAGCTTGGCAAAGATCGAAGACCTGAAGGTCAATGACAAGCTCATGCTGGAAAAATTCATCGCCCTGAACGAAAAAGTTAAAGAACTGGAAGCCAATAAACCATAATAACGAACAACCATTAACGATCCACTATCAGCAAAGGACACTCACTCCATGGGGAAAATCACAGAAGCCCTGCGCAAAGCCGCCGAAGACAGGCTTGAACGCATCGACAAAATCACGCGCATTCGCGAACAAAAAGCGCTCGTCATCAAAAAGATCGGAAACTCAACGGTCGACCCGCGCCTTGTCGCCTATTTCGATCCCAAGGCCCTGATCACCGAACAATATAAGATCTTAAGGACGAACATCCTTTCGGCGAACGCCAAGCGGCCGCTGAAGACCGTGGTCGTGACCAGTTCGCTGCACTCCGAAGGGAAGACCGTTACCGCGCTGAATCTGGCTATGGTCATTGCCCAGTCCACACAAAAACCAAAAGTCCTGGTGGTGGACGCGGACATGCGCCGGGGCCGCGTGGCGAAATATTTAGGGGTAGACCAAAAACTCGGGCTCACGGAGATCTTGATGGATAAGATCGACCCTTCCGAAGCGCTTTTTCATATTGATATGGAAAACCTTGCTTTCATCGCCGCCGGCAGCGTGGCGGAGAATCCCGCGGAACTGCTGGGTTCCGACCGGATGCGGCAATTCCTGGCGGATATGAAGACCCAGTTCGACCTTATCCTCATCGATACGCCTCCGATCGTCTCCGTCACGGATTCAGGCATCGTGGGAACGATCGCTGACGGCATCCTGATGGTCATCCAGGCCGGACGCACCCAGCGCGGTATCCTGCAAAGAGCTTGTGAACTGCTGGAGCAATCTCATTCAAAGATCATTGGGCATGTCCTGACGAACATTGAGTATCACTTGCCGGAATATATTTACAGATATTTATAAGTCACCCGTCACAAAGTCACAAGGTCACAAATTTTTACGTGTGACATGGTGACTTTGCGACCTTGCAACCACATTCATGAAAGGATTTTTATTATGAGCAAGTTTCTCATCACCGGTGGCGCGGGTTTCATCGGCTCGAATATCGCCGAGAAACTCATCAAAGACGGCCATTACGTCCGCGTTCTGGACAATTTCTTTTCCGGAAAGGAAGAGAACCTGGCGTTTGCCAAGGATCTTGGGAAAGATAAATTCGAACTGATCCGCGGGGATATCCGCGACAAGGCTATCTGCCGGACGGCCTGCAAGGGCATGGATTATGTCCTGCATCAGGCGGCGTTACGGTCAGTTCCAAAGTCCATGAACGACCCGGCCAGCTACAATGATGTCAACATTAACGGTGTCATGACCATGCTGCAGGCCGCGGCTGAAAGCAAGATCAAACGCTTTGTTTTCGCGTCCTCAAGCTCCGTCTATGGCGACACGGACCAGTTTCCACAAAAAGAAACACAGTATCCGCTGCTGATTTCCCCATATGCCTTAAGCAAACTCGCCGGCGAATACTACTGCCGGATCTTTTCGGAACATTTCGGCGTGGAGACCGTCTGTTTGCGGTATTTCAACGTCTTCGGCCCCAAGCAGGCCCTTGATGATGAGTACGCGGTCGTTATCCCGAAATTCATCCATTGCATCCTCAATGACCAACCGCCGCCGATCTTCGGCAACGGCAAACAATCCCGGGATTTCACTTATATCGACAACGTGATCTCCGCGAACATCCTGGCAGCCATGACCCCCGGGATCAAGCACGAGGTCTTCAACGTAGCCAATGGGGAAGACCATACGGTACTGGAGCTTGTTGAAGTTATCAACAAAATCACCGGCAAAAAAATAAAACCGAAACTCCTCGACCCGCGGCCCGGAGACGTCTTTAAAACCCACGCGGACATAACGAAAATCCGGAAAAAGATCGGCTATAAATCGCTCGTCAATTTTGAGGATGGCCTGCGAAAGACGGTCACATACTTCCAGACAAAGTGGAGCGCGCTATCGGTGAAACATTAAAATCGATACAACGTAGAAACGTAAAACAAATGAGGGTCAGATACTTTGACCCTCATTTTTGGTAATAGCCGTATGGAAAAGTCGTGAATCATAATCCGGGTCAAAACAGTTCTCTTCGACATCGAGATCCCCGAAAAATAAAAATAGGCCCACTGAATGAACAAAACTTTTAACAATAATATCAGATTAAGCGAGCTGCTTCATTACCAAAAAGATCTGCGCGGGGTTGACACCGCGGGGGTGGACGTTCTGCGTCAAGAAAATGATTTTTACCAACAGATAAGGATCGAATACCAGCCACGGGTCCCGCCGGAGCTGTTTAAACGACTCGGGTTTTCCTCACATCATCAGATCGATGAGCACACCGCCTGCCTCATAGCGTATCACCAGAACGAAATGGCAGGATGCAAATTGTTCAACTTGCGCGGAAAAGCTAAACTATCGATCCCATTTCCCTATGAGGTCCAATTCCCGGCAGGCCGGGTGTATGGCTTTGGCCTGTTCGTCAAGCCGGAATTCCGGGGCAAAGGCCTGGGAAAACTGCTGAACCTGGAGGCATTTAAATTATTTCGGGGTAAATTTGAGGGGATGGACATTTTCCTCGATGTCGGCAATTATGTTTCCATCCGCAGCGATGAACAATTGGGGTTTCACAAGGCAAAAACATACATATTCTTCCAAACCCCCTGGCTGCGGTTTACCTTCAGCGTTGGTAACGGCATTCCTTACAAAATTTATCGGCAGACATTCCAGATCATCAAGTTCCCGCTCAAGCCGCTCGCCATTGGGGTCCCGCACCTCGCTGAAACGGTGCTCCAATGGATATCCCGGCAGAAAAGCGAATTGTTTCTTAATTCCTATTCCGTTGAAAGCGCGCAAAAGGATAATGGCCCCAAAGGTATCTTTGTCTGCAAACATAACCCTGACCCTGGACTGTTAAACAAAATCTACCCGCAAGGCTACAGCATACGTAAAAATAAGACCTTTCCGCGGAATCGACTGCTGCAAGAAATCAACAAGGATGCCTTAAACCAGGATTTTTTGATCGTGGATACCCGTTTTCGCTATATCCATCGGAACTTATCCGATTTTCCTGACGCTTATATTATCCCCAAGTGGCTGGAGCAAAAAAATCTCTGTTTTAAAGATCTTTCCGAATTCGCGAGAAATCGGAATAGAGACGCTCATAAAGATATCCGGTTGACATCTAAATATAATTATGACTATGAATTCTCAAAGAATGAAGCCCTGCTGAAATTCTTTTACGACCGGATGTATTGTCCTTATATGCATGCCCGGTATCCGGATGAAAAGATCATAGCTTCCCTTGATTATGTCAAAAAAGAATTCCGTAAAGGGGGACTGCTTCTGGTCAAAGACAAAGATACAAATAAATATATAGCCGCCAGCGTCATCAAATTCGACCGCCGCGTTTTTACCGCGGTGAAGCTGGGTGTTTTAAACGGTGACCCCGAGTTGCTCCACAGAAGGGCGGTGAGCGCTCTGTATATATCCTATTTCAAATTCATGGAACAGCGCAAGATCCCAGGGATCCATTTGGGTGCCAGCCGGTCGTTCTTAAACGACGGAGTGCTCAAATACAAGGCAAAATGGGGGGCCGCAATCGAATTTGACCGAAATCGCGGCAATGTCTTTATCCTGCGGATATGCCGGCCGTCGCGGTATATGAACGACTTCCTTGTGAACAATCCATTTATTTCCCTGGAAAACAATAAACTGGTTGGGAACATCTTCACGGAAAAAGATCTGGACGCACCGGAGATGCAAGAACGGGCCCGGCATTCCCATTTTAAAGGGTTATCAGAGTTGCGTCTTATCGCATTAGCCGCAACGGAGCCTCCTAAAATTGTTCCGATAAACACGGCCAATCAGCAGGAGTCATGGAAACCATGACCAAAGACCTTAAAAAACATTTTTTCCACGGCGTTGTCTGGAGCGGGACGCGTCGATTCCTGGAGCAGGGTATACAGACGGTGACAACCCTGGTTTTAGCCCGTATTCTGTCTCCTCACGAGTTCGGGATCATCGGCATCGCGAACATCTTTATCCTCTTCGCCAACACGATCAACCGGCTGGGTATTGTCTCGGCCCTCATTCAACGCAAGGAAATTGACGAGGGGCATCTTTCCAGCGCCTTCTGGGCCAATATGGTAACCGGCGTCACACTGTGCCTGATCATGATGTCGATCTCGTTTCCGGCGGCGAAATTCTTCCAGAATGAAGAGGTGCAACCCGTTTTGTTCACGCTTTCATTTATTTTTATTATCGGTGCCTTGAACGTCGTCCAAACCGCCCAATTTTCCAGAAGCTTCCAGTTCGGGAAACTGGCCGGCTTTAGTATTTGGGAGATGTCCACCAACGCCGTTATCTCCATCGGCCTGGCGACAGCGGGCTTCGGGGTATGGAGCCTGGTGTGGGGAAGATTGGGGGGTGTTTTAATGGGTGTAGTCGTTGCCTGGTACAGTTCTTCCTGGCGCCCGAAATGGCTTTTTAATCCCGCGAAATTCCAGGAACTGTTTAAATTCGGCATTTACAGCTTGTCGATCAACATCCTGACGTATTTGGGACAAAGCATGGACGGGATCATCGTTGGACGTTTCCTCGGCGTCGGTCCGCTGGGGATCTATACCATGGCGCACAACCTGGTCAGTCTCCCGCAACGCAAAATGTCTTCGGTCATTGCCAGCGTCGCCTTCCCGGTCTTTTCACGAATTCAGGATGATCACGCGCGGGTCTCCCGGAATTATCTCAAGATGTTGCGCTACATTTCATTCGTGACATTCCCTTTATTGATAGGCCTTATGGTCCTGGCCCCGCTTTTTGTCAGGATCATTCTGGGTGAGAAGTGGGCGGCGGCCATTGTCCCTATCCAGATCATGTGCGTGCTGGGGATGTACAGCTCGCTAAGCACGACGGTCGGCTCTATTTTCTCCGCCAAGGGACGACCGGACCTGGAACTCAAAACCGACGTCGTCCTGCTGATCGCACTGGCCGGATTCCTGATGGTCGGCGTGCGTTATGGGATCATTGGGGTCGCGGTGGCGGTCACGCTCATGTCCCTTGTCAGCAAACCGTTTATATTTTATATCGTCGCGCGATTATTGCGCATACGCCTGCTGGAAATTTATAAAGCGAACTTTTGGGCGTTCATCAGCTCGCTGGTCATGGCGTTGGTCATGTTGGGAACGGACTATATCCTGCAAACAGTCTTCCACGCGCCAATGGCCGTCCGGTTGATCCTGCTGGTGCCTGTTGGAGCGGGGGCTTACTGGAGACTGCAAAAAATCTTCAGGATCGAAACCTTGTCCGAAGTTTACGAGATATTCATGTCCAATATAAAATCCAAAGAAAAATTAAAGGTGGCCTCATGAACGCGCCGGCACGGAGACCTTTCCGAGTCCTGTATATCCTGGAAATTTTTCCGGAAATAAGCGAAACGTTCATTCTTTTCGGGATGCTGGGAGTGCAGCGCCAGGGAATAGATGTCCGAGTCGTCTCGCTGACCAATCCGAAATCCGGCGCCGAACATCATCCGGAATCGGGAGAATTTCTGCCGGTGACCCTGTATCTGAAAAATGTGCCGCTCTACAAGCAATATGCCGCTTTAATACGTATGCTGATCTTTCATCCGGTCAAATTGGTTAAATTCACGCGCTATCTTTACGGGGTCGAAAAATATGTCCGTGATACCCGCGATCGCTTGCTGCAAGTCTGTTATCTGTGTGTTAAAGCGCAAGGGGGACGGATCGATCATATCCACGCGCATTTCGCGAACCTCGCGACGTCATTTGCCATGTGGATCCATATGCTGACCGGCATCCCGTTCACCTTTTCCAGCCATGGCTACGATATTTTTTACGTCTTCCCTAAAGATATGCGGCTTAAGACCGATCTGGCGAAAAAACATCTCACGGTCAGCCGGCAGTCCGCCGCCTACATCCAGGAAAAGATCGGTAATTGTAACGGCAAGCTTGTGCCGCTTTATAGCGGGATCGATACGAATTTCTTTTCCTTTAACCCTGACCAAAATCGGGACAATATTTTGCTCCACGTCGCGCGTCTGCATCCGGTCAAAGGACAACAGTACTTGATCCGCGCCTGTCGCTTGTTAAAAGACCGTGGACTTGATTTCCAGTGCCTGATCATCGGTGAGGGAGAAGAGCGGACTAAACTCGAGCAACTTATCACCGAACTTAAATTAAAAGATACCTGTCTTTTGTTGGGGCCAAAAACACGCAAAGAACTTGCTCCCTATTACCAGCGAGCCAAAGTGTTCGTCTTGACCAGCGTCTCGGAAGGGCTGGGTAATGTCCTTAAAGAAGCTCTGGCCTGCGGACTTCCCGCTGTTGGCCCACGGGTAGGAGGGATCCCGGAGATCATCATCGATGGTAAGACCGGATATTTATTTGAAAAAGGTAACGTCGAAGAATTGGCTGAAAAAATTTCTGCCCTCTGGAACGACCCGCGGCAACGGGCCGCATTTGCCAAGAACGGACGAAAATTTATCGAAGAAAATTTTGATTACCGACGCCAAAGCGAAAAAATGGCCGCGCTATGGAAAGAGAAATGAAAAAACTATTGCTGGCGACAGCACGGAATTTGCGCAGTATCGGCGGGATCGAGCGCTATTTAAACAATTTTATCAAACACTACCGGCATCCGGGGGTCGAGCTGTCTTTACTTGTGCGCCGTTACGACCAGGACAGTGCTTCCCGTTACGGCAATATCCCCGTGACATGCTTTAATGCCGCTGTCCATCCCCATAAAAACTTTCTTCGCTTTTTGAATCCCGCGAGTGCTGTCAAGGAATTAAGACATAACATGGCTGCCCAACTCAAGGATATCCGTCCCGACGTGGTCCTGACCCGCGACTGGAATGTGGTTTTGGCAACGGCAAGCGTTCTTAAAGATACTCCGGTCTATTTTATGCCGGGTTCGCTTTTAAAAATGGACCTGATGTTTGACCGCGAGTTCGAAGGAAGCCTGGGTTACCGGATCTCCCGCTGGCTGCAGAACCGGGCCAGGATCAACCTGGAAAGATCCGCTTTTCGGACATGCACCGGGGTCTTTGTTTTTAGCAAGAATTTCAAGGAACGGATCCGCAAACATTACGCAATGCCGTCGAGCAAGATCCGCGTCATCCCCGTCGGCATCGAACTCCCGGAAAAAACACTTCCAGCTCCTATTGAAAAGGGAATGATTCTTTGCGTCGGCCGGCTCGCCCCGTCCAAGAATTTCCTCACGGCCATTGCGGCAATGCAGGGGCTGGAGGGATTCCACCTGTTGATCGCCGGTGATGGGCCACAGCGTCAAGCGCTCGAAGATAAAATCCGCGAACTGAATTTAGAGGACCGGGTAACCCTTTTGGGAAGCCAGAATGATCTTACAAAATACTATCAACAATGTGAAATTTTTCTTCATCTGTCTTATTATGAAAATCTCGGCCAAGTGCTTCTGGAAGCGATGGTGTATGGCAAGCCGCCGATCGTTCTCTCACCCGCAGAACATGGCGTACATACCGCTTCGGATGAACTGATCCAGGATGGATACAATGGATTTTTTGCCGACAATACGCCGGAAGCCGTGCGGGCCAAGATCCGGGAGGTCGCCACGCTCAACAAGGAATCCCTGGCGCAGAATTGCCGCCGGTTCGCCGGACAATTTTCCTTTGAGCGGCATTTACGCGAATTAAACAACGTCATCCTGCAAGGAGAAAAACCGTGAGCAGGGTTTCAGTCATCATTCCGGTCTATAACGCTGAAAAAACGATCGGCGAAGCCTTGGAATCGGTCGCGGCACAAACGTACACCGATTACGAGATCATCGTCGTTAATGACGGCTCCAGCGATCAAAGCGAAAGTGTCATCAAAAAATATATGCGTCCGCCATTCGACATCACGTACGTTGAACAGATCAATAAAGGCGCGGCCGCGGCGCGCAACGCCGGCCTGCGGATCGCCAAGGGAGAGCTGATCGCTTTTCTGGATGCCGATGATCTCTGGGATAAGGACAAGCTGGCAACCGCCGTCCAGGCGATGGATGCCAACCCAACGGTCAAGCTGGTATTTACCGATATGCGCCATATGGTCAACGACCTGCTGGTGCATTCCTCTTATTTGCATGAGCGCGGCTACCGGAACCTGACCAGCGGACGTATTTATGACAACTTGCTTAAAGAGAATTGCATATTTACCCCTACGGTCATGGTGCGCCGTGACGCGCTCAATACAATAGGCCATTTCGACGAGCAACTGCCTATTGCCGAAGATTACGACCTGTGGCTGCGGATCACGCGCCAGTATCCGGTTCATTTTATTGACCGCCCGCTGGTCACGCGCCGGCGGATCGGCAGCAACATTACCGAAGACAAAAAATCTTATATCGAAAGCTGTATCCATCTGCGGGAAAAATTGCTCAACATCCACAAAGAAGATCCCGCCCGGCGCCGGATCGTCGAACGTCAACTGAAACGCGACCGTTATAATCTGGGATATATCCTCTTCGATAACATGAAGCTCAAGGACGCGCGGAAAGCTTTCCAACGAACGCTCGGCGATCGGGAATATTGTTTAAAGTCATTGTTCTATATCCTCATTTCGCTCTTGCCGATATCGATTATTCGCCACTTGCGCAAGGCCAAAGCGCGCAAAGAGGAGGCCCGGTGAACGAAACGATCTCGGTCGTGATCCCGGCCTATAATTCAGAAAAATTTCTCGAAAAGGCGGTGCGCTCGGTCATCGCGCAGGAACGTTTACCGGAGGAGATCCTGATCATCGATGATGGCTCGACCGATGGGACGCAAAGGGTAGCGGAAGAATTGATTTCCGGTCAGAAGGGAGCAAAACCGCAGATCAAGTATATCCGCCAGGCCAACCAGGGACCGGCCGTGGCGCGTAATACGGGGCTGAAAAACGCTTCGGGGGACTATATCGCGTTTCTGGACGCGGACGATTCATGGCTGCCGGAGCGGCTTAAAACACAGTTAGCCGTATTTCAAACAGATCCGAATGCTGGACTGGTCTGTTCAGGACGGGTCCGTGTTGATGAGACAACAGGCCAAAGGACATTAAATTGCGAGGGCGATAAGCTCTCCGGTGATGGATATCTGGATCTGTGGACGTACCGAAATTATATCACCACCTCAAGCGTATTGGCGCGCAAGCGCTGCTTGGATGAAGTCGGCGGTTTTGATGAAGACCCGCGCGTGCTGGGTTCCGAAGACGCTGAACTGTGGCTGCGCATCGCGGAAAAATTCAAAATTGTTTATGTCAACAAACCCTTGGTGGAATATCTGGTCAGGGAGGGAGGCATCAACCGTTCCAATATTCAACGTTCCTATAAATCGGCGGTGTTTATTATCCAAAAACATGAACCAGAGTTCCGCCGCCGGTATGAAAATGCGACATCGATCGTCCAAAATAAATGGCGAAGGATTTACCATGCCTGGGGAGTGACGCTGTTTGACAATGAGCAGTTTGGCGAAGCAAAGGCGAAATTCCGGACCGCCATGACATTCGGAAAAATTTCCCCGCAAACAATTCGCTTTTATCTGTTGACCTTGCTGGGCCCATCCGTTTTAATGGTGCTTAAGCGCTGGAGAACCAAATAAGGCGAACAAAACGAACCGGACATTTTTCTAAAAAATCAGGATAACCTATGGGAATGGAACAATTTTTTTCCTTACGCGGAATTTTAATCACTGTTTTGATGATCGTCAGCTTTGCCGCGATCCTCATCCGGCCCAAGGTGGGCGTTGCGCTTATTCTTGCGCTCACCCTTTTGCGCGACGGCTTTCTCTATATCTGGTTCCAGCCCATCTATGACCTTCATTTGCCGCAAGTCCTGATCTATCTGACGCTCATCGCCTGGCTGTTCCATCTCAAGGAATACCCGCTACGATTCAATAAGGACATTGCTCTCGTATTCGGATTCTTTATGGTCATCTGCGCTACCCGCTTCTTCTCCGGCACGCCGATCTGGGACCACCCTGTGGCCAACGAATCTTTGCGCATCGCGATAGTCTTTTTCCTGATCGTCCAGCTCATGCGAACAACCAATGACATCCGGACCATGCTGTGGATATTCGTCGGCATCTTCCTTTTTCTCGAGTTGCGGGCCTACTACTTCTACAAGACGGATTTCATGGAGATCGCCCTGCCTAACTACCGATATGTCAACCGCAACGGCTTCGCCAATCATCTTGCCCTTATGCTTCCCATTGCGTACATGCTGGGAAACAACAACAAAAATAAATCGCTGCGGTATTTCGGGCTTTTTTCGGCGCTCTGGTGCGGCATCGGCGTTATTTTGACCTATTCGCGCAGCGGCTTCATCGGGCTCGCTGCCGGCATTGCAGGGATCCTGTTCCTGCAAAAACGAAAAACAAAATTAATAATCGCTCTTGTTGTTTTAGCCCTTCTTATCCTGCCACGGCTTTCGGAAAAATACACAAATCGCATAGACACCATTGAAAACTATGAGGAGGATGTTTCCGCCATGGGGCGGGTAGCCACCAATTACGCCGCCATCAACATGTTCAAACAGAATCCTATCATGGGTGTGGGGGCTGGTAACTTTAATAATGTTTTTCTCGCCTATACGCCGCCCGAATATCTAAAATGGGTGGAGGAAGGCAAAAGCATCCACAATATCATGCTTCAGGTCGCTTCTGAAACAGGACTTCTGGGATTGGCCTTTTTTCTGCCATTGGTCTTTTGCGGATTCAAAAATTCCTTGATCAAGATCAGAGGATATGATCCGGATGAGCCCGAGATCCAAAATATCGCCCAAATGCTGCGTCTGGCCCTTTTTGTAACATTCTTGACCTCGCAATTCGGTCAAGGCGGCTACTACGGGAATCTCTACACCATTTTGCCGTTTCTCTCCGCGCTTCATCAGAATATATCAGAACAAAACCGACCCCAAACAACAAAAAGGCGGCAAAATGTCAGGCGCGCATAATAACAAACAGACGGGGGATTCTTTAGCGGCAGCGTTTCTGCGCGCGAGCGTTATTCCTCTTTGGGCCTTGTGGGAACGTTCCGCATACTTGCGGCACATACAATATCTGAACCGAAACCAATACAAAGACGCTGCCAAGACTAAAGAAGAGCAGCAGCAAAAACTGTCCCGTTTGATCGAACACGCCTACGCTAATTCGCCCTATTACCGTGACATATTCTCTGGGGTCGGCTCCAGCACTGCCGAGGTGGTTGACAAATTTACCCATATCCCGTTGCTCCAGAAAAGTGACATCAGAAAAAATAAAGAGAGGTTGTGCGCCGTAAATTTTTCAAAAGAAAAACTGATCCCCAAAAAGACCTCCGGCTCCACGGGGGTTTCTCTGGAGTTGTACATGGATGTCGACTGTAGTGAATGGCGCAGGGCGGTCGCCTTTTTTCGCAATGGCTGGACGGGTTGGCGGCTCGGCGAGAAGACCGCTGCCGTCTGGGGGAACCCGCCGCCGGCGCAGAACTGGCGCGCGTTCCTGCGAAATACCTTGCTGGAGCGCTGCATTTATCTGGACACCCTCGGCATGACCGAAGAGGACATGCGCGCTTTCTTTGTCCAGCTGCAAAAATACCGGCCAACGCTATTGATGGGACACGCGTATTCCCTGTATTATTTCGCGCGCTTCGTTGAAAAACAACCACGGCCACTCGATATTTCTATCAAGGGGATCATCTCAACGGCCATGATGCTCCACCCGTGGCAGCGCGAAACGATCGAAAAAGTATTTCAATGCCGGATCTTTGAGCGCTACGGCTGCGAAGAAGTCAGCCTCATCGCGTCGGAATGCGAACAGCACCGCGGCATGCACGTCAACACGGACAGTTTGATCGTGGAATTCCTCAAAGATGACGGCCAGCGGGCACGCGAAGGAGAAGAGGCCACGGTCGTTGTGACTGACCTGATGAATTACGGCATGCCGATCATCCGCTACAAGATCGGAGACCGGGCCGTTTATTCAAACGCGCCTTGCCCCTGCGGACGCAAGACGCCGCTGATCACAAAAGTCACCGGCCGCGACGCCGATTTTGTCCTGACGCCGGAGCGCAAGATCATATCCGGCATTTCACTGACCGAAAATTTTAGCCTTAAAGTCCCCGGTGTCGAGCAAATGCAGATCGAACAAAACACGCTCGAGCGCCTTAAGATCAAGATCGTCCGGGACAAAGCCTTTAATGATGATTCCACGCGGCTGCTGCGTGATCTATGCCAAAAAACATTCGGCACCGTCATGCGCTGCGATATAGAATATGTGGATAAGATCCCGCAGGAAAAAAGCGGGAAATACCGTTTTGTCATTTCGCATCTGAAAGGATAACCGCGTGAACCCACAATTGCTGATCCATGTCAACGACCCCGAATTGGGGCTGCTCGGCTATTTGGCCGTCGATTCCTTTATCGGCGACAAGGCCTATGGCGGCATTCGCGTAAGGATCTCCGATAACGACCAAGACGAAGCCCACGCGGCAGAGGCAACCCATCTGGCCCGGGAAATGTCTTTGAAGTTCGGCTTTCATGAGATCCCCCAGGGCGGGGCAAAATCCGTCATTGTCCTGCCGCCGGAATTAAGCCGAGAACGGCGCGACGATTATTTTAAAGCATTCGGCAAGCAATTAGGACCGCTGTTGCGCCGAAATCTGATCCAGGCCGGACTGGACATGGGAATGAACGGCAGAGACCTGCATCTTTTCGGCCAAGGCGCCGGGCTCATTCCGTCACATTACGAACCGCCATCGGAATATGAAAAAAGCGACAGCGGCCGTTTCACGGCCATTGGCCTGATCGAAACCTTCGCGGTCCTGCGCAATTCTTACTCCCTGGCCAACCAGCCGCTGACCTGCGCCCTGGAAGGATTTGGTTCCGTGGGATCGCACCTCGCGCAATATCTGGCGGAAATGAACGTCAAGCTGGTCGCGGTTTCAACGCTGGCTGGCGGAGTTTATCATCCGGAAGGTCTGGACATAAAACAACTCATCATGCTGCAGGACGAATACGGAGACGATCTGGTCAACCATTACGGCACGGCGCGACGGATGAAAAAAGAGGACCTGTACACGCAAAAAGCGGACATCCTGTTTCCCTGCGGCGGACTTTTTTCCATTCATCCCGCGAATGTCAACCGGATCCAGTGCCGGTTCATCGTCACCGGTGCCAACTGCGCCGTGGATACCGAAACCGCCGGGATCCTCCATAAACGGCAGATAAGTTATATCCCCGGATTCGTGGCCAACGCCGGTTCGGTACTGCGCAGCTATGTGGCCAAAACGGAAAAAATAACCCAAATGGATGCCCTGGAGCAAAGGATCCGTCAGCTTTTTGCCGACCGGGTCCAGAACTTACTGACGGCCTCTGCCGCTAATAATTCATCGCTTTACGACCGGGCAACACGCATAGCCCAGGAAAACATCGCAAAAATGCGCACACAGCATGACCTTACCAAAAAAACGCTCGCGCAAAAAATCCTTTCCTTGCTCAAGGACCGCTGATCCCATGCACATATTGATCCCGTATTTTAAGAACGACGAATACCGTCAGGCCATCGCGGCCGCGTTCCCGCAGATGAAAGTCGATGTATTCCGCGTTGTCCGGCACCGACAAATTTTTCCTTGGGGTGAAAAATGGTCCGTTCTCCTAAACGGCAAGCCCGCTGACAATAATATCCTCAAAGATGTTTCCATCTGTGTCGCCTCGAATGATCTGACTAAAGAAGCAACCAGTCATCTTCTCGCGCAATGCCCCCAGATCAAATGGATCTATTCGCGCAGCACCGGGGTCGATCATCTGATGGTCCCAGCAGTAAAGGGAAGAGGCATCTGGGTCAGTCATCCGCACCTGTGTTCCGAAGCTATGGGGGAATATGTTTTGACCATTCTTTTGTCCATCACCAAGCAGATCATCGGTCATTATCGGCTTCAGAAAAAGGGCCTCTGGCAATTTCTGCCCGCGCAAATGCTCGGCAAAAAAAGAGCCGGTATCTTGGGGGGGGGACACGTTGGCCAGACGGTCGCTCAACGTCTCAAACAAAACGGGATGGAGGTCTGGGGGCTGGGACGCAGCGAACGAACGCAGCTACCCCACTTCGACCGTTATATGACCTTGAATGATCTGAAGTCATTTGTTGCGCAGTGCGATTTTATTATTGTCGCGCTTCCTTTAACGGACGCGACCAGGCACTGCATCAATGCCGACACGATCACGTGCATGAAAAAAGACGCCTGGCTCATCAACATCGGCAGGGGAGAGCTCATTGATCATCAGGCCTTGTTACGGGCGTTGCGGGACCGAAAGATCGGCGGCGCCTGCCTGGATGTGATCGACGATGCCCTGCAAAATAAAGTTCATTCTTTAAGTAACTACCCGAACTTGATTTTGACGCATCACAGCAGTTTTTCTTACCCCGAATATAACGCCGACAATCTCAAAACATTTATGGAAGAATTAAAACGGTATATGGCCGGCCAAAAACCGCAAAATCTCGTGGATATCGAAAAAGGGTATTGAAAATACGTGCTAAAGATCGTGTTTATCGTAGAAAGTCTGGACGTCGGCGGGACGGAATTATCACTTCTGAAATGGCTGCGGCACTGCGACCGGAAGATCTTTGCGCCGTCCGTCATTTCCTTTCGTAAAGGAGCTCTGCAGAAGGAACTCGAAGAGCTCAACGTTCCCGCGACGGTCATTCACAAAAAATTTCCCTTTGACGTATCGTTCTTTTACCGGCTGGTGAGAAAATTGGCTAAAATAAGACCGGACGCAGTCCACTGTCGTAACGGTATCCCGGCGATCTCCTACGGTGTGCTGGCCGCCAGACTCGCCAAGGTCCCGGTTGTCAGCAGCGTTCATGGACGCACGCATTACATCCGGCAAAGCGTTAAAACCTGGTTATGGTTTCGGATCATGCGCTTAAGCCAAAAAATCATTACGGTCACGGAAGGGATCAAGGAAGAAATCTCCAGATATGGAAGTATCCCGCTGGAAAAAATAGAAGTCATCTATAATGGCATCGATATTGGCCAGACGCTGTCATCCAAGGAAGCATTGCGCAACAACTTCAATTTTTCGCCCCATGATTTTCTGGTCGGAACAGTCGGTAATTTGCGTGCCATCAAAGGCCAGAAATATCTGCTGGAGGCCATGCCGGATATCCTGCGCAAGATCTCTCATGCGCGGCTTGTCCTTATCGGCAGCGGAGAAGAGCGAGAAAATCTGCAAAAACTTGCGACACGGCTTGGAATAAGCGATAAAATACATTTCTTGGGGTATCAAGCGAATGCCGCAATGATGATTGGGATGTTCAATGTCTTTGTGCTGCCTTCATTGTCGGAAGGATTCCCCAACGTGATCCTGGAAGCGGTCGTGGCCGGAATTCCTGTTGTTGCCACCAACGTCGGCGGCGTCCCGGAGATCGTCCGCCACGGGAAAGAATCGCTCTTGGTCGATCCTGCCGACGCGAAAGGATTATCCGCGGCCGTTGTGCGGCTGGCCGGAGCGCCAGAGCTAAAGAACACTTTGATCCAAAGTGCCAAAGATCGTGTTCGAAACCAATTTGACATCCAAAAAACATGGGCGCAATATGACGCGGTGTATTGCGCGCTCGGGAAGAGGAATTGAAAATGACGAGAATATTCTGCTACCTGCTATATTATTTCTTCACCAAACACTTGCCGCGTTCTTATGAGCTGGGCCCTCTCGGAAAATGGTCCAGCCGCCTGCGGCGCATTGTGTGCCGTCCGTTATTTCAAAGGGTTGAGGGATTTTTCAGCGTGGAGCGCGGCGCGGATTTCGGCGGCGGGAAAAATATCATCATCCGTGAATACGGCTCTCTTGGTGAAAACCTGCGCGTGATGGGAGAAGGGACGGTCACCATCGGCCGCCACGTGATGATGGGCCCCGATGTGATGATCTTGACCAGCGACCATCAGGCCACGGAAAAAGGCTTTCAAGGGTACACCACCCAAGACGTGCTTATCGATGACCACGCCTGGATCGGGGCGCGGGCCATTCTGCTTAAAGGCGTACGGATCGGCAAACACGCCATTGTCGGCGCCGGTTCCGTTGTCACCAATGATGTTAACGACCATGAAATTGTTGGGGGATCCCCTGCGCGGCTGATACGTAAGCGAACCGACACATGAAGATCCTTGTTTTCACAACGCTTTTCCCCAACAAACAGATGCCCCAGCACGCGCTTTTTATCAAGGCGCGTGTGGCCGCCCTGGCCAGGACCAATGACGTGCGGGTCATCGCCCCCGTTCCATTTTTTCCGTCGTGGAACATCAATCCCAAATGGTTTTTATTCAGCCAAATACCGCTGGAAGAAGAGATCGACGGGATCAAAGTTTATCATCCCCGGTATTTGGTCATCCCCAAGATCGGCCGCGCGCTTTACGGTATTTTGATGTATTGGAGCCTGTATGGTTTCGTCAAAAAATTGCGCCGGTCATTTGATTTTGATCTTATGGACGCGCACTTCCTTTATCCCGATGGTTTTGCCGCGGTAAAAATTTCCCGCGCGCTGGATAAAAAAGTCATCCTCAACGGCCGCGGCACGGACATCAACTGGTACCCCAAATTCCGCCTGATACGCCGATCGCTGCGCTACGCGGCGGAAAACGCGGATGCCGTGACCGTCGTGAGCGAAACCCTTCGTGATGAAATGAAAAGATGGGGGATCGGGAACGATAAAACCGTGATTATTCCCAACGGAGTTGACACCGATACATTTTGCTTTCGAACATCGCAAGAAGCGAAACGGATGCTCAATTTACCCAATGAGCGCCATGTCCTTCTCGCGGTAGGCCACTTACTGGAAACCAAAGGATTCCATCTGCTCATCGAGGCCCTGCGCCATATCCGCCGTCAGGACATTGACCTGGTCATTATCGGTAAGGGAGAATACCGTGATCAGTTGCTGCAATTGGCCGCGCAATATCAACTGAAAGACCGGGTAAAGATCTTGGAAGAGATCCCGCAGCAACAACTGGCGATCTGGTACGCGGCCGCGGACATTTTTTGCCTGACGAGTTTTCGGGAAGGCCGGCCCAATGTCGTCCTGGAAGCCATGGCCTGCGGGGCGCCGGTCATTTCCATGAACAAATGGGGGCTCGCCCGGCTGGTTGAACTCGACAAGGGGATCTTGCTGGACAATTATGAACCGATGGGCATCGCCCGTGCGATCGACGAAGCCCTGCATCGGCATTGGGACCGTTCGGCTATCAGCGCCACCATGCAGGCGCATACCTGGGAGAAGGCCGCCGAAAAGATCACCCATCTTATGGCAGCGACTCTGCGAAAAAGAGATATCCTGTTTTTTTCCTCGGATGACTGGGATAGCGGACTGAAAACCAGTAAATTCCACTTATCCACGCGCCTCGCGCGCGAAAACAGGGTGTTTTTTATCAACTCGCTGGGTTTGCGCGCGCCGACATTTTCCAAACGGGATATCAGTAAAGTTTTTGCCAAATTAAAAGGTTATTTTCAAGGCGTGCGCAAAGTCCGCGAGAACATTTACGTGTACACGCCCATCCTGATCCCGCTCCAGCGCTTCGCGCTTGTCCGCTGGTTCAATAAATTCTTTCTGCTGGCACAATTCCGCTGGCTGATGACCCGATACCGTTTGGCGCGGCCGGAGATCTGGACGTTTTTGCCCAACACAGTCGATCTGGTCACAAAATTGCCGCGCCGGAAACTGGTCTATTACTGTGTCGATGAAATGAGCGCCTTTCAGGGTGTGGCGGCGCAAGTGCTCCAGGCGCAGGATGAGGCCTTGAGCCGCGCGGCGAATGTCGTCTTTGCCGTTTCCCGGCAGCTGCAGGAACAAAAAAAGAAATGGAATCCCAAAACATATTATTCGCCGCACGGCGTTGATTTCGAATTGTTTAACCAGGCGTGCGACAACGGCGCCATCGAAAAACCGGCGGATTTACGAAATATCCCGGGGCCAATCATCGGCTTTTACGGATTGATCTCCCGCGACTGGATCGATTATGATCTGATCCGGTATCTAGCCCAAAGCCGGCCGCAATGGTCGTTTGTCCTCATCGGAAAGATCGACCGCGGGGAGAAAGAAAAATTGCCAGCGGGTTCCAACATCCATTATTTACCCGTCAAACCCTATACGGAACTGTATCGCTACAGCCGATTTTTTGACGTGGCGATCTTGCCATTTAACATCAACACGCTGACGCTGCATTCGCATCCGCTGAAAATTCTGGAATACCTCTCCGCCGGCCGGCCCGTTGTTTCGGTCAATATCCCAGAGACGGCAAAATATACGGATGTCATCGCGGTCGCGTCCGACCATGACGGTTTCCTGCGCAAGATCGAGGACTATCTTCAAAATGATCCCCCGGAATGGCAAAAAGCCCGCGTTGAACTCGCCGCGATAAATTCCTGGGACAAAAGGTTCGATGAAATACAAAATACTATCAATAGCGCTGGCTAGCATCATCCTCATCGCTGCGCTGGCACATCCCCAAAAATCGGGAACCGCGGTCGCTTCGCGAGAAACCGCCGCGTCGATCGTCATTGACGCGTCCCAAGATGGGCCCGTTTTCGGCGACCCGGAAGGACTCGCGCGGATCCAGAGCCTGGAAAATGAGCTGTATCATTTTAAGATCCGCACGGATCATCCGCGGATTTTTATCAATAAGGAAAATTTACCCGCGATCCGAAAGAAATTGGGTCCCTTTAATCCTTCCTGGCACGCGATCCTGCAAAAAGCGGAGGGAGGAGACCTTGTTAACTCGGCTTTTGTTTACGCTGTTCTGGAGGGATCTGATCCTTTGGCCGTCCAGCTGGCCCTGGAGAACGTCAAAAAAATACTTCTTAAAAAAGAACCGGATGTCACAAAAAATTGGGCGCAGGAAAAAGATGCCGCCGTGATGGCCCTGGCCTTTGACTGGGTTTATAATGGCCTCACCGAGCAGGAACGCGCTCAACTGGCGCAAAAACTTGCCCGCTTGAATCGCATCACGGAGCAGGCCCAAAAGATCCGCTCCGGCTATAAAAAGATCTTTGAGACATTTCACCGGGAAGAATGGATCTTCCATTCCTGGAAAGCGTGGCCGGAGATCGCCCTGGCCCATCACGTACCGGATGCGGAATTTAACTATAGATCCCGCTGGGATCATGGTTGGTACTACGGCGATGCCGCCCGGATGTATGCTTACGCGGCGGACGGGACGCCCTTTGAAGGTTATTACATGGGCGCGGACGGCTGCGACTGGTTTCTCGCGCTTAAAAGCGCGACCGGCATCAACCTCGTTGACGACCCGCAGATCGGCTGGTGCCGCAATGCCGCCTATTATATGCTTTACCGTCTGGACTTCGGCCTGGGCCGGGAGATCCTGCATAAAGGGGCTTTTATCGGCAACGCCGGGATACTTTCCTATTCCAAGGGATTGTCTTCATGGAAATTTCTGGAATTCCTCGGACGCACGATGGCGCTGGCGACCGATGATCCTTATTGCAAATGGACGCTCAATAACATCGCGAAGGAAATATCTTCCTGGACCATGACCATGACCGGATATAGCGGCTTAAAAGAACTCAAGGACATTGCCAATGTCATTTATGATAATCCTGTTCAACAGACCAAAGACCCCCGGACCGCTTCTTATGAAGAGCTGCCTTATGGCCGGTTCTTTCCCGGCGGCAAGGAAGCCATTATGCGCACCAGCTTCCGGCCGGAAAGTACCAGCGTGGGATTTACCGCTCAAAATGCCTATACCAAGACCAGCCACGGTGATTTTGATGTCAATACCTTCATGATCTATAAAAAAGGAAATCTGGCGCCGGATTCCGGCGTCTATGATGCCTACGCGGGACAAAAAAATTATTTTAAATATCAGAAGAACACGACCGCTCATAATGATATCCTGATCATTGACCCGTCCCGGCCGGATGAACCGCGCAAACTTTCCCGATCACCGGATCCCGGCGGCGTGGAGTTAGTGAGCAAGCGGGCTTTCGGAGCCGTCAACAAAAAAGGGCCGCGGGATGCGTTTCTTCATGACTCTCGGGCGCATTGGACCCGGATCCTGGGTTTTAAAACAACCAAGGATTACGATTACATTATCGGCGATGCCACCCAGGCCTACGCGAGCCGGCTCAACGAATATGTCCGGCATCTGGTATTTATCCGCAAAGGCGCCACCGACAACGCTTATATCATCGTTTTCGACCGGATCGAGGCTAAAAATAAAAATTTTATCAAAAAATGGCTGCTGCATCTGGTGAGTGAACCGGAAATGTCCGGAAAAATGCTGCGCGCGAAAGTCCCGGGGCATTATGAATTCTATGACAGCGATTTTCTGGTTTCCCCCAATGTCTTTCATACCGCCAAGCTCTATAATAAAACGCTCCTACCACACAACAGGATCACCTCCAGGATCGGAGGGGACGGTTTTGAGTTCTTAATAGAAGGATCGAACCCGAAAAATTGGGCGTTGTCCGAGGAGACGAAAAAGGGCGTTGAAAAAAATACCGGCGGGCCGTGGCAGGAAGTCGGGACATGGCGCGTTGAAATTGTCGCCCAGGACAAAAAAGAGCGCGATTATTTCCTGAACGTTCTTTACGCCACCGACATGGAAGATGCATTGGATTCCGATAATATTTCCCTGCGGGAACAGGATAATGAAGTGGAAATTTTGATCAAAGACCAGCAGCTCGGCAACGTCCGCGTGACCATGCCGAAAACCGGACAACCGTCGGTTCAAGTTACAATCGCGAACAATGGACAAAACGCCCAATAATCCGTTAGCGCCGATCATCCGCAAATTCAAACACCTTTGCGGACAATATGATTCGCCCGATGGCGTCATTATCCTGATGTATCATCGCGTCAACGACAATTTGCCGGCGCACAATCTCATCACGCGCACCAAAGCCTTTGCCGAGCAAATGCGATTTTTGCACCGGCACCCGAATGTCTACCAAGTGCTTGGCCTTAGGGAATTCGAGACCGGGCATCCGGCAATATTCGAGCAGAAATCAAGAACAAAGGTCATGATCACCTTCGATGACGGTTATCGGGACAATTACCTCAACGCCTTTCCCGTTCTTAAGAAATTTCAATTTCCGGCGACTATTTTCTTGACGACCGGCCTGATCGGCACCGACCAAAAATTTAATCGTTACGCGAACATCCCGGGACAGGACATGTTAAGCTGGGAGGAGATCGCCGAAATGCATGCCCAGCGCGTCACCTTCGGCGCCCATACAGTATCGCACCCGCATCTTCCCAAGTTCAGTTACCAAACCCAGCGCGAAGAGATCGCCGAAAGCCGCGCCAGTGTAAATAAAAACTTGCCGCAGGGAGAGAGGATCGATACCTTTTGTTACCCTTATGGCGAGTATAACGCGGATACATTGAAAATCGTTCGGGAACTGGGTTTCCGTTACGCCTTAAGCGTCATCCCCGGCGTCAACAAGCCGGACACACCGCCGTATGAACTCAAGCGCATCGAAGTCAGCGGATTCGATAATATCAAAAGTTTTAAATTTAAAGTATTGGAGAAATATAAATGATCACGCAACCAACCGTCCTGATGTACCACGGCATCACCGCGGCGGGATATGCCCTCCCCAAAGAGCGCGAAACGGGCGCGGATCTCTATGACGTCACGGCGGAAAATTTCCGCGCCCAGTTAAACTGGCTGCGCGAGCACCTTTACCGGACCATCACCATCCGCAAAAACTTGAACGCCTTTAGCAGCAAGGAGGTTCTGCTGACCTTTGACGACGGGGAAATGAACAATCATAGCGTTGCCCTGCCGCTGTTGAAAGAATTTGGCTTTGCCGGCCATTTTTTTCTGATCGCCAAGCGCGTTGGAAAACAAGGGTACATGGGATGGGAACAGCTCCGGCAGCTGAATGCCGAAGGGATGGTCATCGGCTCCCACGGGTTCAGCCATGAGATCCTCACGAACCTGCTGGATACGCAACTCCAGGAGGAACTCTCCGCTTCCAAGAAATATCTGGAACGTAATCTGGGAATTCCGGTTGAAAGCGTTTCGATCCCGCGCGGATTTTGCAACGAAAGAATCGTCCGCATGGCCCGCGAAGCGGGATATCGGTATATTTTTATGTCCGAAAACCCCAATAGCGTTGCCGCAAACTGCTTTAGCCGTATCGCCGTCAAATCGAACTGGACGCTCGAGCGTTTCGCCCAAGCCATGCAGGGAAACGCGCCCCTGAAGGAAAAAATCCTCGTGTCCTGCAAAAATGGCGTAAAAAAAATACTGGGCGGCTCCGTTTACGACTGGATGCGGCGGATGATGCTGAAGATAAAATAAAATATGATTCCTTTATTCTGGGTTCTCTTACTTTTAGTCGATTATTGTTACTTCGGTTATCCGCTGTTTTTATGGCTCCTGGCGCAGCTACGGCCCAACCCTGTCCAAAAGGGAGGCTGCGAGCCAAAAATCTCCGTCGTCCTTTCGGTCTGGAACGAAGAAGACGTCATCGAACGCAAGATGCGCGATCTTCTCTCGTTGAATTATCCCCGGGACAAGATCGATTTTTGGATCGGGTCGGATGGCTCCACGGATGGAACGGAAGAAATTCTTTCTAACATCCGCGACCCGCGCGTACATATCATTGTTCATCAACAGCGCCGGGGAAAAATGGCGACCCTCAACGAACTCGTCCAAACGGCCAGAAATGAAATAATCATTTTTTGCGACGCGCGCCAAACGTTCGCGCCGGATGCCTTGCGGGAATTGGTGGCCAATTTTGCCGATAGCCGGGTCGGCTGTGTCAGCGGCGAACTTATTTTCACGGAGAAAGAAGGAGAGGGAGGAACGGCCAAGGGCGTGAACCTGTACTGGAATTACGAAAAATTCATCCGCAAATTTGAAAGCCGGCTGCATTCCATGCTGGGGGCGACCGGCGCCATTTACGCCATCCGTCGGGAATTGTTCGCGCCGATCCCGACCCAGATCGTCCTGGACGACATGTATGTCCCCCTGTCGATCATCCGCAAGGGATACCGGGCGATCTTTGATGAATCCGCGAAGGCCTACGATCACGCGGCGGACAGCCCGCGCGAGGAACATCGCCGTAAAACACGCACGCTTTTCGGGAATTATCAGATCTTTGGTCTTTTCCTTGACCTGTTCAACCCCGCGCGAAGCCCGGTGGCCATCCAATTATTTTCACACAAACTGCTGCGGGTCCTAGTACCGTTTCTCCTGATCCTGCTTTTTATCTTGAATTTGCTCCTCGCTGCCGCGCCGCTCTACCGTACCTTGTTTAATCTGCAATTAGTCTTTTATGGGATGGCCATCATTGGGGGCTTGTCAAGGCATCAAAAACATGGTATCTTTAACCTCATATCCAAAGTCTGTTATATACCGTATGTCTTTTGCTTGCTGAACTTTTCAGCGCTTATTGGATCATTACGGTATTTCGGCTCCAATCAGAAAGTGACATGGCAGAAAGCTCGCGAAAAATAAAAGCAGTACAAAGCCAAATAAAGTCGCATCCCGCAGAATTTTTACTGGGAGTGCTGTTCATCCTCACCTACATCCCCACACTGCTGTGGATGTGGGACCGGTGGTTCGCCCGCGATTCTTACTACAGCCATGGGATCCTGATCCCGCTGGTTTCCGGTTTTCTGGTCTGGCAGATGCGCGCGGAACTGGCAGCGATACGCCCCAAACGCTCCGCATGGGGGATGCCGCTGATAATCGGCGGCCTGATCGTTCATCTGGTCAGCTCGCTGTTTCGCGTTTATTTCACCTCCGGTTTTTCTTTGCTGGTCGTCTTGAGCGGTCTGGTATTATTTTTCTATGGCTCAAAAACCTTCCGAAAGGTCCTTTTTCCCATATGTTTTCTCGTTTTCATGGTCCCGTTCCCGCTGGTGGTCATCGCTAACATCAGCTTCAAAATGAAAATCTTTGCCGCCCAGATCGCCACCGCCATGCTCAACAGCATGGGGCTGGAGGCTGTCCGCAGTGGAAGCGTACTGAAAATGCAGCACGCCTATGTGGTGGTGGACGATATCTGCAGCGGCTTGCGCTCGCTCATCTCCTTGATGGCGCTGGGAGGTATCTTCGCTTATTGGATGAAGGGCCCGATGTACAAGCGGATCATCCTGTTTTGTTCAACGATCCCCATCGCCATCGCGACCAATGTCATCAGGATCATCTTTTTGTCGTTTGTTTCCGAAGTCTGGGGGCCGCAATACGCCACCGGCTTTGTTCATGATCTCTCCGGGTTTATGGTCTTTGCGTTCGCGTTTGTTCTGTTACATGCCGTAGGAAAGATACTGGAATGAAACGACCCGATCAAAACTATATTTTTATCATCGTGCTTTTTATCATCTCCGCCGCCGTGAGCTGGCAACTTTATTTTAAAGTCTACAGCCAGAAAGATACTGTAAGCATCCATACGTTCCCCAAGGAGATCGCCGGCTGGACTGCGGAAGAATTGCCCATCACCGACAAGGAAAAAGCTATTCTGGAAACGGACAACGTCTTTGCCCGCCGTTATACCAACGCGCAAAAAGAAGAGATATACCTTTTCATCGTTTATTCCCAGAACAACCGCAAGGTGTCCCATCCGCCCGAGGTCTGTTACACCGGGAGCGGGGCCACGATTTTAAGCAATATACATGATGCGTTTGGCACCGGCGCGTCGCCTGCCGAGATCAAGGTCAACCGCGTCACGGTGGAACAGGGCCGCAACCGGCAAATATTCTTTTACTGGTTCAAAGTGGGAGATACCTTCACGTCCAATTACTGGAAACAACAGTGGCTCATTGCCGTCAAGTCGTTTTCCGGCCAACCCTCCAGCAGCGCCCTGATCCGCATTTCAACCGACACTAAAAAAGAAGGGGACGATGAAATGGCCGCGCAGCGATTAAAGGATTTTGGCCGAATTATCCTTCCCTATATACAAAAACATTTGCCATAGCATTTTGTGAAATATTCCTGAATACCATAACTCATTGATATAAAAAGAGTTATATTTCTACAAAAACTGCAAACGCTTCTTCAAGAATCGGTTACAAAAGTTTGCTTTTTGCGCATTCATCGTTTATACTCTCTTTAGATTTAAGCATCGCTCTTTTGGACACGATAAAGGCAAACCCATCGTAAGGTGGGGACGCAAAGCTAAAGGGTCCTTCGCAGGACAGCCTGGCCACCGAAACCAAAAACTACAGTAACATAAAAGGTGGCCTACCCAAAAAGGGTAGGCATTTTTTATGGGTCTCATCTAGAGCCCATTCCTGCGAAGGAATGGGCTCTTTTCGTTGGAACGAGGTCAAAGACATGCAGAGAACGATCATCAAAAACGAACTTAACGGCAGCAAAGTCGGGGCAACCTGGCAACGCGAATCCATTCAGTCCTGCGGGATAAACTCACTGACATTATTTATCCTTTTATCCCAAAACGGACCTTCTTATAGTCACATTTCGGGAAAAACCGGAATGAGCACTTTCCTTCAAAAGGGCAAACCCATCGTAAGGTGGGGGCGCAAAGCCATAGGGTCCCTGCGCGGGACAGCCTGGCTGCTGAAAGGAGGCTGCAATGAAACGGACAAACATTTGTTGCGGTAAAATCGGTATCATCACTTTTTCATTGGCGATTATCTTTGCGATGGCCAGTACGGTGCGCGCGGCTGATCTATATGTCGAGACAGAAAACACACCCCAGATGACAGCTCCCATGCAAGTTGCCTCCGATGCGGTTCTTACGAATATAAAATTTATCTATGTCCCTAATGGGACTGGTTCGTTCACAAACTCTCCCGGGCCTGGTATGGTCGCGTATTCTGTGAATATTCCCGCTAACGGCACTTATGTCCTCTGGGGACGAGCAATTGCTCCTTCCAATAGTGATGACTCTTTTTTTGTCCAGGTCAATAACGGCACGAACATCCGCTGGGATCTCGCCAACGGCACGACCTGGCATTGGACGAAATTAAAGGCCAGTTTCGCGCTCACCGCCGGCACTCATATTATCAAAGTTAAACAACGCGAAGACGGCGCCCAATTAGACAAGATATTATTGACCAGTAACTTAAACCTTGTTCCCACCGACACCCTGGCCGCGGCCGTTTGCGGTAATGGAAAAGTGGAATCCCCGGAGGCCTGCGATGACGGGAATTTGACCTCCGAAGATGGATGCTCCAGTCTTTGCGTGAAAGAATTTTGCGGCGACAACATTGTTCAAGCTGGCCTCGGAGAAGAATGTGAGAACGGAACGACCGCTTCGTGTGTCACATCAACCGGCTATACTGGTACACAATCGTGTCAATCAACCTGCACGCTGGGCAGCTGCGTAACGGCACAGCGCTGCGGGGACGGTGTTGTGCAAGGTCCGGAGAAATGTGACGACGGTAACACGGCCGGTGGCGATGGTTGTTCATCGACCTGTGTCACAGAAATATCTTCTGCCGGCGCCAATGGCCTGACCATCGAAACGGAGAATATGGCCAGCTTGGTTGCTCCGATGCAACTCGCCTCTGATACAAATGCCTCTGGTGGAAAATTTATCCAGGTCCCCAGCGGTGCCGGTTCATCCACCGGTACAGCAGGAACTGGTCTGGCATCTTATTTCTTAAAAGTCCCTGCCAATGGCACATACATCCTTTGGGGAAGAGTGATCGCCCCATCAGGCAATGATGACTCTTTCTTTGCCCAGGTCAATGATGGCACCGACATTCGCTGGGATCTCACCAACGGCACAACCTGGCATTGGACGAAATTAAACGCCAGCTTCGCCCTTGCCGCTGGGACCCATGTTATCAAGATCAAACAACGCGAAGACGGAGCGCAATTGGATCAATTAATTTTAACCAGTGATCCAAGCTTCGTACCAACCGATACGACATCATCCCAGACAAACACGGATACAAATACCGCCGCTTGCGGCAATGGAGTTCTGGAGACCGGCGAGACCTGCGATCCAGGCAACATCAGCATCATATCCTGCACAACTTCAGGCGGTTATGCCGGTACCAAGTCGTGCCAATCCAATTGCACATTCGGCGCCTGCACCGCGGTGGGATCCTGCGGCGATGGGGTTGTCCAAACAACGGAAGAATGCGATGACGGCAATGCCGCTAATGGGGACGGCTGCTCTTCTCAATGCACCATCGAACATCAATCAACAAGCCTTGACCAAGCCGGCATGAGCAGAGTTCAATCCCTCGAAACCAAATTAAATAACATGACGATCATTCCCACGCATCCGCGCATATTTTTAAACCAGGAAAAACTCGCCGCTTTGCGCGCGAAATCGGGACAGGCGGCCTGGAAGGCCGTCCTGGCTAAAGCCGATCAGGGCGACTTGATCAACTCCGCCCTGGGATACTTGATGCTCGAACAAAACAATCCTGGCCAAGCACTGATTTATGCCACTAATGTTTTCAATATGATCGCGAACGCCACATACACCAACTGGTGCGCCACGAGCAAAAACGATCAACAGCCTCGGATCAATGTGGCTGTGGCCGCTTTAGCCTTTGACTGGGTTTATAACGGTCTCACCGACGCCCAGAGGACCATCCTCATCAATAAATTGGCCGCGGCCGCGGATATCGTGGCCAAGAAAAAAGAAATTGATGACGGTGTTGTCCCGGCAGCTACCTCGACCGCTTGCTATAAACATAACACAACGGGCGAAACGTTCCACCGGGAAGAATGGGTCTTTTATGCCTATGAGGCCTGGCCGGAGATCGCTTTGGCCGGGCATTATTCCGGTGCCGATGTCCTGTATAAATCCCGCTGGAATTATCGCTGGTATTGGGGCGATGCCGCGCGCGCGGAAGCGTACGTCAACGACGGGACTCCGTTCGAAGGATATTATTTTGGAAATGATGGTATCTCCTGGTTCACGGCGCTCGAAAGTGCCACCGGAGTCAACCTGATCGACGGACCGGCCGTAACCTGGAACAGCGATGCGGCCTATTACATGCTCTACCGTTTCGACGTTTCCAGAAGTTTCGAGACCATGCACAAAGGCGTTGCCACGTCCACCTCTGCCGTTAACTCTTTCTTGAAATCGAGCAGTGATACGTGGAAATTACGCGAACACATCTCCCGAACGTTTCTGCCTCGGGCGAAAAAAGATCCTTATTTACAGTGGGTCATCAATAATAAACTGGACACAATCTCCTCATGGATAATGACCAATAATTATTACAACAGCATCTCGGCGCTGGCTCCGATCGCCAAGCTGCTGTTCTATGATGAAACCGCGCCGCAGAAAGATCCGACAACGGCCACGTACGCGGAATTACCCTTTGACCGTCATTTCGCCGGGGGCAATGAAGCCTACATGAGAACAGGATGGGGGCCCAAAGCCGCCATCGTGGGTTTCCGAAGCAAGCCGGCCTTTACCATGACCTCGCACAGCGACTTTGACGTCAATACCTTCGTCATCCATCGTGACGGCGGACCGCTGGCGCCGGATTCCGGGGTCTATGACGCTTATGAACAACAGAAAAATTATTTCGAATATCAAAAAAATACCGTCGCGCATAATGACCTGCTGGTGATCGATCCGGCAAATCCCGATGGACCGAAAAAACTTTCCAACAGCACGGACCCGGGAGGGACGGACCTGCGCACCAGCCGGACATTTTCGGCGCCGACATTCAGCGGCAGTGTTTTCGTTGAAAAAGATCCGACCGCCAACTGGGCCGATATTACCAAGTTCGAGACCCAGCCGGGATATGCTTATCTGGTCAGCGACGGGCATGAAGCTTACGGCAGCCGCTTGAGCAAGTATGACCGCAATCTGGCTTTCTTGCGCAAGGGCAATGACGAGGGATATCTGATCATCTTCGACCGCGTCACCGCCACGAACGCGACTTACAAGAAAAAATGGCTGCTGCATACCGTTGGCGAACCGGTGTTAAATGGAAATATCGTCAATACCCAGATGCCCGGGCACATCGAAACATATGATGGTGATACCATGACCGCGACAAATCAGGAAGGGACATCCAAATTGTCCGCGAAGTTTCTCCTGCCGGCCGGCCACAGCGTCCGGCGCGTCAGCGGAGAGATCCTTCACACGAATGGAACCGTCAACGTCGCTTACAGCGGTGATAAAGTCATCGGCAACGGAACAACGTTCACCCAGGCCATGGTGGGGCATTACTTCCATGTGAATAAGGACAAAACATCAACCACACCATCCGGTTACGATGGTTACTATGATTGGTATCAGATCAAAAGCGTTGAGGACGCGGCGCATTTGACCCTTAGCCGTGTCTATACTCAAACCGCGGCACTTAGCGAACCGTACACCATCAATCAGGGTTACCAATTCTGGGTCGATGCGACAACACCAAGAAATGATTTTGTGACCGGAGCGACCAAAGCGATGAGCACCAGTACGGTCACCGGCAAGGCCTGGCAACATATGGGGCAGGGACGCATCGAACTGATGCCGCCCAATGGTAACAAAACGGATTATTTCCTGGTCGCCATGAATATCGGCGATATCAATTCCGTCATGCCGGCAAACACGTCCCGTATCGACACGATCAACGGCGATCCGATGTATGGTGTATTGCTCGATAGTAAAGTGGTCATGTTTGGCCAGACCGGGAGCGTCGTGACGCAGACATCGTTCCAGGTAGGATATAGTGGTGTCGTTGATTTTCTGATCACGGATTTGAATCCGGGGCAGACCTACAGTGTGCGTAAGGGGGGAGCAACGATCTTCACGCGCACAGCCTCAAGCCAGGGAACCATTTCTTTTAGTGATAATCCCGGCCTGCAAGGCGCTATATATAATATATTATAATGTTGAAACACTGCAACACCTGTTTATTATTTTAAACAGATACAATATAGGACAGTCCAGGACAAACCAGGACTGTCCTATATTATTTTATAACCAGCCAAATTATTATTCCCATCTTGTTATTTATCAATAGCTTACAAAACATATAAATTCACCCAAAAGACATCATTCTTGGCACGCAATTTGCTTCTTAATGGGTACGTATGAACTCGAAACACAGACATCCCGTTAAGGAAACAATCTTGAGCGTTACGCTCGTTGCCGCTGTGCTCACTGCGAGCATTCTTTGCGTAACCACCGCATGGGCCGCGATATCATCGCTCGGTTCCCACGAAACAATCCTTACTTCGGAGAAAGCTACTCCCAAAAACGTCGTTGCCATTGCGGACCAAACCGAAAAACCGCGCTCACGCGCTCCGGAACCATCCACCATGATGCTCTTTGGAAGCGGCATTTTGGGTATGATCGCCAGCTTTGTCCGCAGAACATATCACATGGTCAAACGCGCGTTTGACGTCACCGCTTCGTTGATCGGGATCATTTTCCTTTCACCTTTATTTTTCTTTACGGCGCTCCTCATTAAATGTACTTCCCGGGGGCCGATCCTGTTTACACAAACCCGTGTCGGGCAAGATGGAAAACTCTTCAATATTTATAAATTCCGCACAATGCACGTCGACGCGGAAAAAGAAACCGGCCCGATATGGGCGGCCGATAACGATCCCCGGCTGATCCCGATCGGAAGATTTTTACGCAAGGCGCACATTGACGAGATCCCGCAATTCATCAATATCCTCAAGGGGGAAATGAGCCTGATCGGACCGCGGCCGGAACGTCCCGTATTCGTTCAGCAATTTAAAAAAGAAATTCCTGATTATGAAAAACGTTTAAGTGTGAAACCTGGCCTCACCGGACTGGCCCAGGTGTGGCACAAGTACGATGAAACCATCGAAGACGTCCGGAAAAAGATTAAATACGATCTTCTCTATATTAAAAAGCTCTGTCTTTGGACAGATGTGCGCATTTTATTGCGAACCGTACGCGTTGTCTTCACTGGTGAAGGGGCAAGATAGGGATTTAGAATTTAATTCAAGTATAACTCACGAATAAGAAGGGGAGAAAATGAGAAAAGTATTCATGATCTTGGTTTTGGGCGCAACTATCCTTGGGGTCAACCTAAAGAATGCCGATGCCTTTTCGGTTATTTCAGGAACCTTTTCTGATCCTGTTGGATTAACCTTTGGAACATATTCATCCGGTGCGGAAGGTTACGGTTCGACACCTCCAGGAGCGTATACGTGGGATAACGCTTGCAAAGCAGGATCGGGAGATTGTTTTTCAAAAAATGGTAACGCCCGTGATTGGTATTGGATCCAGGATAATAGCGGCCCGAACAACGCGGCTTCGACTGGTCTCATTTACGATTTAGGCGGCCAAGCGAACAAAGTGGTTGTTTTCCCTTTAATTGATCATGGACCCTTAGGGCCGGAAAGCTGGGAATACAATGTTTATCTTTCCAATGATCTCTCAACCTGGACACCGGCTACATTGATCGAATACTACACGGAAGGCTGGTCTCCCAATCCGGATATTTCTGACGGGTATACGACTGTTTGGGAATTAGGTTCAAGTTTGACAGCCCGATACGCTTCTATTACCGCGGGCAATAACGGAAATCCTGATTCATCTTTTTATTATGCTAGCGACGATAATGAAATTGACGCTATCGCAGGTTTAACAGAAGACCGTGGGGGTCTCGGAGGCCCCAAAGTTCCTGAACCGGCAACAATGTTACTTTTAAGCAGTGGATTGTTAGGCATGGCGGGCATCCGCAGAAGGAATGCCTAATTTCAGTGCATCGGAAGATGTTTAATATAAATCAGCAACAATAAAAGCAAGAACATAAAACAGAGGGGAAGAAATGAAAGTCAATCAACACCTTGTTAACTTAAAACGGATGTTAAGCGTAATGGCTGTTCTTATGATGGGCATAGGAATATTTCCTGTCAAATCAGATGCCATGGTAATCGGGTATTACGACACCAGCAGAGAACTCTGGGGCTTTGACGGTGGTGGTGGTTATTTAAGCAGCGCAAAGCAATGGCTGGTAGATCAAGGCCATACCTTGGTTACAACGTCAAATGTCGACAATACTTTTCTTTCCGGCGTTGATGCCTTTTACACTGGATTGATTAGCGGTGTAAACGCTTCTGAAGTGACTGCTATGCAAAATTTTGTGGATGTGCAGGGAGGATTTCTGTTTATCCAAACAGACTGGACAGATGCACCTTGGACAGCGCCTGCAAATACCATTCTCTCAAATTGGGGGATTGCGCATAGCGGGTCGTACTTAGATGATTCCGGCCATTATACGGTAGGATCTTCTGTATGGGTAACAGACCCCAACAATGTGAGTAATTTTGTAGGCGCTGATCATAGCGTGGTAACTTCCTATCCCGCTGGTTTTGAAGTTTTGGCCAGAGATGATGCAGACCGTATTATCCTGGGTGTTTTTGACGCTGGGGCAGGACGCTCTAGCGACGTTTTGATCGCCACAGATATTAATTTCTGGGACAACTCTTACGGATGGAACAATGCTTCTAACCGTCAGTTATGGGAAAATATCTGGAAATCGGCAGATACTCAAACGGGTGGCGGTGGTGGCGAAACGCATGCAGTTCCTGAACCGGCAACAATGTTACTTTTAAGCAGTGGATTGTTAGGCATGGCGGGTATTCGCAGAAAGAATGCCTAATTTCGACACATCGGAAGATGTTTAATATAAATCAGCAACAATAAAAGCAAGAACATAAACAGGGGGAAAGAAATGAAAAAGTTGTTCACAGGAGTAGTTGCAACGCTGTTCATCATTTGCGGAGTCTCCGTAAACGCCCAAGCGGCCTTATCGTTCTGGGGAAACAGTGCTAGCGGTAGTCTTGCAATTGAAAACTTTGACCTAGACATAGCTGCAGGGACCGCAACCGAAACACTGGAATATAACCCGATGTCAGGTAACGGCCGCGGGGTAGTTGTCGTTGGTAATACCGTCTATTTTACCCGGGTAGGTGACAGCAGTATTTATAAACTGGATGCACTCACGGGAGCTAGTCTTGGATCTATCCCGACGACTCGATCCAGCATGTCGACACTTGCTTGGGATGGGTCAACTTTTTGGACCACCGATTATGCTGGTTCAAACGAGGCCTATCAGATTGCCGCGGACGGGACATTACTGAAGACCATCAATCTTGGTTTAGCGACCGGCTATTCGGATGGGATGGAATACTTTAACGGGAAATTGATCGCCAACAGAACCGATGGTGGCTTCGGCGGGTCTATTATTTATGATATTTACGACCTCGATGGCGGCCTCCTGCAGGCGGCGTTCATTAGCTCCCCCAATGGAACGGGTATTGCTTTTGACGGAACCAATTTTATCGTATCGGATATCTACAGCTCCCAGGTTCATGTGTATGATGGAACCACGGGTGCCTTCATTAAAACAATTGTCTTGCCAGGAACCGCTAACACAGGGTATGGGCGGCTGATTGAAGATGTTTCAGTAGATTATGCCCTTCGCGAGGATACTGGTGGAGACCAGAATCCGGTCGTTCCTGAACCGGCAACAATGTTACTTTTAAGCAGTGGATTGTTAGGCATGGCGGGTATTCGCAGAAAGAATGCCTAATTTCGGCACATCGGAAGATGTTTAATATAAATCAGCAACAATAAAAGCAAAAAAATAAAACAGGGGGAAAGAAATGAAGAAATTAAACTTAAGTTTAGGCATCATGGCTGCTGTTGTTCTTACGGCCACCTGCGCGCTGGCGTCAGGCCCGTACACAACAAGCGTAGCCAATGATAGCTACGGTATCGCGCAGGGTGGTGGCAATATCCTGTCCGTACCCACACCCAAAGATAACAACGACAGTGGACCGGACATCAACGACGCCATCAATCTGCTGCTCGGAGAATCCTACGCTCGTAATTCCGATGCGGATTCCCTGCAATGGACAACCGGGGACGAAACATGGCAGGATCTCAGCACCGATACGGCGAGAGCTACGTACACCTTCATCAGCCTTACAGCTGGCAACAAGAACACATTAGGGGTGTATCAAGCTTATGATCCGTTAGGTACTTTGTATGAGATCCCTACTCTTGGACCGTTCAGCGGGCATCAGTTTATGGGCAACGGTACTTTGGGCAACCCATTCCCGGCCGGCGTATCGCCTTATACGGCGAATGCGGGCGTAGACTTCGGATGGTTCCTGAAATCCGTGGACAAAAACGACGCCTCCATCGTGGCTCGCTGGTTTTCAGATCCTACGCTTAACTCGGACCTGATGGACCACATGATGTCTTATCACCTTGGGAAACTCGCGGGAAAAAGTTTTTGGATCCAGGTGGGAGCAGCTGATCCATACCTTTACACCTTTCATGATCCATTCTTGCTGGCCTTTGAAGATCTTCCCAAGGGCGCGGGTGTCAATGGAAAATTGGGTGATGAGGACTACGACGACTCCATCTTCTTAGTGGACCATGTTTATCCGGTCCCGGAACCCGCAACCATGGCGCTCTTGGGCAGTGGATTGCTCGGTTTAGGTGGATTACGCAGAAAAAAAGCTACTGTCTAAGAATTTTTAGATATTCTTAAACAAAAATTACTGTAGTATACAAGCAATATCATAGAGGAAGGAGGTCAAGATGTCTTATGCAACGAAAATACACGTATTACCTAAAAGCGCTTGCACTAGCTCTTTTGCTTCCTTGCCTCTATGGTTGTAACAGTGGCGGCGGTGGCAGTAGTAGTGGCTCTTTGAGCAGTTTCGTTTTCGGCAGCGGTAACGCCTTCGGTGGTGGTGACGATATGAGTTCACTCCCCCTGGTGGTACTCAATTCGCTATCGGGCACAGACACGACAACGACTGTGCAGACCGATGAAACAGAGACGCCAACCACGTCTTCCGAGGAAACGGGTGAAACAGGCACGACAAGCACGTTTTCTGAAGAGACAACGGATGCGGAAACGACGGAGCCGGATTTGCAACTGGCAAGGATCCACAATCCCGAACCGGCCACAATGCTTCTGTTAGGAAGCGGGATGACAGCCATGGCGCTGGCCCGCCGCAGGAAATACAACCAAAAATAAAGAGACACAAAAAAATAGACCCTTCGTGTTATGGGGAAAATACAAAAAAGGCAGATTATGCATAATAATCTGCCTTTTTTGTTCCCTTCGCGCTCCCCCTGAAGGAAACACGAAAGGAACCCAAAATTACCGCTATATCAATTGACACAAACAATAAGCTGTGTTAATATTCTCACAATTCATTCAGAGGCAAGGACTTATTTAACCCATTGGGCCATTTAAGGAACTATCAACATGAGCCAAAAATCGCATAAACAACTTATTCCACTCTTGAAGGAGGCGGTGAACTCGTTTGTGGCCAACCCGATCATCCTGTTCCCGTTCGTAACAACGGCCTTTATCCAGCTGCTGGTCCTGGAGATCATCTATTTCTCACCGCGCTTCCCGCTGGTAAATTTTTTCGGTCCGCTCATCCGCAGGGAGGGGGAGGCTTTTTTACATTACCCGCAGCATCTCTTGATCCTGCCCCAATGGTTCCAGATCGCCCAATATTTCATTTTTATCTTTATCAGCAGTTTCCTCATCGCCGTTGCCATCGAGATCATCAAAAATATCAACAGCAATAAAAAAACAACCTTTCCCGGCGCGCTGCGCGCCATACTGCCACAATACGTCCACGTTTGCCTTGCGGCCATCATAACATTCCTGGCATTTTACATTCTTTCAAAACTGCAGGGATTGCTCATCGGCCGGGCGATGCACATCCGTTCCGGAACCGGCATTTTTTACATAATCAAGACAGCGGTGCTCTACGGAGCGCCTTACCTGAATCTTTTGATCGGAACACTGATCACGACCATCTTTGCCTTTGTTCTTCCCATTATTGTCATTGAACGTAAAAAGGTCTTCCAGGCGATCGCGCTTAACTTTAAATACTTGCGCGGGTCTTTCTGGTTCATCTTTTTTATCGTATTGATCCCGATGTTGTTCTATGTCCCGGTATTGTTGCTCCAGGGGAATTTGTCCTCGATCGCCAATCTAACATTTGAAGGCGTAAGGCTGGTATCGCCGGCCATCAGCATTATCGTATTGACCATGGTTGACGCCACGGTCTATACCGCCATCACAACCCACTTTTTATGGAAGAAAGAAACAGCATGAAAAAAATCATCTTGATCTATATTGGCATTCTTGTCGGGGTGTTTGTCTTGTTCTCTACGCTTAGCCTCAATAGCGATTACGCCATTGAACAAATGGCCTGGAAGGTCCAGAAAGAATATATGGACATCCTCAAGGACCCCAAGGTCATTCCAGAACAGACATTTGATGAAGTAACTAAGGGATATGAAAAGATCATTAAGCGCTATCCTGATTCCAAAATGATCCCGGGGATCCGGATGTTGCTGGCACATGTCTATTATCTAAAAAAAGATTATGAAGCCTCCCGGGCGAAATTCAATGAGATCATCAAACTGTATCCCGATAACAAGGAATTGCAAGCGGAGGCGCTCGGCGCCATCGGCAGGACTTACGAGGCCCAGGACAACTGGCCCGGGGCCAGAAAAGTTTATGATCGCATCATGGCCGATTATACCTCGACCCGAACCGGCATGGGGATCCCGATCTATATCGCCAATCATTACAAGGAGCAAAATGATTACCAAAAGACCATGGATGCCTATGACCGGGCAATTACGCACTACAACACGCTGGCGGCTCAAAACCCGAATTCACCGATTGAATATAACGCGCTGCGTTACTTGAGCAATTGCTATTTGGAACAAAAGCGCTGGAAAGAAGGGGTGGAAACCTTGGGTAGGATTCTCCACAAATACGGGGAACCACAATATATGCGCGTCCAGACGCTCGATATCATCCTAAAAACGATCAACACGGTCAGTGTTTATCAATTAAAAGACTATGACCTTCCGCTGCACATATATCAGGAGATCATTACCGAGAACCCCAAACATCCTTTAAGCGGCTACTTCCAAAAAATGATCGACGCTTTATCGACGCTCAAGGCCAAAAGCGTTCAAATTACACCAGCACAACCGAATTAATGCGTTATTATCATGGGATTCTTCGCCAAGACAGACCAGGAAGAAAGTACGCAACTCGACGTATTTCAGCAAGTCAGCAATATCTGCGCGCTGGTTTCCACAGCCATCAGCGAGCAAGATCTTCTTGAAGAATCACTTCGGCAAACCATGCAACTTGTCGGCGCCACCCGCGGTTCCATTTTTCTTCTTGATTCCAACGGCAAAGACCTCGCCCTGAAGACCGCCATCGGTCTGAAAAAAGATGAACAAAAACAAATGCTCAAGAAGATGGGGGAGGGGATCATTGGACATGTGGCAAAACGCAAGCTCCCCATTGTCGTCGATGACATCGAAACGGATGACCGCTTTCACGATTTCAAGGCCCGCAAAAGCTACCGGACACCATCATTTATCTGCGCGCCGCTGATCATCAAAGACAAGCTCATCGGGGTCATTAATATCACCGACAAGGAATCCGGCCTGCGCTTTACCAAAAATGAAATGCAGCTGTTGGATTTTCTTTCCAGCCAAATAGCTCTTAATTACCGCCGCATCGAGCTGTACCAGAAATTCAAAAGCATCGTCCGGGAAACGCAGACCTTAAAAGACCGCCTCGGCCAAAGCGACCAGGAGGCCGAAAACCTCAAAAAGCAGGTCCACATCCATGAACGCCTTGCCACTATCGGCAAGCTCGCCGGCGGCATCGCGCACGAATTCAATAATCCGCTCGATGGGGTCATGCGCTACACCAACCTCTGCCTTGAACACATCAAGGACGATGAGGTCGTTCGGGGATATCTTTTGGAGGTCAAGCATGGACTCAACCGGATGGCGAACATCGTAAGGAACCTTCTGGCGTGTTCGCGCAATGAATTACCGCACGGTGAGCAGCGCATCAGTTTCCAGCAGGCACTGGACCGCTCTCTGGCGAGCGTGCATACGGATATTGAACATAAGAACATCAAGATCGAAAAAAAGATCGAAGGGGATATCCCGCTCATCCGCGACCTGGGGCTGGAACGCATCCTTGCCAACATTATCCGCAATGCCGTTGAGGCCATCGAGGACAACGACGGAAAGATAATGATCGAGGCCAAATGCCAGGACGGTATGCTGAACTTGAAGATCCATGACACGGGGATCGGCATCTCGCCTGAAGCAACAGAAAAAATTTTTGAACCGTTTTACACCACAAAATCCATCAATAAAGGTTGCGGGCTCGGCCTTACGATCGTCGGTGAGATCGTCAAGGCCTATAATGGAAAGATCCATGTAAAAAGTGATCCGGGCAAACAAACCACATTTTTTATCGATCTTCCCCTGCAATAATGATCATGGTCAACAAACAAGGAAAAACTGTCCAAATATTGATCGTTGATGACGAACCGTTGATCCGTAAATCGCTTTATGAGATCTTGCGGATCGAGGGTTACCGGGTGCAAATGGCTGAAACGGGGGAGGAGGCCATGGGTATCCTCAAAAAAGAGCGTATCGACATTGTCGTAACGGATTTCCAGCTGCCCAAGATGAACGGAATCCATCTGCTGGAAGAAATCAAGCACCGATCCCCGAAAACGGAGGTTATCCTTATTACCGGATATGGCACCATCGAATCCGCCGTTACGGCCATGAAAAAAGGGGCCTTTGACTACATCACCAAGCCGATCAATGACAACGAGATCAAGATCATCATCCAGAAATTGATCGAAAAGAGACAGATCGTCGATGAAAATGAAGAACTGAAGCAGATCATCGCCAAGGAGCGACGCGATCATTTTTGCGATCTCATCGGCGCCAGCCCCAAGATCCAGGAAGTTTATCGCATTATCGATTCCGTGGCCAGCAGTAACGCCACGATCCTTATCACCGGTGAAAGCGGGACAGGGAAGGGGCTTATTGCCCGGGCCATCCATCAAACAGACCAAACGCGCAAGGACAAACCGTTCGTTGAGATCAGCTGCGGCGCCCTGACTGAAACGCTTCTGGAAAGCGAACTTTTCGGCCATATGAAAGGGGCCTTTACCGGCGCCATCAAGGACAAGGAGGGACGCTTTGAATACGCAAAAGGGGGCACAATATTTCTGGATGAAATCGACGCCTTTTCTCCGACACTCCAGGTGAAATTGCTGCGCGTCCTGCAGGAGGGCATCTTTGAGCGCGTGGGAGATAATATACCGCGCCGCGCTGAAGCACGCATCATCGTGGCCACGAACCAGAACCTTACGGAACTGGTACGCCAAGGTAAATTCCGGGAGGACCTTTATTACCGGATCAACGTCATTTGCGTGCATGTCCCGCCCTTAAGAGAACGTAAGGAGGACCTTGTCATTTTGATCGACCACTTTCTCAAAAAATATAGCCGGATCAACAATAAAAAAGTGGCAGGCGTTGCCGACGATGTTCAGAAAATCTTCCTGGAATACCACTGGCCGGGAAACATCCGTGAGCTGGAAAACGCCATCGAGGGCGCCGTCATCATGGCCAAGACCGGTATCGTCCACAGGACGGATATCCCCAACGTCATGAAATTTGCGGCTGATCCCAAAAAATCCACAAAATCTCCGGAAAGGAATCTGAAACGGGCCGTGGAGCAGCCGGAAAAAGAGCATATTATTTCGATCCTCAAGGACTGCAACTGGAACCGCAACAAAGCCGCGGCATCTTTGGGGGTAAACCGGACAACATTGTACAACAAGATGAAAAAATATAATATCAGCGAAGAAACGATATAGCATCCAGCCATCCCATGAACGAAGACGCTTCAAGACAACTGGTCCTAAAGATCATCAATAAAGAAAAATGGTGGGACATTTTATCGCGCTTTATTGATGTTCTGCACATCAACATCTATATTGTAGACCGTAAAGGACTGACCATTTTACCTCCGGAAGAAGGCAAGTACGGCGGACGGCTGCTTACCGACCGCTCCTTGGCGTTTCGTTCCGCTCAAGAATCAGCCGAGTTTCTAAAGGGGTTCGAACAATACGGCTCCTATCTGGAATACACCAGCCCCTTAAAATTGCACCAATTTGCCATTCCCATTAACATAAACGGCGAAGTAGGGCTTCTGGGGTATATGATCGTAGGGCCGGTCATCTTGAACAAGCGTCTGGAAACCGCCGAATATGAAACCCTTGCCCGTGAACTCACCATCAACACGGCAGATTTCATCAATGAGGTCAACGGTCTGCGGGTGGTTTCCAACGTTATGATGAATTCCATCCTGGATCTGCTTTGTGAGATCGTCAAGAACAACATTGAATTAAGCGGTATCAAAAGCGAGATGTATAATCTCCCGGAAGGTAAGGAACCTTTCCCCGATGCGATCAAGGAGGCGGCAAATGATCTGTATTCCACGGTTTGCTTAGACGAGCTGCTGGTGACCCTCCTGGATTTGGCCCTAAAAATGACTGATACGGAATGCGGCTCGATCATGGTCATAGACCAAGAAAAACAGGGAGATTTGACGATCAAGGTTTCCCGCGGGCTCAATGAAGAAAAAGTCAAAAGCTCACGCGTCAAAATAGGAGAGGGCATCGCGGGGCTGGTCGCGAAAGAAAAGAAACCTTTTGTCATCCATGGCCAGCAAACAGGGGACAACCGGATCAAGCCGTTTTTGAAGCGCCCGGAAATCCAGCACGCCCTGGTCATGCCCCTGATGGCCAAGCGCCGTATTTTTGGGGTCCTTAATCTGCATACCCGCGAAGCCCACTGCAACATTGAAAATAACATTGAAAACCTCCAATACCTCTCGAATTTACTTTCTTCCGTTGTCTAGCGCGCCCAACGAAGCCGGCAATAAATAATTAAAAAAAACTTTCCTTGAGCGAGACTTATATTATAATAAGCACATGCTCAAATTAAATAGGCGGTTATTATGAGCATATGCTTATTATAATATGGCACAAAAGGAAATAGGATGAGACGTCGCGGCAGGCGAAAAAAGGTTCGCTTTATACAGAAAATGCCCAAAACGGTCCAGTTCAGCCCCCGGGGAAATCCAGGGAGGCCCGATGAAGTCCAGCTGAACATTGACCATTTTGAGGCGGTAAAATTGGCCGATTATCAGGGATATAGTCAATCCGAGGGCGCCAGCGCAATGGGTGTTTCCCGGCCCACATTTGGTCGTATTTTGCGCGAAGCCCGCAAGATCCTGGCGGATGCCCTTACCAACAGCAAAATGATCCGTATTCGTACCGGAGACACCCAGGTGGGGGTACGCCCGCACAATCTGCCGGTCAAACGCCAACTCCCCGAAACAACTTCAAAATCTACCCCAAAACTCACCGAAACCAGCATCCGCAGGGACATTTTAAAATTCCAACCCAATAAGGCGCCCAATAACGCCTGATTTCGCTATTTTCAATAACTTCTTATAATACATATTATGTTAACTACTAGAATAGGAGAATTCTTATATAGCGCCCTATTGCTATTGTAGTTATGTACTTCTGGGGTTGCCCTGTTGAAATCTGTGCACAGATTTACCCCAATTAGATCCAATCATAAAAAAAGGACGCTTCTTTGGCAGAACGCGTCCTTTTTGTACAAAACATCAGGAAAATATGAAAAACTTACCCTCCCTCCGGTTTTACTGAAAAAGCCAAGGGAGGTGGCTGAAAAACTGTGGCAAGACCTCTAAAACTGGATATTATCCGGAAGTTTTTGATGCGGGGTCATGGCTTCGGCCCAATCGATGGTCACCTCGGCCAGGGCAAAATTGGGGTCTTCGGGGCTCCCAAAGTACTGCTTAAGCATGGGGATGTTATCCCAAAGGGTTGTCTTTTTTTCAATATCACTGCTGATTTTGGCTTGGCCGGCAACCCGGCACTAGCACATTTTCCGATCCACAAAACAGAACTCAACCCGGGGGTTTTTCTTGATGTCCGCAATGCTTCGGGAGCGGCCCAAGAAGGCCACCAAAAGTCGTTTTTCATCTTCCAATAAATAAGGCATCATAGGGCGCACCCGCGGCTGGTTACCATCCATGGTTGCCAGATATCCGAAACCGGCATCCCTGATCAAATCAATGGCTTCTTCCTTCTTCATCGCTCCATCCTTTCTCTATCGTTAATCTTTACGATTCAGCAAACTTCCCCTTATCCCTAAACTTATCGGTCCCCAAAAATGCGGCGTTTTTTACCGCCACCATCTCCGCGGCTATGGAAACGGCGATCTCCTCCGGGGTCTGGGCTCCGATATCCACTCCGGCCGGTATTTTGACCCGGTTAAGCCGACTTTGGGAAATCCCCATTTTCCTTAACCGTCCAAAGAACTTAACCCGCTTGGCCCTGCTGGAAATGACCCCCAGATAGCCGGCATCGGTGCTAATGGCGGTTTTAAGACACTCAAAATCGAATTCATTGCCTTGGGTCACTACCATAATATAGGTATGTTGGTCAATGGACAGCTGGGACAGTTTTTTGGCATGGTCGCCTACAATGATTTTATCCACATGCGGAAAACGCTTGGAATTAGCGAATTCCCTGCGGTTGTCGATAATGGTGACCTTGAAATTCAGCATCTTGGCTATAACCGACAACGGCAAGGCAATATGACCGGCCCCGCAGATCACAAAATGCTTGATTCCCCTAAAGGGCTCGATAAAAACCTTGATCTGGCCGCCGCAAACCGATTGTCCCACCCCGCCAAAATAATCATAGGTCACAAAAGACGGCTTGCCGGATCTGATCGCTTTAAGGCACTCTTTTTGGACGGCTTTTTCGTTGCGCCCACCTCCGATAGACCCCCAGAGGGTCCCATCTTCCAAAACGATCATTTTAGCCCCGGCCTTGCGCGGGGTGCCTTTGATGGTGGAATCCACCAGCGTGGCCACAGCGTAACTTCGGCCTTTTTCACTGGCCCGCAGGGCCTTTATCAGCAGTTCATGTTCCATTATTTATTTGATATACGCGCGGATAATCTTCTGGTCTTCGACAGGACGATCGCCGGTCCCGACCTTCGTATTTTCGATCCTTTGCACCACATCATAACCATTCACAACTTGACCAAAAATCGTGTGACGCCCGTTAAGCCAGGGCGTTGCCACCGTCGTAATGAAAAATTGGCTCCCGTTGGTATTCGGACCCGCGTTGGCCATGGCCAGCAAACCTGCCTTGTCAAATCGTGCGGTTTTTAAAATTTCATCTTCAAATTTACCGCCCCAAAGACTTTCTCCGCCTCTTCCGGTCGCAGTCGGGTCACCACCCTGGACCATGAACTCTTTGATCACCCGGTGAAAAACGGTACCGTCATAATAGCCTTTTTGGACCAAACCGATCGTATTTTTACATGTTTTGGGGGCCACCTTAGGCCATAATTCCAGCTCAACAACGCCCTGACTTGTCTCAAAAACAACAACTGGATTATTCCCAGCAGGGACCTGTCGGCCTATCGGCTGCTCATCCGCGCCCGATTTCAACATCGATCACTCCTTCTTTTGTTCATCTTGCTGATTAGTTTGTCCTTCAGAAGATGGTTTATCCTGTGGTTCTTGGGGATTTACTTCCGGCAGCATGGGATCTGACAACTGTTTTGGTTCACCCAGATCACTCTTTTTATCTTCTGGCTCTGCGGTGGCAGCTGGCGGATTGGCCACAGTAAGGATATCGGGCTGAAGCTTAAGGAACCCCTCTTCCTTTGGCTGCTCCCGCTCCTCCGCTTCTTTTCCCTGTTCCGATTGAGGTGCCGGAAGGGAAGCAGCGGGCGGTTCAGCTTGAGTAACCACAACGGGTGCGGCAGGGGTTTCTGGGACAGCAGAGGCTGCCGGAGGATCCGGCGGCGCGCTAGGCTCGGGAGCGGCAACCACGGAAGAAACGCTGGCGGCCGTCGCAAGCTTTTTTGTCAGGGCAAAAACTTCATCATCTTTCTCGAGGATGAGCCCTTCCATTTTTGTAATTCTTTCTTCCAGCTGGGCGACCCTTTTTTTATTTCCTTCCGCCTCGGTCTTGGCGGCGCTTAATTCAACCTGGATATTGCGCGCCTTATCTTTGGCATCCCGCAATTCCTTTTCCAGGATATCTTTGAGCTTATTAAACTCCTTGCGGTTATTTAATTCGGTCTTCAAGGATTCTTCGGATTTCTCCAATGCCGCGCTTTTTTCATTAAAAAGTTTGTCGAGACGCTCATATTTTCCCTTCCATTCCTCGATCTGCGCCGCAAGGTCGATCTCCTGCTCGATTTTCTTTTCTTCGGCGGCCGAGAGAGCGGTCGGCTGGGCAGCAGGGCCAGCTTCCGGTTTATCCTGATAAGCTACGAAAGACTTTTCAACAACATCGGTCGCACTGGGCAACGGAACTGTTGCTATAGTCTCCTTTTTTTCCTTCTTGGATTTGGCAAAGAGTCCCGCCAATAAAGATGGTTTTCCCGTCCGGGGCGGCGCGGAAGGCTTCACCGTTGGCACCGGCGCTCCCAAATCGCGCAAGGAAGGTTTGTCTTCATTCTTCAACAGCCAAAACACGCCCAGAATGCCGACAACCGAAACTCCAACCAATATAAAAAATATATTCATCCGATATTCCTAATTGACATAACCAAAATGCCGCCTATAATTTTATTGATGGTTTCATGCCTTTTATTATCCGCGGGATTCAGCAGCCGTTTCGGATCTCCCAAAGCCCTTGCCCGTCTTAAGGACCAGACGCTCATCGAACATCTGCAGGAATTACTTTTATCGACACAACTGCATGAAATCATTATTGTTCTGGGTCACGGCGCCGAACAAATAAAACCGTTCCTATTTAAGCACATAAAGATAAAGGTTGTCTATAATAAAGATTATAAATTCGGACAAACTTCTTCATTCAAATGTGGATTAAAAGATCTCGCCGCGCAGGCAACCGGTATCCTGCTTCTTCCAATCGACTATCCCATCGTCAAAGCCGAGACTTTTGATGCGTTAATAGCCTTTTTTGAGGGGAAAAAACCCATGGCGCTCATTCCATCTTATCAAGACAAAAAAGGCCATCCCCCCATCCTCAATGTCGGATTAAAGAGCGAATTCCTGGCCCTTAAAGATTCCGTCGGGGTCAACACTGTCATTCATCATCATATAGACGATGTGATTGTCTTGCCCGTTGACGACCCAGGCGTCTTAAAAAGCTTTAACACAAAAGAAGAGTTTGAACGGATAAAAACGGAATTAACGTGAAGCGGCTGCAGTCTGGGATTCAAGTTGCTCTTTTTCCCTAAGCGCGTTGATGATCTTATCTGGAGTAAATGGTAATTCTTTAAGCCGGATACCCACTGCGTCATAGATCGCGTTAGCGATCGCCGCGGAAGTCGGCAGCAACGCGGCCTCCCCCATTCCCTTGGCCCCAAAAGGACCGCTGGGATCATCCGTTTCGACCATAATGCATTCAACAGGCGGTGTTCCGATAGACCTGGGAACCCGATAATTCGCGAAATTTCCATTGGCCGGGCGACCTTTATTATCGAAACGAAGGTTCTCCATAAACGTATAACCGAGGCCCATGGCCAATGATCCTTCGATCTGGCCTTCGGCGGATTGGGGATTGATGGCTTTCCCGATGTCGTGGGCGTCCCATAATTTCAGGACATTGACTTCTCCCGTCTCTTTGTTGACTTCAACCTCGGCGATCTGCGCTTCAAATCCATAACTCCCGGAAACATTTCCTTCGCCGGTCCGAAAATCGATCGGCGTTGTCTTAGGATTGTAACTGCCGCGGCCGATGATCTGCTTCCCATAATTAAACGCGTAACACAATTCCAGCGCTTTATCAAAACTCATCACAACAGATTTGTCTTTTATCTTAAGAACTTCTTCGGCCTTAATGTCCAGATCGTCAATATTAAGCTTTAACTCTTCCGCGACAATGGCGAGAATTTGTTTTTTGGCATCACGGCCGGCCAAAAGCGTCGCGTTGCCGGAAATAAATGTCACGCGGCTGGCGAAACTCCCTGTGTCAAAGGGCGTGATCTCCGTATCTCCCGATTTGCAGCGGATCCGGCTGTAACTGACGCCTAATTCCTGCGCAGCGATCTGGGAAAGCGCCGTATTCGATCCCTGGCCCGTATCCGCAGCGCCGGTAAATAAATATACCGATCCGTCTTCTTCGACCTTCACGATCGATCCGGCGGACTCGTGCGATTTGTACATCTTGGAACCCATCACATCAGCGGCAATGCCGATGCCGATACCACGGCAAAGATGTTTTTGCTTTCCATGTTTTTCGTACCAGCGGCAAGATGCAATGGCCTTTTCGATGCACTCTTTAAGACCATTGGTCGTTAAAACCATCTTATTGATAGTGACCATATTGGGTGTGGTGATATTTTTCAGGCGGAATTCAACCGGGTCCATGCCGATCGCTTCAGCCAGCATATCCATATGGGATTCAATGGCAAACCCGGCCTGCACGCCGCCAAAGCCGCGCATCGCGCCGCTAATTGGTGTATTGGTGTAAACACGATAACCGGTCATCCGGAAATGCTGGATCTTATAAAGCATAAAAATACGCATGATGGCCGCGGCCAGCACCGTCGGGCCATAACTGCAATACGCGCCGCCGTCGGCAATAACTTCTCCGGTAATGGCAACGAGCGTCCCGTCTTTTTTAACGCCGGATTTGATCTTATAGATCATCCCGTGCTTACGCCGTGTTGCCAAAAATTCCTCTTCGCGATTACAACAGATCTTGACCGGTAACCCGCCGGCTTTCTTCGACAACAAACACGCAGCAAAATCCATCGGAAGCATTTCAACCTTTCCGCCGACGCCCCCTCCT
>ORMF011781397.1_pt1 | contig 81065 bp, 80 predicted proteins | sample 1779871 | NCBI WGS metagenome assembly ORMF01 (sample SAMEA104232316, study PRJEB22302) | groundwater metagenome | biome: forest; feature: aquifer; material: groundwater | place: USA | collected 2011-08-07 | depth 5.4 m | reverse complement strand
TGAAGTAGGCCGGGACGGTGATGACGGCTTGTGTGACTTTCTCGCCCAAATAATCGTCGGCCGACTGCTTCATCTTCTGGAGGATCATGGCGGAGATCTCGGGCGGGGAAAGCTGCTGCTTGCCTCCATCGACCGATATGCGCACGTCGCCGCCCGCCGCTCCGACTTTGTAGGGGACGGTCTTCATCTCTTCCGACACCTCGTCGAAACGGCGTCCCATGAATCGCTTAATGGAATATATGGTATTCTCGGGGTTCGTGATGGCTTGGCGTTTGGCGACCTGTCCCACCAAGCGCTCGCCGTTTTTCGCGAACGCTACGACGGAGGGCGTCGTCCTGGTTCCCTCGTGGTTTGCGATCACTTTGGGTTCGCCGCCTTCCATCACTGCCACGACGGAATTGGTGGTTCCCAGGTCGATGCCGATTACCTTTGCCATGTTAGTAAACCTCCTGATTCTGCGGAGACCTGAAGTTTTTGAAACCGATTGCTTCCGAAGCCGGGTCTCCAGACTAAAAAGGCTGTCTCCAGTGGGTGGAGCCTTTAGTCGTATTTCAGTATAAGACTTGAGTGTTAGATTGTCAAGCTTTTTGAAGTCCAGAATGCACATTTCTGGTAAGATTATAACTAATTATCCATCAATAACTTGCCGTAGGAATATCTGTCTTTGCCTAACCATCCGGCATTTGTCTGATTGGTGTCGTGTGCTGATACGTCGGCTGTGCCGCCCCGCAGGAGTGGAAGATCTTAACCCAGGGCGAAACCGGTGGATAAGCCTCACGGCCATTCTCTCGCTCCTGCTCAGCGGCTGTAGCGCACGAGTTGCCACGGAACATTCCGTCCTCCTGGTGGCTGCGGCCTCCGACCTGACCAAAGTCAGCCGTCCGCTGGCAGGAGCATTCGAGCGATCCACTGGAATTCGTGCTACGTTCAATTTCGGCTCTTCAGGCCAGCTCGAACAGCAGATTCGCCAAGGGGCTCCGTTCGACGTCTATGCTCCGGCAGGACGAGCTTTTTGCCAGTCGATCGAGAGGGACGGGTTCGCCGAGGGCGAGGAGAGGCTTTATGCCCTTGGCCGCCTGGTGGCTTGGTCGAAGACGCTGGACTTGAAATCGTTGAACGAATTGGCCGATGCCAAAGTCCGCCGGATCGCGATTGCGAATCCGCGCTCCGCCCCTTACGGAGTCGCCGCGCAACAAGCTTTGCAGTCGGCCGGTCTGTGGCTGCAAATTCAGTCCAAGGTTGTGTTTGGGGAAAGCATAGCGCACACGCTGCAAATGGCGGAGACCGGAAACGCAGAAGTAGCGCTGGTTGCCATTGCTTTGGTGAAGGATGTTGGTGGTTCCTCTCTTCCAATTGACTGGAACCTTCACAGTCCTATTGAACAAGCCGCCGTGGTGCTGAAAGATTCCAAGAACAAACAGGCCGCGAGAGCCTTTGTGGAGTTCTTGCTAACCCCCGAAGCCCAGGAGATTCTCAAAGAGTACGGATTTGGTCACCCTTAAGTTCCTCTTCCATGGCCTCGCGGTGATTCCTGGTGGGATATAATCATCGGGAATTGGCGCGGGACGCGCGTGAGTCTTTTCGCCGCAGCGCCGCCATCTTTAATTTCGGGCCGACAATGCCGTCTATCCTGCATCAGATCGACTGGTTCCCGTTGTGGCTGTCGCTCAAAGTGGCGGTGATCGCGACGGCCGTTTCGCTCGTCGTCGGGCTGGGACTGGCCTATGCGATGGCGCGCTACCGCTTTCGCGGACGCAACATTCTGGACGCCGTGGTGACGCTGCCCATCGTATTGCCGCCGACGGTGCTCGGCTATTACCTGCTGGTGCTGCTGGGACGGAACACTATGCTGGGACGTGCGTTCGAAGCGGCCTTCGGATTCCCGCTGGTCTTTACGTGGCAGGCGGCGGTGGTGGCGGCCACGATCCATAGCATTCCGCTCTTGGTGAAATCGGCCCGCGCCGCCTTTGAAAGCGTCGACCGCAACATGGAAAACGCCGCAAGAACGCTCGGGGTCTCCGAGTGGCGGATCTTCTTTCGCGTGACGCTGCCGCTCGCCCGGCGCTCCATTATGGCCGCGACGGTCTTCGCCTTCGCCCGCGCCCTCGGCGACTTCGGCGTAACCATCATGATCGCCGGAAACATTCCCGGCAGGACCCAGACCATGGCCGTCGCCATCTACGACGCGGTCGAGAGCGGCAACACATTGGTGGCCAATGTCATGGTTCTGGTCATATCGGCTCTTGCGATTGTCATTCTTTATTGGACCAACCGCCTGGAGGGCGAGCGGATGTTGTAGGGGTGCGTCTCGCGGATACAGGAAAACCACGTTGCATCGCTTTCGATCCTCTGGCATAGTACGTAATATCACTACTTCTGAGGAGCAAGTCATGGACAAGGCCGTTTCCGCAGCCCACGCGAACCGCAAGTTTTCCCAGCTCTTGCGAGACGTTCGGGAGGGGCGCAGCTACGTCGTGACGACTCATGGGAAGCCGGTCGCGAAGATCGTTCCGATCGGCAAGAACGACGAGCTTGCCGCCCGCGCCCGAACCGCTCTTCTCGCCCGACTGCGCAGGCAGAAGGTCGTTGAGATTGGCAGGTGGAAACGGGACGAACTATACGAGGATGCTCCATGAGAGTGGCGCTCGACACCAATATCCTGGCTTACGCCGAAGGCGTCAACGGCGCTTCCATGAAGAAGGCGGCGCTAGACCTGGTCCTGCGGCTGCCTCGGGACTCGGCAGTTCTGCCAGTTCAGACGCTCGGAGAGTTGTTCAACGTCCTGGTTCGAAAGGCTGGCCGCACGCCGGCCCGCGCCCGCGCCGCTATTCTGAATTGGTGCGACGCTTTTCCTATAGCCGAAACTTCGCCAACCGTCATGCTGGCGGCCACCGATTTGGCGGTCGATCATCGCCTAGGAATTTGGGATGCGGTGATACTCTCCGCCGCCGCCGAAGCCGGCTGCCGGCTGCTGCTCTCGGAAGATCTTCAGGACGGGTTCACCTGGAATGGGGTAACCGTTACCAACCCGTTTGTCCCATCCCGGCACGCGCTGCTGAGTGCCTTTCTCGATGTTGGTCCGTCCTGAGACTATTCAATTTCCGCAGGCTGATATAACCGGCAGTGTGATGACTTCCCCTGAAGCCGTATGGTGTGGTGCAGGGGCCGGAACCCCGCTGCCGATTGGAGCCGTTAATTGGCACAACTCGAACTGAACATACAAAAGCGATTTGCGGCGAACGGTTCCGCTCCGGGATTCGATCTCGACATCTCGCTCGAATGCGAAGCAGGAGTCACGGTCCTGTTCGGAGCGAGCGGCTCCGGCAAGACTATGACGCTGGAAGCGCTCGCGGGTTTTCTTCGTCCCGACTCGGGCCGCATTCTGCTCCACAACGAGATACTCTTCGATGCCGGAAGCCGCGTTTTTTTTCCTCCGCAGCGGCGCGGCGTGGGCTACGTCTTCCAGAACTACGCCCTGTTCCCGCACATGACGGTGGAGGAGAACCTGGCGTTTGGAATCGCGCGGCTGCCGGCCCGGGAGCGGCACCGCCGCGTCCGCGAGATGCTGGAGCTGTTCGGACTCGCGGCGCACGGCACGCGGCGTCCGCACGAGCTTTCCGGGGGAGAGAAGCAGCGCGCCTCGATCGCCCGCGCTTTGGTCCCTCAGCCGCGCCTGCTATTGCTCGACGAGCCGGTGCGGGGACTCGACCACCCGTTGCGCATGGATTTCTACGCCGTGGTGCGCAACATTCGCGAGACCTACCGCATCCCCATTCTTCTCGTTACGCACGACGTGACGGAAGGATTCGTCCTGGCCGACAAGATCGCCGTCTACCGCGCCGGCCGCATCGTTCAGACCGGTTCGCCCGAAGAAGTCTTCCTCCGTCCGCGCAGCCCCGCCGTGGCGCGCCTGATGGGCGCCGCGAATATTTTCAGCGGCGCCATCGAGGAGCTGGACCCGATGGCCGACTCCTCCGTCATCCGCACCGCTCAGTTTTCCATTGAAGCGCCGTACCTGCCGGGACGGCTGAAGGGCGACACGGTGTCATTCTGCATTCCCAGCGAGCAGGTGACATTGCTTCCTCGGCCAACAGGGCAGGGAGGACCGAAGAGCGATCGCGGCCGGGAAAATAAAATCCCCGTTCGCGTGGCCGGAGAGATCACAACGCCCAGCACCGTCCGCCTGCTGCTCGACATTCCGGGAGAAAGCGCAAAAGGCGAGGGAGGCGGCGGGGCCTTGCAAATAGAGGCCGAGATCAGCCGGGCGGTTTACAAGAAGATGGGGATTGCGAATGAGAAGGAATGGATAGCGGTGCTGCCGAAGGCTTTCATCCATGTATTTCCGGAACAAACGGAGTAAGGAGTTCTCAATGGTAACAAATGTGTTACTATTGATTCGGGCAGAATGAGCATTACGATTCGAGAGTATCTCGATCCAGCCGGGAGGTCCCCGTACGCTCGCTGGTTCGACGATCTCAATGCTCCGGCAGCCGCCAAAGTCGCAATCGCGCTTTATAGGCTGGAGTTTGGGAACTTCTCGAATGTCAAGAACCTTGGCGGCGGGGTCTATGAATGCAAGATTGATTTCGGTCCGGGCTACCGCATCTACTTCGGCAAAGAAGGAGAGCATCTGATCATTCTGCTTGGAGGCAGCAGCAAGAAGGGACAACAGGCGGCCATTGACGCCGCCAAGAACGCTTGGGCGATCCACAAGCGTTCAGGCATAAGGGCGGTTAACTAAAAAGGAGTTTTGCCAACATGGCGCTGAGCAGAGATTTCCGGGAAACCATCCAAGCACGCGCAGAACGCGACCCAAGATTCCGAAAAGAGCTCTTTACGGAGGCGCTCAACTCATATCTCAGCGGCGACGAAGCCACGGGCAGGGCAGTTCTCAAGGACCTGATCCACGCAACGATTGGCTTCGAGGAGTTGGCGCGCCTCATTAACAAACCGAGCAAAAGCCTCCATCGCATGCTCGGTCCGAACGGCAGCCCGAACGCCGCGAATTTCTTTGCCATTGTCCGCGCCTTGCAGAAAAAGGTTGGGGTGCGGCTGACCGTCCGGGCGGCGTGAGATTCGCGCAGCGCGGAAGCGAAGTCAGTCGCTTGTTGATCCAAATCCCCGTTGACCCCGCCTCCCCCCTCTGCCACAATTCAACCTGAGCGATTCACCGGGCGGTGTTGCGACATGAAGACCCTTGAGGAATATCTCCAGGAAGCCGAGCGGACGCACGGGCATCTGTGCGCGGGGCAGGTGCTGGGCGTACGGCTGGCCCTGCGCGGGTTGGCGGCGCTGGGCATAGACGATCCCATCAAGGAGCGCAAGCGGCTGGTGACGTTTGTCGAGATCGACCGCTGCGCCACCGACGCGGTGACCGTCGTGACGGGATGCCGGTTGGGGAAACGCGCCTTGAAGTTTCGCGACTGGGGCAAGATGGCCGCCACGTTTGTCGATCTCAGGGATCGCCGCGCGATTCGAGTGGTGGCGCGAGAAGACTCCAGGGAGCTCGCGTGCTCGCTCTTTCCCGAGCTGGCCGATCTGAACCGGCAGCAGATGGCCGCTTACCGTCAATTGAGTGATGTGGAGCTTTTCAACGAAGCGTGGGTGGAAGTGGAGATTCAGCCCGAAGACCTCCCCGGCTACAAAGGCGAACGGGTCCACTGCGACCAATGCGGCGAGCGCATCAACTTCAAGCGGGAGGTGCTGCGCGAGGGACGCCGGCTCTGCCACGCCTGCGCGGGGGAAGCGTACTACAAGCCCGTTGCGCCGAAGTAACCGGAAAGGAGAAGGCGAATCATACGATGCCGCGCCCAGAGCAATTCCCGGAGCGAATCCCAGAACGAGTGCCAGAACGAATCCCAGAACGAATCAACGACCCGTTCGAGCGATTCCGGAATGATGACCCGATTCGGGCGCCGAAACGGGACTCCCAGAGCGAGGAACAGAGCTGCGACAGGCGAGACGACGAGGGTGCGGAATTGCTTCCGACGATCTCGCTGGTCTTGGTTCCTCATGCCACGATTTCCAACCTGTTTCAATATTGCTATGAGTACGTCGATCCCTGGTCGTGGTCTGCGGAGGCGGAACGGGTTGAAACCGGCCGTTGGTTCTTCTCGTCCCCTGAGGACACGGAAGCGAAACCGCAGCCGTGCGACGCCCCGGAAACATCATCGTGACCGGGCGTTGGCCGCTGTTGCTCCGGCGATTCAAGATTCTCCCATGCGCCTTGCCGGCTTCTCGCAGATTTCGCGATCCGCAGCCTCGCTCGCTCGCCGGGGCAGCCGGGTATGCTCGTGGGGCGGGGAATTCGCGAGGCTGGTGTTTCCGCTCGTAGTCGTAGCCTCAATCGCCTGGACGGCCGGAATGGAAGACGATTACCGCGACATGCGCGAAAAGATGGTGGAAAGCCAGATGCTCGCTCGCGGGATCAAGAACGACAGTGTACTGGAGGCTATGCGCCTTGTGCCCCGGCACCTTTTTGTGCCGCCCGCGTTCGAAGCGCTCGCCTATCAGGACAAGCCGCTCCCAATCGGCCATGGCCAGACCATTTCGCAACCCTATATCGTGGCGTTGATGACGGAGCTGCTACGGCCGGAACCGGGCGATACCGTGCTCGAGATCGGGACGGGCTCCGGCTACCAGGCCGCGGTCGTTTCGCGTCTGGTTCGTCAGGTTTACTCGATTGAGATTGTGCCGTCGCTTGCCGCCGAAGCCGCCGGGCGACTCGATCGCCTGGGTTATTCCAACGTCGAAGTACGCACGGGCGACGGATACAAAGGCTGGCCCGAGCACGCTCCGTTTGAGGGCATATTGGTTACCGCGGCGCCGCCCGAGATTCCCGCCGCCCTGCTCGCGCAACTGAAGCGCGGTGGCCGCATGGTGGCGCCGATCGGGAAGCCGGGAAAGGTCCAGAACCTGCTGTTCATCGAGAAGAGCAAGACGTCCGATGAGATCGTGGGGCGTAACGTGATCCCGGTGCAATTCGTCCCCATGGTTGGCGAGCCAGTGGAGGCTCCCGCCGATAACGGCCAGCCGGCGAGATGACACTGCCCATCCGGCGCAGTTTGGAAAGACTCGGAAGAGAGAATGCGATGGCTTGGTGGCGAAAGGAAGCGTCGCGCTCGGCTGAGCCGAAGGAATCACGGAGTTCAATGGACGGATCGTTGGGCGGATCGTTTGACGGATCGGGGGGTAGATCGAGGACGGAGACTGCGCCCGATTCCGGGGCCGGAACTCCATCGCAGCCAATTTCATTGGAAGTGAGCGATATTTTGGACCTACATTCCTTTCTTCCTCGCGAGGTAAAGGACGTTGTGACGGCCTATCTCGAAGAAGCTCGCGCCAAGGGTTTCTCCACCGTTCGGATCATTCATGGCAAGGGAATGGGCGCGCAGCGCGAGATGGTGCGCGCTATTTTGGAGAGGACGAAGTTCGTTGCGTCTTTTCAGGATGCTCCGGCCGAGGCCGGCGGCTGGGGAGCGACCGTGGTGTGGTTTGCATCGCGCTCCCGATGAAACTGCCTGCCTTCATGGAATAATGGAATTGGCCTGCGCGGAGTTTCGGGAAAGGATCTCCATTCTCCGAATGACAATCGTTATCAGAGCAACTTTCGTCGCGGCGTTCGCAGCGGCTGTATTTCTCGCGGCGAGCGCATCGGGTCCGTTTGGTTTCGTGGCTGCACAGTCGGGCAATTTGGCCGGAGGGCCTAACGCGACCTCCGCCGCAACATCCTCCGCAACCTGGCATTTTGCCGTTGCCGGCGACTCCCGCAACTGCGGCGACGTGGTGATGCCCGCGATTGCCACGGACGCGAAAGCTCGCGGAGCCCGATTCTTCTGGCACTTGGGAGACTTTCGGGCCGTATACGCGATCGACGAGGATTTTCTCGACACACATCCTGCGCCGGCCGAATTTGCTAGCGCCGAAGAAAATGCCAAGTACATGGACTTGTATAGAAGTTTGGCCTGGGAAGACTTCATCGCGAATCAGCTGAATCCTTTTGGCAATCTCGATCTGCGGGTCTTCCTCGCCATCGGCAATCATGAGCTCGATCCGGCAAACCACCGCACCCGCGCCGAATACATCGCCGCCTTTAGGAAATGGCTCACCTGGCCGGAGATTGCCCACAAGCCCAAGCCCGCCTCCGCCCCTGGGGACGCCCCTGAGGACGAAGTCTTCCCCTATTATCACTGGATGATGAATGGCATCGATTTCATCACGCTGGACAATGCCAGCAACGAACAGTTTTCCGCAACGCAGCTTCAGTGGTTCGAAAAGGTTCTGGAGCAGGACGCGCAGGATCCCGGAGTTGGGACCATCGTTGTGGGGATGCACAAGCCGCTACCGGGCAGCCTCTCTGAGGATCACAGTATGAGCGAATCGCCCGATGTCGGCGTCCCGAGCGGCCGCCGTGTATATCGAGACCTTCTCAACGCCCAAAACGTGTTTCACAAGAAGGTTTACGTTGTCGCCAGCCACTCCCATTATTATATGGATAACGTGTTCAACACAGATTACTGGAAGGATAACGTCCTGCCGGGCTGGATTGTAGGCACTGCCGGAGCGCAGCGCTATGAGCTGCCCCCCAGCGCAAAATTTTCCCATGATGCGATTCAAGGCATGTATGGTTATCTGCTGGCCACTGTGAATCCCGGTATGGCGACAGGGTCTGCGACGAACGGCTCCATTCAGTTCGAATTCGAAATGCTTCACCGGAAGGATTTGCACGATGCGGCGGGAAAGAAATTCAGCCGCGAAGTGATCGACCGCTGCTTCGATCAGAACAAGCGAATACCCTTTTAGAATGCCTCCTCAAATGGTTCCCGACATGACGGTCGAGTTCGCGGGGCTACGGCTCGCCAACCCGGTCATTGCGGCGAGCGGAACGTTTGGCTATGGCGTCGAGTTTGAAAGCCTCCTCGACTTGAACGAGCTGGGCGGGTTGGTCGTCAAAGGTCTTTCGCGCGAGCCGATGGCGGGCAATCCTCCGCCGCGGCTGGTGGAAACTCCTTCCGGCATGCTGAACTCGGTGGGTCTTCAAAACATGGGGGTCGATGCCTTTATTCGTGAAAAGCTGCCGCGACTGCGCTCGTTCCGGACCGCTGTCATCGCCAACATTTTCGGCGAGGCGGTGGAGGACTACGTGGAAGTTGCGCGGCGTCTGGAAGCCGCCGAAGGGCTGGCCGCCTATGAGCTGAATCTTTCCTGTCCCAACACCAAGCATGGCGGAATGGTATTCGGAAGCGATCCCGGTTTGACGCACGAAGTCACGGCGGCGGTAAAGAAAGTTTGCCGCCGCCCCTTGCTCGTGAAGCTGACTCCGAATGTCGCCGACGTAGCTCCCCTGGCGCAAGCCGCCGCAGCCGCCGGCGCCGATGGTTTGAGCCTCATCAACACGTTTATCGGAATGCAGGTTGAGGGAGCGGACGGGCGGCGCAGCATCCCCGGCGGAACCGGCGGGCTTTCCGGTCCCGCCATCCACTCGCTGGCCGTGAGGCTGGTTCATCGAGCGGCGAGTGCCGTGAAGATTCCGGTCATTGGAATCGGGGGAATTCTCTGCGGGGCGGATGCCGTCGAGTTCCTGCGCGCGGGGGCTGTGGCCGTCGAAGTCGGAACGGCGAACTTCTATGATCCGTGCGCCACGGTGCGCATTGCGCGCGAGCTGAGTGAATGTTGCCGTAGGATGGGAATTCAGCGCGTCGGCGATTTGAGGAAGTAAAACCGAGCCGCGACCGAAAGGGAGCGGTCAAGCTCCGTATCTTAACTATCCAACGAATTTACCAGACGTGAAAAATTCGATAAGGGGAATTGCCTTTTGTATGACGCTGGCGGGTTGATGCTGGCGATGGAACCGCTCCCTTTCGGTCGCCCCGGCGTCCGTAGCCCCGGCCCACCGCTCGTAGGCTCTGTTCCGCGGGCGGACTATGGGGCGCAGGTCGCGGCTCGGGTTGGATCAAGCGGGTTTGGAGTGGGCCTGGAGGAACTGTTCCTGGCACTCGCGGGAGCAGAAGTGAACGATTTCGCCGCCCAAGCGGGATTTGAGGGAAAGCTCGGTGGAGACGTAGGTCCCGCACTGAGGGTCTTTCTTCATTTCACCGACGATCACCGTTGACTCGGACGAATGCGGAACATTGGACTGGGACGGATTGCTGAAGGGATTTTGCGGCCCGGCAGCTCGACTGTTACCTCCAAAAACGTTGTGGAGCAGAAACCGCACGAACCAGACAATGGCGATGAATTCGAGCAGCCGGACGAGGAACTCCATCATCGGAATTCGCCTTTCCATCAGAGCCGCGACCGCAAGGGAGCGGTTGCCGAGCATCTGCTTCGTGACGCTAACGGGGGCGCTCCCTTGCGGTCGCGGCTCTGACTGACCATTTTCGCCGGCTTACTTCTTCGCGGGCGTTTTTCCGGCGCCCACGCTGGTAGTCACGGTGCCGCCCATGGTATCGATCAAGCTCTTGGCGGCGGCGGCGTTGGGGCCGGTGGGTGCCAGATCAATACACTTCTGCAAAGCTTCCAGGGTTCCAGGCACCGGTTGCACCTTACCGGTCTTGGGATCGAGGGCTGCCATACCGGTTAATGCCAAGCCGTACTGGTAATTGGAGTCCGCTAAATTCTGGTCGGTCCATCCCGGTCCGGCTGGAACCTCGGTGGACTTCTTGAACGCTTCGGCGGCTTCCTTGATGTGATTGGTGTTGACCAGCACGGCGCCCAGGTTGAAGTAGTAACGGCCGGCATTCGGCGCATCGAGCTGCGCCGCCTTGTTCAGTTCCGCCTGCGCTTCCTCGAGTTTACCGTCGTTGGCCAGCGCCAGCGCGTAGTTGTTGTGGTAGGAAGGATCGTCCGGTTTCAGCGTCAGCGCTTTCTGGTAGGCGTCGACGGACTTGTCGTAGAACTCCTTCTTCTCGGCCGAGCTCTTGGACATGGTTGCCTTGCCGCTATACGCCTCGCCGAGCTGCGCGAAGACGACGTGCTGCGTGGGATCGACCTCGGCGGCGGCCTGGAACTGCGGAATGGCCGTGTCGTAGTCCTTGGCCTTCATGGCCGCCATGGCGCCGTCGAACTTGCCGGTCAGCTCCTGGCGCTTTTTGATCTGTTCTTCGCGCTCCTTGGCCACCTTCTCAATGGCCGCCATCTGCTCGGGGGTTAGCTTGTTGGCTGCCGCCCCCTGTCCCTCCTTAGGGATTTGCATACCCTGGGCCTGCGCCTCCGTGCGCATCTTCTCCTGCTGCAGGTCGATGTCCACGTTGGCCGGCTCGCTCAGGCGGGTTTGAATGCCGCCGATCGAGAAAAACGATTTTCCGTCGCGCATCACCGAGACCTTGAATTTTCCAAGCGGAAGACCGGCGTGGAAGAACTTTCCGTTTTTGTCCGTCTTGACCTCGTAATGACCCTTGATGTCTTCGCGGTCGATAGCGATGATGGAGTTGGCGAGCGGCTTGCCGTCCTCGCCCTTCACGACTCCCGTCATCTGTCCGAACTGTGCCCTGGCTGTCTGGGTTCCCAGCGCCAGAAGCAAGCATAAGAAACCCGAACTCAAAATAGCCTTTTTCAACATTTTCTCTTTCTCCTATCCACCCCTCTTCCTAACCGAGGAAGTGGAAAAATTTGGCGGACCGAATCGCGGGGCTTCGACGGATGTATCCGGAGCGGCACACCGGGCGCTCAACGGGACGGATCTAAGGATGGGACTGTGCGCTTCCTATAAGGAATGACGTCTTTCGCTCCAGCCTCCTCGAACGCCCGCAGCCGGAGCACGCAGCTATCGCAGGTGCCGCAAGCCTCCTGGCTATTTCGGTAACAAGACCAGCTTAAATGAAAGGGTGCGCCCAATTCAATCCCCTTTTTCACTATCTCGTGTTTTCGCAGGTGGATCAGCGGTGTGACGATCTCGACCCGCGTCTCGGGCCTGGTACCCGCTTCGATCAGCATATTGAATATCCGGTAGTATTCCGGGCGGCAGTCCGGGTAGCCCGAGCTGTCCGGCTCGACCGCTCCGATATAGATTCGCTCGGCTCCTATCACCTCGGCCCAGGAGACCGCTGCCGCCAGGAAATGGGCGTTTCGGAATGGCACGTAGCTGGAGGGAATGTCCGTCGCATCCAAGTCGGCCTCGCGCAGAGCGATAGAGGAATCCGTCAGCGCCGATCCTCCAATGCGCCCCAGGTACGACTGGTCCAGCACCATCCGCTCCCGGATGCCGTAGAATTCCGCGATCTCCTCAAACGCCCGCCGCTCGCGCACCTCGGTGAGCTGGCCGTAGGAGGAGTGCAGCGCCGCGAGACTGCAGTCGCGTGCCGCAATCGCCGCCGTGACGCAGCTATCCATCCCTCCGCTCATCAAGACCACTGCTTTCGGTCGGGTCATGGCTCTGTCTTCCACCCGGGCCTCACCCTCTTTCGAACTTGCGCGGGCCGTATCCCTTCGAATAGTTAGATGCCGTAACTCGCGATTTAGTCCTCAAGAGGCGGATCGTACCATCAGAAAGCTCAAGCCAACAACGTTGGACAACGGGCTGCACACGCCGTGCTTGTCATACAAAGCAAGAATCTGCATTTGATCAGGTTGCATCGGCTTCAGACGGCTATTCGCGAATCCGCTCGATCCGCGTCGGCGTGGGTCACTGCGGCAGTCTCGGTCTCTGTTAAGAAGCTGACAATATGCGCTTTACCGTTCTTCTAATGTGCGCTTAATTTCTCAAAGAATCCGCTTTCTTGGAAACTTCTGTGTACCACATCCGTCATTCGCGGCAATTTCGATTTTGATTACAAATTCTTGCGGTTCCATTATAGACTATTCCACGCTGGACGTCGGAGATGGATACAGGGATGTATCCGCGAGCGTGCTTCTAAGTAGGTGACGTCGTGGCTGACCTGGAACGAAAGAAAATCCTGGAATACGGGAAAGCCTCTTTGGTAGGAGCGGGTATTCCCTCTCTCTTGCTAACGGTTTTTTTGTTTACAACCTTCGCCCGGATCGCGATGTACGTTCCCCGGCACTGGCCCCGTGGCACAGTGGGTTCGACTCATTCCGGCCGAAGGCCGCTGGTCAATCGCAAGCAGATCGGCGACCTGCTACACGGGGCGTTTTGCAAAGTGAATCCAATCTTGGCGGCGAGTTCCGCCGGACTGGGATCCCCTCGCATTCAGGGACGTTCTTACCGTCAAGTTCCTCAACCTGTTCGGCTTTCCACCGCTGCTTTGGGCATTATTTCTCCGCGTTCTCCTCCTCTCGTCTAGGCAACCTCACTAACAAACAGCATAGAAACAACCCCGCTGCGCCGGCGCAAAGCGGCAGCGGTCCACAAGGGCTTTCGTAGGCTCCGCGTGGAGGCTCCTGGCTGCATTCTCGGTATGTGGTGAACGATCTGACACTGGTTGATGTTGACAACTGTCAATGTTCCATCCGAGAACCAAAGGAAAACCCGACGAGAAGGATGATGTGTCATGGAATCGATTCTTAACAGGATATTTAGTTTTTTTCCGCTCTTGTTGATTGGGTATAAGTTGCAACGCCCTGCCGCGGAAGCGCCTATACAGGAACGAGTGGGAAACCCTCTGTTTGCGCGAAACTTCGAGGAATTCCAGGCTGCGATCGCCGGGGAACTCATAAGGGCGCAAAGTATGAAAGAAAGGCAAGCCGTTTTGTTCCTGGATGTTTCCACCTTCCCTTCCATCCGGATGGAGAAGGTTGCCAGATTTCTTCAACGCGTTCGCCGAAACCGGAAGCACAATCTCTTCCACTTCGAATCCCTTCTGGTTCTGTTCGTTTCGGAGCGCATGTCGGAGCTTAGCACCGAATTTCCGGCTGGCGATCTCGGAAAAGAGTTGGTAATGCTGCTGCCCCGCTATTTTCCCGACAGGGATTTTCGTTTCCGGGTTCTTGGCGTTCCCAAACACTTTCTTCTCAAGTTGGACGAGTTCGAACCCAAAGTGCTCGATCAGTTGCAGGGTTGCTCCATTGCCTATTCCAAAGCTTACTGACATAGAGCGATTGGATGGGAGGCCAGTTTTACATGGATCGCGACCCAAGGGGGTGGGGGCATCCAAAGGATTCAAGGATTCTATGAAACCTTCCGTGTACGATTGTCCGGCTCCAGTCTCTCGATGGCGATGGCTGCCGGCGGGAGGAATCCTATGGGTTCGAACCAGCGGCGGTTGGGAGTGCGATTGAAATGATTGGAGGCTACCTGGGGAATCATGAGGACTCAGTCGATCACAATGAATTTTCTGACGCCTTTTGGAGCGTTTGACGGATCCGATTCTTCGTTCTTGGATTCGCTCCTGGTCACGCTCGGAGTCTTGCTGATTATGGGACTGGTGTTGGGCGCCTGGTTCCTGGGACAGAGCATCCTGTCCAGGTTGTTGATCCGGGAATCAACGGCTTTTTGCCCGTGTTGTTATAGCCGCGATTTTCGACCCTCGCGCTACCGAAGGTGGGAGTCCTTTTTCCCTTTCCTGCCTATTTTCTGTTGTTATGATTGCGGCGAGCGTTTCGTTTGGGGGCGGAAGCCGCCCTTTGCGTGTTGCCCTTCGTGCAGCTCCGCGTTGCTCCAGACCGTTCCTTCTCGTGCCGTGCCCGATGCCTCGCGTAGAACCCTTCGAAACTCAAACAGAACGCAGACTTATTTCTGTGCCGAATGTCAGCTTGAATTCCGCGATGCCCGTCCGAACCGCGCCGAGGCATTGGATGCGAAAGAAACCCTGAACAAGCGCATCGCATAGTTGGCGAAAGGTCGCAGCGACTGAGCCGGGGAACCGCCGTTACCAATGTAACGGGTTATGATTGTCGAGAAACGTTCGAATTGATCGAGCGCCGCGCCCCAGGGTAGAAACAGGCATTCTTGCCGGTCTCCTGAAGAACAGGCAGGAATGACTGTCCCTATTCACACCCCCGTCGTCTCCGGGTCCCAAATGAATTTGTGAAGCTGCAAGCCCATCCGCACCGGTAGCCCGTCCTCCAGAATCCATTCCGCCAGCTCCCGCGCCTCCAGCTTCCCAAAGACGGGAGAGAATATCACAGCTTCGACCTTTTGATCGAGCCGATGGTGGCTCAGAAACTCGCGCGCCCACTCGTAGTCCTCGCGGCTGGCGAGTACGAACTTCAACTGATCTTGGGGCGAGAGAACCGCCAGGTTCTCTAAATTAAATGTCCCGCCCTCGCCGCTCCCCGGACACTTCACATCTACCACGCGGATGACCGAGGGCGGCAGATCGCCGATATACCGCTCGCCGCTCGTCTCGATCAGCACGCGGTAATGATCCGCGAGCAACCGGTCGATGAGGGGATGGATTTCCTTTTGCAGCAGCGGTTCGCCTCCGGTCAGCTCCACCAGGCCGACCCGTCGCTTGCCGTCCCGCTCGCTAAACTCCCGCACGACGGCCATGACCTCTTCCACGGACATCTTCTTGCCGCCGTAAAATGCATAGGCCGTGTCGCACCACACACAGCGCAGGTTGCACCCCGTCAGACGGACAAAGATGCAAGGCAGTCCCGCGTAGGTCGATTCCCCTTGAATGGATCGGAAAATTTCAGTGACTTGCATGGGTAACTAACTGCCCCTCAAGACCCGGCTTCCACAGCGTCTCGTTGTTAAGCCTACCACGTCTTATTCTTGCCCGGCGCCATCTTCGTCTCGCTTCAATCAAGTCCTCGACGTTGGCCTCCCTGCATCGATTGGCGTATACTTATGATCATATGACTCGGGTATATGAAGAGATTGTGGACTTCATCGCCGGCGGTTCGACACAGAATGATGTCGCCGCCTGGATGCCATCGCAGGAGGCGCGGGACCGGGTTGCTGAATTAGTGCAAGGTGACAAGGCGGGCACACTTTCCCCGGACGAGCGGGCCGAACTCAACCATTACTTGGAACTGGAGCACCTGATGCGGCTGGCCAAAGCACGCGCGCGTCGATGCCGCGGAGATGACTAGCTACGTTCCTGCGAACCTTCGCCGTTTTGTTTCGGATCGCGCCGGAGGGTTGTGCGAGTACTGCCTGATTCACGAACAAGATACCTTTCTCGGCTGCCAAATCGATCATATCCTCAGTGAAAAGCATGGCGGACAGACCGTGGAAACGAATCTGGCCTTCGCCTGCATTTTCTGCAATCGTTTCAAAGGCAGCCGATGTCGCCACAGTCTCAGAACGCACCAGACAGCTTTGCAGATTGTTCAACCCCCGTACCGACCGTTGGCCCGAGCATTTTCGGCTCGATGGCGCCCGCATCGTAGGTATCACCGAAATCGGTGAGGCGACGGCGGCATTGCTGGGATTCAACCACCCCGATCGGCTCCTGGAGCGCGAAGTGCTGTTGCATGTCGGCCGCTACCCGTCCTCCCCGGCGCGGCGCATCATGGGAATTGGTTAAGCACTGCCTGGTCGCGCATGGCGGGGAGCAGGCGATGATAGAATATTGGCGGATTCCACAGGATGAAGACCGGCGCGGTATCGTACGTGAGCGTAACCGAGGAAGCATGATTGCAAACGACCGGGAATTGCAAACGACTCTGCAACGGATCGCTTGGTTCCAGAACCAAGTAGCTAATCTGCGCCAAACGGAGACGAATCCCGTGAATTACCGGGCCGCTGTTTCTGGCTTTTTGGCCGAGATTGATCGTATGCAGCTAGAGGTTCGCGAATATCTCAGTATGCTGCCCGCCGACAATCTCGGTGCCGCCTAACAAGAATCGAAACGAAGAGGTAATTGGACGTTCCCGCGCGAAATGGTGTGCCTAAGCGCGAACCCCAGTATTCGAGTGGCTACTCAGAACCTGCCGCCCCATCCGCGAAGTACGTCGCCGTTGTGGTCGAGGTCTCCCAGACTTTCACTTGGTTGACGCGGCAGTAAGCGCTCTCCGGCGCTCCGTTCCCGCTTTTTCGGGCATGCTCGGAAAGGAAACCGGAGATCTCCTCGTAAAAGTATTTCGCGATATTTTCCGCCGACGGATTGTTCGTCTTGAATGGCTCAATGTCGTTCATGAACTGGTGGTCGAGCTTGAGGACGGTCGCGTGAATGGCTTTTTTAAGCTCGGCGAAATCGTAAAGCAGGCCGATGTTGTCGAGCGACGCGCCTTCCAGCGTCACGCGGATTTTGTAGTTATGTCCATGCGGGTTCTCGCACTTTCCGCGATACCCTCGCAGCGCGTGTCCGGCGGCGAACTCCTCTTCAACGGAGACCTGAAACATCGGACTTCTTACTCCTTTTCGAAAAAACTCTCTACATCGGCGATGTTGCGGCTGACGCGGTACGGCGGCAGGCTCTCCAGAAAAACCCGGCCGTACTGCCGTGTCGCGATCCTGTTATCGAGAATCGCCAGCACGCCCCGGTCCGAGCGGCTCCGGATGAGCCTCCCGAAGCCCTGCTTCAGCGCGATCACAGCGTCGGGAACCTGATAATCGTAAAACGGATTGCCGCCATCCGCCCGCACGCCTTCGATGCGCGCCCGCACCACGGGATCGGTGGGCACCGCGAACGGCAGCCGGTCGATGATCACGGCGCTCAACTGCGAACCGGGCACATCGACTCCCTGCCAGAAGCTGCTGGTTGCAAACAGCACCGCCCCCGCCATCTCCGGGCTCCGAAACTGTTCGAGTAGCGCGTGCTTGGGCGCCATTCCCTGCAACAGTAAAGGATAACGCACTTTGCCGCTCACCCGTTCGAATATCTGCTGCATCTGCTGGTGGCTGGTGAACAGGACAAACGCGCGGCCCCGCGAAAGCTCGAGCAGCCGGAGAATCTCCTCCGTTGCCGCCTCGGAGAATTCCGGCGACGCAGGCTCGGGGAGCGACGGCGGGATATAGAGCAACGCCTGATTTTGATAATCGAAGTGCGGCTCGATCACTTGCTCGCGGGCGTGCCGCAGTCCCAGGCGCCCTTTCACGAATTCGAAGTTGCCGCCCACGGCCAGCGTCGCAGACGTCAGAACAATTGTGTTCACCTGATCGAATAGGCGCTCCGAGAGGATGCGCGACACGTCGATAGGAGTGGCCTGGAGGAAAAATCCACGGCCGCGCCGCTCATACCAATAGACGAAGCTGCGGTCGCGGTTTTCGAGCAGGAAGCTCAAGTCCGAGCGCGTCTCGGCAATGCGCCGGAGCAGCGGATGGATCTCTTCCGGCTTTTCCGCGAGCACGTTCAGCTCGCTCTCCAGCCGCAACAAACTATTCTGGAGCGCCGAGTACTCCTCGAAATTGTCCTCCAGGAATCGCTCCCGGTTCTCAAAACCGAAGCGCCCCTCCTTCGGCGGGAACAGGTTAAAGAAGAGCGCCGCCGCCTCTGGGAGCCGCTTGAGGCAGCGACTCAATGCTGGCGTCGCGATCTGCTTCAGCCGCAGCATCTGGTCTGCGTCGCGGCACAGCTCGTCGATCCGGTAGCTGCTCACGGCCAGGCCAAAGTAATTTCCGGCGACGCTCTCCAGCTCGTGCGCCTCGTCGAAGATCACGGCGCCATATTGCGGTAGAATGCTGGCGTATTCCCGCTCGCGCAGGGCCAGGTCCGCAAAGAACAGATGATGATTGACGATGATAAGGTCGCTTTCAAGCGCCCGGGCGTGCATCTGCGTGATAAAGCATCGCTCGAACTGCGGGCACTTCTGGCCGGTGCAGGTCTCGCGCCGGGCGTCCATCTTCGCCCAGAGCGGGCTGCCCTCGGGCAAGGTCTCCAGTTCGTTCCGGTCGCCGGTCTGGGTGCTCCGTTCCCACTCTCGAATCTGGGCGAATTCTTCCACCTCGTCCAGTCCGCGCAAGACCGGACGGTTCTCCATGTCGTAGACCTTTTGACGGCACAGGTAATTGGCGCGGCCCTTCATGTAGCAGACGCGCAGGGGACGGCCGATCTGCTCGGCGAGAAAAGGGATGTCCTTATAGTAGAGCTGGTCTTGGAGGTTTTTGGTTCCGGTCGAGATCACCACGCGCTGGTTGCTTGCCAAGGCCGGGATCAGATACGCCAGCGTCTTTCCGGTTCCCGTTCCGGCTTCGACCAACAGGTGCCGGCCTTCGCGGAAAGCGGCTTCTACTTCCTGCGCCATCTGCAACTGTCCGGCGCGGTATTCATAATTAGGGTGGCAGCGCGCCAGCCACCCGCCCGGGCCGAAGCAGGCATACATGCTGGTTGCCAATCGGGCCGGGTTAGGCATTTCACCGGCATCTGTGGCCCGCCCGCCCGTCGCGGAGCGCAAACCTTCCGTTGGCCCATTCCCACTCTCGATCGAGTTGGTCGGCGCATTTCGATAAGGACCCGCCGATCCGCCATTGGGCATTCGAGAACTTCCTTCTCCGGGCCTATGCTAATGATCTATGCTAATGCTCCAGACGCGCCCAGAAACCGTCCATCCGTTTCTAGTATAACGGCAATCGAAAGATTCGAATGAGCAGCCGAACCCTTGTGACGCTTCTTGTGCTTCCTGACGGCTTTGTTGCCCTTCTCACTGAGGCGATCAGTTCTAGCGCATCGATAACAAACATGGGTCGTGCATGCTGTTTGCGCAGCGTCCGCGGCAATTTTGGAGTCGAGATAGCTCAACGGAAGCGGCTGGGAGTATACTGGCCATTGGCCGGAAAGTTAATATGGATTTCCTGATGAAGAGGAAGATGGGCGGGGAAATAAAAAACACCTCGCGAATTCCTTGCTGTTTGCCGGACACGGCACGAGAGGAAGAAACTCACGAAGGCACGGGCATTACCGCGGAATAACCCGCCTAGCGGCTTAGCTTATTATTCGGCGGAATTTGGCGGCGAACCGGCAATGGTTCGCCGGTCGGAGTAAGCATGGCCTTATTTCTGGTAACAGGCGGAGGGGGCTTCATCGGTTCTGCCCTGGTGCGAAAACTGCTGCACAGGGGAGAACGGGTACGCGTGGTGGATAATTTCCTGACCGGCCGGCGTGAGAATCTGGCCGACGTGATGGACAGGATCGACCTGCGCGAGGTGGATATCACGGATCTTGATCGGCTGCGCCCTGCCCTCGAGGGGGTGGATTATGTCTTGCATGAAGCCGCGCTACCTTCTGTTCCTCGCTCTATCGTAGACCCGCTCACCAGCCATCGCATGAATGTGGATGGCACTTTCAATCTTTTCCTGGCGGCGCGAGATGCCGGCGTGAAGCGCGTGGTGTTTGCGGCTTCCTCTTCCGTGTATGGAGACACTCCCAACTTGCCCCCAGGTTCGCCAAAAGTGGAATCCATGCAGCCCAATCCGATTTCTCCCTACGGTGTAACAAAACTGGTAGGTGAGATATACGCACAGGATTTCACGCGCGTCTACGGCCTGGAAACAGTGAGCCTCCGTTACTTCAACGTATTTGGCCCGCGCCAGGACCCGACCTCCCCTTACTCCGGAGTGCTCTCTCTGTTCATTACGGCGTTATTAGAGGGAAGACGGCCGACGATCTTCGGGGACGGAGAGCAATCCCGCGATTTCACCTTTGTGGATAATGTAGTCGAGGCCAATCTGCTTGCCTGCACGGCTCCAGAAGCGCCCGGCAAAGTAATGAACATCGCACTCGGCGAACGCCAGACGCTGAATCGAACGTTGCAGATTCTGAACCGCATTATCGGGACGAAGCTGGAACCCATCTACATGGCTGCTCGCGCGGGAGACATTCTGCATTCCCAGGCGGACATCACCCTGGCCCGACAGCTTCTCGGCTATGAGCCCAAGGTGTTCTTCGAAGAAGGCTTGGAAAAGACGGTTCAGTGGTATAGGTCCAATGACAACCCCGACCGGCGATCAGCTCCCAGCCCGTCGTAAGACCGCGATTGCATGGTTCTTTCTTTTCGGATGCGGCTGTGCAGGGAGAAATCCGAGATAAAGTTCATATTGCCAGTAAGCCTGATAAACAGGCAGATATCAGGGATGATGAAACTTATCGAATCTTCGTCGCCGACACGGCAGCTTCAGTTCACTTGCCTGCGGCCGATGATCCAGGCGAAGAGAAGTAGAACGTACTTTTCTGGTAGAATTGCCGTGAGCCAATAGTGTCGGCCAGTGTAGCTTCCGAACGGTCACGTGTATCCCCGCATTGCTTGTCGGCCTTTTAAGAAACTGGGAGCCAGGTGGGGGCGCCGTCCCGCCTGGTATGCGTCGCGCTGGAAGATAGAAACCTATCACAAGATCTTGAAGTCTGGCTGTAAGGCGGAGGAATCGAGGCTGCGGACAGCCGATCGGCTTGTGAACCTGATCTCTGTCTTCTGCATTCTAAGTTGGAGACTGTTCTGGATGACCATGCTCAACCGTTCGGTTTCGGGAATGCCCGCAGGTGCGGTGTTTTCACAAACGGAGCGCCAATTGCTGGATCGTCTGGTTTCGGATCGCCACGTAGATCGAGCCGTAAACAAGTCGCTGTCCTTCTACATCACCAAACTGGCCAGACTGGGTGGCTACCTCGCCCGCGCTGGGGATCCTCCGCCGGGGAATACGGTCATGTGGCGTGGGCTCTCCCGACTCACCGACATCGAGCTTGGGTTCAATGCGGCCAAACTTGTGGGTAATTGAAAGCCGGCGGAGGCCGTAAGGATTGGTACAAAAGATCGGCCTGGTCATCTTTTGGCACAAATTTCCCGGTGGCTAGCTGTGCCGCTGTCGCATCCGCGACGTTGGCTGGTTCTGGCGAAGCGTGTGGGCGTTTCGCTGGAAGGGCAACAAAGCAAGATTTCCTTGATAACGGCTATTGTCATAACGCTCTAATCTTCCCCGAAAACCTGCTTGCGGCTGAAAGCTCACCAATCGGCCTAACTCATACCGTTGTTGCTCCTACGGACAATTCCAAGCATACTTCCCCTCGCCGGTAGAATATGAAAATGCCCAATCTCCGTTGCCGGAATAGGTACAGGGCTTAGTCGCGGGCGTGCAAGTCTTGCACCATTCAGTTGCCCCAGCCGATGCTGCCGGGAGAGTTCCAGCGTCCCCCGTATCGTTATTCACGAAACTCTGTGGAGGACTATCCAGACGGATACTATAATCCGTGGCACCCCGGACATAGTTATAATCGACTGTGGTTGTCGATGCCCCCGCAGTACCTATAAATATTCCGGCATACATCGCCGCTCCCCCACGCGTATCAATAACCCTATTATTGCTGATTCGGACATTCGTCGCATTGGCGATGTAGATACCATATTGCGTGGAACTTCCGCTGTCATAAATGTCGTTGGATTCCACTGAAATATAGTTAGCAGGGGAAGCCACCAGAATCCCGTGATATATGGTCTGGTAAATGTGGTTCTGCTTGATTTCGGCCCTGCTGACATAGCCGGAGAGATAGACCGCCTCTCCCGTAAGGTGTCGAAGTGTGTTATTTGCAATCAACAAGTCACTGAATGCCCCGTTGGGAGAGGCAGCAAGTCCTGCTGCGGCTATTCCTGTTCCTCCGTCGCTGATCGTGTTGCCAGTCACTGTGACCCCGCTCAGGTCGGTCGTCCCAGAATTCATTCCCAGTTCGATTCCATTTCCGAGAGCCTCCGTAATCGTGTTCCCCGTAATAGCCCATGCGCGCGGGGGATTTGGCGTATCACTTTCGTTGATCACTTTGATTCCATCCAAAAAACACTTTGAGACACTATTCCCGGAAATGACCAAATTGCTCCCACTTACGTACATCCCGTGTTGGCCTTGAATGTCATGGATTATGTTTTCGCTGATAACAAAGTTCTTGGCAATCGTCCCGTGCCCTGGATTGGCAAAGTTATCTCCCCCACCGATGATGGCAAATTGCGTATTATAAATCTCGTTTCCGATGATGCGAATGTTTGCTGCGTTTTCCGCTAGTACTCCAATCCTTATACCGATTTCCCCGGTCGCGCCGGAGCCTTGGCAAAACCTCAGAGTGTCACAGCCCTGGCCGGAAGAATTCACTCCCAGCACCCAGGTCCCCTCGATTGTGTTTCCCTGAGCAAAAAAGCCAGTTTGGGAATCAACGGCGATTCCGATTCCTCCGAAATTTCGAATAGTATTATTAAAAAACCGAATGTTGGTGGACGCCGTGACTTTGAAGGCATCTCTATTATTGGTGATTGCGTTTGTCCAGACACCCGGACCATAGACGTAAAGATTGTCCACGGTAACGTCCGAGACCGATGTAAGCAGGAATAGGGGTTGAGCTGCAACTGCCGTCTGCCTGATTACCAAATTCGTGCCGTTTCCCTGAATGAAAAGGTTTGAGGGGACCGCCACGGTGCCTTCAACGTCTACCGTCCCCACTGAACCAAACGTCAAAGTCCGTCCAGCCGCCGCTGTCATAGCGGTCTGTAACGCTATCAGATTTGCGACTCCTGAATTCGCAGGAGAGAACCCGTATGATTCAGCCTTTATCTGGTTTCCTCCGCCAGAAGAACCAAGCAATGTCCAGTATGTTGCATTAGGTGGTTCGTGGTTTATACCTCCCAAAACGGAGATATAGGTTGATCCTGCATCGGTCACGATGTCATTGGGAACGTAAGCAGTTCCGCTCTGCCACCTCCCAGCAACCAATAATTTGCAAGTCAGTGCCCCATCGGTGCCAATAGCGATGACTGTTCCTGGGTCACAGGCCCAGGCCGATATATGAAGCAGCAACACCAAAATGGTAACTCTTAGAAGCACAGCCATCCTCCGCTGTTCCGGTGAGCTTCGGCCCCAGCCTTAGCCCCAGCACTGGGGCAAATGTTATTTGTTCCGGCCACGGTTGGGGCATCGCAGTCTGTACAATATCCGATGGTCCCGTTAGCTGGTGTGCCCAGGGTTGCGAATGCAGTTCCAGAGGCAGTAATTTGCCCAAGGATACCGTTGAATGCCGCTGATGGATTTCCAGCAGAGTTGTATGTTGAGACTGTAGACCCTGAACCGGTTGTGTAAATAGCCTTTAACGCAAAGTGCGCCCCAACCTCAGCGAGCACATGAAATTCTCCGCCTGTATTTGCCATTGTGGGACTAGCTGCATAAAACAAAGTTCTACATGAACCAGCACCTAGCTGCTCAGTGTAGAACCGGGAAAGGTATGTTACTCCAGCCGTCGAATCTATATTAGTTATTAGAACTGCTGCTACTGAAGCCCCAGCGGTAGTTGATATTCGATTTACTGTTCCAAAGAAACTAATGGCTCCAGAAATAGTTGAATTTCCTACGATTCCCATAGTGCCGCTTGCTGGCGCAATCGGCTCGGTGGCCAAACGTGGAATCGTAGCAGTTCGACCAGCCGGCTGCTTCATACTGATACCCGCAATCTGAAAACAGCCAGAGGTTCCAGTACAGTAAGGAAATGGGGGTGTTGTACCTAACATAATAAAGTCTAGGTGGCTTTTGCCAGTCGCTACAGTAATGCTTCCAAAATCAGGCATGCTGCCAGCAACGAAACAAGATAAAGTTCCTACTGTTACATTTGTAGAGACTGGCCCTGCGTGAATCCTTCTCATCTAGAACCTGTCACAAAAAAGACAAACATTTTACGAGGGGAAAGTATCTCCGTTCGATATGCTCGTAGAACGCATTGCAATTACGGGCATCCGTTCAACGAAGCAAACACATACGTCAAGAAGAGTGGGTCGCGAACCTGCCGGACCTGCCAGAGAGAGGCTGACAGTAGAAGGCCATCCGGGGGGAAGCACACACGCAACAAAGTCGCCAGTTGATCGCTGAGTTGTCATCGTTTGCCGTCCTCCGATCTGCTTGGCACTGAAAGCGGGCTACTTCGCTCGAAATTGATTTGCCGATGCTTGAATCAGCGGAATATCCGCCGATGTAATGTAACCATCATCATCAAGGTCCGTCGCCACAAGCTGTTGCAGCGTCCAGGACGACGGCAATTGCCCAACTAGGGATTGGGCCAGGGTCACGTCTGCCTGGGTAACCAACCCGTCCCCGTTCACGTCGCCGTGGATCGGACGAATAGGACTTTGCGTGTCCACGTAGTTCTTCCACAGTTTCCAATACTTAGTAAAAACAGGGTCCCCCGTCGCCCACATCAAAGCATTCAGCAAAGCCAAATGATGATTGTGATAGGTAAGCGGAGTAAATGGCGCGAGGCCGTGCGTCAAGTGATTCAGATTGTAAGTGGTGAAACCGCCAATATCGTAGTATTTCAAACTTTTCTTGTAACCCTGAAGGGCGTTCTGCCAGTAAACCCCCGCCGCTGCATTCGCATCGGGGTTGATCATCCACCACTCGTAAACCCCCAGAAGCCCATATAGCCCCCCATTCAGCGTATAGGACTGCTTGTCCGTTCCGACGGGAGGATATTCCTCCAGTGTGATGTAGGAAGAAAGGGATGGGCAAGGTCTTTCAGGTTCCCGGTACATCCTCCCAGGGCAATTGGAATCTGAAGAAACTGGAACGCAAGATTGCCAGCAGTCAGATATTTAGGATCGGCGGTGAGTACAAAGGCTCTAGAAAGAACGCTAAGAGCCTGTCCTTGAGCCATTCCAGACACCCAACCTGGAACATAGGAAGCACTGGAACCAGGTGCTAGATACGCGAAGTCGTAGCGAAAAGCGCCATCGGTTCCCTGCATTGCGATAAGCCGGTCTGCCGCCGCGATCAGTTTAGCCCGTGTTGTCGTATCGCCGTGCAGAAAAGCATCATGCGCCCAAAGTCCGAAATTCGCCGTGGTCACACTGTTATAATGAAATGTCAGTCCCCCGTCGTAGGTAACCATCGGGACTCCATCAACTCCGTATTGAAGCCAGGGACCAATCGTTTTGAAAGTCGCTCCAGTGGTAGAGGCATTCATCCATCCTGCCAGCGGCGCGAACGGGCGAACGTATCTGAGATAATTGGTAAAGTTGACGGGAATTCCAGGCAGGACATAGGAGTTCCAATAGTCGGTTTCATCAATAATCGCTATCGCTCGATTGGCAGCACTAGGTTCCCATATTAGCCAAGATTGTCCGAAAGTGAGCGTTGGCAGACACACGACCAAAACTACTCCCGCGACGAATGCTGCTAAAAATAGAATACCTTTCATGTTCGCCCCCTTAATTAGAAGCAAGCACTGCTGTCCGGTTAAATGTCGAACAAAATCAATTGCTTGCGATCTGCGACTAGATCATCTTGGAAGTCAGGTGCTTCCAAGGCCTGTAAAATGGGCACCTTTTCAAAAAGTGTAATACTCAAAATCTGTAAAATTTGGTAAAGGCTCAACTCCAAGGCCAGACGCTTCCGGACGATGGCGACGAGCACGTAGATGGAAACTGCGATCCAGATCTGAGTCTTCACCGCGTTCTCGCTGGTACCATAGAACGTCTTGATGCGCAGGTGCTGCTTGATCCATTTGAAGAACAGTTCCACTTGCCAGCGGCATTTGTAAATCTGCGCAATGGTGAGTGCGGGTAGCACGAAATTGTTGGTAAGAAACTTTAGGCGCCGGTTTATTTCCGCATCGAAGTAGGTGACGCGGCGCAGCGGATCGGGTTATGCCTTGGCCGAGACGATCTCGGTCAGGATCACGGTGTGATCGGACCGCAGGCCGCTGGTTTTGTCGACGGGACGGGAATAGCGGCGTTGGAGTAAGACGTTCTCTTTGGTGCGCACGACGAAAAATGCGGAGCAGAGGGTGAAGAGAAAGAGGCGCTCGAAATCGATGTAGCCGCGATCCATCACGTAAAACGCGCCCGCCTCCGGCAGAATTTCGTCGAGGATGTTGACGTCGTGCACTTTGCCTTCGGTAATGCGGATAAACGTGGGGATGTTGCCGTGCAGGTCGAGCAGCGTGTGCATCTTGACGGCGGCCTTGTGCTGGCGGAACCGTGCCCACGGAAACAGCGACAGGCAGAGGTCGATGGTGGTGGAGTCCAGCGCATACAGACTTTGATCCAGATCGACTCCGATCGGATCGTGAGCATACAGTGGCCGTGCGATGTCGATCAATACCTGAGCGAAGTCCGCGTAGATACGCCAGTCTCTCGACTCGTTGGCGTCGGCCACCGTCGAGCGGGCGACACGGCCGTGGAACCCCATATGGTACAGTTTGCCGTGCAGCGAACGAAGGCACGCTTCGATGTCCCGCAAGCTTTCGCGGTAAGTCAGTTGAGCGAAGGCCATCGTCAGATACTGATCCCAACACGAGAACTCCCGCAGACGGTGATCGCCTTGGTAACGGCTGACACAACGACGGAACTCTCGATCTGGAAGAAAGCCGATCAATTGTGAGAACACGGTACGGCCAGAATTCATGCCCCATTGTGGACCGTCTCCAAACCGGCTTTTTGAGCATATTCCCGTTCAAATCGCGGCGAAGAAAAAAACGCAACAAGTCTGTGCCCGACACTCAATTGCCACTCGCGGGTCGGGCGTTAACCGGACAGCAGTGATGTGACATCTTAAGTGTCCACGAAGGAATGATGTGGACACATACGTGTTTATGATTAGCTGGTCGGCGGGGCTGCGGGGTACTTCGCGACGACCTTTTGGTCTAGGCTGCCGGTTCGACGGCGGGCGATTGGCTGGCGGCGAGGTTCCAGGGCAGCAGCTCCTCGATGCGAGTGATGGGATGGTCGGCGATGCGCGTCAACACCTGGCGCAGGTAGGCTTCCGGGTCGAGGCCGTTGAGTTTGGCCGAGCCGATCAAGCTGTAGATCGCAGCGGCGCGTTCGCCTCCGGTATCGGAACCCGCGAATAAATAGTTCTTGCGGCCCAAAGCCACAGCGCGCAGGGCTCGTTCCGCCGCGTTGTTATCGATCTCAATGTGTCCGTCGTCGCAGTAGCGCACCAGCGCGTCCCAGAGCGAGAGCGCGTAACGAATCGCCGCGGTCGTATCCGATTTGCGCGAAAGCTTTGGGCGTGTCGCCTCGAACCACTGTCGCAGAGAAGCCAGCAGCGGTTTGGCCCTCCCCTGGCGTACCTGCCGGCGTTCGTCCGGTGGCCGGCCGCGAATCTCTTTCTCGATCCCGTACAGGGCTGCGATTCGGTCCAGCGCTTCGCTCGCCACCGGCGAAGCGTGCGCCTGTTGTAAGTCGAAGAACTTCCTCCGCACGTGCGCCCAGCACGCCGCTTCCCGAATGCGGCCGTTCTCGTAGAGCCGGTTGAATCCGGCGTAGGCATCGGCCTGCAGGGTGCCGCGAAACTCGCCCAGATGCCGCTCGGGATGTTCGCCTTTTCGGTCCGGTGAGTAGGCAAACCATACCGCGGGCGCGCGCTCGTCCCCCACGAGACGATCGTCGCAAACGTAAGTCCACAAGCACCCGATCTTGGTCTTGCCATTCCCCGGAGCCAGCACCGGCACCGGCGTGTCGTCGGCGTGCAGCTTGCTCGCCGCCATCACGTAACGGCGCAGCGATTCGACCAGCGGCGACAGCAACTCGCTCGTTCCGCCCACCCAGCCCGCCAGCGTCGAGCGCCCCAACTCCACGCCCTGGCGCGCGTAAATCTCCGACTGGCGGTACAACGGCAGGTGATCCGCATACTTCGAGACCAGCACGTGGGCCAGCAGTCCCGGTCCCGCCACACCGCGCTCGATCGGACGTGTTGGCGCCGCCGCTTGCACAATCCGGTCACACTTCGTGCAGCTCAGCTTGGACCGCACATGCCGGACTACGAAGAAACTGGCCGGCACATACTCCAACATCTCGGAAATATCTTCACCCAACTGGCGCAACTCGCCGCCGCAATCCGGACAAGCCGATTCTTTCGGTTCGTGTCTCTGCGTTTGCCGCGGCAGATGATCGGGCAATGCGCGCCGCGCCGGTTTCACAGGAGGGGCAGAGGAAGATGTCGCGGAAGGAAGTGGTCCTTGCGGCTGGCTCGCGTTCTCGTCGGGATTCGATTGCAGCTCTTCCAGCCGCAACTCCAGTTGCTCGATCTGCTGCGTCAGCTTCTCCGACTTGCGTCCGAACTGCATCCGCTGCAGCTTGGCGATCAGCAGCTTCAGATGGGTAATCTCATTCTCGCGCGACAGCAGCTGTTCGTATTGCGCCAGGACCAGCGCTTTCAATGCCTCCGCCGGGAGAAGGTTCAGATCCGGAAGCGTCGCGGCTGACATGCGCAGAGTATCGCATACATTCTCGCGCTCTCCACGCAAAAAAGTTCCGTGAAAGTGATGTTTCTTATACGGAGAGTTGCGGCTCTGTGCAGTGCTGATCGACGGCACACCGTTCCGGGACCGCCAGATGATGGTAGCGTTGGGGATCGGCAGTGACAGGGAAGCTGCGCGAAGTTTTCTCCGGAAAGAGACTGTAGCAGGTATTCGCGATCATCATTTCGCTTGCAATTGCCGCACACCTTTTCTACCAGGGGCTGCTAGACCGGTAAAACCTACTCGATCACCACCACAAACAGCGCGATGGTTGCGAGCAGGGCCCAAAGTGCAAAGAAGCAGGTGAGTACGATCCAAATACGCAAGGTTGTTCGCTGATCCATCTCAGCTTCCCCGTTCTCCGAAATTCCGGCCAATTAGATGTCCTCCGAGTCCGGCTGCTGAGGCATCGTTTCCGTCATCAAGGTAATCTGGATGAATCCCATCCGGTTGATTCTCTTTCCCATTCCAAAACAGGTGAACCCCGCTTTCTCCGCGGCCCTTCGACCAGGCGTATTGCTTTCTCTAGTCACGCACCACATTCTGCGTCCCGGTTTCGCCCATAAGGCTAAAATTGTCCGCATGGCGAAAGGTCCCAGGCATTTTCCCCGCCAATCCATGGCCGAAACCAGAGCCGTCAACCGCTTCCGCCGCAATCAGGGCCAAGAGCGTCTCAGCGGTTCCGATCAGCCACTCTGAGGACATAAGTCTTTTGACCCACGAGGAACGGGAGGCACGCTTGCACCGGGAAATAGAGGGCCGGCGAATGCGCGGACAGGAACCGCCCCAGCGGCGGCACCAGTGCCCCGTTGAACACAGAGACCAGCGACGACCTCAACCCCACGTCGAACAGCGCTGCCACCCTCTTACGCGATAGTGCCTTATAATTGCGATCGCCAGGCTTGGGGACAACCCAGTCCCTGCATAGAATATAACCTCCGGAGCGGGTAACCCGGACCATCTCTAATGCGATCCTCTTGGAGAGATCGTCGTCTGTGATCTGCACGAACATCGTCGACTCCAGTGTGACATCGAACGTTTCGTCACCAATATGCATTTCGCCGGCGTCGGCGGTGAGCGACAACTTCATCGGGGCCAGCCGGGAGAAGCTGCGGGAGTTGCTGGAGCGGCCGCTGGGGGAAGTTGCGGCTCTGTTGCGGTGCTGATCGACGGCACACCGTTCCGGGACCGCCAGATGATGGTAGCGTTGGGGATCCGCTGTGACGGACGGAAAACGGTGTTGGAGCTGCGGGAGGGAGGCAGTGAGAACGCGACGGTGGTCAGTGAGCCGTTGAGCGATCTGGCCGCACGCGGGCTGGACTTCCGCGTGCCGCGTCTCTATGTGGTGGGCCGTAATCTCTCCGCTCCCAGGATAGCTGGCTCGCACCGGGACAAGGAGTTCCGAGTTAATTAAAACGACAGGTCACGTAATATTGTGGGCTCTTGATATTATGGGCTCTTGACGACCGAAGGCACGGTATGGACGGATCAGACGCTAGCCGTGCGGGTCCGGGAAGGTGCCTGTTGGAGGACGCGGGATAAAATGTGGCCGCTGGGGTTGTAATCGGGAACGATTGCCTTTATTATTAGGATCAATTGTCCCAAGTCCCGCGTTGCGCAAGCTTCTCGTAGCTTTGCCATGTAAGCACTCACGTTCCCGTTCGATACGGAGCTTCCCGCGAAAACCTTGATTTTCTCATGAAAGGTGGGGAGTGTGTCCTCCTCAAGCACGTTCAACTCCTCGTAAAGTTTCTCGCCCGGGCGAATGCCAGTAAACTCGATCTTGATGTCTTCATCGGGCCGGAGACCGGAGAGCAGGATCAGGTTTCTGGCAAGATCGACGATCTTCACCGGCACCCCCATGTCGAGGACGAAGATCTCACCCCCATTTCCCATCGTCGAGCTCTGGAGAACCAGTTGCGCGGCCTCCGGGATGGTCATGAAGTACCGGCGCATTTCCGGGTGAGTGACGGTCACAGGGCCGCCGACGGCGATTTGCCGCTTGAAGATGGGGATTACGCTGCCATTGCTTCCGAGTACGTTTCCGAAGCGGACCGAGACGTATTTTATGCCCCCGTCCTGGAGGGAGAGGATGAGGAGTTCCGCAAGCCGCTTGGTGGCGCCCATAATACTAGTGGGGTGCACGGCTTTGTCAGTGGAGATCATGACGAACTTCTCCACGCCGTGGCGGGCGGCCGCAAGTGCTACCTCCTGTGTGCCAAAAACGTTGTTCTCGATAGCTTCAAAGACGTGCAATTCCATCATAGGTACATGCTTGTAGGCCGCCGCGTGGTAAACGATCGAGGGGGAGTGTCGCTTAAAGACTTCAGACAAGCGCTTCGTGTTCTGGACGCTGCCAACTTCTGGATAGAAGGCCACATCCGGAAAGGATTCGTTTATTTCATTTTGGAGGTGGAATAAAGCGGTTTCCGCGATCTCGAACCCAACGATGGCCCGCGGGTGAAAACGGGCAATTTGACGGCAAAGCTCGGACCCGATGGAGCCCCCAGCGCCAGTAACAGCCACGACCTTGTCGTGCACCCGTCCGCGGATTTGGTCTGTATCGAGATTGACAACCCTGCGGCCGAGCAAATCTTCCACAGCGACTTCACGGATCTGCCTAGCCAAGCCGTTGCCCTCGATAACTTCACCCAACCCAGGGATCGTCTTGTAGACAACGCCGGCCTCCTGGCAATGCTTGATAATCTGCATCATCTGGGCGCCGGAAGCAGAGGGAATGGCTATCAGAACGGTATCAATGCCATATCTTTGGACGAGCGCTGGATTCAGAGATCCTCCCAGGACTTTACTTCCCTGTATCACCAGCCCCGCCTTTTGCGGATTGTCGTCAACGAATCCGACGACGTTGTACAGCAAGGCCGAGTTTTGCCGGATTTCCCGCAGGAGCGATACACCGGCATCCCCGGCACCATAGATCAGAACGCGTTTTTCGTTTTTTTTGTTTTCGCGAAGCTTAGAAAAGTCGGCAACGACCCTGGTGGCCACGCGGACACCGGCAGTGAGAAGAAAAGAGAGAATCAGGTCCAGCACGTATATGGATCTTGGAAAACCTGCCGTGAAGTACAATATTCCAACGGCACTCGCGGAAGAACCCAGGAGATTGCCCAGAGCCAACCGTACCAGATCGTGGCTGGACACGTAACGCCACCCACCCCGACTAAGGCCGAGCAACGCAAAGACAGACACCTTTGTCACAAGCCAGATGATCAGTGCAACTCGAAGGCGGAGAACGTAGCCGTGAGGAACAGCAAAATCAAACCGCAATAGAAACGCCGTGATCCCGGATGCCAGAAACAGAAGGCTTTCCAGCGCGAGTACTACCCAGCGGTGGAATTGCAGGAGCCTCCTCAGCAGGCCATAGGTGTCGATGGCGATTTTCTCACTGCGCATGGACGTGAACTTTCTCCAACATGGTCGAAATTAGGAGCTTGGTATAACGTTCCCGGCAATATTTGACAGATCGGGCGCGGCGTTGTTGGACCCGGAGGTCAAGCACTTCGAGTTGGCCCCGCACTATGCCGGCCGGCACGTTGCTCCTGCGATAATTGTAACCCATTTCCGAGTGCTCGTACGCCAAACCGGGATTGCGCGCCTGAGTGGCCCAGAACCGGCCTTGTCCACCCATTCCTGCCGGCGCGCCACCAGCATGCCGCCGCCCGTGGTGGTGATGATCTTGTTTCCGTTGAAAGAGTAGACCCCGGCGGCGCCGAGTGTCCCCGCCGACCGGCCTCTGTCTGCGTCCTCCGTGCCTCTGTCATGGTACTCCTCTTTCCTCTTCGCCGCACCGCGTTTGCGAACAATATAGACGATTTCATTTAAACCTGCGAGTCGGCGGCCACGCGAACTTCGGCTTCGGAACGCACACCTTCCGCGGCAGATGGAGCCTGCCCGGCGTGATAGCGAAGTGCCGTGTAGACCAACGGAGCCAGGGCAACCACGGCGAAGAGAGGTCCGGCCGCTGGCCAAACACACGCTCCCCACCCAAGCGGAAATAGCCAAGCCACGTTGACTGCCGCGATCGTCAACGTCACTTTCGAATGGCTGCCCCACCGCCGGGCGGCGTGCTGATAGGCGTGACTGCAATGCGCCTCGTACCACCGCGCCCCGGTAATCACGCGCCGCATCAGCGTCAATGTGGAATCCACAATGAAAACGGCGAGCAAAATCAGCCAGGGCCAGAGCAGCCACGGTCGTTCTTTGGCGCTCGAAATGGCTAGAACGCCGAACACAAATCCCAGGAACCCACTTCCCACGTCACCCATGAAAATCTTGGCCGGTGGCCAGTTCCACACCAGAAAACCGGCGCTGGCGCCTGCAAGCACCAGTGCGGCCTCCGCCAGACCTCCCAGTCCGCTCCACGCCAAAAGCAGACCGCCCAACCCGCTGGCGCAGAGAGCTTCCAGCCCGGCAAGGCCGTCTATACCGTCCATGAAGTTATAAAGATTGATCATCCAGACCAAGCCGACAAGCGCAACAAGCTGGCCAACCCAACCCCAATCCCAGATGATCCAGCCCAAGTGCAGCGGCCCCATTCCATCGAGGCACCACAAAGCCCATCCAGCAGCCGCGAAGTGAATCAACAGGCGCAACCAGGCCGATACCCGGAAGTGGTCGTCCAGGAAGCCCGCTACAGCGACCGTCAGTCCACCTCCGATAAGCGCTGAACCCAGACCGGTGGATATGGCGCCTCTCTGCACGAACCACAGAACCGCCAAGAGAAACACCACAACAATGCTTATACCACCCCCTCGCGGCGTAGGCACGGAGTGGGAACTCCGCGTATTCGGGATGTCCAGAACTTTACGACGCAGGAGGTGCCGCCGCACCAGCGAAGTACAAAGCGCTGAGGCAAGGAAGGTAACAACGATTATGAGCATCGCAATACCACCGGTTATGCCAATTGTTTCGACGATTCCAGGTACCAGCGGGCAGTGGCCGCCAGTCCATTATCCAGCGTGACCGGGGGCTTCCATCCCAACCTTTGCCGTGCCTTGTCGGAACTGACCGTGAGCGACCCAAGCAGCCTGTTTACCGCAGCCTCTTTTCCAACCAGTCGCGCTGCCAACCGTACCGCGAACTCGGGGACAGGCAAGATTCGGGCTGAGCGTCCGAGGGCTCGCGCCAGCCGGACAATCAGTTCTCGCGTCGATACATCTTCGCCGTCACTGACCAAAAAAGTCTCGTTGGCCGCTCCGGGATCGCTGATGCATCGTACCAGAAAATCCGCAAGATTCTCGACCCCGATCAAGCTTCGCCGGTTCTTTGTATCCGGCAGTGGCAGCGGGATGCCGCGATCCACCGACCTCATCAAGCGCAAGAAATTCGCACTCACTCCAGGACCGTATACCAACGGTGGCCGAACAATCGCGATCTCGAGTCCGGTCTTCGCGGCAACGGATCGTAGGGCTTCTTCGGCCTCCCATTTCGAGACGGCGTAGGGATCCTGAGGATCAGGCGGATCTCCCTCCGTAAAAGGGGTCCCGGAAGTTGACTCGCCATTCACCTTCGCCGTGCTCACAAACACCATCCGGCGAACGCCCTGCTTTGCGGCAGCGCAGGCCAGCGCCTCAGTACCGTCAACATTAACCCGCCGGAACTCCTTCAAGGGATCGGCCGCCTCGTCGTGCATCATATGAACGCGTGCGGCCAGGTGCACAACCGCCGCCACATTCTCAAGGGCGCCATCGAGATTCGGGTTTGCGCCCAAATCCCCTAACATGGCAAATTCACTTAGCCCTGGCGTCGCTGCCTGCAGCGCCGGCCACGGCGCGCCACTCCGAAGGCCGGCGCGAGGAGCGTAGCCGGCCTCCAGCAGCCTGCGGCAAAGGACTTTGCCGACAAAACCGCCCGCGCCCGTGACGAGAACCTTGGTCATGTCTTCAGGAGATCGCGAGGTCCATTCGCGCGCTGCGAGACCATCTGGAGCTTTTGCTCATACTGAGCGAGAACGGAATGCTTGGAGAACTTGGCCACCAAGTACTCCCGCCCGCGACGGCCCATGGCAGCACGATCCTCCGGGGCCAGATCACGCAACGAGCGGATACCTTGAGACAACGCGGCTGCGTCTTCCGGAGGAATGATGATGCCCGCTCCCGAATCTCTCACCAAGTCCGCGCCTGCCCCGTCCATGGCCAATAGAATCGGCCTGCCGGCCGAGAGGTAAGCGAAGATCTTGGTCGGGATGACCCAGTGCGCCATCGGAGCGCTTTTCAGGTGCACAAGGAGGGCATCCGAGGCTTCCATCAGGGCCGGCATCTCCTCGGCAGGATGGCGGTCGAGGAATTGGATTCGATCGTCCACAGCCAGCGACTTCGCGAGTTCCTGCAACCTCTGCTTGTCCGTGCCGTCACCGATCAGACTGATCAAAAAGCCACAATCGCGCGGCAGCAGAGCCGCAGCCCGGACCACCGCGTCCAGGCCCTGGATGATACCGATGTTCCCGGCAAACAGGATGACGAACTTGTGGGTCCATCCGTAGCTCTGCCGGATGCGCTGTCTTGTCTGGCTGTCGATCTGGGCAGACTTGGTTTCGTCGATCCAGTGCGGCATAACGGAGACCTTTTCCGGGTTTACGCCCTTCTCCAGCAAGTTGTCCCGGGCTCCGCGCGTGACGACAAAAATATGTGCTGCCCGGAGGTACACAAAGCGCTCGATCAGCGAGAGCATCCGGATGATGAGCTTATTGCGGAGTAAACCGGAAAGGACGACGCTCTCCGGCCAGATATCTTGTACGTCGTAAATAAAGGGGATCCCATGGAGCCGGGCGATCAGCCACGCGGCCACGCCGACCGTGAGCGGCGGATGCCAGACATACATCACGTCGCATCGCGGCACGAAGAAACTGCCGAGCGGCGCCGTGATCATGAAGGAGAGGTAGTTCAGCATCCGGCCGATGGAGTTCTTGCCGTGATAGGGCCACTCAAAGGTGCGTGCTATCTGGATCCCATCGACCGTTTCGCGCTGCACCAGGCCGAGCCTGAAGCCGGGGTACAGGACGCCCTTCGGATAGTTGGGCAGACCGGTCACGACCGACACAGAGTAGCCCTTGTGGGCGAGTTCCTCGGCCAGTTCCGCCGGCTTCGGGATCGGTTCAGGCTTGTAGTATTGCGATAGGATCAGCACTCGCATAGTCGGACCGGATCAGGAACTGACACGCTGGCGCCAGACCACCTCTGAGGGATCCGGTATCCGATAGCTCAGAAAAATCCGGCAGACGCTCTCCGCCACTGTCGGGGCGAGATACTCCGGTGGCGGATTCCATTTTCCGCGCTGGGTGGTGACGAAGCGAACCGCCGCCAAGATAGCGGACGGATCGATGCCCGACAGGATATTGGAGCCGCAGTCAAGCGTCTCAGGCCGCTCGGTAACGTCGCGAATCGTCACATTGGGCACGCCCAAAATACAGGCCTCTTCCTGCACCGTTCCGCTGTCCGACAGCAGGCAGAACGCGCTCTGTTCCAGGCGAACGAAGTCGAAAAATCCGAACGGCTCCAGGAACGATAGTCCCGCGCGCTTCAGGTCGATTCCAAAGGCCTCCATTTTCGATCGAGTGCGCGGATGCAGGGAACACACTACGGGAAATCCAAACTCCTCATGGAGCAACGCCAACGCATCGAGGAGAGACCGGAGACGACCCTCTATGTCCACGTTTTCGGCCCGATGCAGCGTGACCAGGAAGAACTTGCCGCGTTCCAGGCCCAACTCTTCCAGTGCGGCGCTGGCGGCAATCTTCTCCGAGAACTGGTCGATCACCTGCTTGATCGGGTTGCCGATCACATACACCCGGTTGCCGGGGAAGCCCTCAGCCAACAGATTTTCCCGGCTCCGGTTTGTATAAGGCATCAAAACCGAACTCGAATGGTCGATCACCCGACGGTTGACTTCCTCAGGCACCCGGTCGTCATAGCAGCGGTTGCCGGCCTCCATGTGATAGACGGGGATCCCTAGACGCCTCGCGATGATCGCAGCCAGACCGCTATTCGTGTCCCCGAGAATCAGCAGCCTATCCGGCCGGTGTTTCAGAAACACCGGTTCAATTCCGGCGAGAATCTGCCCAACTTGGTCGCCAAACCCGCTGCCACGTACGCCCAGATAGATGTCCGGTTCCCGAATACCCAGTTCGCGGAAAAATAAGCCATTGAGACGGTCTTCATAGTTTTGCCCGGTATGCACCAAGAGATGTTCTGAATGCTCGTCCAGCAGTTTAATCACGAGGCTAAGGCGAATGATCTCGGGCCGCGTACCGAGCACGGTCATGACTTTCACCGCAAAACCTCCCTGGTTTCATTTCTCACATCCTCGAGCATTAACCCTCGCTCCTGAAGCACGCAGATTACCTGCTGCAATGACATCACCGTGTCGGACGAACTATATTCTTTGAATAAGCATCGTTCAGTCGTTCGAACACCGCATAGTTCCGGTAGCATTGGTAAAATAACGTAGTAGCTATCACGCTCTATGGTACGGTACGATTCCTCGTCGCTCACTAAGATTTCATCCACTTTTTCGCCGGGCCGAATGCCTGTGATCTTTACCTCGATGCCCCGATGTCCGATTAAGGCTTTTGCGATGTCCACGATCCGCGCGGATGGAATCCGGGGGATGTAAGTCTCGCCCGGCAGCCCTGACTTAACAGCGGCAAATATGGTGTCCACCGCGTCTTCGAGACTTAACAGAAACCGCGTCATTTCGGATGTGGTAATCGTGACTGGCCCTCCATTCCGAATCTGATCATGAAAGAGCGGTATAACCGATCCGCGTGACGCAAGAACATTGCCGTATCGAACGCAGATAAATCGCGTACCGGGACACCGCATATTCGCCTGTATTAACACCCGCTCTTGAATGGCCTTGGTCATCCCCATTGCATTCACTGGTTTGCAAGCCTTGTCAGTGGAGATACCAACCACCGTCTCGACCTGGGTCGCGTGTTGCTGGATGGCTCGGATAAAATTTTCGGGCCCCCCGATGTTGGTCTGCACCGCCTCGAAGGGAAAGTACTCACAAGTGGGGACCTGCTTAAGGGCGGCGGTATTAAAAACAATGTCTACATTACGAAGGACCCCCGCCACGGAATGGTAGTCGCGCACGTCGCCGATACGAAATTCCAACTTCTCCTGAAAGTTATGGTAGATAATCTCGTCAGTAGCGGCCACTCGATGGTGATACTCTAGCCGCATATCGTGCTGCTTTGCTTCGTCGCGGGAAAACACAATGATCTTAGCCGGATTATCGTCAACGAGACTCAATAGTCGCCTCACCAGAACTTTGCCCAAAGATCCGGTTCCTCCGGTTACTAGAATTCGCTTTCCCTCAAAGACTTTCATGTTTCGCTGCCCTCCATTTCTCGTACGGTGTAGAATCTGCCGCAAGCTGCAATACCAGCTCGCGCCAGGATGGACACACGTATCCGGTAGCGCGCGCAAATTTGTCTCCGACCATGCTTCGGTCACACAAAAACTCATCGTCCCGCACGATTTCTATGTCCAGGTCGTATGCTTCCCGGAGCAAGGAGAGGAGATCGAACTTGGAAATCGTTTGGCTCGTAACTTGGTAGAGCCCGGAAAGGTTAGGGTGATTCTCGATTAAATCGGCGACAACCTCCGCCAGCCAGTTGGTTGTCACACCAGAGAAGAAGGCCTTTGTATACCCTTTTACCTTTTGGTGGTTCTGGCTTAGAAACCACTCCAGGAGCGACGCAACGTGTGCCAGCTCCCGTCCGATGATCGAAGTCCGAAGGGTGAGGGATTTGCCGCTGGTAACCTCCCCCAGGAACTTGGTTCTTCCATAGAGGTCTTCGGCGTCGGCAAAATTCTCTTCCCGATAGCTTCCGCATTTCCCACTGAAGACACAATCGGTGCTGAAGTGGATGAGTCTCCCACCCCAGCGCTGGCACAATTCCGCGAGCTTGTGGGGGAGAAGCGAATTCAGAGTGATGCTGAGGATCGGAGAAACGGCGTCCGGCCGATGCTTGATCACGCCGACGCAATTGACCACATATTCCGGACGGAAGGCCAATAGAATTGCCTCAAGCGCCGAAAAGTCCATTACATCGACGCCCGAGATTACGTCGTCTCCCTGGAGCAATTCGACGCGGTCGGTAGTCGGCTTCTGGATGTCCCACCGAACCGTGCAGAAAGTGCTGGCGAAACGCTCCCGCAGCGCCTGGAACATCTTGTGGCCAAGCATCCCGGCGCCACCCAGCACGATGACCTTGGCGACGCTCATGATGCCATCTCCGTGCGGGCCCCTCTGATGTAATCCGGCAACCCCTCGTCCATCGTCACCACCGGTCCAAACCCGAAGGCCTTCCGCGCTGCGCCGATGTCGGCCAAGTTTTCACCCACGTTGCCCGCGCGCGTCGGGCCATGCAGCACCACCGGGTTCAGCCCGCTGGCCAGCATCAGCCGTTTTACCAGAGCGTCTAAGCCCATGCGCGTTCCGCTACAGATATCAAATTTGCTCCCACCAGCCTTCGCCAATAAGTTCTTTTAGGATCCCGCCATCGCCGGTGAGTGCGGCGCACCGGCCTCGAGATAAGGGCCCCACCTCCGAACGGCCGGCTGGACTGCCCGATACGGAGCGAACAAATTCACTAGGCCGTTCAGAATCATTACCGTTGCTAACCCCTGGTTCAAAAGGAAATCGGGTCCACCGCTGACCCAGGAGCCGAGCACGATGGCAATCCACATGTAGATAAGGGCCCGCATCAAGGTTTTCGGCCCGCGGACGGCACGGGCGAAAACTAGTTGGTACGAGGCGCCCAGAACGAACGGGAACAAGCTTATTCCCAACGACCGGAAGTTGTACCAGGCTTCACTCCATAGGGACATCTGTGCCGTTCCCCGTGTGGAGCCGTTCATTAATGCGTGAATCGTGTTGTCGATAGTCAACCTGCCTACTCTCTCTCTCGAACCGGGCAGCAGGCCGTACAATTTGTTGATCCAATCCATCCCGAACACCGGATCAATACCGGATACGTAGTGGAACCCGACGAGACCGCCATATTGTTCGGCTAAGACAAAGCGGTCAACGGTCTCCCTCATTACGGCTTGGGCGTCATCTATGTTACGGACCCTGCTGAGCGTTCTGCCCAGAATCAATGTTCCGACTCCCAGTAATAACACGCAAGTGACGGAGATGGCTGCCGTCAGCGTACGGCCAGATACCTTCGGGAAGTGACAGTAGGAAAAGATGGCCCCTACAAGCGAAATCAGGAACAGATAAAACCGTTGTCCGGTGCCGAGCAGGAACACGAGGCAGAACGGGGCCAGCGTCACAGCGACAAGAAGGTCAAAGCGTTTGCGAAGGAATAAAAAGCGTCCCAAAAGAAACAAGAGCAGTAGCGGCAGCAGTATGTTCTTGAATTGATTGACGTAACCTGGCGCGAAGTACTTGTTGCCGGAGTACGCGTTAAGCCTGGCGGTTGTGACATCATGGAAAGTTGGATCCACGCCCAATACAAGTGACCTAATGGAAGCCACGAATATATTGTATCCGATCGCGTTGTAATACCAAACACAGATGATCAAGGCGACAACGATGATGGACCCAACTAGGAAGTTGACGCCTCTCGATCGTTCGATGCGCTGAAATGGAGCCTTGTTCCAGCGCGTCAGATGGTTCCGCGTTATGGGCATTAAGAATTTCGTCACGGCTGTGCCGCCCACAAAGCAAATCAGGGTAGTTAAGAACATCAGCAGATAACTGATGTCTAGGCTGTCGCGCGTGTCTAATAACGGCAGGGTCCCGCCCACATATAGCAACTGCCCGATTACGAACAGGCTTCCGGGGTGCATGAAGAACACGGAGCCCCTCGGCAGCCGGAGGAGAAAGACGATGGCGATGAGGCCGTAAAAAAACGCTATGAAGATTATGGTGATAAGGATCATATAAATCGAGTCCTATCCTTCCGATCGGCGTTAGAGAGCTGGTCCAGAATCGCCGCTAGGTCGGCGGCAGTCCGCTTGCGGCTAAACCTTTCGACCTGGGACGAGTCCGAGCGCTGCCAGTTGCTCGCGGCGAGCTCGGTGATGACGCGCGCGATAGCTCTAGCATCGCTGGGCGGCGCGATCCAATGCCCCTGGCCGACACTCCCCAGCACCTTTGCGCAGGCACCCTCGGGTTCGATGCAGGCGAGAATGGGACAGCCAACCATCAAGTACTCGAAGACCTTGCCTGTGACCGAAGAAACGTCACCCGAGCGCACGAACAGCAGAGCTGCGTCCGCGGATGCCAGCAACGTAAGGGCCTCGGAATGGGACACGTATCCGGTGCTGACGATCTGATCGCCGGAGAGTCCCGCCGCCGCGATCCGTTCCTGAAAGCCGGCGTAGGTCTGTCCGACGAACAGTATCCGGAGGGTGCTCCGGATTCCCTCGGGCAGGTAATTCAGGGCGGCAAGAAGCGTCCGCACGTTCTCGTCGTGATGAGCGTATAAGCTGCCCGTGTACACGATTCGTCGCTTGATGTCGGCGGGCCCCGGTGGCGGTCCGATGAGATCCCGGTCCGCCGGATCGAAACCATTTGGCAATACTCCAACGCGATCCTTTAAGCTCTCATATCTGGATTGCAGTGTCCGGCCCAGGCATTCGTCGTACACTGTCACTGCGTCCGCCTGGCCGACAACCAGCTTTTCGAGGAGGGCATGCCCCCAACGATGTAGCGCGGTCGGAGCCACGAAATATGGATCATCCGTCCAGGCATCTCGAAAGTCCAGCGCATATGGCACTCCGGTTCGAGCCGCCAGCAAGCGCGCGACAATGGCGCTTGAAACCGGGCCGACACTGGCCAGGATGGCACGTACGTCGTACTTCCTGATCGCCTCGTATCCACGCCGATACGCGAATGGGATCCAGCCGATCTGCGCATCCGGAAATGCCAGGTAGTTACGCATGAGCCGGTAAACACGTATGGCTGGCGCCGCCTCCGATAGGTAAGACGGCATGGCCGAACCGGGACGCTGTCCGTTGCGCACCCGAATTCCCCGCAGGATTGCCGCTAACCGTAATGGATCCAGCGATCCGGTCCGAATGATGGGAACATTCTGCGGGACTTCGCGAAGGAGATACTCGTCGTAGACGTAGTACTGGATGTGTTTAACGCTCAGCACCACCGGGTCCCACCCGAACTGCGGGAGGTATTTAACATACTTGAGATTACGCTGGACTCCGGCGCCGCCGACAGGCGGAAATAAATAACTGATCAGAAGAACCTTTTTTCTATTCATTTTACGGCTGGAGACACCCAGCAGTCGGCTTTGTGAAGGGTTTCTCGCGTGTCTGTGGCGCGCGAGTGCCACCTAACCCGGTGTAGCCGGAACGAAACAAAGTCCGAATGGAAGGTTGGCTCCCTTCTCACGGTACGCCCAAAGGTACACGGCCATTGATTTCGGAGCCCGGTACAAGAGATTTCCGGCCTGAGACGCGCACGATTCCGCGATAGAGGTTCTAACGGGATTCCCGGCTCCCCTCCAGTTCCTCTTTTACCGGCGGCGGGATAGTCCGGACGACTGGCGCCCGGAAAGGGCCTGATCCGCTCAACAAGCCGAGCGAGCGTAACCGGTCCCGTGTCTTGAAAAGAATTCGGATCAGCGTGTCGTTGGAAGGGTAGTCCCTGAAGGTTTTGAGAGGCAATTTCATGATGTTGTCGAATTCCTCCACGCTGATGCCGAGCTTTCGGGCGATGTAGAGTTTGTCCTCCCTTAGACTCTCCGGTGAATACAGGTTTTCCTTCATTTTTTCCAGCGCCTCCGCTCGCGTCATCTGTCCCGAGACAACCAAGCTGGAAAGGTGGGCCCGGCGCTTGTCATAGCCGAACTTGACTGGCAAGTAATATGTCTGGAAGAAACGGGTGAAAACGGACTCGTAGTGCTTTCCCCCATAGTACTTCCAGTCGAATTCGCGCTCGATCAGTGTCATCGCCTCCGCTTTTACATAGGGAAAGTAGTTCAGCACATCCACCTTGGTGATCCGTTTAATCAGCCGGCAATAGATCACGTCGTAGGGAAGGCTGAGCTTTGGATACTTCCTCAGCTTCATGGTCCCGAACCGCTTCTGGATGGCGTTGATGTGCCGCAGGTCCCGGCTGTTGTGACCCCACGCGCTCGGAAGCACCCCCTCGGTCGCGAGATTGTGGCCGCTGAGGATGTACCGGAGGCCCTTCTTCACCGCCAGCTTGTGGAGCGCCGCCACGTAGGCGTGATCCTGGGGAATATCGCAGTTGGCCACGGAGGCGCGGAAAAACGCCAGTTGCAGGTCGCGCATCTCGTCCCAATCGACAACCGACGTGTAGAAGTCCATCTTGAGCTTCTTCACGACTTTCTCGATGTTACGCACGGCGACCTCGGAGTCCCAGCCGCTGTCGAAGTGGGCGGCCAGCGTCCGCAAGCCGAGCCTGTTCGCATGCCAGGCTACGTAGGTGCTATCGACGCCTCCGCTGAGGCCCAACAGGCAGTCGTACTCCTTGCCCTTCCCCTCCTTGCGGATCTGCGCCGCCAGCTTCTCCAACCGCTGTGGCCTTTCTTCCATGGGGCCGAGTTTGGCGTACTCCTGGTCATAGGTGTGGCAATGGTTGCACACACCGTCCGCGTCGAACTGGATCTCGGGATCCGTCGTGTCCATGATGCAGCGCGTGCAGACTTGGTAGTTCATTGTCGTCGAGTCTCCGCATCGAGCGCTTGCTGAAGTTCCGAAATGGGTGGATAGTTGATCAGGACCGCGCGGTGCTTCCCGTGAAACACGAACATGCTGCCCGCCGCCACCGCGGAGACCCCACCCTTGGTCACTGCCGCCGCGAAGTGCTCGATCGTTCCCGCACCTCCGCATCCGATCACCGGTATATCCACAGCGTCGGATACGCAGCGGAGCGCATCGAGATCGTAGCCATTCATGGTTCCGTCCCGGTCGATGGAGTTAATTAAGAGTTCCCCAGCCCCGCGGTCGGCGGCCTCCCGCGCGAAATCGACCAGCTCTCGACTCGCGCGCCGCTTGCCACTACGGGTATAGACCTCCATCTTACCAAACATCGACCGCTTATAGTCAATAGCCACAATAATTGTGGAGGTCGCAAACCGCGCCACCGCCTCGTTGATGAACTGGGGCTTTTCCACCGCCGCGGTGTTGATGCTGACCTTCTCCACGCCGAGCGTCATGAGCTTGTAGATGTCATCCAGGGTTCGCACGCCCCCGCCGTAGGCGAGGGGCATGAAGCACTGGCTGGCGATGTCGGCGATCAGGCTGAACTGGGGCGGGTCCCCGTCGATGCTGGCCAGCGTGTCCAGAACGATGATCTCGTCCACCTCCTTCTCGTTGAAGATCTTCACCGCGTTGACCGGGTCTCCCACATAGGTCGGATCTTTGAACTTCACGGTCTTGACGAGGCCTCGGTTGCGAAGCAGGAGGCATGGAATGACACGGGTGAGAAGCATCGGCGGATCCAGCCTAGAGCTGCGCGAAGTTAGTTAGCATCCGGATTCCAAATTTATGGCTCTTCTCGGGATGGAACTGGACTGCTTGTATGTTCCGGTGGCCGCAAGACGCTGTGAACCGGTAGCCATACTCCGACGTGGCCAGCACATCGTCGGCATCGTCGCAGATTACGTGGTAGGAATGGACGAAATAGAAACGAATCTCCCCGTCCATGCTGCGGTAGAGAGGGTGGTCGTGCTTGGCCACCTCGACCCTGTTCCAACCCATGTGTGGCAACCGCAGGTTGGCGCGGGGCACTCCCGGATCGGAGAAGCGAAACTTCACCGTGTCTCCCTTGATCCATCCGAGACCCGGCAATTTGCCCTCCTCGCTGCTCCTCGTGAACAACTGCATCCCTAAACAGATCCCGAGCGCCGGAACACCGTCATCGATCACCCTCTTGTTCAGCGGCTCGCGGAGTCCGCGATCCTCAATATTCTTAACCGCGGTGTCGAAGGCCCCGACGCCCGGAAGAATAAGCTTGTCGGCGGTGGCGATCGCCTCGGGACTCGACGATGCAATCGCTTGGACGCCGATCCGCGACAGCATGTTCAGGATGGAGCCAAGGTTCCCCATTCCGTAATCGACAACGACAATCAATTTCTTCTCCTCACGCGGGTCCCGTTGGGCTGGCCAGCAGGGACCTCAGCCGCCACAGTTGCAATGACCCCGTCGCGGAATGAACCAGGACGGCGATTACGCTCACGGTGAGCTGGACACTGGATTTCACCGGAAGCTGCTGGATCAGCCACAGAACCGCGGCTGCCAACGCCACTTGAATGCCAAGGCCCCCGGCGACTCTGGCGAGCGCGGCCTGGGCGAAGCCGGCCGCGTGGAACACCATCAGCAGGTAGACAGAATGGTAGCTGCAGTAAAGGACCGAGTACAGGACCAGCGCCGCGAGCGGAGAGGCTCCCAGCCGGAGAACCACCCATAGCGCGGGTACCGTGATTCCGTCGGCCAGCAACTGCGTCATCAGCGAGAGCTTCTGTTTCCCGGTCACCTCGAAGATCCGTTCCGGCCAGCTCGTGAACAGGCAGCAGAAAGCCACTGGCGCGAAGGCGGATGCGTAAGGTCCCGCGGCCCTCCAGGACGATCCATTGACCAGTTCCAGGAGGTCCCGGCTCCAGAACATGAATAGCACGAACGGGCCCGCACACACCCGACCGATCGCGGTGAGCAGCCCGGTGGTGAGCTCCTCGAGCTCCGGCTTGCCGATGTTCAGCGTCGCGTGCTGAAAGTAGACTTGACCCAGCGAGGCAGAAAGGAAGTAAGTGGGGATATAGAGGATGCGCCGGCTCAAGTGAACGTAACCGGTCACCTCCAAGTACCCAAAGGCCGAAATGACCATCAGGAGGAAGCCCGCCGAGAAATTTCCGACAAAACTGTATGGCAAGTTGAACATCGGAAACTTGCGGTACTCCCACGCCGCCCGCCGAAGCGCCGACCAGCCGTCGCGGGCGCCTGACAACAGGGGACCTATGGCGTAGTTTCCCTGCCAGACCAGGGCGATAGCCTGTCCGGCCAGGAATCCCGCAATCAACCAATTGACTGATCGCCCCCACAACCCAAACGCCAGGGCCACCATGGCGGCCGTGGTCTGTTGCAGCACGCCGGAAAGCGACATGGTCCCGTACTTCCCGAGCCGGTTGAGCCAGTAATTGAATACCTGAATGGCGGCCATCGCCAGAGTGCTGACCGGCAGCAGCCAGACCCAGGGTTTCAGGTTTGGGTTGCCAAACAGGTGCGCCGCGTCTTTCGGAACCAGCCAGGCCGCGCACAGCCCGACCGCCGAAACAGCCACGGCCAGGTACAAGGCTAACACCCCGAGGTGCGCGGCGGTGGACTGCTCCTTGGGCAGCATGATGGACAACTCATACCTGCCGGTCGCCAGCACGGCGGCCAAACCCACAATCGTGCTGAACAGCCCGAACGTGCCGAACTGCTCCGGCGTGTACATTCTCGACAACAGCGGGGAAGCTGCGATCGGGACTAATTGCGCCATGGCGGTGCCGACCATCATGGTGGTCACCGCCTTGGCAAAGGTAGCCTTAGCCATGGCCGTAGAGCCCACCGAGGATGGATACAATGAGTTCCGACGCGTTGCCGGAGCCGAACACATCCGGCGGATCGCCACCCGGGCAGGGATGATCAAGGACCGCGCGCCGGATCAAGCTGCCGTCCGATCCCACCAGCACATTCCATCCGCTCTTCACAGTCTCCATCCACTCGGTCTCCGGACGGAGTGTCACGCATGGCACGTGGAAGAAGTACGCCTCCTTCTGTACGCCACCGGAGTCGGTCAGGATCATGCGCGCGTTCTTCTCGACTACCAGCATATCCAGGTATCCGAGCGGCTCAACCAGCTTTAAGTCCAGGCTTGACGGCACGCTTCCGTTCAACTCCCCGATCTTCTTCCTGGTCCGGGGATGGACCGGGAAGACCACCGGTTCTCCGAGATCGGCAAGAGCCCCCAAAATCTCCCGCAGCCGATCCTGCTGGTCGGTGTTGTAGGGCCGATGGACCGTGGCGAGAAGGTACCGCCCCGGTTCCACCCCCAGGCGGTTGAGGATGTTGGAATTCCGTGAGGCGATGCCCTCAAACATGATCGCCGCTTCATACATGGTGTCGCCAACCCAGTGAACACCCCGTGTAATCCCCTCGGAGGCCAACAAGCGGACCGCTGCTTCGGTCGGGCAGAAAAGAAGGTCGGAGCAATGATCGGTGAGAACGCGGTTGTGCTCTTCCGGCATCGAACGGTTGAACGACCGCAGGCCCGCCTCGACATGCCCCAGGGGAATCTCCAGCTTGCAAGCCGCGAGCGCGCCGGCGAGGGTCGAATTGGTGTCGCCGTACACCAGCACGCAATCGGGCCGGTTTCTCAACAGGTACTCCTCGATCCGCTCGAGGGCTTGCGCGGTCTGCCTTCCGTGCGTACCCGAGCCAACCTCCAAATTCGCCGCGGGCGCCGGGATACCCATCTCGCGGAAAAAGACCTCCGACATCTGGTAGTCGTAGTGCTGACCCGTGTGGACCAATCTTTCCTCGACGCCAGCCTTGGCGAGGGCCCTGCTCACCGGCGCGGCCTTGATGAACTGCGGCCGTGCCCCCAGCACCGTAACTATTTGCATGAGTAAAACCCGCGGATTTCGCCGGCAATCCGATGAATTTGTGAATCTGTCAGCTCCGGGAAGCTGGGCAGCGACGACCCTTCGCCGCTGAATGAATCAGAACGGGAGTGGGTCAATGCTGCACTTTCTTCCAGATCGGGATCACCCGGATCTCTTTGACCGTATCAAAACTCGGATCGCTCCGGGCGTGTTTCATAGCTCAACTCGCCGTTTTCATCGCCTGGTAAGTCATAGCGCTTGCGCGCATTTAATACTGCCAGTATCAAGCCCTCGGCGACCAGAATTAGGATACCGGAGGCGACGAACGCAATGTTCTCATTGAAGAAGCCACGAATAGTACTTAGAAGGAGAGCTGTTCCAAAGGCAATACCTAAAAAGAGGGATCCTGCACCGTCAAATTCTTGATGGCGAAACCCGCCACCTTAAACGCCAGCAATATCCAGGCAGTCATGCACAGGAAGTCCACTCCCACGTACGCGGCGACGGAGAAAACGGCATCGTGGGACCACAGCAACGCCAGAGCCAGAGTACCCGGAGCGAGAATAGTGCGGCAGATCTCCCAATAGAGAGCCAGCTTCTGCTCCCCTTTTATATCGAAAACCCTGTCCAACCACCCTGCGACGAATTGGGTAAACGACAACACCGCGAGACAAGCCGCGATTGGACCAGCATTCTCCCAAGCCGTGCCGAGGAAAGTCCGGAATAGAGTCTTGGAATAAAAGATGAAGAAAACAAGCAGAGGCGTGCCCAGCGCCGTCATCCACTTGAGAAGCGTAAGCACGAACGACTCGAGCCCGCCATCCTTGAGCTCCGTGGCGGCCTTCTCGAGAAAAACCTGCCGCATGGGGGATGTCACCACGACTACAGGGACGGAAACGGCCCGAAGCGCCAGCGAGAACTGGCCCACCACCCTCATTTCGGATAGCAATCGCAAAATAATAATAATTGCTTGTTTACCGCTTGTGCCGATGAAAGCATAGGCGACTGAGTACTTTGGAAAATTCTTATACAAGAAGAGCGATTCCTTCACCTGTCTCCAGGCAAATGAGCGCCCAAAAAATGCGGCGTCCGAGTTCAGCACGTAAGCGAGCAGAAGCATCGCGCCCACCGCCTGCCCGGCGATCAGGCCTAGTATTAGCGCTCCTGGCCCTCCTAAACCGGTGGCCAGCAACGCTAGCTGGAATCCGAAAATCGCGGCACTTTGGACTACTTGTAACACAGTCAAGCCCCGAAATCTCCGCTTCCGAATGCACCAATAGGAGAGAATCTGGTACAGCCCGGATACCAATAGGCTTACGGGTAGCATGAAGAGCCATTCGCCCAAACGGGGATCGCTCATCAGCCAAACAATCGGTACCTTAAGCGGCAGAATCAGAGCCAGAGAAAGACCGCACATCCCGAAAAGAACCAGAGCGCAGAGGATCTGCACATTGCTGGCATCGGCATCACTCTCGGGAAGCATAATCGCCGTCTCGAATCGCCATGTAACGAGAGGCCGCAGAAACGACGATATGGCGATGAAAATCGCTAAGATGCCGAAATCCTCGGGCCGGAATATCCGCGCCAGGATAATCGTGGCAATTATCGTGATGCCTTGGGAGGCGGACGCGCCCAACATCAGAGTCAGCACGTTCCATACAAACCTCCGCATTGACGGGAGCAACTGATGTCCGCGGCCGTTCAAGGTTTGCCCGGTTCGTTCTGGAGGATATTGAGCGTTCGTCATTCGCTTATTTCAATCCTGCGTCGATTACGGGATGCAGTGGGCGGAGTGCAAGCAAGCTCATACCTGTGGCACGCCTCGCCTGGACGCCGGCGCCAACGGCTCTTTAAATTTTGGGGGCTTCGGCCAGGCGGGCCTTTGGAGGATCAAATCCGTTGCGTCAGATTGGCACGCAGTTCGGAGACAACCTGTCGCTGGATTTTCTCAGTCATCTGGGGCCAGATGGGGAGGGAAAGGACTTCCGCGGCGGCGCTCTCTGAAACCGGCAGCGCGACTTTTCGATTTGCGTAAACCGGAAGCCGGTGAAGGGGAACGGGATAGTAAATCATAGTGCCGACGCCCGCCGCGCTGAGACGCTCCCGCACCTGGTCTCGACGGCCCCCTAAGACGCGAATGGTGTACTGGTGGTACACGTGTTTCGCCAACGGCGCGAGATAAGGTGTCACAATCCCATCGAAATCGGCAAGCTGCGCGTCGTAAGCTCCCGCCACTTTGCGCCGGCCTTCATTCCCGGAATCAACGTGGCGCAGTTTGACGCGAAGGATCGCAGCCTGAATCTCGTCCAGGCGGGAATTGTAGCCCATGATTTCGTTGAAGTATTTCTTCCGAGAACCATGGCCACGAAGCATCCTGGCCTGTTCGGCGACCGCCTCGTCGTTGGTCACAACCATGCCACCGTCTCCAAAGGCCCCCAGATTCTTGGAGGGGAAGAAGGAAAAGATGCCCGCTTGCCCAATCGTCCCGAGTTTGGCGCCGTTATACTCGCCACCAAGCGCCTGAGCCACATCCTCGACAACCTTGAGGTTATGTCTCTTGGCCAGCGCCATGATCTCGCCCATGTTGGCCGCCTGCCCGAAAAGATGGACGGGCAAGATCACTTTTGTCCTTGGCGTGATTTTTTCTTCGATCAAAGCGGGATCAATATTGAAGGTTTTTGGGTCTACGTCAACGAATACCGGAGTGGCGCCAACCTGATCGGCCGCCTCGGAGGTGGCGATGAAGGTAAAGGGCGTCGTGATCACCTCATCCCCCGGACCGATTCCCAGCGCGCGCAGCGCAATGACGAGCGCGTCCGTTCCGGAATTAACGCCGATGGCGTGTTTGACTCCGAGCCAGGATGCAATTTCCTGCTCAAAGGCCTTTACATTAGGCCCCAGAATAAAAATTCCCGAGCGAAGCACGCCCTCGATAGCCGCCATGAATTCGTCCCAATGTTCCTGAATTTCGGGAGAAAGGTCCAGGACTGGGATCGCGGTTCGGATTTGTGTACCTGTATTCATAAGCACTCGCAACACTAGGGGGTCTTGAACTCGTCGTAGAGCTTCACGCCGACGCTCATTTCCGTCGGCAGCGGGGATTCCTCAGCCAGATCGAGGCAGCGAAACACATTCGGTTCGATTTCTTTGTACCGGAATCCGCTTTCCGGGCAACGCGTGATTCCCTGGGGGTCGGGTCTCCCTAAGCGGTGTCCATGGCGGCTCATCCAGCCGGCTTGTCTGGCCGGATTCCCCAGCATCAGCGCATAATCGGGTACGTTCTTTACCACGACGGCGCCGGCGCCTATGAAGCAATACCGCCCCAGTTCAATTCCGCAGACGATCGTCGCGTTCGCGCCAATAGTCGCGCCATGGCGAATGAGCGTCTTTTCGTAGAGCGAGTGACGATTCACTTGCGAGCGGGGATTTGTCACATTCGTAAGAACACACGATGGCCCTAGAAACACGTCGTCTTCGATGATTGTGCCCGTGTAGATCGAGACGTTGTTCTGCACTTTGACATTGTTCCCAATGACTACGTCGTTTGCAACGTGGCAGTTCTGGCCGAAGATGCAGTGTGCGCCAATGCGCACGCCTTTCATGATATGGGAGAAGTGCCAGACTTTGGTGCCTGTGCCGAGGATCACCGATTCGTGGACAATGGCGGTCGGGTGCACAAAACTCGACGATGCTTCGCTCATTGGTAAGCGCCTATGGGAATGGCAACGTTCTGTCCGTTGGTCGTTAGCGAGCGCTGCGCGGCCTGGAGGACCTTCAGCACAGCCACGGCAGACTCCCCATCCGTGAGAGGTTGCTGCCGCGTTTCCACGGAACTAAGAAAAGCCCGGCACTCGTTGCGAAGAGGCTCGTCTGGCAAGAACGGGATCTCCGTCCCGGCGTTCTTGACGGGCACCGGAACACCGTTGTTCCAGTCAACACGCTGGTCATAGACGACGAGCTTCTTGCCAACATCATCGAAGCTGGCCATCTTCTTGGAACCGACGACCACTAGCCGCTGTTCCTTGAACGGATGCAGCCAGGAAACGAAGATGTGGGCGCGAACACCATTGTCGAAGAGCATACTAGTGACGGTAACATCCGCGATATTTGGGCTGACGTAGGTACCGCCGCAAGCCACGACTTCTAAGGGGGCCTGCCCGATGAGGCGCAGAATGACAGCGATATCGTGCGGGGCAAAGCTCCAGAGGATATTCTCCTCGCGCCGGATCTTGCCGAGGCTCAGGCGATTGGAATAAATGTAGTGAATTTTCCCAAGTTCGCCGGACGAGACCAGCTCACGAAGCTTTAGGATGCCCGGGTGATACTCCAGGACATGGCCGACCATGATAATGCGGCTGCGCTCTCTCGCGAGGTCTATGAGCTTGCGGCCTTCCTCGTAGGTGAGCGCTAAGGGCTTTTCGACGAAGACGTCCTTGCCAGCCTCCAGAGCACTCCGCGTCAAGGAGAAGTGAGTTTCCGCCGGAGTAGCGATAACAACTGACGGGACGGGCGACGAGAGGACCGCATCGAGGTCGGAGACGACTTCACAACTCGGTGCGATTGCCGCGGCAGCCAACCGGCCCGCCTCAGTTGTGTCGCAAACAAGTTGAAGGGCGCCGAGTTGATGAAAGTTGCGGACAAGGTTCTTGCCCCAGTATCCGCACCCGATAACTGCTACCGGTAGTGTCATATTGATCTCTTCTGAATTCCTTGGAACTTATTGCCGCACCTCGGAGCTAATCGGCCAGGTCGGAGAGGTCCTAGCCCGTGATGACGGCAATCAAGGCTTTCTTCATAGATAAGGTTACGCGATTAGGCGGCGCCATGTATGGTGCCGCGTGCCTACAAGCGCCTCAGGCACGCGGATTACGCGCCAAAAGTTTTTGCAAATTACACTCGCCTTCGTTCCCCACAGCCAAATCGAGAGCGAAGAGATATCCTAACGATTCAACAGATGCACGGACTCTTGAAAAAGGGGTGCCGTTGAATCGTACTCGAGAAACAACCGTTTCAGATATACCAGGGTTGCCGAATCTATGGCAGGCACCTCGGGAGCCGAAATACTTACGTTGCAATTGCGGGAAGCGCGAACGGCAAAGCAAGTGCTCTGCATGAAGATCTCACATTCTATTCGGGCGAGTGATAGTAATTGTAGTATTTGTTGGAGTATCCGTAACCGTAATAGTAATATCCGTCGCTGATTTCCCCGTGGACCTCGTTCAGGATCAGACCGAGCAAATTCACCCGAAGCCGTTTCAGAGCGTTCAGGGCGGAAGCGACTGCTCTGCGATTGGTCTTGCCCGCAAGTGTCAACAAAACAACAACGTCCACCAGCGTGGCAATCTGCAAAGGTTCCGCGAATCCAACCAGCGGTGGAGAGTCAACGATCACCTGATCGTACATTAGGCTTGCCTCCCGGAGAATCGGCTCCAAGGCAATGCCGATACGATCGGCGGCCCGCCGGGAAGCTGGACCGGCGGTCAAAATATCCAGGTCAACTCCCCCGATATTTTTGGCCAGGACAGTCTTCCAATCGATTCCTTCGTCGATGACATTGGACAGTCCTTTTATATCGCTGCTCAGGTTGAATCGGCTACGAACGCCCGGGCGGCGGAGATCGGCATCGATGAGCAAAGTTCGCCTTTTTTGGGACGCATGCGCAAGAGCCAGATGGATTGCCGTGGTCGTCTTGCCCTCCGCCGGCACTGCGCTCGTGAGCAAGAGCGTGCGGTGGCGGCGGTCTACATCGGAAAGCAGGATCGAGTCGCGAACCGTCCGCATTGCCTCCTCGAACATTGCAACGTTGCGGCCACTACCGTTCCTGGAGGCAAGAGCCTTTTCCGAGCCGCCACCCGGCAGCGAAACGAACGGCGTACCGTGCCAAGGTTTAACCATCGGAAGAGAGCCAATGGTCTCCGTTTTGAGAATGCGCGCGACTCCTTCCGGGTCACGGATGGTGTTGTCCAGCATGTCGCTTCCAATCGCGGCACCGAACGCGAGCAGAGTTGAGAAGATGAAAGCGAGGGCAACATTCAAGGGGATATTCGGGGATACGGCCCTGAATTCCGGGCGGGCCGGATCGGCCAGCCGGATGGATGAATCCTGGAAGCTCGCGTTAATGCCCGCCTCCCGGATCTTCCGGACCAACTCCTCGTACAGAGTCTTGTCGGCGTCGGCCTCCTGCTTGAGGGCTCTGTATTCGAAGGAACGAGCGTTCAGGGAGTCAAATTCCTTCTTGGTATCAGCCAACGCGCCCTGGAGCATGTGTTCGCGGTTGAGGGCTTCCTGGTATTCAACATTAACCCTCTTCGAAACGGTCTGCCTGGCTTTATCCAATTGCCGCTGGACTTCATTCAGTTGGAGTTCGGCCTTCTTGTACTCGGGGTGATTCACGCCGTACTGCGCCTTTGCGTGAACGAAGCGCGACTGTGCCTCGTCCAACTGGTCCATCAGTTTCCGCAGGGACTCGCCCTGCGTCGAAACGAGCTCCGCTTCGAGAGAACCGGTCTGAACGGAGTTTTCGGTAGCTTGCTTGCGGACCCGTTCCGCCTGAGCGTTGGTGTACTCGGTATTAAGCTGTATGAGCCTCGCGGTCAGGATCGACGTCTTTTCCTCGGGATTAATTACGTTGAGTTCCCTTTCGAAGGATGCCAGTGCGGCAGAAGATTTTTCGCGCTTCGCCTTCAGTTCCTCCAGTTGCTTTTCCATGAAGGAGGACAGACTGGCCGAAGCCCGGAAGCGGATGTTGTAGGTATGCTCCACATAACTCGTCGCAACGGCATTCGCGACATTCGCGGCGAGTTGAGGATCGGGAGAGCGATAGGAGATTAGCAGAATGTAAGTGCCGGTCGGGCGTGTTACTTTCAGATCTCTTAGAACGACCGAGGCATCCATGGGATTTCCCCGTTGCTTCGCTTTGGCTTGTTGCAACGCCTTATCGTAATCAATTAGACGATATTTCTGAACGACAGGACGGAGTACGGAATCCGACTGGATGAGACGAACCTGCGTAGCCATGAACTGGTCCGTATCATCGGCAACTGGGCGCGCGGCGTCCTGGCCGATGACGGAGGTTGGGATTTGGCGGTCTACATCCAGAGAGGCAGACGACTCATAGATGGGGGTCAGGCGCGCGGAAACAATGGCGGTGCCGGCGATGCATACGAGGACAAAACAAAAAATCTTCCAGCGATGCCGCCTGATGACCCAAAGATAGTGAGAGAACGGAACCACCGGCTCGTCGGATTGCTGAAAATCCGCGGAATAATAGGCCGGCCCGTGCGGCAACATCTGGGGTTGAGGGGCAACTATTTCTACGGGAGGAGCGGGAAGCTGTCTAGGCAATTGAGGTTCAATCATTTTCAGTTCCTAACGTATTTTTATTTGTTGATCGACCGGTAAACAATCACACCCGAAGCAGTGCCGGCGCCAAAGCTAAGAATCTTCTCGAGCACGGCAAAGGTGGCACGGCGTCCGCGGTTGTCCGGGATATAAAGAATGTCGTTGGCCGCCAACTGAACATCCGGCGCTTTGCGATCCATAATTTTTTGCAACTCAACCAAAATCTCGCTTTTGTTTCCTTGCGCCTCGCGCCGGTAAATAAAGGCCTGCTTGGAGGCGTAGGGAGTGAGCCCTTCGGCAATGGCGAGCGTCTGGAGCACGGTGGTCTCGCCGCCATCCTGAATCGGGAAAGCGCCCGGCTTTTTCACGTTGCCGACGACAAAGAGTTTGGGAATCTCCGGAACCCGGATTTCCTCGCCGCCATGCAGCATGATATTGTACTGGGGGTCGGCGGAGTCGATTAATCCCTTCACCGGGATGCGCAGGGTCAGCGAGGCGGGTTTCCCATCGGAACCGGGCTCGCTGCGGGTAATCAGGATCTCGCGGCCTGCATCGGCGGCTAAACCCTCCGCCCGAGCCAGAGCATCGAGCACACTCACAGGAGAGGTGGCCTGGAACGTCAGCGGCTTCTTGACCGCACCCATTACGCTAATCGAATGGGACTGGTATTCGGAGATCGTGACCGTGACGATGGGATCGACGAGAATCCCTTCCGATAGCAGGACACCGGCAATCGCCGTCTCCATTTCAGACGGCAGAAGGCCCGAAGCCCGGATGGGCTGCTTCACCATGGGAAGCCGGATATAGCCGTCGGAGGACACCCGAATCGTACGGGTCAGCTCCGGCGCGTCGTAAACCGAGACCGCGATCAGATCATTGAGGCCAATCTTCTGGCTGGGCAAATTGGCGCCGCTGATGTCCGGGTTGGGATTGTTGCGGGTGGAGGTCTGCGCCCACAGCGAAACAGCGATCAGGCAGATGCCGGCCATACCGCAGATTCCGATGATCTTAGCCGCACGAAAATGCTTAAACGTCCAGCACATGGCTCACTGCTCCTTACGAAAGAATCATTAGGACGGACGCGCAACCTGGGAAAATCCGGTGACGCGTCGAAAAGAGATTGCGATTTCTTAAGCTCATTTTGAAGATATCAACAATATTTCATGATATGATGCCCAGCCGTGCAATCCAGTTGATGCCCACTTATGGGAACTAAATGCAAATACTGCTCGAGTGGGCGGGTCCACCGCACCAGGCGGTCTGCGTATCAGCGATTCATCTCTTCGCTAACCGGTCGTTATCCATACCGGTGTTCCGAGTGCGGCCGCCGATTTTATCGAGCGAGCGGGACTTCCGAATCGGCCAACCAGGGCGGCAAGACGGTTTCCACATCGGATCTGGTGTCACAATCCCGTCGGCCCCGGAGAGGATATAAGAAAATGACCCGGGCATTGATCCTGCAAATGCTGCTATTCGGATTGGCCTTGGCAACTTTTATCTTATTCCTCATATGGCTCCGCATGGTCTATACTACCTGGGGCGAATGAATTCGGTGAGATCAACCCTGCGAATTCCGGTCCGGTTAGCCGTTGCCATTCCCATGGTCCTGCTGGCAAGCTACGCGATCCTGGAAACCCTGCGATTCGCCAGCGCCGAAAGGCTCTCTCGCCGGGACACCTTCGAAGCGTTGCAGGCCGCGGTTCGAATCCTGCCGGGAAACGCCGATTACCATGGCCGCATCGCCACCCTCGACCCGACCAAGGAAGACGAATTGCGCGCCGCCTTGAAACTGAATCCAAGAGATCCTGTCTGGTGGATCCTGCAATCGGTCCGCCAGGAAGTGGACGGAGACGCGCTGGGAGCCGAACAGAGTCTTCGCCAAGCAAATGCCGTCAGCAACTATTATACCCCTCGCTGGAGCTTCGCGGCGTTTTATTATCGCCAGGGGAACAAAGCGGAATATTCGCGGTGGGCCCGGCTAGCGTTGTCGGTCGGCAATGGAAATCCCGAATCTCTGTTTCGAATGGCCCAACGGTTGGCTCTCTCTTCCGAAGAAATGCTTCATGAGGTGCTGCCCGCGGATCCGGAGCGACTCAATTCCTATCTGCATTTCGCGCTCAAAGAAAGCGACATGAAGCTGGCATATGACACAGCCGCGCTGCTGGCCGTTGCCGGCTCCAAAACGTACCGAAGCACCCTGCTGGAGACCTGCGAGGCTTTATTTGTCGCAGGCAGGATTAGCGAGGCTGTCGCCCTGTGGAACAACGTCTCCCGTGCCGGTTGGATGGCGCTTCCTTCCTTGGACCCCTCTGCGGGAAAGTCACTCAGCAACGGCACGCTCACCGGAGAACCAGTGGAAAAGGGATTCGACTGGAAATATTCGTTCCCGTCGGGTATATCCGCTTCTCACGCGGAACCCGACGGTAGCCTTCGTCTGGAATTTTCCGGCAAGCAGCCCGAAACAGGCGACCTGATGAGCCAGTACCTTCCATTGTTGCCGGGGAGACGGTATAAACTCACAGTTCGCTACCGCACGGACGGGATTCCGGCTCCCAGCGGCTTGAAGTGGTCTATTGTGGCCGTACCCTCGGGCCAACCCCTATTCGCGGAAATTCTGAATTCGCCAGGCGGCGAATCTCGCGAACAAGACTTCGAATTCCAAACCCCGCAACAATCGGTCTCGCTGAAGCTTCTCCTCTCCTACACCCGGTTGCCAGGCACGACCCGGATTGAAGGCAAGCTTTGGATTCACTCCGTGCAACTAGCCCTCGTTCCATAATCGGATGAATTCCTCTATGCTGACCCGTATACTCTCATATAGCTTGCTGGGCCTGTGCGGCGCGGGTCTGCTGGTGGCCTGGATGCCGGACAGGTTCGCCTGGTACATTTTTGAGGCGCTCGTCTACGGCGTTCTCGTTCTGTGGATGATCGCCTGGCTAATGGGGAAGGTAGGGGGGCGTTGGTCCTGGCTGTTCGTTCCGCTCTTTGCAATCGTGGTTTGGGGCGTCGTGCAGTTGCTCATGCACCGGTCCGTCTATGCTTTTGCTACGGAGGCAGACACGATTCGGTGGGGGGCTTATTTCTCCGTGTTCTTCCTGGCCGTTCAACTATTCGGTGAACAAGGGAGTGAAAGTTTTTTTAGAAGAACCTTCACGATCTACGCCCTCTTCCTGGCGGTGATCTCGGTCTTCCAATTCTTCTTAGGCAACGGCAAAATCTTCTGGCTCTTCCCGACAGTGGAGCTAGCCGGGCTGGGGCCTTTCCTAAACCGCGACCATTATGCTTCGTTTATCGCGCTAGCGATACCCTGTGCAGCCGTCGAGATGCTCCGGCGTCCACAGCAGCGCTGGTTCTTCGCGCTGATAATCGCGATCTTTTATGCTTCCGTCATCGCGGGCGCCTCGCGGGCTGGATTTGGTATTGTCACGCTAGAGCTGATTTTGTTGTTCCTGATTCTTAAATTCTCCGGACGACTGTCGCTAGCCGTCGTAACTTTGATGGTTGTCTTGGGATTTGTGGTGGGTTGGGGAACGCTTTACGAACGTCTCCGAGCTCCCGATCCTTACACGGGCCGGCGCGAGGTGGCCGCGGCGACGATCCAAATGATCAAATCTCGTCCATGGATAGGATTCGGATTGGGTACATGGACCGAAGTGTACCCTGCCTATGCGCGGAGGGATTTTGGCGTATTTGTAAATGCCGCCCACAACGACTGGTTACAGTGGACCGCCGAGGGTGGCATTCCGATGCTGGCGTGTCTGATTCCGCTTTTTTGCGGGGCACTTGTTGTCGTAGCAAAGATGCCCTGGGCATTTGGAGTGCCCATCGTCTTCCTGCATAGCCTAGTCGATTTTCCCATGCAGGGAAGATTTCTGCCTGCGATTGTTTTCCTGGTTTTTGGCGTTGCCGTCGGAACGGCTATGAAACGGCGGCGAACCCATTCGGACTAGGACTAGAGAATTTCTCCCCTTAGTGCAGCTTGCTTCGTGGCAATGAAAAGCAGGTCCTTCCCCTTCGGCAAGCTCAGGATCAGGATGACAGCGTTAGAGGTAGCGCTTCCGTCACGATGGGGACCGGATTACATCATCAGGAGAAATGCTCTAATGTCCCCGGACATGACCCAATTCTCTAGGATTGGTAAAGATACCGAGGCGGAATTAAATGCCTAGAGCATCATTTTCAGGGATGGTATATAGCGACCGGGACAGATTCAAATGCAAACGATCTGTCGCCCCTCCGGGGCTAAACAGGATTGTTTTCCAACAACGCTGAAAGTGAGCTAGACGGCCCACGGCTCCTCCGGCCAAAGCCTTTAGGCAGAAGGCCGGGACTAAAGTGCTCTATTGGTGGGGATGGCCACAGATTGCGCGCTAATGCCCCCGGTATCGGGGGGGACCGCCGAGGCTGGAGAATCTGCGACCCCTCCGGCCCCGGCCATACCGCTGGGCGGCAGGCCGGAGCCGAAGGGGTCGCTATGTCACTCTGGAAATATTCTAACGTTGTTCGGTGATGGGACTGCTCGGCCGCACTACAACGGCCTCGGGCAACTGGTAGGAATCTTCCATAAGCATCTCTTGTCCGAAGAGCGAGAACCGCACAGGGTCCTTGCGCGGTCCGTCTTGAGAGAAGATATATTCCGAGAGTTCCTCCACGGTGATGGACCGTGCCGTTGAACTGGCAGCGGCCTGGGCGCGAACGGATGCGTCATGGCCGAACCAGTATTCACCGGCCTGCAACGTCAAGGGTGAGGCCAGCGTGTAGGTGAGCCGGTAAATCGGTTTCGGAAACGCATTTGGAACGGAAGAAACCAGCTTCAGCCCTGTATCGGAATAACTGAATGTCCCGGGAGCATTGTCGCTGGCGAATACACTTCCAGTGAAGTTGCCCGTTTCCCCAGGCAGATTTGGATTGGGAGAATTCTGCCAAATGTTCATTCGATATTTAACATAGGGATTGGCGGGATCGAACGGCAAAGTGATATTTCCGCTTGCGTCGAAGTATCCAGTCAGTTTCGTGATAGTCGTCGACTGAGCCAACCTGAAGTACCCGGCGAAGACGAGAGGGAAATAATTCGACATCGAAAACATATCCGTCAAGCCCGGTTTTGAAGTGTCGCTGGGACCATTGGCATTATTGTAGAAGTTGCCAGCGGTGTTGGTCTCGATACCATTGTTGTCGTAGACCACCGTGGTGCCGTTGAATAATGTCAGGGCGAGGCCCGAGACCACCGAAAACGAGCTATTGAGGCCTGTGTCGTTGGTCCAGGCATTCAAGCCGGCCGTTCCCCAGGTGATCTGATCCGACTGGCGAAACGCCAGGGCGCTGGTCCCTCCAGAGACCCCGTTGAGGGTCTGCCCGGTAACCGACTTACCGCCCAAGAGCGAGTAGTAGAAGCCCAACTGACGATAAGGGACTGTTACATTCGCCTGGGTCGTCACATTTCCCACGGTAATCTGGACGGGAACCACGCCGCTGACAACAATAAACGGCGCCACGATGTTGACCCTATAAAGTCCCGACGAGCCGGGACTCAGGCCGGCAAAGGTAACGCGGGAGCTGATACCACCGATGTTGGCCGTTACGGTATCGGTCAAAATGCAAGGTTGCGAGCCGGGGTCGAGGCCGGGCGAGGGCTGCCCCGCCGTGGGGCTGCAATTCGTGGGACCCGCGCTATTCAACCAGAGCACGAACGTCCCAGAAGGAGTGGAGGGGTTCGCAGCGGTTAATACCTTGAAGTCCGTTGTCGTCGCGACAGCCCCGCCTTGCCCTGAAAAATCGATGGTGAATATCTTGGGGGCTCGTGCGACGACCGAGATTGTGTCGGGGGAACTCACGCCGGAGGAAGTGCGAACCCGGATGCCTTCCGATGCGCCCACGGTGTAGGGCAATTGGGCGTTGATCTGGGTTGGAGAGGCGTACCACATCGGGATCGACTCGCCAGTGCTGACCAATTCCACCGAGGCGCCTCCCAAGGTTCTGGGAATAGGATACGAAGTCGTCACCTCCGACCTGGCGGCAAGATTCGAGCCGAATATGGAGATGAACCCTCCAGGCGCAAAAACCCGGGAATAATCCGCACTGTTTACGGTTCCGTTAGTATTTATATTAGGGGTTTGACCGAAGGCGAGAACACCAACGGTCAGGAAGGTCATTAGAGAAGCAATACGAAGCATAGTTTGGTTATTCATCCGCATTTTGGTTTTTGAAACCTCCACCTGCTCGAGAGTCGGGAAATCGAAATTGTGTGACTGGATTTTACCCTAAGAATTTGCTGAACAACCCATTGGAGGTTGTCATTCTGAAGCCCGACGCTTTTTGCCGGGCTGAAGAACCTGCTTTTGCTTTCAAGGCCGCAAAATAAACCGCAGGTCCTTCGCGAAGCCCGTCCTGACCTTGCCGAAGGGCTCAGAATGACAATCGAAATATTTCTTTCAACAAACTGTTAAGGTGCTGAAGAACTGAACTGCCCGGTGACAGTCCGCTGCGACAAATCGGCGCTAGTGCCCGACGGCTGGCCGCTGTTTGTTATTGCTGTGTTTGCCGAAGTCTGCAAGTCGGTCCTAACTTGTGCTGGGTTGATGACCGTCCCACTTGGCGACGTGAAAGTCGCGACCCCGTTGCTTCCCGAGGGCGGCGCTGTTATGGTGGTTCCGATTAGCGGTCCCGTGGTTGTTGAGACGGTCGCCTTTGTTCCATTCGGCTGCGTGACCTGAAAATCAATACTCGTTACAGTAAAAACCCCGTTGACCATCGTACCGTGGAATACGGTCCCGTCGGGCGTGACAAAGGTTGTTTGGGTACTAGAGATTACTCCGGCCCCAGAAGTCGCATCCAGAACAAATCTGCCAGTGATAAAAGCAGAGTCGGGCAAAACCATACCCTCTTGCCGGGACGAGGCCGAACTCCGGTAGACAACGGCTGCGGGAAGAGGGCTGTTTCCGCGGTTAACAATGGGGGCGGTTGGAAGAGCGCCATCGAGAATCTGGTTGACCGTCTCACCCTTGGTGTTCATTACACGAAGTCTGGAGGTGGGCACAAGGTCATAGGTTGCAGATCCCCGCACCATGCGAACCGAGGGATCAGCCGGTTGGCCTTCGATCTGGAGTTGCGATTCCGGTTGCAGCACTACTTTGCTGCCGTCCCGGAATTGAACAACCGCCGGACCCGCTTCCGTGGAGACCTCGTCGCCTACGGCGATCGGAACGAGCGTGTGAGCCGGCGTACGAATGCCGCCCACATCGATTGGAGCGTTACCGATTACGCTTGCTACCGGCTCCGCGGCAAACGAGATTGTCGCGAATGCGGTAAACAACAGCAGGCTTTTTGAAATCCTCGTAATCATCCGCATTGAAAAACTCCTTTTTTTATTGGCTCTGTTTTCGCTGCAAAACAATTCCTGAAAACAATTTTGACATAAGTAAAAACCCATTCTAGAACTCGACTGCCGTTATGTCAAGTCAAAATTGCGCTCAATTACGCTAAGGTCATTCCGGAATTCGAAAGCCGAAAACTCGCTTCATCCCCGATACTGGAAGGCACTGGCGACCCGCCATTCAGGGGCTCGACCAGCAGCGCATCCACTTCCACGGCGACGGACTTCGCGAGCATTTCCACAGAAAGGATCAGCCGATAAATATTTTTTTTCCGAACCAGGATTCCTTCGATTCCGGTCAAGGGTCCTCGTTTGATTCTCACCAAGTCGCCACATTTCAAAAAGGGATGCGGCTCGGCACATGCGCCGCTTTCGACCACTCGCCGGAGGGTTTCCATCTCGACGGGTGGAATAGCAGCCGGCTGCCCGCCACTGGAGACGATGGCATGAAGGCCCGGTGTCTTCACAATGTCCACTCGACGCTGCAGGTCTCCTTTGAGAAAGACGTAGCAAGGAAACAGCGGCAGAGAGAGCGGCTTCATCCGGTCCTTCCATTGATGAGCGGTCTGTTGGACCGGAAGAAATATCTCGAAACCCTGACTCTCGAGAATCCGGGCCACGGTTTTTTCATGCTGGTGACGCGTATAGAGAGCGTACCAAGGCAGCTCATTCGCTTGGCCGTTTATGGGTTCGTGAACTGACATACAGCTCCGCCCTGTGACTTACAGGAACACCTTTCCCTTAAGTCATTGAAATTCAATAACCTTTAAGTTGCGTCCCGAATGTGTTGCGACTGAACTAGCGCATTCGGATATGACGCAAAGCGAAAACTTCGCCCTCTCCACTCTTCAGACGGTGAACTCTTGGGCTACCATCTCTTGTTGGACTTGGGGGGCATTTTCACGGATGCTTTCAGCTGCTCCTGAGTCAGAAGCATTCCACATGCCAAGTCCAACATTATCTGAGACGATCTCATTTCTGTCAAGCGTATCTTTCGATTTGCGCCTGACAAAACGAGGTCCCGAAGTTATTTGAAATTTGAGAACAGCGGTTCATCGTCACCTTACGCCACCGCCCACCGCCTGTAGCGTGGCGGGATTGCGATCCATCCAGGATCACTATTGACCCCCAATAATTGGCCCCCAATAATCCCGCGACCCATCCCGCCGTTTGGTGCTAGGGGCTGCCGAGGGAACGCCATGGGATCGGAGTCAAGAAAATTCTGTGGAGAGGTTCCAGGAAGACTCGGGGAGTAAGAGTTGCCGGCGAAACGACGAAAGCGACCGCAGCCGGCGATCCCACGTAGCCGCGCTGCCATCCGGCATTAAATCATGCCGGCGGGAATTGGCCCTGGACCTTCACAGCCGTACGATATTCTGCGAGCGACAGGAGCGGAAAGCGTTGCGCGTATCCACGATCAAGCTCGACTCCTTCGCGATGGCCGCATAATCGAACGCGGTGTGATCCGTGATCACGACGACGCAGTCGGAGTCGCGGCAGCTCGGGAGCACCGGGAGCGCGTCGAGCTCCAGGCCGTCCAGCTTCAGGTGCGGGACGTACGGGTCGCTATAGGAAAGACGGGCGCCCAGTCGATCGAGCAGCGCCAGCACATCCAGCGCCGGAGATTCGCGCACGTCGTCGATGTTTCGCTTGTAGGCAACCCCGAGCAGATGGATGCGGGAGCCCTTCACGCTCTTGCAGCGGTCGTTCAAGGCCGCCTGAATCTTGTTCACCACAAATTGGGGCATCGCGCCGTTGATCTGCCCGGCCAGCTCGATGAAGCGGGCCTCGGCTCCCACCGTCTTGGCTTTCCAGGAAAGATAGAACGGGTCGACCGGAATGCAGTGCCCTCCCAGGCCGGGTCCGGGATAAAACGGCATGAACCCGAACGGCTTCGTGGCGGCCGCTTCGATTACCTCCCAGACGTCGATCTTCATGCGGTCGCACATCAGCGCCATTTCATTGGCCAGGCCGATGTTGATGGAGCGGAAGGTATTCTCCAGCAGCTTCACCATCTCGGCCACTTTCGTCGAGGAGACGGCGATCACCTGTTCGAGCGCCTGCCGGTAAAACAGCGTGCCGACCTCGGTGCAGGCCGGCGTGACGCCTCCCACCACTTTGGGAATGTTCCGGGTATTGAACTTGGCGTTGCCGGGGTCGACCCGCTCCGGGGAAAAGCACAGGAAGAAATCCCGTCCCACCTCGAGGCCGGTCTCCGCGAGCCGGGGCAAAATGAATTCCTCCGTCGTCCCCGGATAGGTCGTGCTCTCCAGGATCACCAGCATGCCGGGATGCAGATACTTCTGAATCTCGTCCACGGCGGAGAGGATGAAGGACATGTCCGGATCCTTGGTCTTGCGCAACGGCGTCGGAACGCAGATGTTGACCGTGTCCAGCTCCCCGAGCACCGCAAAATCCGTGGTCGCGAGCAAGGAGTTCCGCTGCACCAAGCCGGCGATCTCCTCGGAGGAGACATCGGCGATGTAAGATCTCCCGGCCCGCAGCTCGGCCACTTTCCGGGCGTCCCGATCGATTCCGGTGATCCGAAAACCGTGGCGGGCGAACTCCGCCGCCAGCGGCAGTCCGACATAACCCAACCCAATAACGCCGGCGCGCGCCTGCCGGGACTCGATCTTCACTCGCAAGTTCTGTATCGCTATCAATATCTCTTCAGGCATCGCTTCTTTCACGAGGTGTCCCGGATAGGGCGCGTTCGCCCGGAAAAACAACGTTCAGCGTTGAGAATAGCCAAGATTCCTTTTTCTCGCAAGAATGCTCTTCGGTGCAGATGCTGCGCTCAAGTGTGACTGTCGCTTAGAAAATTGCCAAAGCATCGAACGATATGGCGGCTCCTCAGAGTATTATTGTACAAGTCTAGAATGTATAATTGCAATGGAAGGAATGAGAGCCTCGGTAGGGGTGTTGCAGTTAGTGGAGAAGTACAAGAAGCTCAAGGAATCTTTGGCGGCGGTCACCCGGCACGTTGGTACTATTGCAGGAAGGCAGCGGCGCGAAGGGTGATGGTGGTGGTTGTGAGTATGGTGACCGCCTCTAGATTCTTTATTCTTTGTTGGTGTTCGATAAGAACTTACTCGAACCGACCCTGCCGGTCAATTGCATTTTTTGCCAGAACCGTTACCGGAATCGTTGGAACGGCGGCGGTTCTTGTCCGCAAGCCCTTGCGTGGATCCGAAACATGAAGACCAAGGTGAGGCGAGAAGAAGGACCAAGAGTAATTAGTGCGCCAAGGCTGCTGTCGGTGTTTGCGGGGTTGGGGCTCATTGCTTTCTCCTCAACTTTGATTGCCGGGGAATCGTCGGACTTTGCGTTCTTTTATTACAAGCATCTTTTGGGGTTTGGAGGCACAGGCTCCGGCGCCGGCCTCCACACTCTGGCACAGAAAGGCGTTCATTTCGTTCTTTTTTTTGCCCTCGGAACTGCGGTCTTCCAGAGCTTTAAGGTGGAACGTCTGTGGAAGATTGGTCTAGCAGTCGGGATTTTTTTCCTGGTCGGCATGGGGTCAGAAGCATTGGAACATCTTTTCCAAGGGCGGCATGCGTCGTTAGCGGATGTTCTGCTCAACGGGAGCAGCGGGACTCTGGCGACACTTTTCTGCTCACGCCGGGGCTAACGGCTGGAGAGCAGCAGGAGCACGAGTAGTGGAGATGACGGACAATATTGGAGTTCCATATCGCGGTAAGCGGGTGCTTATTACAGGAGGGCTCGGCTTTATCGGTTCGAATCTCGCTGTGCGTCTGGCCCGTGCAGGCGCAGATGTCCTTGTCGTCGACAGCCTCGTGCCGGAATACGGCGGCAACCCCTTTAACATTTCATCTTTTGAGAACCTCGTAAATGTTAATATTGCCGACGTACGCGACGAGTATAGCATGCGGTATCTCGTCCAGGGGCGGGACTATCTTTTCAATCTTGCCGGGCAGACCAGCCATTTGGATTCCATGGTGGACCCGTTCACGGACCTGGAGATTAACTGCCGCGCGCAACTGTTCATCCTGGAAGCCTGCCGAAAACAGAATCCGGCAATCAAGGTCGTGTTTGCTAGTACCCGTCAGATTTACGGGAAACCTAGTTACCTGCCAGTGGACGAAAAGCACCTGTTAGGACCCGTGGATGCCAACGGGATCAACAAAATGGCCGGCGAGTCGTATCACATCCTGTATAACAACGTTTTCGGGATCCGGTCATGCGCGCTCCGCCTTACGAATACTTATGGCCCCCGGATGCGTGTCCGCGATTCCCGTCAGACGTTTCTGGGGCTTTGGATCCGCCAACTCCTCGAGCACAAGCCCTTTGAGGTCTGGGATGGCGATCAGCTCCGCGATTTCACTTACGTGGATGATGCGGTCGAGGCATTTCTCCTGGCAGCGCAGTGCGAACAGGCAAACGGTCAACTGTACAACCTGGGCGGCGAGACATCGATCACCTTGCGTCAATTGGCCGACTTGCTGGTGGAGGTCAATGGCGGGGGAAGCTACGTGACGCGAGCATTCCCCGATGACCGCAAACGGATCGATATTGGAAGCTACTACAGCGACTGGGGCCGGATTCGCTCGGCCCTGGGCTGGGAACCGGCGGTTGATTTACGAGAAGGGCTGGCCCGCACCCTGGCTTACTACCGCGAAAACCTGAATCAGTATCTCTAGGACGGATCGAACACGAGCAAATGAGAATTGCTCGTTACAGGCGCTGCTAGATTCATCGGCACCTATCGGGCGGAGACCGGGCGACGATTCCCCCGACTGCCGGCTGGCGCTCCTAGATCGAGATGCCTCAGACCCGAGAAAGCAGATCGAAGATGAATGACTCCCAGGCTCTTGAGCGCGTGCGCGCTCATCTGCTGGCCAGCGCGGACGCCCTGCGGAGGAGCGCGGAAACTTGCGGCCCGCAGATCCTCGCCGCTGCGCGTATGATTGCCTCCGCACTGCAAGCCGGCGGAAAGCTCATGCTGTGCGGAAACGGAGGAAGCGCAGCCGATTCCCAGCACATGGCCGCGGAATACACCAACCGGCTGAGTGCCGATCGTGAGCGCCGCGCCCTGGCGGCATTGGCGCTGACCACCGACACTTCGGCCCTCACCTCGAATGCGAACGACTACGGATTTGAGCACGTCTTTGAACGTCAGGTAGAAGCCCTGGGACGCCCCGGTGACGTGTTCATGGGAATCAGCACCAGCGGTAATTCAGAGAACGTGCTGCGGGCCATGCGCTTTTGCCGACTCCATGGAATTGCAACGATCGCCCTATCGGGTGGCAATGGAGGCCGCTTGCAGAGCGAAGCCCAGCTATCGATCGTCGTGCCGGCTGCAAGCACGCAGCATATCCAGGAAGCACACGCCGCCATCGGCCACATCCTTTGCGAACTAGTGGAGTGTTTTCTCTTTGACCGGAGTTCGTGACCGGCGCGGCTAGGATCAACACGCATGGGGCCCACGGGAGGCGGTGCGCATTTTAATTGATGGGTCAATACTTCCGGCCGGAAACTGTTGGACTTGCTTTCTACTTTTCCTGAATCGCGGGAACCGCGGCGGAATTGGTCCGCATGCCCAACCCGCATCAGTCGACGCCAAAAGGTTACAGCCGGGAAGCAGGCCGGCATACCGGGGAGTGCAAAACTGTGAATGCAGAAAACCAACTTGAAACTGTTTTTTGGCCTACCTGGGATAAAGCTTTGCTGATTCTGGGCGTTTCGGCGATCTCGATCGCTTACGAGGGAATCTCGTTTGGAACCGGAGATCAACCGGATCTACTGGCTCTGATTGATCACACTTTCGATCCCACATTTCTCTCCCGGGACTGGTACGTTGTGGCCGTCACATCCGGCTTTGGGGTGCGCGATGGTTTCATATTAATTCTCCGGGCACTATGCTGGATATTCTCCCTGCAGAGTGCATTTCTACTATTACACTGGGCGACCCGGATTGTCCTGGTATTTGGCTGCTGGCTGCTGTCTGAGCAAGAGACTGCTTTCACACAGATGCTGCTGGCTGTCTGTGTAGTCGGCGCGAATCTCGGGTCGAGTGTTCCCCATCTCCAGGCCCTTGTGCCCCAAGACTTGGCAGTGGCGCTGGTGGTGCTCGGATTGGGATTGTTTTGCGTTAACAGACGATGGGCCTCGATGTTGTGTCTTATGCTCGCAACCTGTATACATCAACAGATCGGCCCAGAGGCTTGGGCGGTGATGTTCGTGACGGCGGTAGTGTTATTCCCGAAACGATTCAGGTGCCCGCAGCAGTACATTACGTATTTGGTCTACCTCGGCTTCCTCTGCGGGCTGATCTATGTATTTGCAAAAGGCGGAGATTTCGACAGCACCATGAAATTCCCAGAGCTATTTCACATCCTCGCTGTGGTTCGTAATCCATGGCATTACAATCCGTCTACATTTGGCATAAGCTCTTATGTGCAATTCGCTGCCATGCTGCTGACCATGATCGGTTGCCTTGTTTTTGGCGTTCAGTCTCCGAGGCAGCGCTGCATGTTGACATTTGTCGCCATTGTGGCCGTATTATGCGCCAGTATCGGCCCGTTTCTGAATATGATCGCCAGCCCCCTCTTGCTGAAGACCCAATTCTTCCGACTGACGGCTTTTGCTCCTGTATTGGGATGGTTGATCGTGGGCGCAAACTGTTTCTCGGGAAACCTCGGGCTCGGTATGTATCCATTATTGGCAGCAATCACCCCCTCTCTTTATCCCATGCTGGCAGGTTATGTGTGGATTCTCGGCCTCGGCAGAAACACGCGTCTAGCGCAGCAGCCATACTGGAAACCGTTGGTTGCTGGTGCAACACTGACATTAAACTTGTTTGTTTTGGCCCTCTTGGGGCAATCTCTTCCACGAGTGCCCCCCCTACTGTTTCTAGGTATTTTTTTCGTTGACCTTTTCATCCGCTACACAAATTTGCCCCAGACGCGGTTTGCTGCATTGGTTTTTGTCTTCCTCTTCCTGGGCTGGTGGCGATCCGAAAGAGAATCGGTAATACGGCCGGACCCATTTCATGCAGCCGCGACGTGGATTGCCAGCCATACAGATGTAAACAGCCTTTTCATTACCCCCCCGGCCGAGCGTGGTTTCCGGTGGTATGCGAGCCGGGCGACGGTGATTGATTTTTGGGGGTATACCTGGTTCCGGGACCGAGACGCGCTGGAATGGTACCGACGTTTGGAAGCTGTCGCGGGGCAGAGCCTTGCGGAATTCGATGGGTTCCGGTTCGACGAACTCGATAAATACTACGCAGCTCAGCCGCCTAAGCACTTTACCGGCCTTTGCTCCCAATACCGTGCAACTTACTATATGGTGTATGCCGGTTCCGCTTCAGATAGGGGAGATCCATTCTATCGGAATGAACGATTCGCCGTTTATAAGTGCCCTCAGCAATACTGATCGGCTGCGGCCGATAGCGAGCGGTTTCCGGGATCTCGCGGACTGCCCGTTGATGCTCGCGGCTCTATCCTTCGCTTTTCTTGAGGAGATATTCGCACACTCGTGCGACCTTAACGCAAGCAAACAAACCGGCTTGAATACTCTTCGGTTTCTACGTGGATAAGATTTCACGGTGGGGGATGAAGTGCTATGAATCCGGCTGCCCGTGAGGGGGTCGCCTGATTTCATGTCATCTGGTAAGCTATTTGCTTTACAAACTTGCGATCGAGAGGTTCAGCCCTGAAATGACGATGAGCATTGAATGCAAACAGCTAAGCGACGGAGTCGTCGTGCTGGTTCCAAAAGTTTTTGAAGATGCGCGGGGCTACTTCATGGAGACATTTCGGGCGGACGAGTTCCAGGAGTTGGGTCTGCCCCGTGAATTCGTTCAGGACAGTTGTTCCCGCTCCAAAAAAGGCGTGATCCGCGGTTTACACCTCCAGTGGGATCCTCCGATGGGCAAACTGGTGAGGGTGACCTACGGAAGCGCATTCTTGATGGCCGTGGACATTCGCAAAGGCTCACCCAGTTTCGGCAAGTGGTTTGGCCTCGAGGTTTCGGCGCAAAACAAGAAGCAGGTCTGGGCCCCGGCCGGGTTTGCAAGGGGATTTTGCGCTCTATCGGAATTCGCCGAGGTTCAGTATAACTGCACCGGGATCTATAATCCCCAAGGTGAGTCGGGCATCCGGTGGAACGATTCCAAGATCGGAATCGATTGGCCCGCCGGCGACCCGGTTCTCTCGGACAAGGACCGAACAGCTCAAACGCTCGATGAATGGATCGCATCCCCGTTTTCGGATCGTTTTCAGTATTGACACAGATTACACCCACCTTCACTCCGGCAGCCTGAAGCTCGCCGGCCAGAGGCCCATCTTCCCCAGGAAGCCAAGCGGTTCACCTCAAAAAACGAAAGAAACTTCACCCGGCCGATTTTATCTGCCACGGAACACGGGAATACAGCAGAGCGTATTCCTCGAGGTTGTACCCAAATTCCGCTGAGGTCTTCAAGACCTCGAAGGAGACCACCTGCTGGGCGTTGTGGTAAGACTCGAGGTCGTAATCTTCGGAAACCACATCGATTGAGTACCGCCCAGGCGTCAGCATCTCGCCGGGGAACTGGCCTTGCGCCAGGTAATCACCCGGCGCAAGAAACTGCTGAAAGACAATCCATGTAAAAACCGCTCGGACGCCGAGTTGGTTAACGAGCCGAACCCCGATCGACAGGACGGGAAGACGTTTCGTGACGCGAAAGTCGACCCGGATCGCAAATGGCTGTTTCCAATCCAGTTCCGAACTGGGAGTCCCCGAGCAATCGGCAATCTGGACCCGGCGAATCGCAACGCCTCGGTCGGTCTCGGGCGGCTCCACGGATGCGCTGTGGCTCTTGGCTGAGAACTCCGAAAAGTACTGCTTGATCACGTCGTGCGTTTTCCCAAATCCCGCCAGGAGGCCTTTTTCAATGAGAACCGATCTTCCGCAGAGGTCGCCCACGGTGCCCATGTTGTGGCTGACGAAAACCACGGTGCGGCCGTTGTGAGCGAGCGACTGCATTTGCTCCACGCATTTCTTCTGGAAGATAGCGTCTCCGTATGCGATGACTTCGTCCGCCAGCAAAATCTCCGTATCGAGATGCGCGGCAACCGCAAAAGCAAGCCGCACGCGCATCCCGCTGGAATAGTGTTTGACTGAAGTGTCCAGGAACGCTTCGACGCCGGCGAAATCGACGATCCCATCGAACTTGCGCCGCACTTCACCGGCCGTCATCCCGAGAATCGCGCCGTTCAGGTAGATATTCTCGCGCCCGGTCAGCTCCGAATGGAACCCCGTTCCCACATCCAGCAGACTGCCCACCCGGCCCCGCAGCTCAGCACGGCCGGATGTCGGTTCGGTGATTCGCGCCAGAATCTTCAATAACGTTGACTTCCCGGCTCCGTTCCTTCCGATGACGCCGACCGCTTCTCCAGGCATGACCTCGAAGCTGAGGTCTTTCAGCGCCCATATATATTCCTCCGGCGCCGGTTCCCGTCTGCTCCGCAATGCCCGGATCGGCGCGGAAAACGCCGACATGACTGTTTCACGAAATGTTTTGTCCAAACCGCCCGGCTCGACGATGCGGTATCGTTTGCTGATTTTCTCCAGCCGGATTGCGGGTTGCATCATTGGATTGGATTCGTCGGATTCAGATGAGGTCGGCGAAATAGCCTTCCACGCGCCGGTAGTTTCGCGTGGCGAACAGCAACACCAGGACTGTCAAAGCAGTGGATACCCCCAGAGCGATCCAATCGAAGGGTTGTCGCAGCAACGAAGAATGGTAGCCCTCGATAATGCCGGTCATTGGATTCAGCAGGAGTAACAGGCGCAATCGCTCGGGCACCAAGGTCAGCGGGTAGATCACTGGAGAAGCGAACAGCCAGAGTTGAACGACAAAGGGCAAAGCATATCGGACATCACGGTATTTGACGTTTAACGCCGCCATCCACATTCCGACGCCCTGCGCCAGCAGTGATGTCAGCAGGATCAGGCCGGGCAGCATGAGGACCGCCGGCGTAATGCCAACCCGATAGTAGGCCATGAGAGCGGCCAGGAACACGAACCCAATGCCGAAATCCAGCAGTCCCGCCAGGACCGCGGCGCCGGGAAGCATCACGCGCGGAATATAGACTTTGCTGATGAGGTCCGGGTTCCTAACCAGGCTGTTGCCGCCTTCTGAGATTGCGTTTGCGAAAAAAATCCACGGCAGCAGTCCCACATAGGCGAAGAGCGCATAAGGCACTCCTTCCGATGGCATCCGCGCCAGCTTGCCAAAGAACAAGGTGAACAACAGCATCGTGAGCAGCGGTTGCAGAACGGCCCAAGCAATACCTAGCAGCGTCTGGCGGTACCGAACTTTCACATCACGCCATACCAAAAAGTAGAGCAGTTCCCGGTAGGACCACAGTTCCCGGAGTTCCGTGGAAAGCGACCGCTGGCCCGGCCCTATGGTGATCACCGGCAGTTCGATCTCTGATCCACTTTCAATGTTCATATCCAACCAACGGCTAGAGTCAAATCGAACTTTGGACAGGGCCTTTCCCAAGTTGATCAGCCCATGTTCGGCAGATCCCCTGTGCGCGGCACACTCGGCATGAGGCAAGAAAACGTCGCCGCCCAAGCAACGAATGGCCAATCGATTCAGTGTATCACACGCCCCGGTGAGGCCAAGGTTGATCCATATCCACGCAGGACTGGGCAGGACTGGCTCCGCTCTTTGGTATAGCTGGAGAAATTTGATAAGATAATCCTTCTGCAAACGTGCCCAACATGCCTTATCCTTCCGAAATGATCCTCTGGGGCGGGACCGGTCAAGCCAAAGTCTTAAATCCGATCATCGAATATTTTGGATCCCGAGTGATTGCGGTATTTAACGACTTCCCCGATGCGGATCCCCCTCTCGCCGGTGTGCCTCTCTTCATAGGACTTGAAGCTTTCCGGCGTTGGATCGCTGACAAGGACCCCTCCCAGCTAGGGTTCGCAATTGCCATCGGCAATCCCCATGGCCGCATTCGCCTGAAGCTGCATGACGGTTTGGTTCAGGCGGGCTTGACTCCCGTGACCGTTGTCCATCCGACCGCGTGGGTCGCCTCCAACGCTGTTGTGGGAGAGGGGGCTCAGATCATGGCGGGCGCCATCGTCCAGGCCGAGGCTCGCGTCGGACGCCAGTGCATCATCAACACCAACGCCAGCGTCGATCATGAGGTCATTCTCGGCGAGGGTTCAGAAGTCGCTCCGGGCGCGACTGTCTGCGGCTCCGTGAAGGTAGGCATGAATGCTTGGATTTGTGCCGGGGCTGTGGTCGTTCCATTCGTCACGATCGGCGCCGATGCCGTGGTAGGCGCCGGAGCCGTAGTGCTCCAGGACGTGCCGGCCGGCACGACCGTCGTCGGCATCCCGGCGAAGCCCATCGGGAAGAAAACCGAGGCAGCGCAATGAAAGAGCCAATCTACATGGCTGGTCCCGACATCACCCAGCATGAGATCGACACGGTCATGGACGCCATGCGGGACGGCTGGTACGGGGAGAAGGCCTACCACTATGTCGAGCTCTTCCAGCGCGAGTTCGCCCGGTTTCACAACCGCAAGTACGCATTGATGACGCCGAATTGTACGACCGCAATCCATTTGCTGTTAACGGCGTTGGGGATTACCGACGGCGACGAGGTGATTGTGCCCGAATCGCCCTGGATTGCAACCGCCGCACCCGTCACCTACCTGCGCGCAACGCCGGTCTTCTGCGACATTGATCCCGTCAACTGGTGCCTGGATCCCGAGGCGGTCGAGAAGGCAATCACTCCAAGAACAAAGGCAATTATCACCGTCGACCTGTTCGGCAATATGCCGCTGATGGATGAACTATTGGCCGTTGCGGCGCGGTACGACATCCCGGTAGTCGAAGATGCCGCGGAGGCGCTGGGTTCCATCTATCACGGAATGAGGGCGGGCAAGTTCGGTGTGGGTTCCGTATTCAGTTTTCACCGCACCAAGACCGTCGTGACCGGTGAGGGCGGGATGCTCCTGTTGGATGACGACGCGCTTTACGAACGCTGTTCGTTTCTCCGTGACCATGGGCGCAAGCCCGACGGGCCCATGTACTACAACTACGAGGTCACTTACAAGTACATGCCATTCAATCTGCAGGCCGCGCTCGGGTATGCACAGTTTCAGAGGCTTGACGAATTGGTCAAAAAGAAACGAGGCATGTGGAAAGCATACAAGGAGCGCCTAGCCGACATTGAGGACCTGGAATTCAATGCGGAGCCAGAGGGCGTTTACAACAGCGTTTGGATCACAGCCTTGGTCTTCGGAAATTCGCACCGGCTGAATAAACTCGATGCGATAAAGAGAATGGGGGATCTGGGGCTTCCCATGCGCCCGTTTTTCTATCCGCTATCGTCGCTTCCCGCTTATCCCGGCATGGAAACGCGTTTCAAGAGCCGGAACCCACGCGCATATGACATCGGCGCGCGCGGAGTCAACCTGCCGGGCGCCTTCACGGTCACGGAGAACCAGATTCATCAGGTGTGTGATGGAATACGAACGATTCTAGGCGAGAGAAAGGGAACGTTGTAGAATCGAGATCAATGCACACTCGACAAGAGTTCGAAGCACTCCGCAAGCAGTGGGCAGCGGAACTCAGTTGTGACAAGAGCGTCCAAGAACAGGCTCTCGACCTGTTGGTGAAGGCCGATCGCCACAACTGGATCCATCAGACCAACTGGTTCGGCGAGCCGATCTTGCAACTTCCTCAGGATATGTTCATCCTCCAGGAAATTATCTTCCGCACTCGCCCCCGATTTATCCTCGAAGTGGGCGTCGCCTGGGGCGGTTCGCTTCTCTTCTATTCAACCTTGATGCAAGCGCTCGGTGGTGAGCGCGTCATTGGCATTGACGTTTATATCCCGGACGACCTGCGTTTGCGCCTTGGTGGTTTCGGCACGCTGAGTGAGAAAATTACGCTCATTCAAGGCTCCTCGGTAGATCCAACCACGGTTGAGCAAGTCCGGGCTATAGTCGGCGATTGTAAGCAGACGCTAGTCCACCTGGACTCTCATCATTCCCACCTGCACGTGCTTCAGGAACTGAAGCTTTTCTCGCCATTCGTTGGAAAAGGAAATTACCTTATCTGCGGTGACACCATTGTCGAACAAATACCGGAACAGACTCACCGCCCTCGTCCCTGGGGTCCTGGAAACAACCCGCAGACCGCGTGCGCCGAGTTTCTTCGCTCGACAGACCAATTCATCATAGACCGGGAGTTTGAAGCCAAATACCTGTTCTGCTGCAATCCTGGGGGATATCTCCGGCGTGTCGGCGGATGATTATTTGCGCGATTCGTATTCCTGCCGCCGCTTCTCGGTGGGAAGATCTATATATGGAACGTCGAAAGTTATGACAGGCGGCAGCCCCGCTTTCATGCGCTTCGGGCAAAGATTAGGAGCTCCGGCGCTATCACTCTCGCTAAAGTGACTTCTCGTGGACTGGGGTCCTCGGCTCGGAAACCAAGAACCGGACAATGGGCTCAAATTCCTCTTGTGCCTTAGCCGACTGCCTTGAGATCAGTTTGCTTCCAGTTACCAAATGGAGTGAAATCGAGTAAATCTGCCAACGTAGGTTCCGCACGATTTCTTTGATGCTACTGCCCGCCGGCAGTTTGGCCAGCAGTTGGGTTATCGCAAGCCTCAAAAGCCTCCTCGCAGTGATGGAAGGTTCTCCTAACATGTTCTGCAGCACTTCCGGCGCGTAGCCAATCCTGTATGCCTTGATAATAACCTGCCGTGCCTCGGCTACGGATATGCCATCCACATTCGCCAGTAAGTTTGAGGTTACACCCAAGAAGTTGGCGAAGTCGGCCGACCAAGTCGGAACCAGCATCCGCCCAAACAAGTCTCCGAACTTGTCTGTATGCGCCGCCGCGCTGCTGCCGGAGGAATTGATTTGACGCGCCAGATAAGATCCCTCCAGCCGCTTTGTTTTTCCCGCAATTTGGGTAAGAACGTCAAGCAGGTGTTCGTGGAGAAAAATATCTTTGAGGTCAAGGTCTTTTGCGATTTGGGATTGCCTTCTCATTTCCTCCGTGCGCCTAACGTCATAGTAGGCCCAAGGGGCAAAGAATTGGCAAAAGATACGTTCTCGGGCCGTATCCTTGGTGACAGAACGAAGCTCGTAGCAGTGTTGTCGCTCGATGTGATCTCCGTAGGTTAATGTTGCCTCGCCCGAGCGGCGCGACTGGACCCGGAAGACTGTAGTGCGGCCGCCGCAGGATACATAGTCTGGGTGCGTCAGCAGAAACTCCGCGGCGTCGCGCAGTCCCTTTATGCTGAAGAAGTCGTCATTGTCCGCCATGGCTACGAACGGTGTATTCACGCGAGAGAGCGCATCGGCAACCTTGCTGTAATAATGAGTATAGCTTTCGTCATAGGGATACCTGATGTACTCATAATTCACGTTGGGGAAACTAGCCCGGTCTGATAAGACTTTCGGTACGCTCTCATCTGAGCCGCCATCGGCGATGAGAACTTTGAACGGGAAGCCGATCTGGTCGGCAAACGACATCCAGCGAAACGTGAACGCCGCCCGATCCTTGAGAGTCAGGAGAATTGTCAACTCTTTATCCGCCACGTGGGAAGTAGTTGCAGGCATATTCTCATCCATGTAAGCTTGCGGGCACATCGGCATCTTGCAGAATGCCGACTGTCGGAACATAGGTGATCCATTGCCCGCCGGCCTGGCGAAATCCACGCTCTTTTTCGAAAATTTCTTCTGCATGGTTCCAGGCAAAGAGCAGCGCGTAGTCGGGATAGCGGGCCTCAAACTCCTGCCGGGGGCGGATGGGAATATGCATCCCGGGACTAAACTTCCCTTGTTTGAGCGGCGTGGTGTCACTGATGAACTCGACGAGGCCGGTTGAAATGCCGCAATAGTTGAGCACCGTCGTGCTTTTGGAAGTCGCGGCATAGCCTACCACACGCTTGCCTTCCGCCTTGATCCGGCGTAACAGCCCGACCAGTTCATCGCGTGCGCGCTCAACCCGCAGGCCGAACTGGTGGTACGTCTCAGGACACTGCAAACCCATTCTTGTTTCGCTGCGCCGTTGAGCATCCACTCCGGTGCTAGCGCTCCTTTCACCGCGCCGACCCACAGTGTAACGCATGGAGCCGCCATGAACGGCCTGCGGCTGCACATCTACGATCTCGAACCCATGCTGCGATAGCCATTGAGTGACGGAAGCGACAGAAAAGTAGTACATGTGCTCGTCGTAGATCTGGTCATACGCTATCTTTTCGAGGATGTCGCCCACATAGGGATCCTCGAAGATGACAACTCCGCCAGGTTTAAGAAGAATCTGAAGGCCGGCGGCAAGAGCATGGAGATCTTGAATATGACAAAAGCAATTGGCGGCAACAACGGCGTCTGCCCGGCCATGGTCGCGGACGATGTCTTTCGCTGTTTCTCGATCGAAAAAGCGGCAAATGGTGGGGATGCCCTTGCTCTCAGCGACCGCGGCTACGTTGGAGCTTGGCTCGATGCCAAGGAGCCTGCTGTCCGTTGCCGCGAATTCGCGCAGGAGCGTTCCATCGTTGCTGCCAATCTCCACGACAAACGGACCGGAACCAGAGAGCCATTCGCGAGCGACCTGCTGCGCGAACCTGCGGAAGTGCTCGGCCATTCGTACGGAGCTTGACGTAAAGAACGGGTACTCGGCATGGAACATCTTGTCACGAGGCACGCTTTCGACAAGCTGTGCCATGGCGCAGTTCTCGCAAAACCCGAGCGCTAATTCGAAGAAATACTCGGTTCCAAAATCCTCTCGCTGGAGGAACCCATTTGCTAAGGGCATCCGACCGAATGAGACAACCGGTTCCACGGCGGAGCGGCAAATAGGACAAGCTGTCATGCTTGGTCTCCATCCCGCTGGAAGAGCCAGCCGCGGACGGAAGGTTGCTCGGGAGCATTGCAGATCGACAGGCGCTCGGCCGTTAGGAACTCCCGAACCAAACGTAATCCCGTGCTTTCGACGGTTGTCAGCACATCCGACCGGTTGAGTGCCTGCCAAAGCATCGTCATCCCTCTCACCTGCTGCAAGGCTACGTAGCTTGGCACATGTTCCACTGTCGGAACCTGCCAAAGAAAAAAATACTTTTCGACTGCGGCTACGGCTCGGCGAAGGAGATCATTCCAATTCTGATTGTACTGCAAGCTATTGCTAAACATCACCACGTCATACCCTTGATCGAAGCAGGTGTCGTCGGTGTGCCAGATCACCGCGGGGCTGACTTTGCGGCCTTCGTCAGCCACGGCAGCAAGCTCCTTGCAATGGTACTTCAAGTCGACATGGGGCAACATGGCTTTTCCAAACCAGTAGTAATCTGCCAGATTGCCGCCGTAATCGAGGATCCTGAGCTTTGATTTATGATGTGCCGCCAAAGCTAGAACGTAGGCGTAGGTCATATTTGCGATACATAGTGCAGCTTCGGCCGAGCCGTCTTCCTCAACCAGCAACGGCTCAACATCGTCTAGTTTGCGCATCGCGTGCTCACACACGAATCGCTCATGAGCCATATATTTGGCAAAGTTCTGCTCACTGTTTGGATCACCGGGCAGCTTGGTTTCCCATCCCTGAGGCGCGTAGGTCAGACGGACGGAACCATCAAATGTTCTCCTGACGGAGTGCCACACGCTTAAGACGAATGGCGGCAATATCGATTTGACAATCTGCTTGAATGTCATCGATGATTCGGGCGCAACAGCCGGACGGTCGCCAAAATTTCCGCCGGCAGGCTGCCGGTAAACTCAAAACCCAGCGCCTTCAATTTTTCGCTGGAGACAGCATAGGATAGCTGATTCATGATGGGCGAGTCCACGTAATTGATGTGAAGATCGGGCACGTGCGTGCGAATATACTCGATGATCTCGCCGACGGTGGCGTTGGCGGTGACCACGTTGTAAATCTGGCGGTCGAAGTGCCGCTCGCGAAGAATAAAGAATATTGCACCAATCGCGTCACCCAATTCCAGGTAGGGCCGTTGCTGGTTGATCGCCGTTTTCCAGACAGTCAGCGGAATACCCATGCAGGCCTGCCAGACAAACTTGTTGATCGCAGTGTGAAAGCGCATTCCCGGCGAAACGCCGCAGACGGTTCCCATCCGGAATGTCACGAAATCGAGATTCCGCGATTGGCCGAGCGCCGCCAGCATCCGTTCCGCCTTGAGTTTGGAATGGGCATATACGCTCTGCGGAAACAGGTCCGGGCAATCCTCGTCCACCACCGAGGAAGAGATGCCATATACGCTGGTGGTCGAAAGGAAAACGAGAGGGCTCCCCGTCTGGATGCATGCCTGGGCAACTCTTTCCGTTCCTATAAAATTGACCTCCTCCACCCGCTCGGGAATGCCGTCGGTTCCGGCGGCATCGGTGATTGCCGCCAAATGGATCACGGCATCGGCACTCACGAAAATCTTCGCCAGGTCGGCCGTGACCACGTCGGCCTCGATAAACTGATATCGGCCTTGCGAGGGCAGGTTAAACAGTGATGCATATCTTTGGGTTGAAAGGTTATCCAACAGGACGATCTCAGCGCCGGGGAAAATTGCGGGCAAATCCCGGATCAGGCGCGAGCCGATATGACCCAGAGCTCCAGTAATTACGATGCGTTTCATGATTTAGGTCAGGCGAACAAGACACCCCGCAGGAACGGCCGGGCGGGGAGATGCCGGTCGGCCACACGAATCCTGGGAGCACGATCATTCGCTGCTCGAACTTCGACCGAGTAATAAAGTTTAGCTATCTCACCTTGGACGACATTGCCGCCGATCAATATCCGGTTCCGTGATGCTGCACAATAGAGCGGCCCAAAACGGAAACGCAAGCCTCCAATACCTCCTCAACCGATATTCCGGTCAGGCAGATTAATGCTTTTTCCTCACAATACTCAAGCCGGCATCCGGAACAGGGAAGGGAATCTCTGCGCAAAATAATGTGCCCATCGCCATACGGGTCCCACATCCCCGGATGGTTTCTCGCGGATGAGACCGCCACACACGGGATCCCAGAGACCGCAGCAAGATGCATGGGGCCCGAGTTGTTGCCGACAAAAAGGGAGCAGCGCCGGAGCGCTTCAGCCGATTCGAGAGCTGTCAAACGGCCGGCTAAATTGATCACCCGTTCGCCCAAACTGGTGCTGATAGCGTCTGCGATGCCGAAATCGTCCCGACCTCCGATAATCAGAAGGCGTGCGTCGGGAAAAGCCAGGAGGAGTTCGCGCGCTAAGGCTGCATAGCGGTCAACAGGCCAAAGTTGGGCGGGCACCTTCCCGCCTGTCGCCATTGCAATCAGTTGGTCTCCCGAATGAATTCCGCGCTCCCGCCAAAGTGAATCGATTCTCGTCTTCTCAGCGTCGCCGATGGGCAGACCGAAATCCATTGCCCCATCACCAGCCCCTACTACGCGTAAGAGCCTGAGATATTCGGGAATCAGACGAATGGGTTTTTGTGAGGCGTCTCGCTGGCCCACCCAGTCATCCGTTGCGGCCAGTCCCTGGACATCGCGAATGCCGCAAAGCGTTCGAAAGAAGAAGGCGTCGCGAGCTACCTGGCCTCTTGTCCGGGGATTCGGTGGTAAATAGTAAAGCCGCTGTGGTTTTAACTGGCGTATGCGTGATACTAGTGTAGTGTCCCTAACGCTTCTTTACATTTGGCGATTTTCTTCATGATCTTTTCAGTTGAAGCTGTCCATACGAACGCTTGGGGATTCTGGTTGTGATTGTTGATGTAGTCGGTAATGGCTTGGATCAGGCTTCGGAC